>Ga0105094_10002215_pt1 | contig 10160 bp, 11 predicted proteins | sample PPLLak1March2015_2_FD_87023 | JGI IMG/M metagenome (GOLD analysis project Ga0105094, IMG submission 87023) | Freshwater sediment microbial communities from Prairie Pothole Lake near Jamestown, North Dakota, USA - PPLs Lake P8 Core (3) Depth... | ecosystem: Environmental > Aquatic > Freshwater >...
CTTAATGGCATCCTCTGAATCATCACTCAGCGGAAACGAGTAAGCAATCTTTGGCGTTACCGTGATAGCCTTCCAGACGGGAATATTCAAAGATGCAGACAACTCAGCATTGTAGAAATTGCTGAAATCATCACCGTCTTCATCAAGTCCCATGACCTTGTTATTGATGTTGTAGCTTGCGTATGCGCCCAGGTTCAGATTCATGCCCTTTGCTACCTCCAGCGAATGTCCGATTGATGCCAGGACAAATGCGCCGTTGCCTTCATCGAAGTCGTAGAAGACTGCCAGCGAAGGTTTGAGAAGAGTATCGTAACTGGCAGACAGGTATAATTCCTGGGTATCGTTTCCACCATTGAAAGCGTAATAAATGTAACCGGTGCCAAATGTCCACTTATCAAGAGAACGGGTATAGCTCAGAGTCATGTCGGTTTCGCTCACCTCGCCGTGCCCGTCACCCTCATCGATCTTTGCGTCTGAATCATAGTTGGCCCAGATGTTTGCTCCGAATACACCATACGTTATTGTCACAGAAGGCTGGATGACCCAACTGTTACTCAGTTTCTGACCTCTCCATACATAATTGCTCATCACATCAACCGATGCACTGCCCGCTGTCTTTATCTCACCTGCATACGCACCACCAACGACAAATAAAAGTGTTAAAACAACTGTCAGACTTAGAACTCTTAAATTTTTCATTTTTTGACCTCCTGTCTATTTTCTGTATAATTTCGCAGGCTGAAGCCTGCGGCTACCTACCGTCTACTGTCTACTGTATTTGTCTCTGAGAGATCTCATCGTGAACACCTGTGATGTATATATCCAAAACCATGCCAGCAGGTAACCTATTGATAAATAGTGATATTTCAAAAATGAAATACTACATTATTGTAGTAAGCTACAATTATGTAGCTAAACTGCAGTCTCATGAAAGCAATAATCTTCGACGAGATCCGTGTTTAGAAAATATACGGTATTGGACTCTGATAAAGGGTGGTGTTACAATGTTCATGTAGGAAGATAAATAAATGTTTTCTGTTGAAAAAAAGTCTCTTAATAAAATCACGGGCAAGCTCGAAAAAGTTTTAGGCGGGCACCTCATAGCTGTTGTAGCCTTTGGCTCAAAGGTCAGAGGAGATTTCGTCGAGGATTCCGACCTTGACATCCTTGTAGTCATTAAGCAAAGGACTTTTCATATTATCGATACCATCAATGCTCTTTTCCTGCAGGAAGAAAAGACTACTGGAATACCTTTTTCGGTTGTCATAAAGGGGCTGGATTCTTTTCTAAAAGAGAAGACCTATAATACGTTGTTTTACAGAAATATACAAAAAGAGGGGTTGTTTCTCTATGGAACGACTTAATAGTGAAGAAAAGATCATTCTTTCCGACATACGATTCAAAAAGGGTCAGGAGATGCTTGCTGATGCTGTTAAAAGTATGAAGAACAGAATGTACATGACATCCGTGAACAGAAGTTATTATGCAGCGCTCCATGCAGCGCGATCATTGCTGATACTGAAAGGTGTTGACCCGTTAACTCATGATGGCGTGAAGACAATGATTTCACTCCACTTTATTAGACCAAAAATCCTTTCACAGGAAGTCATGCGATATTTTAAAAATCTCATGACTCTTAGAACGGATGTTGATTATGGTGATTTTGAATCTGTCGAGAAGAATGAGGCTGATGGTGCGCTCAAACAGGCAAAAAGATTTCTGAAAATTATCGATTCTGTACGAAAGAAACTCATTAAAGAAATTGCGCGTAGGCCGGAAAGTACAGGAAAATGATTAACTGGCTGTGTCCTGATGTCTCCTATAACGTTTTATGCTCCATAATGTCCCTGAAGATGCACATGAGGTACGTTTTACTTCCCAGCATGAGGGGAGCTGCAGAGACATGAGCATAAAGAATGCTGCCATCTTTTTTCAATAAAGAAATATTGCGTACAATGTCAATCTCTTCTCTCAGTAACTTCCTAAATTGTGCCATAATGTAAGGCACATCTTCTTGTGGATAGATATCATCAACCCTCAGTTGCTTGAACTCTTCTTTGCTGTAACCCAGCATTTGAGAAAGCGTTTTGTTTACCATGAGTGTTCTTCTCTCTCTCATATCCATGAGATGTATGCCGTGATTTGCATAATCAAAAACTGCTCTGAACCTGCCCTCTGATTCTCTCAGTGATGCTTCAGTTCGTCTGAATTCAGTTATATCTCTGACGATATGAACAATCTTGGTCATTTTGCCATTTTCATCGAATATGGGATCACTGGTAACTTGAAGCCAAATATCTTTTTCGGATACATAACACTCCACCTCTTCATGTTTCTTTGACGTATTGATCAGATTGAGAGGACATTCTCTGGGTGCAGAATCTATTCCATGAATCAACGTGTAGCAGGTTTTACCAATGATTTCACGGACAGGTTTTTTGAGAAATCGGGAAGTTGCAAGGTTTGCCTTTATGATATGAAACTTGGTGTCAAGCACCATAATGAGATCTTTTGCTGCATCAAAAGCTGACTGTAAATCTCTGAGTACATTTTGTATTTTATCCTTCTCTTTCCCCCATTCTTTTTCTTTTGCTTCCAGCCTTTTCATTCTCTGGCGTATCTTGGCCAGTTCCTTCATGAGTTGGTCTTTTGTTTTGATGCTATGTTTCACTTCTTCGTCCTATTACTGCAAGATGATCAACTGCTCTATTTACTATGTCATTCTCTATCCGTCTCCCATGCATAGATAAGAGCACGAAATGATTTTTTTGTCAAGCTCTTAATATTTTTGGAATTCGGATTGAGGATTAAAGGTTTTTGTTCGTTTATGCAGGATGTTAGCGGGGGATAAAAATCATGTTGTCACCGTTGACGATCAGTTCCACATTCAGGACTTTGGCAATACTGAAGACGACGTCGAAAGGAATGCGTATTAAGCCCTTTTCATATTTATAGATATGTTGTTGGGCAATGTCCTCCGATAGTCCAATGGCTATTCCCAGATAATATTGGGATATGCCCCTGGCTTCACGAAGCTCCTTTAAAAATCCCCCTATTTTTCTGTTTATATCTTTATCAACTTTTATGATTGTGGATTCCACTGCAAAGCCTTCTATTTCGAGGGTGTACCTTTTCGTGATTGAAGTCTCCTCAATGTCTTGCTGATGATATCCGTAAAGGTAACGATACCCGCAAGTTTTTCGTCATCCACCACAGGAATTTGTTTTACTCTCCGGAGCAACATTATTGATCCAGCTCTAATAATAGGAACGTCGCTACTGACCGTAATGGGAGGAGATCCCATTATGTCTTTCACTTTCATTTCAAATAACTTGCTGACACGTTCCTTAATTTGCTCGAGGTCTGACATATATCGCTCCTCTTCTATATTTTCAGGATAACGCGGCAGGATTGCCTTGAAAATATCAGTTTTCGTGATAACGCCTACAACCTTTTTCCCTTCAGTAACAACAAGGCCATTAACGCGTGTTCTTTCGAGGATATTTGCACATTCTTTTAAACTATTATCTGGTCTGATCGTGTATACTTTTTTGGTCATGATCTTACCGATTTTCATGATGTGGCCTCCTTATAAAAAAATACCTCTATACATTTTAGTATAATTCTCATCTTCTCCAAATAGATTCTTTAAAACTTCTCTATGAAGTATCTTGTATCGAAGGGCGTTAGCGGGGTACCAATATCATGTTGTCACCGTTGATGATTATGTCTACGTTGAGGGTTTTTGCAATCTTTACGGCAATGTCGATTGGGATACGGATTATTCCCTTTTCATATTTATAGATGTGCTGTTGAGCAATGTCATCAGGCAGACCAATAGACATTCCCAGTTCATGCTGGGATATGCCCCTTGACTCCCGAAACTCCCTGAAATGCGAACCTATTTGGTTGTTTATCTCGTGTTTATCTTCAAGCTTTATGATTCTGGTTTCCATAAGTTGTTTTGGATGATTGTTTTTTTTAAGCATTTGGCCTCCTCACCGATAACTCAAGAGCGCGGGTTTAAAAGCGGGTGAAGCTGGAACCCGGGACGCTTTAGATTTTAAGAAAGCTATGGCGCTCTGGAACTGAACATCGTTTTTGTCATCAAGAATCATCTGTTGCCCCTTCTTTATTCTGGGGGTTACCACCATATCAGGTCTGATACCGGTTGTCTGTATCGAAATTCCTTTCGGGGTATAATATTTTGCTGTTGTGAGTTTTAATGCTGAACCATCCTTGAGAGGCACAACTGTCTGAACTGACCCTTTTCCATAGGTTCTCGTCCCAATAAGAGTAGCCCTCTGCCAGTCTTTCAAGGCACCTGCGACTATCTCTGACGCACTTGCGCTCCCTTCGTTAACGAGAATGATAATTGGCACGGATGAGTATGAATTCTTCTCCCTGCTCTGGTATTCTCTTTTCTCTCCTTTTTTATTTTTTGTATATACCACTATTTTCCCTGACGGAATGAACTGGCTCACAACATCAACTGCGCTATAAACGAGTCCGCCGGGATTGTTTCTGAGATCGAGAATCAGAGCATGCATATTCTGCTGCTTCAATTCTGATAACGCAGCAGAAATCTCAGATGCAGTCTGTTTTTGAAATTGATAGATTTTTATATAACCGATACCATCGTTGAGCATTGCTGATTTGACACTTTTTATCTTTATTATCTCTCGTGTAATGGCAAAATCTTTCGCCTCTATCCAGCCCTTTCTGAGAATAGTCAAATGCACTGGTGTTGACGGATTTCCTCTTGTTCTGTTTATTGCATCTTGAAGAGACATATCTTTCGTAAAATCGTTGTTTATCTTTATAATCTTGTCTCCTTCTATTATCCCTGCACTGCATGCCGGAGTATCATCAAGAAGACCAATCACCGTCAGTATTCCTTCTTGTATATCTAACTTGATTCCAATCCCGCCAAATTCTCCTTTTGCGTCTACCTGCATTTCTTCATACTGTTCGGGCGTCATAAACTCGGAATGTGGATCAAGAGATTCTGTCATCCCTGCTATAGCGCTGTATATCAGATGTTTCGGTTGTCGGTTGTCTTCATACGTTTTCCTGACAATAGCAAATGTATCTTTGAATAATTCAAGTTCTCCGGAACTGTCAAGTTTAGCTTCTGTAGTTCCTAAGAGTTTTCTGATAAAAATATCCTTTGTGTCCTTCTGCATTTTATGATGCTGTTCTGGCGTAATCGAGTCAGCATGTGTATCAAGAGATCCTACCATCCCTTGGATGGCATTGTGTATCAGGTCCTTTGATGGTATATCCTCGACATAATTCTTCCGGACGATAGTTAATGCCTCATTAAATACTTCTAATTCCTGAGAACGATCAGCATCCGCTGTTAGTTTGTTCATGAATATGCTGAGAATGATTCCCGTCGTCACAACCGTAAAGATCATTACCGTTAAGAGGATTGTTTTTTTATCAGTCACCTTCTTCATCATGTTTCTCCTTCAGAGTTATCTCATTTCAAAACTTTAATTGCATCATTAACGGTTGCCTGTTAAACAATAAATGTTTTGATTTTAGGATGATGCTTTTCGCAGAGTTTAACAATCAGGAGAAGTTAGATTTTTGTGTAAGGATAATTAGAAAAATAAAGAGAAAATATCCTACAAAGATATAGGAAAAAATGAAATGTGTAAGGAAATATCAATAAAATATGTAAGGAATACTTGTGGAAGATACAGGTTAAACTTGGGAACGATCTCTGAGATCGTGTGAATTGGTTTTATAGGGGGAAGAGATGAAAATCTATAAAGGAGATAAGCCGTGTTTAATGGCAAATCTTACAAGACTGGGCATATCTTTGATATCTAATTTCTGCATAATGCGGCTTTTATACGTATCGACTGTCTTAGGAGAGATGAAAAGCGTATGAGCAACCTCTGTATTTGATTTTCCTTCCACAATGAGTTGCAGAATTTCCCTCTCGCGTTTACTGAGGTTTTTAAACTGGCTTTTCTGTTCCCCTGATCCTCTCTGCTTTATATAATCAGTAACCACAGTCTCTGAGATTTCCTGACTTAAGTAACGGTGTCCTGATTTTACCCAGCGTATTGCCTTTACCACTTCCTCCCCGGCGGACTCTTTCAGTATATAACCTTTTGCACCTGCTTTTAACGCTTCAAAAATGTATTCGGAGGTATCGAGAACAGAGAGGATTATGACCTGTGTAGATGGACAGGTCTCCGTAATATGAAAAGTTGCATCAATACCATTTAATTCAGGCATGGCAATATCCATAATGACTACATCAGGACATGTCTTTTTCACTTCATTGACAGCCTCACGGCCATTTGATGCTTCACCTACCACGGTAATATCCCCCTGCGATTCCAGGATTAAGCGAAGGCCATCCCGCACAATAGCATGATCATCAGCTAAAAATACCCTAATAGCCATGGGTGTTATCTCTTTACCTCCACGCTTATATTTGTTCCTTTGCCCGGTGCAGATCGAACATACAGTTTTCCCCCTATCGACTCAGCCCGTTCTCTCATTCCAATCAATCCTAATCCTTTTTTCTCTGTCAATTGGTGAACACTTTCAGGGTTGAAGCCAATTCCATCATCAGCAACGCTCAGATTCACGGTCCCGTTTTCTTCTTTAACGGTTACCGTGACATTGCTCGCATGAGCATATTTGGCAGTGTTCGTTAATGCTTCTTGTGTAATACGATATAAATTAGTCTCAATATCCGGCAGTAAGCGTGTCTTCAATTCATGCTCTTTTAATACTACAGGTATTTTGGTGCGCTTGGTAAATTGCTCGGTGTACCAATATATTGCAGCTATTAAGCCATAATCATCTAAAATTTGTGGGCGGAGATTACTCATGACATTTCGTATGAGTTTCATAATCTTCTTAACCAAAACCTTGGAGTCCTGCAGCCTTGAGCCAATACTCTTTTTTGATTCATCCGATAAGCGTTCAAGCAAGAAGTCCAGGTTAATACTCAGGGTAGTTAATTTTTGTCCCACAAGGTCATGCAGTTCTCTTGCCAGTCTTCGCTTTTCGGATTCTTCTAACTCAGTAATGTATAAGGAAAGAGCTCGCAACGTATCATGAGATTCTTTCAGTTCATCATCAGCGCGTTTACGATCGGTGATGTCACGAATAATGCCAACAGCATGCCACTTGCCTCCAATAAGGACAGATGACGTAGAAACTTCCATAGGAAATTCAGTTCCATCTTTCCTGAGAGCGGTGAATTCAGAGGGTCCTCCTACTGCTGATCCTTCCCCTGTTTCTTTGAATCTACTGAATCCTCTCTTATAGACGTCATGGTACTTGCGGGGAGCAAGGAGCGTATGTAATTCTTTCCCGATTGCATCGGCACTCGTATAGCCAAATATTTTTTCCGCTGCCGGGTTCCAGTAAGATATTTTCCCATCATTATCCATAACGATAATTGCGTTTACAGCTGCGTTACTTATTGCACGAAACATCTGCTCTGATCTTTCAAGTGCATCTGCTATCTGTTTGCGTTGCGTTATATCCCTGGCAAAGGTGCATTTATATTCTTTCCCTTCAAACTCTACAAGATTTACTGTTAGTTCCACAGGGAAAGTTCTTCCCTCCTTGGTTTTATGGAGGGATTCGAATAAAAAGGTTTTTCTTTCCTTAAGATCCTGCCAGTGATCTTTCCATGTTTTTTTCGAAAACAAGGGATTAATGTCGGGGACCGACATTGAGAGCAATTCATCCTTTGAATATCCGAGAGACCGACAGGCTGCCTCGTTAACGTAAATAAAGCGGGCATCTGATGTTATCCAGAAGGCGGCATCTGCAGTGTGATCTATCGTGAACTGGATAAAGCGCATGGTTTCTTCGGCTTTCCGGATTTCCTTCGCTGTTCTATTCACTACTTGTTTTAATTTGCCGATCAACTCAATTTTCGATTTTTCATTTAACTTTACTGAGTTATTTCCTGAAGAGATCTTTTTTAATGCCTCAAAGACCTCATATGCCCCAAAAGCTAACTCCATACTAATATCCCTAACTTCTTTCTCTCTCTCGTTGACCAGCTTCTGGTATTCCCTAAATTGGGCATTTATGACTTTCAGCGTATCTTTGAGTGAAACGGTATTGATATTCGATTTAAAGGGAGCGCAATCAAGGCAGAGCTCAATCTTTTCTAAAAATTTCCCCTGAATCTGTTTCCTGCAGTGGGTTCCGGTGTATAACCAGCACTTGAGGTCGGCTGATTTAAAAGCCGGACATTTCCTCTCTCTACACTGGAAATATTCCCAGCATTTTACCGTTCTTTTCTTGTTGCTCTGCAATTTTTCCATATATTTTTTCTCTAACCCTTGAATGAGGTCTCATTCAAGGGGCATAACACCCTTAATTGATAGTATTTAAACACTTTTTGTTTTACTGTGTCAAACATAAAATGTTTGTTTCATTGTTTCACTGGGAAAAACAAAAAACATTATACGTTTGTATATAATAAACAGTATATGTTTATTTCTTTTATTTCGAGATGTTGGAGGAGATACAAAAGTAATTCAGATATTGGTGATGGTTTAATTATGCAATATAAAACATGTAGATTTATAGAGAAAAATAGATTTGCCTCTGTTTATATGATCTTATAGAGGTTCAAATATTAATTTTTCTTATAGTTTTATATTTACTTGACAAATAAACAATATGTGTTTATACTGGAACCAAGTACAAAAAATGATGATACATAGTAAAAGAAAGGAGGTGATTGAGATGAGACGTGAGAGAATATGGTTTGTTCTGGGGCTGGCTATTATCATTGGAGTATTTGCCATGGTAATCGTCAGGGGTCCTTCAGACGTATCTGAAAACGTAATAGCGCAGAGTCAGCAGCATTACGAGGAGGCGAAGCAGGCTGTTAGCGAAGGAAATCTGGAGTTGGCGATGTCACATCTGGAGGCGATAGAAAAACGGACGCCTGCCTGGTACGAGAGCAGAGAGATTCACTGGAAGGTTAAAGAGGAATTAAACCAGTACGCTCGGGCAAAAAAATGATGAGTATGAATAGGTTGTATCGGAAAATGAGAAGTTGTATTGTTGGTCAGGGGACACTGATGACATTAGATAAGTGGCTTGAGGTCAATAACATATCCCTAACAGACTTTGAGAGCAGATCCGGAGTTCCGTATCAGAGAATTTCGGAGCATATCAGATTGAACAAACCGCTATCAGAAAAGCATGTTCTCATGATATTAAAAGCCACAGATTGTCATGTGTCCCCTGAAACCTTAAGGCCAAGCCTTAATCCCATTTTTCTCCTTTTGAGCACAAAAAGACGGGCTTTCGTGCAGAAAATGATAGGATTTACGGTTGGACTGGGTATGGTCCTTGTGGTATTCGCTTTTCTCATATTCCGGGGACCTACTGAATTTTCCGAATCCGTGATAGCCAAAAACCAGCAACATTACGAGGAGGCCATAAAGGCTGTTAGCGAGGGAGATCTTGAGGTTGCAATGTCAAGACTTGAAGCGATTGAAAAGAAGACGCCCGCCTGGTATGAGAGCCGAGAGCTTTACTGGAAAATTAAAACGGAATTGAATACGTATGCGAAGAAAGCAAGAGATTGACTCCCCGCAGTTCATGGATGTATTTCAGGTTTTACAATTTTTCAGGTAGATAGAAGATCAAGTAAACCAAAAGATAGAGGAAAAACAGCGTCAGGGCCAGAATGAGGCTGAATCCTATGCGTTCCCGCGGGATATCAGTGCTGTAAGACATGCCGGACTCTCCCATTTTTTGAATACGCCTGAACTTGAATTCATATTCCCTTGCTTTATCTTTCAGAAACACCCGGGCAATTTTTAGCTGAACGTATCTTGTCGCAAGCGCAGGAATGTAAAGCGGATCAAGCCCGTGCTTTGCAGTTTCATCAACGAATTTAGAGAGTAAAGTTTGCACCCAAACCCTCAAATTATTCAGTGCGTTACAACCCATCATAAAAACCATAGCTCCTTTTCTGTAGAACCAGTCAAAGTCTAAATTGAGAGCCCGTATTTCTGCCGGGAAAATTCCAGAAAGCACCAGAAGTAAGTAAGCAAATGCACCAAAGAACAGTAATTGACTCATCCCCACCACATGAAAGGGTGTATATGGCTCGAAGTCGACAGGATAGGGGAGGAGACTATAGA
>Ga0105094_10002216_pt1 | contig 10160 bp, 7 predicted proteins | sample PPLLak1March2015_2_FD_87023 | JGI IMG/M metagenome (GOLD analysis project Ga0105094, IMG submission 87023) | Freshwater sediment microbial communities from Prairie Pothole Lake near Jamestown, North Dakota, USA - PPLs Lake P8 Core (3) Depth... | ecosystem: Environmental > Aquatic > Freshwater >...
ACCTGAAACCATAAGGTTTGTAATATAGCCATGGGGTGCAAGGAAAGTGCAGGCACCGGCATATGAAACCACAAGGACAAAAGGCACCGGATTCACACCCAGTTTATAGGCGATGGTAATGGCTATCGGAAAGGCTATAGCAATACCGGCTTTTGAGGTAACCGTCCAGACCAATAAGGCAGTAACGATATAGATCCCGCATAACACACCGGCCTTTCCCAGGGGCAAAAAAACGGAGATCATACCATTGGCTATAAGGGAAGCTGCTCCTGATTTTATCATAGCCGTGCCCAATGCCAGTGACAATACTACCACCAGCGCCAGGTTATAATCAATGCTCCCGGGGATCTGTTTCGGACTGGTTACTTTTAATACCATGGATGTCAGGATCATGATACCAATGCCCATAAACAATGAAATAACATGCAAGGCGGCAAGGATGATAACCAGAAAAGTCCCCCCGACCAGCATGGCCGTTTTCCATCCTTCAAGTTTCATGTATTCCTTTACTTTCGAAATGAAATAAAAATCATTGCTGTCGGAAGTCCGGCTGATAAAATCCTCACCGGTAAACAACAGCAATACATCCCCTGCTTTCAGTTCAACATTCCCGAGTTTCCCTTCAATCCGTTCACCATTGCGATGAACCGCAATGATGGCAGCATCATATTTGCCCCTGAAATTGGAATCGCGGACGGTCCTGTTGATCAGGGAAGAATTCTGGGAAATAACCACTTCAACCACTTCAGCTTTTTTCATCTTGGTCAGCATGCCGATTTCGGGAAGCACCAGTCCGGAATTGGAGGTGATCAGGTCGGCAATGATCTTTGTCTCACCGGTAAAAATCAGGACATCCCCCCTGTCAAGCATTACATCCGAAGGAACCGATGTGATTTTAAACGACTTTCTGAGAATGCCGACCAGCACCAGCCCTTTTATCTCATTAAGTCCGGTTTCCGCAACCGTTTTACCGATCAGATGGGAGTTGGCTTTAACCTTTGCTTCAATAACATATTCGCGGTCATGGGTTTGCAGGTCGTCAGCAATGGCCTTTCTGGATGGCAGAAGCCACTTTCCCGTCAGGAAAAGATACAGGGTTCCGAGCAGGATCATGGGTATCCCGACCCAGGCAAAATCAAAGATCTGTAATGCAGGCATATTGGGAAGCAACGTCTGTTCTTCCACCATGCTGTTCACAATCATGTTTGTCGATGTCCCGATAAGCGTGGCCGAACCGCCAAGCATTGCTGCATAAGACAGCGGTATTAATAGTTTGGAGGGATATACATTGTTCCGCTTTGACCAGCCGTGAACATAGGGCATCAGTACGGCAACAAGAGAGCTGTTGCTTAACACGGTTGAAAAAGCTGTTACGTACATTACCATCCTGCCTAAAAAACCGCGGTAGGTTTTAACTTTTCTGAAAATACTGTCGAAAGTGTTTTCGATAATACTGGTTTTTCGCAGTATCTCTCCAAAAAGCAGCATGAGGATCACGACGGCAACCTGTTCGTTCCCAAAACCCGAAATGATCTCAGCCGGTGTAAGTACTCCGAAAACGCCGAGTGCAGTGATCCCGATAAGGAGCGTAAAAGAAATGCCCAGGATCTTATTGTACAGGGAGAAAAGAATGAAGGCAATGACTATGAAAACCAGTATCAGATCAGGACTAACCATGCGTCAGATTGGGTTCTTCGGTTGCATAAATGCACAATTTTATCTAAACTCAGCGAAAGTAACAAATTTAATCAGCAGAAGCGAAGGATGAAGGGAAAAAAGTAGGGGCGACCCTTGTGGTCGCCCTTGCTGAATAAAGGAAATCGATTAATAGAGCGACCCTTGTATAATCGCCCTTTTGGTTTTGTTTTTAAAATCAGCCGGAATTATCTATTTTTAAGACAAAATGAAAGGAATATGAAATCGTTGAATGAACTTCAGCCACCGTTAATATGGCATTATTTCAGTGAAATTCTGAAGATCCCGCGCCCGTCAGGCAAAGAGGCCCGGATCGGGAAATATGTTATATCGGTGGCTAAAAAGCACGGATTGGAATATAAGCAGGACAAGGCGGGTAATATACTTGTCGTAAAGAAAGCCACTTCAGGGTTCCTCAACCGCCAGTCAGTATGCCTGCAAAGTCATCTCGACATGGTTTGTGAGAAGAACAGCAGCAGCCAGCATAATTTCGAGACGGATGCTATTGATGTCACTATAGATGATGGATGGGTCTGTGCCAGGGAAACCACGCTGGGTGCTGACAATGGGATTGGAATTGCAGCACAGCTTGCCGTTCTGACCGATCCCAAACTGGATCACGGGCCGTTGGAATGTCTTTTTACCGTTGATGAGGAAACCGGATTGAATGGTGCCAAATGCCTGGAAGGTAATTTTATTAAAAGCCGTATCCTGATCAATCTCGACTCGGAAGATGAGGGCGAGTTGTTCATTGGCTGTGCAGGGGGAATGAATACTATAGCAACGCTTAAATACAAATCCAAGAACACACCTGTTGACAGTAAAGCATACCGGATCGCGATCAGCGGTTTGCTGGGAGGACATTCGGGATGTGATATCCAAAAAGGACGGGCTAATTCCATTAAGATACTGAATGAAATACTCTGGGAAGCCAGGAACCGGTTTGATATGCGCCTTGCTGTCTTTGAAGGAGGCAACCTCAGGAATGCAATCCCCCGTGAAGCACATGCGGTAATTGTGATTCCCGATAAATATGTGGAAGTGTTCGGGGAGTACTTCAGGGAAACCGCTAAAAAGCTTGCCGCTGAGATTAAGATCGGAGAACCCGATTTTTCTATTACCCTTAATGAAGTGGATAAGCCGGCCCGGATCATGAAGAAAAAGCCGCAGGAAAAACTGCTGAATGCAGTTTATGTATGCCCTAATGGTATCATCTCCTGGAGCAAAATCATGCCCGATCTGGTGGAGACCTCCACAAACCTGGCCTCTGTTAAATTTCAGTTATCCAACACCGTTCTTGTCACCACCAGCCAGCGGAGTTCCGATAATCTGGCCAAACAGGCTATTGCCAACCAGGTGAGGAGCACATTTAAACTGGCCGGTGCAAAGGTGGAGCATTCTGAAGGATATCCGGGCTGGAATCCAGATCCTTCTTCGGCCATACTATCGATAACCGAGAAAACCTACAGGAAGATATTCGGGATAGCCCCAAAGGTAAAAGCCATTCATGCAGGACTGGAATGCGGATTGTTCCTGGAAAAATATCCGACCCTGGACATGATCTCGTTTGGCCCGACAATCCTTGATGCCCATGCACCCACCGAAAGGCTCAATATCGAAACCACGGATAAATTCTGGAGGCTGTTGCTGGAAGTGTTGAAGAATATACCGTGGGAGGAAGACAGCAGCAGGAGGCAGTGGCAGTAAGCAGTGGCAGGAGGCAGTGGCAGTAAGCAGTAAAAAGGTAATCGGTAATTAGTAATCGGTTATTTCCTCACCCCGGCTCTTCGAGCCACCCCTCTCCAACCTGGAGAGGTGGCTAGTCGCATAACGGGGGATGGTATTGCTTACATCAGATTCCTGCGAGATGAGTCATTACCAGTGCATAAGGTATCGCCCCTCTCCAGGGTGGAGAGGGGACAGGGGGGTGAGGAGGCAACCGGTAATCGGTAATCAGTAATCTGAAATCGGTAGATCATGAACTTTAAATCACTATTTTTGCCAACAAATTAATTAAATTTTTGAAAAAGCGTGTCATTGTAGGAATTTCAGGCGGTGTTGATTCAAGTGTTGCGGCATATCTGCTTAAACAACAGGGATATGATGTAACGGGCATGTTTATGATCAACTGGCATGATACCACCGGAACACTAGCCGGGGATTGCCCCTGGAATGATGACCTTTTGTTTGCAGAACTGGTTTGCAAAAAGCTTGATATACCCTTAAAGACAGTTGATTTCAGCGATGAGTACCGGAAACGCATCGTTGATTATATGTTTGCGGAGTATGAAAAAGGGCGCACGCCCAACCCTGACGTATTATGCAACAGGGAAGTAAAATTCGACCTGTTCCTTCAGGAAGCGCTAAAGGAAGAGGCCGATTTTATTGCTACCGGACATTACTGCAGGAAAGAGGAATTTCATACCCGTAATGGAATCGTATATCGATTGCTGGCAGGCGCTGACAAGGCAAAAGACCAGAGTTATTTTTTGTGCCAGCTTTCGCAACATCAACTTAAAATGGCTTTGTTCCCTGTCGGAAATATGATTAAAAGTGAAGTCCGGCGAATTGCCCATGAGCATGGCCTTGCCACAGCCGAAAGGAAGGATTCGCAGGGGCTTTGTTTTATCGGGAAAATTCACCTTCCTGATTTTCTGAAACAGAAACTGAAGAACCGGCCCGGTTCCATTATTGAGATCCCGGCAGAGCTTCCGGCTTACAGGGAATATGCAAAATCTCACCGTCATTTTATGGCAACGGGGAAAGGTTTATCAGAACTGACAAAGGATTTCACCTATAAAAAGGAAGATGGCATGGTGACAGGGCGTCACAACGGAACACATTACTATACGGTGGGACAGCGCAAAGGGCTGAATATAGGAGGCAAAGCCGAACCATTGTTTGTACTGAAACCTGAACCTGCCGATAATAATCTGTATGTTGGCATGGGTCACGGACATCCGGGCCTCAACCGATGGGGCCTTTTTATTCCCTGTGACGATATTCACTGGATCAGGAACGATATTGAATTCAGTCCGGGACAGTCGAAAAAGCTTCTGGTAAGGGTCCGTTACCGTCAGGCATTGCAGCAGGCTATGCTGTACAGGGAGACTGAAGGCCTGTATATACTGTTTGAAAAACGTCAGCGTGGAATAACATCAGGACAATTTGCTGCCTGGTATGACGGAGAGGAACTTCTGGGCTCGGGAGTGATCGGGTGAACAATTAACAATTAACAATTAACAATTAACAATTGATTCTGGTTTTTGCTATGGAAAAATACAAATGCATTGTCTGTGGTTATATTTATGATCCCGTTGAAGGTGATCCCGACGGAGGGATAGCCCCCGGAACCTCTTTTATGGATTTACCAGATGACTGGGTTTGTCCGGTCTGCGGAGTTTCAAAGGAATATTTTGAGGCTACGGAATGAGGGGAAAAGGGCTAAAAATCCTGCATTGATTTATGATAATTATCGCTCTGTGTCGTATATTCGTATTCTAATTTGGGAATAGACTATGAGGGTTGGAGTTCGCTTATGGGCTATATCACTGCTCATTTCTTTTTCTGTCGATCATGCTGACTGTGATATTATCGCCCAGGATACCGTCAGGCCCGGGAATGTGATCCTGTTTATCGGTGACGGAATGGGACTGTCTCATGTATATGCCGCCTATACCAGGAACAAGGGGCATCTTAACATGATGGATTGCCCTTACACTGGTTTTAGCTTGACATACTCAGCTTCAGGCTATATAACCGATTCAGGGGCCGGTGCTACCGCCATATCCTGCGGAAAGAAAACCTATAATGGCGCTATAGGTGTGGATGCAGACAGCCTCCCCTGTAAAACCATTGTTGAATATGCCGAGGAAGCAGGCATGTCAACCGGATTGATCTCAACCAGTGCCATCACCCATGCCACACCGGCTTCATTTTTTGCGCACCAGAAAAACAGGTCGAGCTATGAGGCCATTGCAGCTGACTTTCTCAAAACCGATATTGATGTCATTATAGGCGGCGGAGCTGATAATTTCTCCAAACGCAGGGATAGCAATGATTTAATTGGCCAGTTAAAGGACAAAGGATATGAAGTGATCCTTTATCCTTCTTCCCTTGAATCTTTCGATGCTGACAAGGTTGCCGTTTTCACCGCCCCGCAGCATAGTCCAAAGATCTCCGAAGGACGCGGCAGCATGTTACCTGACGCAACAGAACAGGCTATCGCCTTGCTGAGCAGGAATGATAAAGGTTTCTTTCTGATGGTGGAAGGCTCACAGATAGACTGGGGAAGCCATAACAACAATATCGATTATACCGTTGAGGAATTGATCGACATGGACAATGCCGTAGGGAAAGCCCTTGATTTTGCCAGGCAGGCGGGCAATACCCTGGTGATCGTTACCGCTGACCATGAGACAGGCGGTCTTGTTGTTACCGACGGGAATATAGCAAAAGGGACAGTAAGTGTCAAATTCACCACCCTGGGCCACACGGGTATGATGGTGCCTGTCTTTGCTTACGGTCCCGGTGCGGAAAGATTTTCAGGCCTCTATGATAATACTGCCATCTTCACGAAAATAATGAACCTGCTTAATATTACCGACTCATGCATTTCTCACACACTTTCAAAATAACCCTGATATTGTTTTCCATCCTGAATTTATATGCAGGATGCCATGAAAAAGAAAAGGAGCCTGTCAAACCCAGCTATATGACACAGGTTACCGTATTGCCGGAGGAACTCAGCGAAAATTCAGGCATGATATGGTATCAGGGACTTATCTGGACCATCACAGACAGCGGCAGTGAACCTTTCATTTATGTTGTTGATACGGCAGGAAACATCATCAGGCATATCCGGCTGGACGGAGTGGAAAATACTGACTGGGAAGAAATAGCCCAGGATGAATCCTTTATATATGTTGGGGATTTCGGTAATAATGAAGGCGCGCGTACGGATTTGCGCATTTATAAGATCAGTAAAAGTAACCTGGCTGATGATACAATGGTCACCCCCGAAGTCATTCAATTTGCGTTTGCTGACCAGACCGATTTCACTCCTAATGCATACAACACTCGCTTCGATTGTGAAGCAATGATAAGCAGGGGAGATTCCCTGTTTCTGTTTACCAAGAACTGGATCGGCGCCAAAACGCGCATCTACAGCCTCCCTGCCGTTGAAGGTAATTATCAGGCTTATCCTGGCGGAGAGCTGAATGTTGGCGGACAGGTTACCGCTTCAGTATACTCAGCCACAGATAAACGTCTTTACTTATTGGGCTATATGGACTATATTCCTTTCGTGTGGGTTTGCAATGATTTTTTTCCGGGTGAAAACTATGAAGGACTGATGATGCAATTTCTTTTCCCTGAGAAAATCGGCATGCAGACAGAAGGCATTGTACTGACCGATAAAGGAGAACTCCTTGTATCCTGTGAACAAAGTCTTTACTCCCCGGCCATACTGAAGGTGACACTCGGTGATCAGCCTTAAGAATAGCAGGCAGTAGGCAGTAGGCAGCAGCAGGTTGATCTTCCAGGGTCGCCAGATTCCGGGGGATCGGGGCAGGCGCGGGAAGAATCATATTCATTATCGATATTTATAATGAATGATGGAAGCCTGCCTCAACCGGTCAGCCGCTTCTTCAGGCTTAACGGGGTTGATGATGTTGCCTCCTCCTGATTCAAATCCGGCCAGGTATTTCAGCTTATCGGGCGAACGCATGGGTGGATAAAATTCAGTGTGAAAATGAAAATTCCCGCTTATCTCATTCCCGTCAGTAGGCGCATTATGCAGCATGGTAATGTTGGGGAATGACATATTGTATAAATTGTCAAATTTGACGATCATCTGATGATGGATTTCGGCATAGGCCAGGGTTTCTTCAGCTGATAAATCACTGATCCGGGCAATATGCCTGCGCGGAACGATATACGTTTCATAAACAAACCGGGCAAAGAACGGGACAAAAGCAACAAAATGCTCATTCTTGCATATAATCCGGCTGCCCTTGCTCAGCTCATGTTCAGCCAATTCCTCCAATAATCCCCTTCCATGGGCTGCCCGGTATTCAACAAAGGAATCCAGTTCACGCTGTACGATTCTCGGGATAAATCCGGTCGCGTAGATCTGTCCGTGCGGGTGAGGATTTGAAACACCGATAGCTTTGCCCTTGTTTTCAAAAATCAACACATTGTTGATGGAAGGATTGCTCCCGAGTTCGATAAATTCTGTTTTCCAGCAATTAACAACATCCAGCAATCCGTCCTGGCTCATTTCAGCCAGCGTAACATTATGACGCGGAGTGAAACAGATCACCCTGCAGGTGCCATGGACCGGTTCGGCGGTTTCAAAAGGATCTTTGCGATGGACGTCAGGTGCTTCCATTGAAAATGAAGAAAAATCATTGGTAAAGGCGTAAGGTTTTGCATACAGGGGATTTTTAACTCCTGACGCCCTGATGACTCCCGGACACAAATAACACCCGGGATCAAAATCCGGTTCCTTTTCTTTGCCTGAGGAGACTGTTTCCCCTGACCATGGCCTTTCGCTTGTCGTTGCAGCCAGCACTACCCATTCCTGCAACAAAGGGTGCCACCGCCGTTCCCAGTTTTCATTGACGTCCATATACCGCAGCCCTATTTACTGAATAATGCTTCAGAATGATCCAATAAGTTTTGCCCCATCACCGATTTCGGCAATATAAAAATCAGCCTTCAATCCTGTTTTTGCTGTATAGTTTTTGCCTACCGTTTGCATGAATGTCTCAACCTGGTTCCCGGCAACCAGGCTTACGGTGCATCCTCCGAAACCTGCCCCGGTCATCCTCGACCCGATCACGCCCGGTATCTTCCGTGCTTCATCAACGAGCGTATCCAGTTCATTCCCGGTTACCTCATAATCATCACGCAGCGAATCATGCGATCCGTTCATCAAAGCGCCAAATTTTACCAGGTTCCCTGAACCCAATTCCTGCATGGCATCTACCGTCCGTTTTATTTCCGTTACCACATGACGGGCTCTTTTTTTTACGGTTTCATCAGGGATCTGCTGATCAATCAGGTAAAACTCTTCTTCAGGGATCTCTCCCAGCAGCGAAATATTTTTTGCTTTTTTGATATATTCTACAGCTTTGTCACATTCTGCGCGGCGTTCATTATATTTTGAATCAGCCAGTCCCCTTCGTTTGTTGGTGTTTGAAATGACCAGCTTGTATCCTTTCAGCTTCAACGGTACCAGTTTATACTTGAGGGTATTGCAATCCAGAAAAATAGCGGAATCTTTTTTCCCCATGGCTGAAGCAAACTGGTCCATGATCCCGCAATTTACTCCAACAAACAGGTTCTCAGCGCGCTGGCCAAGCTTTGCCAGCTCAACGCCATCCAGTCCGGCATTAAAAATCTCATTTACGGCCAGTGCTGTTACGATCTCAATGGAAGCAGAAGAAGAGAGTCCGGCACCATTGGGCACATTGCCGTAAAACAGCATCTCCATCCCGGTGATCTTCACGCCCAGCTTGTTGAATTCATTCAGGACCCCCAGCGGATAATTGACCCATTGGCCTTCATGTTTACGGGATATGTCAGCCAGGGGAACCGAAGCCGTGTAATCAAAATTCATGGATGCCATCCTCACAAAACCATCATCGGATTTCCGTATAGCCAGATAGGTGCCAAAATTCAGTGCACAAGGGAATACAAATCCACCATTGTAATCCGTGTGCTCACCAATGAGATTCACCCTTCCGGGAGCAAAGTACAGCAGTGATTTTGCTTTCGATCCTCCGTACCGGGTTTTAAATTCCTTTTTAAGTGCTGTGATATCCATTGGTTTCGGTTTTTTAAGAAAAACAAAGGTATTTAAAAAAATATGGCAACCAATTTTTAGACTACCGTGATGGTTTTATTTTCATGTTTTTTCTCTTATTTTTATCCCGGCATATGATAACCGGCAACCATGAAAGATTCTGTCAAACTGAAAGCCTGGTTTTTTGTTCCCCTTGTTTTCCTGCTGGTACTGGCACTCAGGATCATAGTGCTCGTTCCGAAAGGAGACCTGCATCTGATGATGAATGAATTCCATACCGGATTTTTTGACTTGTTTTTCAGTGTTGTTACCTGGTTGGGTGACGGTTTTTTTGTTCTTTTACTGTGTGCAGTTTTGTTGTTTTTCTCCTTCAGGTTAAGTGCTTATATTTTCACAACCTATGCCTTTTCCGGCATTTTTGTCCAGCTGCTGAAACGGTTCTTTTTCGATGACGTGCTTAGGCCGGCAGGCTATTTTAAGGATACAGCTTCGTTATATATGGTTGAAGGAGTCAAGTTATTTACCCGGCATAGCTTCCCCTCGGGACATGCCGCAACGGCATTCGGACTCTTCCTGTGCATCGCCATGGTATCCGGCAACAAATATATCAAAGCCAGCTGCATAGAGTTGGCCGTCATAAATGCATAGTAACGGG
>Ga0105094_10002217_pt1 | contig 10159 bp, 10 predicted proteins | sample PPLLak1March2015_2_FD_87023 | JGI IMG/M metagenome (GOLD analysis project Ga0105094, IMG submission 87023) | Freshwater sediment microbial communities from Prairie Pothole Lake near Jamestown, North Dakota, USA - PPLs Lake P8 Core (3) Depth... | ecosystem: Environmental > Aquatic > Freshwater >...
CTCTTATTGATATGTCAATCAGTTGTTCAAACTATTCTACAGGCACAGTAAAAATCGGCGGGATGAAACTGGCAAAATATGATCCCCTTCCGGTCGAACTCTCTTCTTTCATTGTCTCCAATAGTCAGAATACTGTTACGTTAAAATGGCAGACTATAACAGAAATAAATAATTACGGCTTCGAAGTCGAGCGTGCACCAATAAATCCGAATTCCGACATGCCTGCCGAAGCTTCAGCGAATACGATTTTCCGAAATCCTAAATTTGAAAAGATCGGTTTTGTACAGGGAAATGGGAACAGCAATTCACCAAAAGATTATTCTTTTATTGATATAAATCCTTCCCCGGGGACCAAATTTATCTACAGATTAAAACAAATTGACAACGACGGCAAATTTGAATATTCAAATGAGGTCGGAACAGAGTTACTGCTTGACAAATTTATTTTGTACCAAAATTATCCCAATCCGTTTAATCCTGAAACCAAAATAAAATTTGAATTGCCGGAGCGGTCTGATGTGAAGCTTATAATATACGATCTTCTTGGCCGTGAGGTCATGACACTTGAAGATAATCGACTCGAACCGGGTTATTATGAAAGGAATTGGAACGGGATTAATGCAAGCGGAATACAAGCAAGCAATGGAGTATACTTTTATAGATTTTATGGAAAGGGAGAAAGCGGAAAAGAATATAATAAAATTATGAAGATGCTGATGCTTAAGTAAAAGATCGGTAACCGGTGATCAGCAGGAGGTTAATTGCAAGGATATGCAATTTAATTTTATTTATAATCCCATCTTTATTATTCAGGTTTCTTCGGTACTGTTTTTTTTCTTCTTACAGTTTTCTTCGAACCAGCAGCTTTCCCTATTTTTTTTGAAATATCGGGTAGCTTTAAATCATCAGTAACAGTAATACTTTTTACGTGCAGACGGACAACATCCAGCTCATCAATGCTGATCTTCTTTAGCCGGAAGTTTTGTACTGCAAGCCGTCTGATTGCAAGAGAGCCTATTGCATATGCTCCCATAGCAGCCGCACCGAAAGCCGCTGTTCCTACAAGAGCTCTGACCGCTAATGCTCCGAATGATTTTCTTCCGTTATTTTTTGGTATAATCAATTTTTATCCTCGCAGTTAATGTTAATAATAAATATAAGATTAAAATAAGTATTCGTATATAAACTAAATATTGATGCAGAGGACCTTAATGATTATCGTCAAGAAATCCTTCGTTTAGTTCCTGGCCCCGCAGGCAGAAAATGTTTGCGGGGGATTTTTATGATATCAATTCTTACGGAAATAATCCACTTCTTAATCTTCCCGATAGTCATCGGGACAGGCTCTCTCCGCCATCACTTTGTTCTGGCGGACAGGCAAGGAGGAGACTTTATTTTCACCTTAACGTTTTATTGGCAATGTTATCTCTGTATTGACCCAAAAAATTTGACACAAATATGGAAGGAATATAGATTATGTCAACAGAATATTCAGAGGTTTATCCACAAGCAGGAGGATATAATGAGACCTTCAAAATGGCAGTAGTAGCCGAAATACTTTCGGGTCAAATAAGTCAAACAAAAGTATTAAAGAAATACGGAATAGGGGGACACAGTACAATTACATAGTGGATATATAAATACGGTACAAACAAAGAAATAAAAACAACATAGAAATGTCATAGGTTCGCCCAAATAGAAATGTCGGTAAAATAGAAGAATTTGAGGTACTCAAAAAAATGGAGAAACCTCAAAATGAATGGAGTACTGACATTGAGTCAAAAAGAAATAGACCGTTTCTTTTTTGCATGTTTCGAAAAAATCCTTTTCAAAAAAAATGCTGTTTTTAATCAAACATGAAGAAATATTGAGTTGATTATCACAAACCGATATTAATAAAAATTCCTATCTTACAATGATTTTTTATAAAAAGAACCCGCCCTTGTGTTAGTTTCATATCAAGTTTTTGTTGTGTTAGGTTTAACTCCCGTTTTGTTAAGAATTAAATTCACATGATATCTCTAGCAGCTTAAAATATTATAATAAAACACTCCTTGTAAAAAAATTAGTAAACCTTAAGCAAAATAAGATCAACTGTAAGAGCAGTAAATTTTTATACAATTAAAAATTTGTCGTTTACAATATTATATATATGAAGATATTGTTACTAAATTATGAATACCCGCCGCTGGGAGGTGGTGCCGGAAGAGCTACCCAAAGCATCGCAATGCAGCTCTTGAGCATGGGAAACGATGTTGATATAATTACTTCCCATATCAGATTTTCCTACAAGGAAGAGCTTGATTGCGGTGTTAAAGTATATGCCCTTCCCAGCTTTAGAAACGGGATTCACGATTGCGGAATTAAGGGGGCATTTACCTACATGTTTTTCGCTTACTATAAAATGCTAAGACTGTTCAAACACAAAAAATATGATGCGGTTCATTATTTTTTCAGCTTGCCCACAGCTTTTTTATCCCTGCTGCCGGGAAAACACCGGCGTTTGCCATATATCGTTTCTTTAAGGGGGTCCGATGTACCGAAATATGATATTTATAATAAGAAACTTGAGCTGCTGCATAAGCTATGCCTGCCGCTTACAAGACTAATTTGGAAACGGGCCAAAGCAATTATTGCGGTTACGGAAAGTTTAAAACAAACGGCGCTGCTCACTAATCCGCAGCAGGTAATAAAAGTAATCCCAAACGGTATTGACACTAATATTTTTGCCCCGAGGTTTAACGGTAAGAGAAACGATAATGAGTTTCAATTAATAACGGTATCCCGCCTCATTGAAAGAAAAGGAATTCAGTACATTCTAAAGGCTTTGGCAGAGATTAAAGATGAGTCCATCCGGCTAATGATTATTGGAGAGGGAGTTTATGAAAATGAATTAAGATTCTTGTGCCGCAGTCTTAATTTGAATAATCAAGTTACTTTTATGGGATTCCGGAAGAGAGATACCATCCCTTCTTATTTTGCACAAAGCGATGTTTTTATTCTCCCTTCATTGGCCGAAGCATTTGGAAACGTTATTGCTGAAGCAATGGCGTGCGGTTTACCAATTATCGGTGCAGATGAGGGGGGCATTCCGGATTTGGTTGATGATGAAAATGGAATTTTGGTCAAACCGGGAAATGCGGAGCAAATAAAATCCGCAATTATTTTTATGAAGAACAATAAAGAGATTAGAATCAAAATGGGAAAAAATAATATTATAAAAATGGGACATAATTATAAATGGGAAAAAGTTGCATCGGCTTACGGCCGTATTTATGAGGAATGTTTAAATGGAAGCTGCAGAAAAAATTAATATAATCTACGGGCGTACTTTAAAAGAGCGGTTCTATAAGGAAGAATATGAAACTTTTCAAAAACTTGTTTCGGATTATAAGATACAAGAAATGATGAAGCTCAGAATAAAATCCAGCCGGTGGTTCTATTCTTTTAAAGATCCTTCAAAACCATATTTTGTACCTCTAAAAAAACGTCAGGAATTTTCTGAAGTAACTGAAGTTTTATTAAATTCTTTTAAAAAATTAACAAACGCATACTACTGTAATGAGAATGTAAAAAAAAATCTACCTGTCAGTGGACAGGTCCGCAACTACATCGGCGTTAATCCCGGGTATTCCGGAAAATTATTAATAGCGCGCATAGATGCACTATATAATTTTTCAACGGACACTTTGCATTTTCTGGAAATAAACACCGACATTCCCGGAGGAATGGGTGACAATGATATGCTGATCAAAATATTTGATTGCCTTCCATCGATAAAATTCTTGCAAAACAAATTTGAAATAAGAAGAGATACTCTGGTTAATTCACTTTATAATATACTTCTAATAAAATATAAAGAATATTGCGCGACCTTTCGTAAAGCAGAAAAAGAAAATCCGCACATAGCAATTGTTTGTGCCCGGAATTCAGATATCCGGCTTGAAGTAGATTTTATAATTGAATTATTAAAAAAAGAAGGATTGAAAGTAAGCTATGCCGATCCGAGGGATTTTGAATATGACCGCAAAACTCTTAAGCTTAACGGCGAAGCAGTCGATATTGTTAACCGTCGTGAGAATATAAGAGATATTTTCCGCACCGACAGTTCAGAAAAACCGCATTCGCGTCTCCGCAATAAAGTGCTCAGCTGCTGCAAAACGGTTTGCTTAAATAACCGCTTCCTGAATCACTATTTAAAAAGAGGATACTTCGGGCATACTGAAGATCTTATTAAGGCTTATGCCGAAAATAATGTCTGCATGATAAATCCTTTCTTTTCCGGAATATCAGTGCAGAAACAGGCTTTAGCACTTTTATCCGATAACAGTCTTAGATACTTATTTAATGACGAGGAGCTGTATGTTATTAACAAATACATCCCGTGGACACGGATTTTACAGCAGGGTAAAACTTTTTATGAAGATAAAGAAATAAATCTTATTCCGTTTATTAAAATGAACCGGCAAAAATTTGTCCTTAAGCCAAATATGGGCTTTGGAGGGAAAGGTGTGGCAATCGGTTCTGATATGAGTCAGGCCGAATGGGAGAAAAAAATTAATCTAATTATTAATTCCGGATTAAAATACGTTATCCAGGAATATATTGAGATTCCGACCGAAAATTTTCCGGTTTATGAAAACCGTACATTGAAAGGATTTTCTCCGCAATACGTGAATATTAACTTCTGGGGAATCGATGGAAAGTTTGCAGGCGGTCTTGTACGCGCATCAGACAAAAAAGTTATTAATGTATCTCAGGGCGCAAGGTTTGTACCAGTATATTATGTTTTAAATTAAAGCACTCATACGATGACAGGCTCAAGTTTTATAACTTTATTTCTAGGCGGCGATGTAATGACGGGAAGGGGAATTGATCAAGCTCTTCCCTGCCCCGGTGATCCGGCACTATATCAACCAAATGGAAGAAATGCCCAAGATTACTTCAAGCTTGCCGAAAATGCAAACGGATCAATTCCGCGCCCCGTCCATTTTCCGTATATCTGGGGAGATGCAATTGAAATACTTCAAAAGAACGCTCCTGATCTGAGAATAATAAACCTGGAGACAGGCATAACCAAGAGTAATAATTTCATGCCGGGCAAAGCCATTCATTATAAAATGCATCCCGGCAATATTTTTTGCCTTAAGGCAGCTGAAATCGATGTCTGTACCCTTGCAAATAATCATCTGCTTGATTGGGGGTATGAAGGACTCATGGAAACCCTGGATAATTTGAAGAAGGTTAAAATAAAATATGCCGGTGCCGGCTGCAGCCGGAATGAAGCGGAGCTGCCCGCTACATGGAATGTTGCCGGGAAAGGAAGGGTTATTGTTTTCTCATTTTGCTGCGTTACAAGCGGAGTGCCCTTAAGCTGGGATGCAGAAAAAACAAAACCGGGAGTAAATTTACTTCGTGATTTGTCCCATGAAACCGTTCAGCATATAATGGAAAAAGTAAAGACAATAAAGCAGCAAGATGATATTGTGATTGCCTCTATTCATTGGGGAAGCAACTGGGGTTATGATATTACATCGGAACAGAAAAGATTTGCCCATGACTTGATAGATGCGGCAGGAGTCGACATTATCCACGGGCATTCCTCCCATCATCCGAGACCAATAGAAATCTATAAAAATAAACTTATCATTTATGGTGCCGGGGATTTAATAAATGATTATGAAGGTTTGAAGGTGAGAAAAAAATCCAAGATCCGTTTTAAGAAGTTTATGAAGCTGTGGAAATTGTGGAAGCTAAACGGACATAAAAAATTCAGGTCTGATTTAGTATTGATGTATTTCGTGAGCGTCGCTCCCTCAACAGGTAAATTGGAAAACCTAAAGATAATACCTATGCAGATAAAAAAATTCAGGCTCAACTATCCATCCAGCGGCGACATCGAATGGCTGAGAAACAGAATGAACAAGGTTTATAAGAACTTCAATTTACAGCTGGAACTTAAACCTGCTTTGTCCCCGGGAAATACGAACTATTTTCTTCAACTGCAGCAACATTAATATGATAAATAAAATTTTGAGCGGTTTTTTATTAAAAGAAAATATCCGGGCTTCGAGAAAGGATCTGGACGACTTACGTTTTTCTTTACTAAAGAAGCAATTGCAGCATTCTTACCTGGGCATTCCGTATTATAAAAAAATTTTTAATGAAGCAGGTGTTCATCCTAAAAAGCTTAAATCAATTGCTGATTTAAATTTATTTCCAATTATTACAAAAAATATAGTAAGATCACATTTTTCGGAACTGATCAATCGAAAAGCATTCTTAAAAAATAAGTTTAGAAGTCATACCAGCGGTTCAACCGGGCAGCCAATGTGGACATATTATGATATGACCAGCTGGATAAGAAAAAAATATCTTGTTAAAGCAAGAGCAAGAATGGAGTGCGGCACTAAGTTCAATGAAAGGATTGCTATTTTCGAAACTGCTTCTGCCGGACAAACCGAAAAAAGAAATAAAAGCTTTTTGTACGGCACTTTCCTTTCCCATGTTAAAGTTTTTTCAGTGTTTGAACCGCTCGACCGGACAATTAAAAAACTGTACCGATTTTCACCTCAAGTCTTATACGGTTCTCCCAGTTATTTTTTTCAGTTAGCACAGTTTATGGTGAAAAATCATGCGGGAATACCTTCGGTAAAAAGCTTATTTACGAGTTCGGAATACCTGCAGGAGAATGTCCGCAATTATATAAAAAAAATTTTTAATGCAAATCTGTTTGATGTTTATGGTTCAACGGAATTCAAGGAAATTGCGTGGGAGTGTGAAATGCATGAAGGTTATCATATAAATGAAGATGAAGTTGTGGTGGAGGTGCTGAACGACGGGAAACCTGCCTATACTGGTAAACCCGGCAACATCGTTATAACCGATTTACGAAATACTGTAATGCCGTTAATACGCTACCAGATGCATGACAAGGGAATGCTGCTTGAAAAAAAATGCACCTGCGGCAGAACATTTTCTTTGATGAAACCTTACGCCGGCCGTTCTTCGGAATATATAATCCTGCCCGACAATAAAATTCTTTCTCCATACCTCTTTACGACAAAGATCGAAAGAATAAATGGTCTGCTTCAATACCAGCTTATTCAAACAGAAAAAAAGAAAATAATTGCACGGATTATCACGAATACGGGAAGCTTCAATCAAATTGCCGCATTGGTGCATAAAATTCTTTCCGGTTTTACCAATCATCTGATGGAGATTGAAATAGAGCAGTGTTCTGATATCGAGACTGAAGAAAACGGGAAATTTAAAGTAGTTAAGAATTTAATTTTGGAAGATCCGTTTGGGTTGGAATCACTCCAAAATTCTCTCTAAAAATTAAAGGAAGAATTAGGAAAATCTCGTGAAAAACAAATTCATTTTTAATTTTACGCCGACGGGAATGATCCCGACAAAAAAAATGACTCCTTACGTACCGATCCGGCCTGAAGAAATTATAAAAGATGTTTTGGAGGCTGTGGAATTAGGCGTTAATATGGTGCATCTGCATGCGAGAGATTACAATACAGGTACTCCGACATATAGAAAAGAAATATATGAAGAGATTATTTGCGGGATAAGAAAGGAAAATAAAGATCTTGTAATTTGCGTTTCAACCAGCGGAAGAAATTTTTCCGAATTTGAAAAACGATCCGAATGCCTGGAACTCTCCGGAGAATTGAAACCTGACTTCGGCAGTCTTACCCTAAGCTCTCTTAACTTTAATCAGCAGGCTTCAATAAATGCACCTGAAATGATCAAAGCGCTTGCACAAAAAATGCTGGACAACAATATACGTCCCGAGCTTGAGGCATTTGACCTGGGGATGATAAATTATGCGAACTATCTTATCGGCAAAGGCCTTATTAAGCCTCCATATTACTTTAATTTGATCCTGGGAAATATCGCGTGTGCACAGGCAAATTTATTGAGCCTCGGATTAATGATAAAAGAATTGCCTTCCGGTTCAATTTGGTCGGCCGGAGGAATCGGCGGGTGGCAGCTTAAAATGAATGCAATGTCTATCATAGAAGGAGGCGGAGTTAGAGTAGGTCTTGAAGATAATATTTATTTTGATGATGACCGCAAACAGCTTGCGGAAAACCGACAGTTAGTTGAAAGAATTGCAAATATCGCCCGGGTAATGGGAAAATTACCCTACAGCCCGAAAGAGGCAAGAGAAATATTGGGATGCACATAATGCGGGAACTTTAATAATGACGCTTACCCCCCGTTTAAGACAAAAAATTAAATACAACAGCATATTGAGAATTTTGCACGACGGTCTCGTAAAAGTTGGACTCAAAATTTCTTTATTCTATCTAGTTGAAGAAAGACTGTGTAAAGAAATTCCGGAGCTCGAGTCAGAGCAGTTCCCCGGATATGATTTAAAATTTTTAGAACCTAGTGAAATTGGCGAGCTCAATTCAATCCCGGAAAGACCGGTATCAAATGAAAAACTCTCGAAGTTGATTGAAAAAGGATGCTATTGTTTATGCCTAAAAAAGGAAGAGAATATAGTTGCATATACATGGGTTGATCCACGTGAATGCATTTACGGATCATATAAACTCCCTATGAAAAAAAATGAAGCCTGCTTATTCGGAGCATATACTTTAATGCAGTACAGGGGGAATAATTTTGCACCGTTTGTCCGCTATCAATGCTACAAAGAATTAAAGAAATTGGGTAAGACTACCTTATACAGCATTTCCGAAGCAATAAATAATCAATCAATTAATTTCAAAAAGAAGTTGGGAGCCAGGTTTATGCTGCTGGGTTTATATATCTGCTTATTTAAAAAATTTAAATTCACCGTGCCGTTAAAAAAGCTGCTTCCCCAATAATAAATATGAACGAAGTTAAGATATATCATTCCATTTCCGAGGTGGATAAAAAACTTTGGGATTCATTAACTGAAAACAATGTATTCATGTGTTATGAATGGTTAAAGACACTGGAAAATAGTTCGACATATCCAGTGAATCCGCATTATATAACAATATTCGATGAAAAAAAACTGCTGGCTGCTTCTGTATGTTATTATCAGAGAAAAATTGACGAAGTACCATCTATCGACGGTCTGCTGTTAGGAAAACTGCATAAATTCAGATTGATGAAAAAATTTTCTTTTCTGCCTGCAGTAATCTGTAATCCTAAAAGAGGATACGGCACACATCTTATTTTTTCCGATGGATTGGGGACGGAACAAATTTTAGAATTACAAAACAAATCAATAGATGCAATCGAAAAAATTTCTTCTGCAGAAAAAGCATCCGTTTGTTTTTATAATGTTATGGAGAACGAATCATCCTTAATGAATGCTTTGGTGAAAAGAGGATATTATAAAACCAAAAGCACACCATTGAATTACCTTGATGTCAAATGGGTTTCATTCAATGAGTATAAAAGAGAGCTCAATCGAAAGCATCCCCGCATGAGCAGAAAGATTGCCAATGAAATCAACAAAAACAGAAAATCCGGTGTAACTATAAAGCAATTAGAAAATATTAATGGCAGCGAACAAAGACTTTTTGAACTGCTGGAAATGAATCATCGGAAACATAATTCAGGTATGCTCCTGTTAAAGCCGGATTATATTAGGCAGGTGAAAGAAACCTTCGGAGAGAATGCGGTTGTATATGCTGCTTTCAGGGAAGAAAAAATTATCGGCGTCAATATTGAATTAAGGAAAGGGAAAGAGGTATTTCTTTCAAACGTAGGAATTGATTATGAAGGATCATACAACGACTTAACATACTTTAATCTAGCTTTTTATGAACCGATCAAAAATGCTATAGCTCGCAAAATTAAGCGGCTTTACGGGGGAAAAAGCATGTATAAAACCAAAGCAAAAAGAGGATTTATTATCCGCGATACTTACTTATTTTACAAACCGCGATATAAAGCAGCCGGTTCAATTCTCAGGTTTTGGTTTTTGTTTCATGGCTTGTGGATGAATAGAAAATTTTCCTATCTAAAAAAGCTGCAGACGGACCAATGAATAATATTTATAATATTAAAATCTATAATTCCATTTCCCTGATAAAAAAGGAAGATTGGGATGCGTTGACCGAAAATAATATCTATATGTGTTATGAGTATCTGAAGACATTTGAAGAAACAATAGTTTTTCCTTTGGTGCCGGTTTATATTA
>Ga0105094_10002221_pt1 | contig 10151 bp, 10 predicted proteins | sample PPLLak1March2015_2_FD_87023 | JGI IMG/M metagenome (GOLD analysis project Ga0105094, IMG submission 87023) | Freshwater sediment microbial communities from Prairie Pothole Lake near Jamestown, North Dakota, USA - PPLs Lake P8 Core (3) Depth... | ecosystem: Environmental > Aquatic > Freshwater >...
TACAACCGGAATCACCACGTTGGTCGCATCCAGCCGGCCACCCAATCCCACTTCAATCACCGCCACATCCACTTTTTGGCGTGAGAAGTACAGAAAAGCCAGGGCAGTTGTGATCTCAAAAGTAGTTATTTGGGGAATCGTCTCCAGGACTGGTTTGATTTCCTCGACCAACGCAACCAATTCCTCATGGGGTATCGAATGACCATCGATCTGGATCCGCTCGGCATAGTCATGAAGATGAGGCGATGTATAAAGTCCCGTCCGGTATCCTTCTGAGGTGAGCACACTTTGGCACATTGCAGCAACAGAGCCCTTACCCTTCGTCCCGGCAACATGGATGATGGCGAAAGTGCGCTCAGGGTGTTGCAGCTGCTCAACAAGCGCCTGCATACGCGCCAGGTCAAACTGCTCGGCAGAATATCTGGTGGCCTTTGTCAGGCTGAAATCGACGAAACTATACAAATAATCCAGGGTTTCCTGGTAGCTGTCACCCATAGCGGAGGCATTGTAACCTTTTGCCGGAGTCTATGCAAGAGGCAAGCCAATCGTAAAATGGGTCTTGAAGTATACCAGTAGCTCTGGATAGCAGGTATTAAACCAGCATGAGAGGAATGCCAGTCTTTTCCTCCTTGAAAAACCTGCGTGGTAAAATGTCAAGACAGTGCTACCAAAATTGATAAAGATGCTTACTGGCATATTGCTTCTACTTTTTACCCTGGTTTTGGCCACCTTTTTAGCTCCGCGCCTGGTGACATTTATTTATTCATATCCACGCATCGTACAGCCGGAGGAGGCGCCCGACAAACGCGTGGCAATCGTATTTGGTGCCGGGTTATTACGAGACGGCAGCCCTACCGCGGTGCTCGGAGACCGGGTGAGGACTGCCGCAAAGCTCTATCAGGAGGGAAGAGTAGAAAAGCTCCTGATGAGCGGCGACAACTCCTCGATTTATTATAATGAACCTGAATCAATGCGCCAGTACGCCTTGAGTCTGGGGATACCGGATGAGGCGATTGTCTTAGATTACGCCGGTCGGCGTACCTATGACACCTGCTATCGTGCCCAGAAGGTCTTCGGTCTGGAGGAAGTAATCTTGGTCACCCAGAAATTTCATCTACCGCGAGCCATCTATACCTGTAATCAACTCGGGTTACCTGCAATTGGTGTGCCTGCAGACCAGCGCGAGTACAGGCAACGCTCGCTGATGTTTTGGAATCTGCGTGAAACTGCTGCTACATTGGTAGCACTTTGGGAAATACACTACTCCAAACCTGAACCTATCCTTGGAGACCCTGAACCGATCTTCCCCCTGGAGGCACAATGAACCGGAATATGGCGATGGATATTGTGCAGGAATTTGTTAAGAATGATAACCTTGTCCGGCATATGCTGTCCGTTGAAGCTGCTATGCGTTATTATGCCGAAAAGTATGGTCAAGATGTAGAAATCTGGGGAATGACAGGCCTTTTGCACGATTTCGACTGGGAGATCCATCCCACCCTGGAAAACCATCCACAAGCTGGCGCACCCATCCTGCGCTCACGGGATGTGCCAGAGGAGATCGTCAGGGCAATTTTATCCCATGCTGATCATACCGGGGTGCCTCGCCAGAGCCAAATGGAGAAAGCTCTGTACGCCTGCGACGAGATCACCGGGCTGGTTACGGCGGTCGCTTTGGTCCGCCCGTCACGCTCATTATACGATTTAGAGGCAAAGTCAGTAAAGAAGAAGTGGAAAGACAGGGCCTTTGCAGCAGGAGCCAACCGGGAAGAAATCGAGCGATCCGCTGCTGAGTTTGGTATCGAACTGTGGGAGCATGTCACCAACGTTATCGTGGCTATGCAGCGCATCGCCCCCCGGCTTGGACTAGATGGAAATCTCTGATGAACAAAAGCAGCCCACTTCGTGCAAGTGGGCTGCTGAATAATTAACCCTTTGTGGAAAGTTAATTCTCTGACAGGCGGCGAATATCATTGCACTGTTCACCGCATTGGTCAAGCAGCTTGAATATCTCATCCTTCGCTGGTGATTCGACCAGAATAATCCGCCCATCTTTCATGGTGATCACAATCGGTAACGAAAACCGTTGAAACACTTCAGCTACCTGACCGCTTATCAGCAGGGCTTGTACCTTAGACCATTCGACCTGTTCACCCTCGATGGGTGCAGGATAAGGGTCGTAAGCCACATACTGGATGGCTGGAGCAGGATAGGCAGCAGGTGCCGATACAGCCGGCGCGGTTGGCTCGGCAGGATCAAGCACAGGCGCACTTTCGACAGTCGGGGATGTTTGGGCAGCAGGCGTAGGTTCCTGGGTAGGTGTTGCAGTTTGTGCTGAACTACAGCCAGCCAGGACAATCATCAAGATAAGGATGATCCCTGCTGCAAGAATTGTTCTATTTCGCATTATGCCTCCTTCATCATAAGCATCAGCGATACACTCGCCTGATTAGCATTGCGCAGAAATTATACTTGACCTTGCAGCACAAAACATGAGTATTAATTAATCCCGCGAAATGATTGACTTTCCTGTCAAGTTAAGCTAAACTGAGAGCATACCGGCTATACGAAACAAACGACACCCAATTCAGGAGGGATAATGTCCCCAGATGCAGCTCCCGTCCATATTACCGAGAAATCGACCCTTACCCCCACCATTAAAGCCTGGCGCATCTACCTCGAAGACCAGGGGAACTCAACCCACACGGTCAAGGCTTTCACCGCTGATCTTCGATTGCTCGCATCTTACCTGCAACCAGATCGTGCCCTGGGGAGCATTACCACCACCGACTTGAATAGTTTTCTGGAGTGGATGCAGGCTGGTCGGGGCGTACCATGTAGTCCAAAGACTCTCTCCCGCCGGATCACTTCCATAAAGGCTTTTTTTCGCTGGTTACACAAAAATGGGGCTATCCTGGCAGACCCGGCGGAAAAAGTTGTTCAGAAAACCGTGATCAGCCCTCTTCCCGAAGTGCTCACCGAAGAGGAAATCCGCCTGGTAGTTGATGCAGCCGAAACTCATCGCCACGCCGCCAAGCCGGATACCCGCTACTATACATTGTTAACTCTTCTCCTGAGCACAGGCATCAAAAAAGGTGAATGCCTGGGACTGAGTCCGGCCCACATCGATCTGGATAATCCGTCCGTTGCGCTTCTTTTCATCCGCTATGCGAACCCGCAAAACCGGTACAAGGAACGAAAAATCCCCCTGACTGAGGAATGGGTCAAGTCTTATCATGAATATGACTCGCAATACCAGCTTGGCGAGCGGCTGTTCCCCTGGTCGCCTCGCCGCCTGGAATACTTGCTGGAAGATATCAGCCAGGAAGCTGGCTTAGAGAAACACCTATCCTTTGACATGTGCCGCTGGACCTGTGCATTGGCGGATTGGAAATCTGGGATGGAGCGCGACAAAATCCGCCAGAAATTAGGTGTCTCAAAAGTTCAATGGCGCGAAGTCAGTATGAAATTGGAAAGCCTCGCAAATAAATATTGATACTTTTCTAAGCTGACACCAACCTACCCACCGATTTCACTCATCGTCCGGTTGAGTGGGATCAGGCCTTCAGCCAAACCATTCCCCCACGGCTTGTTCCAAATCGCTTCCAGGATCAGCTGTCTTAGCTCAGCGAATGATGCCCCGCTTCGCAGAGGCGTCAGCACATCAACTTCTCGTTCGTGCAGCAAGCATAACCTTAACCGCCCATCGGCGGTTAATCTTGCTCGGGTACAGGATGAGCAAAAAGGCTGGCTCACTGTAGAGATAAACCCTACCGTACCGATCGCCCCTGGGATACGGTACATCCTCGACTCACCGTCCAGTTGCCCGCCGTTCATACATTCCAGTGGCCCAAATACTGCTTCGATGCGCTCTTGAACCTCGGACGAGGTAACGACATTGGCTCGCTGGAATTCGGTCGCGCCACCAAAAGGCATCATCTCAATGTAACGAACTTGCCAGGCTTTTTGGAGGGTGAGCCGTGCCAAATCCACCACATCTTTTTCGCTATAATCGCGCACCACAACCGCGTTAATTTTGATCGGCGTCAGCCCGGCTTCTTCGGCAGCTGCGATCCCATCCCATACATCTAGTAATGAACCCCAACGGGTCAGGCGGTGGAATTTTTCGTTATCCAGGGTATCCAGGCTGAAATTAACCCTGCGTAAGCCAGCCTCTGCCAGCGGTTTTGCTAACCGGGAAAACAACACACCGTTGGAGGTCATCGTTAATGACCGGACACCAGGTATTTCTTTTATCCGGCGAACTAATTCGACAATCCCTGCCCGCACGGTAGGCTCGCCACCTGTCAGGCGGTACTTATCGAATCCCAGGCTGGCAAAAATCTTTATCAGGCTCAAGACCTCATCGTCTTGCATCAGCTCTGCATTCGGTCGGAAGGTCATCCCCTCTGGCATGCAATAGATGCAGCGCAAGTTACAATGATCGGTAAGACTGATGCGCAAATAATGGATTTGCCGACCAAAACGATCAATCGCCATTTAACCTATAAGACCTTTCATCTGCATTGCTGAGAGACATTGGGCAATAGGCCAGCTAGGATAGGCAAAGGCCCAATAATTCTCCCGAGTTAGCAAGCACACCTGGAAACAAAATCATTATAACAAGCAGCAGCGCGAAGGGATATATTAAGTATTTCCTTAATATTGCCTGGATCTCCACAAAATGCTACTATATTTATGCACCCAACGGATTAGGTTCAAACTGATCGGCAGGTATTCTGCATGGAAGACAACCTCCAACTTACAGATTTGTCTCCAGATCCCGTGGAAGAATGGCAGCGAATGCTGAAATTCTGCAATTTAGCCGCGGCTGAGCAACAGGCAATGGCACGCTCGGTGGAACCATTGATGAAGCGCAGCACAGAATTGGTGGTGAATACCTATGATTATCTGCGTGCAGTTCCAGAAACAGCCGCAATCCTGGGCTGGGAAGACACGGTTGATGAAGACCATCTAGAAGAACGGCGGCGTTTTTTCACCATTTGGCTGGCGCGCACGCTAGGATTGGATACATCAGATGAGTTTGCATTTTATCTGTTCCGTGCCGGTCAATACCACGCTGGGCAAGGTCCCCGAACGATACACACCCCGCCGGCGTATGTAACCATATCGATTGGTATGGTCCTGGCAAGTTTTGCCAATTACATGATAGATGCACAACTGCCTGCTGAGGTGATAGCCCTTGCCATGGCTGGTTGGAGCAAATATCTAAGCGTACAATTAAATCAGATGTCGATGGGCTACTCTATCGCCCGGGATTTTTCAAACGGTGATTTCGCTACTCGGGTGACGTTGTTTGGGCGAATGCGACCGCTGATAGGGAAAACGGAGCTGCCTGTCCCCCTCCTTAGCGGTGCAAAAATCCATGATCTATTGAAGAAATTCTTCGATTACTATCCTCAGTCACGGGCGGTCGTACTGGACCGCGTTTGGCAATCACACGACAAGGCTGATTCGTTATGGATTGAAGTCATGCCGGTCTATGTCCCTCGGAAAGGCTGGCGAATTTTACACAACGGTCGCGCTCTCGGCTTTGAGAAGGGTTTCAACGAATTAGTTCGGGAGAATGATGAAGTCGCAATTTTCCCACCGGGTCGTTGAGGTGGACCATCCACAAGAAAGGAGGTAAATAGCCCCTGTCTCGATCAACCATTGGCGGCTCAATAGATCCGAAAAACGATTAATGAATTAGGAGGCAAATATGACGCTCGGAGGTTATGCAGATCGAATAGCTCATGTAGACCTTACCGCAGGCAAGGTCGAATATAAGGCAGCACCAGAGGATTGGAAGCTCAAGTATATTGGTGCTCGGGGTTTGGGCGTGCGTTACGTACTGGAAAATGGCCCCCAGGTAGATCCCCTATCCCCGGATAATATCCTATGCTTCATGAATGGCCCCCTGACCGGCACTGAAGCTAATATGAGCGGCCGGATGGCCATTGTCACCAAATCCCCCCTCACCGGAACTGTGACCGATAGCCACCACGGCGGCTGGTCGGCTGCCCGCTTGCGTTGGGCTGGCTTTGATGGCTTGATCTTCAAAGGCAAAGCTGCAAAACCGGTTTACGCCTATATCGAAGAGAACACTCTTGAATTACGAGATGCTTCAGATGTATGGGGCAAGGGCGTTCACGATACCATCAAACACTTCAAAGAGCTCTACGGAGAGAAAGACCTGACCGTGATTTCCATCGGTCCAGCAGGCGAGAAGCTCTCCCGCTTTGCTTGTTGGGTGAACGAGCACGATCGGGCAAGCGGACGAGGCGGAACGGGCTGTGTTGGCGGCAGCAAGAACCTTAAGGCGATCGTGATCAAAGCCAAGAAGAATATGCCCAAAGCAAAGGATCGTGAAGCCTGGAAGCCTGCTCATGCCCGGGCCCTTTCCGTGATCATGGATGAAGCTAATATCACCAGCCCCCGCAAAGGCGCTCTTTCGGTCTACGGCACGAATGTGTTGATGAATATCACCAGCAATATGGGAGCATTACCGGCCAATAACAGCCAGTTTGCCTCATTTGGCGATAAAGCTGAGGCCATCAGCGGCGAGCATGTAAAGGAAACTATCCTGGTCAACGACCCCACTTGCCACGCTTGCCCGGTTGCCTGCAAGAAAGAGGTCAGAGTTACTGAAGGGCCCTTTGCAGGTTTGCAGATGGAGAGCGTTGAGTACGAACCCGCCTGGTCGGTCGGCGCCAACTGTGGTAACGATAATATCGCCAGTGTGGCTAAGATTATTGACCTGTGCAACGATTATGGGCTGGACGCCATCGAAATCGGTAACGTCCTCTCGGTCTATATGGAAGCCACCCAAAGAGGTTACACCAACGGTGCAGGAGGGCTCCAGTGGGGTGACTACATGAACATGGTCGAAACTACCCACAAGATTGGCAAGCGGGAAGGAATTGGTGATGCCCTCGCAGAAGGAGCCGCCCGGGCAGCTCAACATTTCGGACATCCCGAGATCTCGATGACTGTAAAGGGCCAGTCCATACCCGCTTACGATCCGCGCGGTTTGAAAGGCATGGGTATTGCCTATGCCACCAGTAACCGCGGTGCCTGCCACTTGCGCGCCTATACCCCGGCAGCCGAGTTGAACCTGATGCCCTTTAAATCCCTTCGGGTAGATCCCCTCGAGTGGAAAGGCAAGGGTGAGCTGGTGATGATCTTTCAGGATATCCACGCTTTTTCAGACAGCCTGGATCTGTGCAAGTTCAGCGCATTTGCTGAGGGTACGGATGAATACGCTCAGCAATACTCTGCTGTGGTCGGTATTCCGTTCACATCCGATGACGTGCTGAAGACCGGGCAGCGGATATATAACCTGGAACGCTACTATAATAACCTGGCGGGTCTCAGGGAGGGAAGCGATTACCTGCCTGAGCGCTTCTTGAAAGAACCATCCACAATGCCTGGCTCTGAAGGACATGTTTGCGAGCTGGACTTGATGCTGGAGGAATACTACAAAGCTCGCGGCTGGGTGAACGGGGTTGTTCCGGAGTCTAAGCTCAAAGAGTTAGAGATTATCTAACCATCCGATCAACTATCAGAAAGAGCCCGGCGAGTCTTCCTGCCGGGTTCTTTCATTTCTGGAAAAAATAAAACATACTTCAACCACCGCCCCGCATTAGCTTAATCTCTAGTTTCGGCATCAGCTCTTGAAGTTTTGATTCCTCAACGCTTAGTTCCAAACGAACCCGCCCAATTACAATCGAACCGATCTTATAATCTTCTATCCTGTAAAAATCTGCCTTCCACCCAACACCTTCTACATGCTGTTTGCCTCGGAGCTCCCCACCTACCTCTATCAGGTAATCCTCTAATAGCCACAGCGGGACACCATGCACATCCCGGGTAATCTCGACCATAGAACTCAGCCCCCACCTACCGCGGGGAAGACATTAATGGTGTCTCTTGCGGTGATCTCCGTTTGCATGGCGTCTTGCAAGTAAGGTACATCTCTCCCATTTATGAGGACATGAACCCTTTCAAGAAGCTCACCATCTTCGTCCAACAATTCTTCTTTCAAACCAGGATATTCCTGGATCAACCCGTCGATCAACGAACGCACGGTGATGGTCCCTTCCACTGGATACTCTATACTTTTCTGTCCCACGATCTGGCGCAATGTAGCATAAAAATTGATCTTCATCTGCCCTAAACTCCATCAATCCGGGTATCTGTGGTGCTACTTCGCCCCATCTGTTCGCAGCAACCGCAGGAAGGCAACACGCCGGGTGGTTGAGCTCAGGCGAGCGGTCTCCCCTATCCGAAACCCTGCTACCCAAATAATGTCTTCACCGGATACGAGGATAGGCCAGCCATCTCTTGCTTTGGATGGAATTTTAAGATTGGTCATAAAATCAGACAATTTGATTGAGTGCCCATCCAATCCAAATGGCTTCAAACGGTCACCGGCTTGCCTGCTGCGCACGAGTACCGGGAAAATAATCTTATCTGCGTCCAGCCAGGCTCGGGTTGGATCGGTATTCATCTCAACTTGAGCGATTAGTTCAGCGCTTGCCAATAATTGCTCTGCCCTAATCATCCAGCCGCCACCCAATTCACATACTCCCGGAAGATCAAGATAATAAGTTTTGCCGCTGATTACCTGCGGCCAATCTCCGATCGGTAAGACTGCATCCCGGGCAGCCAACCAAAACAGGCCAGACTCAACAAAGACGTATAATCCGGCTATCAGCTCAGTTTTCCCATGAGCGGGTTGTTTTATTTGTTCGACCCCTCTTTCGATAACCTTGAATTCAATGTCCCTAAGCTCCGGAACCAGCGTTGTCATACCCTTCCTCAATAACTGGCGTTGCATTCCCACTGGCAGGCGTGACACTCCATCAACAGCTAATCCAACATATCCTGTGCCCTGCTCGACACAGCACTCGGCCCAAACCTGATCCACGTTTTTCTGCATGATGGCATGATCCCCTCGCAAAACCTCTGCCATGTTAAATAACCTATTTTTGATCTGGGGATTATATTGTTCCAATTCTGGAATCAGATCGTGGCGTAATCGATTGCGGAAATACCGCCGATCCCGGTTCGATTCATCGATTTCAGGCTGGATACCCCGCTCTAGCAAATACTGCGTGATATCATCCCGCCAGCTCCCGAGCAACGGCCGCACGAGAGGAATCTCATTATCCCAACTGTTCGGTAAAGAAAAATATCCCATACCACTCAAACCAGCCAGCCCAGAGCCGCGCAGAAAATGCATCAATACTGTTTCTACCTGATCATCTGCTGTATGACCGACGGCAACCGCTTGAGCACGATTTTCTCTTGCCTGATCAAACAAAAATCGATATCGAACCACACGCGCTGCTTCTTCGACGGATAGGTGATTTTCCCGGGCGTAGCTGTAAATATCCACTTTCTTTTGAACAAAAGGTAATTTCCTGGATGAGGCTTGTTGGTGAACTTGATGGGCTTCATCATCAGCTCTTGATCGTAATCCATGATTCAGGTGAGCCACAATTATCTGGTAACCCAGGCGCCATAGAATGTCTAACAAGCACAGGCTGTCCGGACCGCCTGAGACACCTGTCACAACAGCTTTGTTAATTCCAATCCGGCAGTTGTGTTGTAAAATATACTGAAGATCGTTCACATTCACAAAATTATTATAGCGTAAAAGAAGCGCATTATTTTAGCCCTTGATCGTTTATGATCACTGGCACCATCACCGAAATGCACTACTGGGGTCATTTATTTTAGATGACTAATCCAAAGCTGATCATGGGGAGTTGCCATGCCCGAGAAAATATTAATTGTCGATGATGACATTGATACATTGAAGCTGGTAGGCTTGATCTTACAACGACAAGGCTATGATGTTCGGGTGGCGAGCAGTGGTTTACAGGCTTTGTCGATGATTCAAATTGATCTCCCCGATTTGCTGCTGTTGGATATCATGATGCCCGAGGTGGATGGGTACGAGGTTGCCCGCCAACTGCGAGCCGACCCACAAACAGCCGAGATTCCCATCATCATGTTCACCGCCAAAACGCAACTGGATGATAAAGTTGCCGGATTTGAAGCTGGCGCAGACGATTACCTGACCAAACCCACCCAGCCACGCGAGTTGCTTGCGCATATCAAAGCGGTCATGGCTAGAACCA
>Ga0105094_10002223_pt1 | contig 10149 bp, 12 predicted proteins | sample PPLLak1March2015_2_FD_87023 | JGI IMG/M metagenome (GOLD analysis project Ga0105094, IMG submission 87023) | Freshwater sediment microbial communities from Prairie Pothole Lake near Jamestown, North Dakota, USA - PPLs Lake P8 Core (3) Depth... | ecosystem: Environmental > Aquatic > Freshwater >...
CATGAAGGACAATGAGCTTTCTCGCAGGACGTTTATTAAAAACACTTCTCTCATGGCGGCGGGCGCCATCTCATGTGCCATCTCAGACGCCATGGCCTCCCAATCAGCCGATAAACAACAGGATGGCTCCAGGATACTTTGCTACAATCCGCAGATGGAGTACCGCCGTTTGGGCAAGACCAACCTGATGATCTCGGCTGTGTGCCTGGGCGGCCACTGGAAGCGCGTCGATGTGATGAATCAGGATTTAGACCGCAACCGCAGAGAAATCGTGGATCGCTGCATGGAAGTCGGAATCAACTATATCGATGCCTGCAGCCAACCGGAAGTGGTCGCCTACAGCAAGGCCCTCAAGGGACGGCGTGACAAGATGTACATGGCCCTGTCGCATTGCAGCCACGAGACGCGCAATCCCGAGTATCGCACCGCAAAAAAACTCATGGAAAGTTTTGACTCGCTGCTCAAGGAATCCGAACAGGAATACACCGACCTGTGGCGCATCACTTGTTTTGAGCCGGGCGGCAGGCACACCTTCGACACATCCTGCGAACTGGTCGAGGCCCTGGAAAAAGCCAAAAAGCAGGGCAAGGCCAGGCACATCGGTATTTCGTCCCATGACCGAAGGTGGCACAAAATGATGATCGAACAGTTCCCACAGTTGGAAGTTATTTTGTTTCCTTATACCTCCATGAGCAAGGTCGCGCCAAAGGAAAGTATCTTCGACGCGGTCAAACGCTGCGATATGGGTGTTTTTGGCATCAAACCATTCGCCAGCAATTCTCTGTTTGAGGGTGACAGCTCACCCGGCAATCCCCACGCCGAGGAAGATGACCGCCGTGCCCGGCTGGCGATCAGATACATCCTGTGTAATCCCGCGATTACCGCGCCGATACCCGGCCTGATCAGCACGCATCAGGTTGATAACATGGCACAGGCCGTTAAGGAAAGACGTGAACTTGATCTTGAGGAAAAAGCCGAATTGGACCGCGCCTCGGAGAAAATGTGGGCCAATCTTCCCGCGAATTATCAGTGGCTCAAAGACTGGAAGTACGTGTAGCACGTTTGCCCGCCCAGCGGAGCACTTCCACTGCGGTGTTCACAGCAACACACAGGAAAAAGCACGACACGTAGAGCCGCGTAAGCGAAATCGCACCATTGAGGTTTATGTGAAATACTTGAAGTATCCCAAATTGTTATTCATGGTATCAATCTTAATGTTCGTTGTCACTTCTTGTCGGCCATGCGCTAAAACAAACAATCCTGCCGAGGAAGAGCCGTTACTGCTCCTGGATGAACCGCCGCTGCTCCTGGACGAAGGCGAAGCCCAACTCGTATCGGAAGGAGCGCAGATGGCGGATAACAACCGGTGTTATGTTTGTCACATCAATTTTTCCATGGAAAAATTTGCCGTCACCCACGCTCGGGCTGACATAAGTTGTGAGCACTGTCACGGTCCGTCCGATGCCCATTGCAGTGACGAAGACAATATAACCCCGCCCGACATCATGTATCCTGAAGAAAAGATTAACCCATCCTGTCTGCAATGCCACCTGGGCGGGATAAAAGATAATGAAAAACACAAACCTGTACTTGCCGCTGTCACGCAGAAAAATTGCACAAGTTGCCACAATGGGCATAAGATGGGCCATCGCACCAGAATATGGAACAGGCAGACCGGCGAACTCGTCTCCGATGACAAGGTTCGCATGCTCGATGACAACATGACTAAGAAGAAATAAATCACACCCACCGTGGGCCGGTCAACGGACCATTATCTGTGAAAATTGCAGCCGTTCGTAGTAAAAATGGATTTTTGGAGTTTTCCTACACTATTTGGCTTTGATTATTCCGGGATTGGTGAGGTCTTCGCTTATGGTTTGACCCGGCTCGACTGCCAGGAAGTCATCCTGATCCCATTGCCCGTCGAGGAGCTTTTGCATAAGGCCGGGATCGCCTTTGAGTTCATCATAACTCCAGCCAAGGAACTGGGCACATTGTTTCGTATAGTCTTTCTCCTGGTCGCAGCAGGGAAAACCCCAGTCAATATAAACAGCCCGTTCATATTCTTTCATCCAGTTCTGTTCCATCTCCATAAGGTATTGCGCATTATCCCGACCGTATTTTTCTACGTATTGCTTGAGTGTCTGCTCGTAGCGATCTTTGCCGGGTTGCATACCGTCGTTAATCCAGCCGGTGCTGTACCAGTAAACGCCGCCATGAGCCTCGAAGTATTGAAGATACTTCTCTTTTGAACCGAGAAGCAAAGTTATACAGTCGTGGCCACGTGGGATAATAATGGGGATGGTTGCTTTTAGTCCTACGATACCGTTGCTGCAAAGGCCATAGCCAAGCAATGAAGCATCGTATTCTCGTCCCGCCACATCGGCCGTTACATCGAGTGCCTTTTGAACCGCAGACCGAAGTTTGTCGGGATCGTTATGAAGTCCCTGTTCCATCAGCACTATGTCGATGGTGTTCTTCGAACGTGCCGCACAGAAATACGCCTCCTTTTGCAGCACTTTACAGATTATAAACTGATATCTCATATCTCAACCTTTATTGACTTCGACGCACGCCCGTATCAGGGCGCCGTAAATTGCCATGCGGTGAGCGGCATCTTCCATCGACTCAGGATGCCACTGAACGAACAAACCAAACCCTCCGCCGATACGCTCCAAACCCTCAATTACCCCGTCGCTGCTGCTCGCGACAACCTTCAGACCACTGCCCACATCATCAACCGCCTGATGATGACGGGAAAGCACCATCGCTTTGTCGTCGCCCAAAATTTTTCCCAGGCAACTGCCCGGCGAAATTTCTACTAAATGGTATGCGTCATCGCCTCGATGTATAACTTCTTTTCCCACCTGGCTGGGAATGTCCTGGATTAGTGTCCCGCCACGGACCACGTTGGCAAACTGCATTCCCAGACAAACGCCCAGTATCGGTTTGCCGCTGGCCCACCATGAAGAAATCAGCTTGCTTTCAAAGTTGTAACGCTCGGCGGGCATCACATCTACCGTCTCATGAGGCTCGCGGCCGTAAGCACCTGGCGGAATATCGCGACCGCCCACAAGGACCAAACCATCCAGTTCGTCAACATATTGGCATATCGCCCGGTCGCTCTCAATAGCAGGCAATATTACCGGCAGTCCGCCGCTTTCCAGTACGGCCCTGACATAAGCGAACCCTAACAAAACCGAAGCTGACGAATCTTCATTCACTTTGTAAACGCTTGTAATGCCGATTAACGGCCGAGGTGTCGTACGGCTGGTCCGGCAACCCACACCCATCATTGCCACCAGCAAAACTAATGTCAGTATCGATCTGTTTTTCATCACCTTCCGCTCCTCATCCCAATGACAGCTCAGCCTGGTTTGATTCAATCGTATAGGAATTTGCATTTAACTTACGTTTTCTAAATAGGCTATCATAATACCATCGGTTTAACACAAGTAGGTCCAGCGGAAGCTGCTAATTCATTAGCACATAATATCCATCCTGACGGCTATTCCAAGAGAAAAATCACTTGGGACCGCCCCCATATTGGGGTATAATCATCGAAGTCGATATTGCATGGCGGTTTTATTGATCTGTATCTGGTAAAATTTATGCTGAGAGCCTACCAAAAAAAGAAAAAAAAGAAGAACCGTCCAGTTCTGGATTATTTGGCGTACGTAATGGTACGGCTGGCAGGAACCTTAATCCAGATTTTCGACATCAACACATCGCTACGCATCGCCCGGTGGCTGGGCGGCGGATTATATCTGATTTACCATCGCGGACGTCAGCGGGCCATCGACAATCTTATCAACAGCTATCCTGACAAACTCCACGGGTGGCACGAACGCACCGCACGACGCAGCTTCGAGCATCTTGCCATGTTCGCGTTCGACGTATTCTACACGTCCCGACTGGTCCGTCCGTCCAATTGGCACCGCTGCATCGATCTCGGCAATGTATCCAACATAATCGAACTCGTACTCAACAAACAGGGCGCCATAATGGTAACCGCCCATTACGGCAATTTCCTGGTACTCGGCTTAGCGATGGACACATTTGGAATGCCAATGTTCAATATCGCCCGCCCCATCGACAACCCTTACATCGACCGTTACGTTTACAACAATCTGCTCCGCAGTCAGACCGTCATTTACAAAAAGGGCGCCACTGACGCCATGGTCAACGTACTCAAATCCGGCAATGCTCTCGGTATCGTCGGCGATCAGAACGGCAAGAGCAAGGATGTATTCGTCAATTTTTTCGGCCGCAAAGCCGCCACATACAAGAGCGTCGCACTGATGGCTATGCAGTATAATGTCCCTGTCATCGTCAGCTATGCCCGACGCGTCGATGACCGATACCGCTTCCATATCGGTGTTCAGCGTATTATCCAGCCGCATGAATGGCAAAACCAGCCTGACCCGCTATACTGGATTACCAACGAGTGGACACGTGCCATCGAACAATTTATCCGCGAAGACCCGCAGCAATACTGGTGGGTGCACCGCCGCTGGAAAACCAGACCACCGGAAGAAAAAAAATACGGCAAAAACACAAAACCAATAACCGGTCAACAACCATCCGCAGAGCCGGTCGTTGTAATCGCACCAACAATAAAGGCACGGCCGAACTAATCGACCGTGCCCCATACCTAATCAAAAAATGATTGCCTGAAACTTCCTACGTTTACTGATGGGCATCACCTCCCTTCACCATTAAATTAGCGGTTGTCATATCACAGTTAATAACCCTGCAGAGTCTATACTCATAACTATTACCCATTGGGTATAATAACATTAACTGAGCATCTCTAAACCACATCCGAGCAGGATGCAGACACACCCTCCAGCAGCTATTCTGTACCAGCGCACAAAATATCCACGGTTCATAAAGCCAATAACACAGACCGTGCGAAGAAACGCTCAAAAAGGCAGGAGTTGAAACCAGTCAGACATGAAAAAAAACGAATGAAAATATAATAGCAATAATATTACGGCTGACCGTCCCCTGCCTATACTCCAATCACAATCACGCAAGGCTCTATCCAATTTCCCAAAAACAGCCTAATGTCTCTATAACCGATTGTCGTCGCATCACCTCCCTTATCTGCTTCTGCAACCAAAATGCCAAAACACCTACTCATCTAATCGATTATACCACAAAAACCACCAAAAAGCAAATACCCACCACAGCCAACCAGCTATCAGCCTTTTCAACCTTTCCGAGCCATATACCGGGCCTAATCAAAATCCCCGTCGTAATCAGAAGTTAAGTTGTTTGGGTCGGGTTTTTCTTGTTTCGTTCTAGCACGTAACAGATCACCTGCCGTTTCGCCCCTCGGTTTTTCTGGGAATAAGTCGGACAATATCGTTTTTTTTGGTCGGCGATCCTCTGTTTCTGGGAACAGTTCGGAAAGTGTCCGAGGCTGTTTCGTTTCGGTATATTTGCCGACTAGCAGTGAAGTAATGACTGCAACGGCCGTCATAATCGCTGCGAAAATGGCCACGATTAATATATATTTTAGTGTCTTGATCGTGGGTTTAATAATGGACCTAGCAATATCTTTCACTTTCTCCGCATCGGAAAAGGTTATTACTAGAACCGTAGTGGCAACGATAATAGCAAAACAATGAGAAACCCAACGGCCACGTTCAGGCCGAAGTGATAGCCAAACAATTATAATTGCTCCAAGCCACATACAAATAAGCTGGTATTTATTGGGGCGCATCGTCATTCCAACTCTTTACCTTTGTCAACTTCACTTTGTGGCGGCGAACAATCTTTATCCGCAAAAATTGTTTGCAAAGCTACCTTCCTGGCTTTAAGGGCATCAATCTCAACTTCATAAGAACCTTTTGCGTCTATGAAGAAAAAAGGAACAATAATAAGGCAGCCAGTGATAAACCATACAACATTAAGTGCGTCTCTGTTACCTTTCTTGTGATTTTTCACGACAATTTCATCTTCAATTGATTTCATTTCTGCATAGAGAGCATTGCACGATCTTTTCTCGTCTCCAGGCTGATAACGTGGCACCGGATTTGCCGACTGCCCGCCACAGCCGCCGATGGTGACAATTAAAATAGCATTGGTAAGGATCAGACAGACCGACCTTTGAAACTTCTTCTTCATAACAATCTCCTGAAACAAGAATAACATTAACTAACTCAGCAACAACGCCAAACTTTTCCCGCCGCAGCAATCTGCCGCTGTGCTACCTTTTATAATGGTCCTGCCAGAAAGTCCAAACAAAAAACAGAAAAAATCCGACCATCCTGCAAATTTTCTTTTCTTCTTCGTGTCTCTGTGCCCCCGTGGTTAATCTTACCCATCTTACCTATCCCACCCATCCCACCTACTCTCCCCATCCCCCCATCTTCTGTCTTCTGTTTTCTTTCTTGTGCCTATTGCCTTCTTTCATGACATCAAAACTCATCAAAACATAGTACAAACATGGTGTAAACATAGTACAAAGTAGGTACAAACATAGTGCAAACATGGTACAAACCACATCACTTTTCATCGGAATTCATCCGAATTTCGCACTTTTTTCTTACCCATCTTGCCTAATCGTTATAATCGTTACGCAAAAATAAGCACTTACAACAATTCCCAACCGTCAAAAATAAGCACTTACAGAAATTCCTCGACAACTTAAAATGCGAAGCGTGTAGCGACCGTTTGTACCGTTCTGGGCAATAGCGACCACTTCCGGCCGTCCTGCAACAGGATCAATTCCATCAGGTGACAGGGAAATTCGCTGATTTGACAGCAGCTTGTCTTTAATAAGTCAATCGCACCGCCTGACACCAAAATCAGCCCCACGGCTGATGTCCTGTCAATTTGAAGCTGTCGAAATTGCCCCAGGACAAACTGTAAATTCTCGTTGAGCCATTTTCTTGCCGCCAAGGCTCGCGACAAGACGTTTTCCCCTGGGCACAAGCTTGCCAGCAGAACATACAATCGCCCGTTAGCGTCAACCAGAATTCTCGCCGCCGTGTCGATATCCACTGGCAGGGACACCGGCACCACCATCGCACCCGGCGCCGCGATTAGCCAACCCGGCAGGGCAGACTGGAGGGCATCGCTGAGTTGACAGTCATTCTCCGGCAATCTTTCGAGATTAACAGGTGAAAACACCAAGGGCCTGTTCGTTCCCCCAATCGCTTGATTTTCTGCTTTGCAGTTTGCGGATTCCGGCCGTGGCCACTCGGAGAAACCAATTTTCGCAGCCCCCTGTAGCGAATCTTTTTCCTTCGGACCTTGAGAGTATTCGGGACAATTGAAAATATCAGCTTCCCGCGACTGTGTCACATCGGACAGATCGGCCGCCAAATCGTTATCGACCACGGTTTCACTCCCTGAATGACAGTTCGTCAACTGTAAATCGGCTTTGAGAAACTTTTGCGCGGCGTCGGATAACTTGTCAAAAATTTCCTTTGCGGACTTCTGTTCCGACGACCCCGGCTCGTCACATATAAACAAGGAAATCTTGTCATCCCAGCCGACCTCCCGGACAAGCCATTTGATCGTTTTGTAGGTTTCAACTACATCGGACGATTCGCAGGTGCACAATACCGTCACCCATGTACACTTCCTGATCAACTCTTTGGCCGAATCGCCAAACGAATGGTCGAAACTGATCAGCAGAATATCGTTATCCTCAGCCAGCTTGTTCAGTTCAGGAATTAACATTCCGCCCGAAATTTCAGTTTCAGCGATAATCGTTTGATTAAAACTGCCGTTTTGTTCGTTGTATTCTCCAAGCAGTTTGGCTTCACAGCAATCAAGCTCTATCACGGCCACATTTTCTTCCTGACCGTTAAGATGTCGCACGTAAGAATTCAACCGCCTCCGGTGATCGGCCAGATGGTCCGCAAACACCGCCTCTCCCAGCAGAATATCCGGTATGCCATTTGGGTTTTTATCTTCGACCGCGCACAAAGGCTCCTCCACGTAACCGCTCTGCTTGGCCGGGTTAGGTGGAACCCGGCGAGGCCGATCACCGCTGTCTGAGTCTGGCTGCGAAAGAAAAAAATGCGATATAGACCCGATCCCACGCCTCGGCCGGGCCGTCTGTGATGGTGACCCTGACCTTGTCATTTCACCTCTAGTACGGAGTTATATTCACCAAATTCATTGGCTTCGATATGTTGATTATAGGGATCTTCCTGCCACCGGCCGTCAACCACGTACCGATAACGATACATGCCCTTGGAAAGCCCCAACTCGACCGACCAGCCGCCTTTTCCGCCTTTGGCAATCATCGGCGTACGATCCGGCTGCCAACCATTGAAATCACCAGCCAAATACACCGATTTGGCCTTCGGATACAGCGCTACAAACTCGACCTTGCCTTGATTTTGGCGAGTACCGTAAAACTCGTCGATCTTCTCCTGAATGGTGGCTTCTTTTTTCTGCTCCTGCGCCGGTTTGGAGCCTAACAACGCTTGCGATTCGGCAATCAATTCATTCGCCGTCTTACTAATGGCGCGCAGTTGACTGTCAACGCTTTCGACAGCCTGTTTGGACGCCCCCAGCTTCTCCACTTCGATAATTTCCCTCGCCAGGGCCATAAAATCCTGCATTCCTCTGCTACTCGGATCGTACTCCGTTATAGGCTGACCAAAACTGGCAGCCTCTTTGAGCTTGGTATTGAAATTGATAATAGCCCCAAACATATCGGGGAGATGATGTTTCTTCAGCTCGTTTAACACCTCACGAGCTAGTTTTGTACGCACATCATACATACTCGGCAGGATACGGAATACAATGGGCTGTTGGCATTGCTCCCGAAGAACCGCCAGCGTCTCCAATTGCCTGCTCAGGCCGTGCAACGCGAAATAACCTGTTTCAACCGGGATGATAACTTCATCGGATGCCCGCAGAGCATTAAATGTGAGCAGACCGACGCTGGGTGGACAATCGATGATGGTGTAATTATATTGTTCCGATATGTCATCCAAAGCAGCTCGCAGACACTCCTCACGGCGATCCTTCCCTGCTAGTTGCGGTTCAAGCGCCGCTAATTCGATTCCGGCGGGCGCCAGATCGAAATTTTGAGAGATTTGCCAGATAATATTCTTCAGTGGGAGCGGATTGTCCGAGTGCGCAGAAATCAAGACATCATAAATGGTGTTTTCAATCTGATCTTCCGGTATCGCCAGCCCTACCGAGCAGTGCGTTTGCGGATCCATATCGACCAATAACGTTCGTCGCCCCTGAGCCGCCAGACAAGCTGCTAAGTTCATTGCTACTGTGGTTTTACCGCAACCACCCTTTTGATTAATAACCCCAATAGTACGCATAAAACACCTCATCTCTCCCGACCTCGATATGCCAAAGTCCACCCAAACTTGCGAAAAATTTTGTCAAACGACGAATTCTCCACAGCAATCCAAGACTAAGAGGCCATGGCAAAAAGGGTCAATAAAGCCCCATATCAGCACCAAAAACGTATATTCGCTCATTTCGACATGGGCTTTAAGGAAGCACGCCACAACGCAAAACGGCCACAACTAGAGTCAACAACTGCTGTTACATTCGATACGTTAATGCTATACCTTTCCCTTCGGCAAAAACAGTGTAAAAACTTTATTTTTTATCGGACTGGAGGAATTTTACGGTCATTGTTAGTACTGATAAGGCCGAATGGCAGATTCACGGGGAGATGATATTGCCGGGCAATTATCTGTAGATACGGTTAACCTCTTGTATTTCAATCAGTTACAGTATCTGGCTGTAATGGAGGATCAGCCGTTGCAGTCATTTTCAGTGGTGTTACCTGGTGTTTATTCCCGTCACCGCCGGCTGAATAGAGACGGCTGTTCCTGCCTGAAATAAAACAGTCGGTTTGTTAGTTACTCACGTCGATGTTGTTTTGTTTTTTCGTTACGAGCTGTTGTTTTGCTGGAGGCAAAATGAGTGGTGGTGTTGTAAGTCGTTATTTTTGGTGATGGGAAATTGCTGTAAGTCTTTATTTTTGGTTGTGTGGAATTGATGTAAGTGCTTATTTTACGTTGTTGGAATTGATGTAAGTGCTTATTTTTGCGTAACGATTATAACGATTAGGCAAGATGGGTAAGAAAAAAGTGCGAAATTCGGCGAAATTTGGATGAATTCTGATGAAAAGTGATGTGGTTTGTA
>Ga0105094_10002225_pt1 | contig 10145 bp, 9 predicted proteins | sample PPLLak1March2015_2_FD_87023 | JGI IMG/M metagenome (GOLD analysis project Ga0105094, IMG submission 87023) | Freshwater sediment microbial communities from Prairie Pothole Lake near Jamestown, North Dakota, USA - PPLs Lake P8 Core (3) Depth... | ecosystem: Environmental > Aquatic > Freshwater >...
CAGTGCGCATGAAGGCAGTGGATTAGGCCTCACTATTTCAAAGGCATATCTTGAGAAACTGGGAGGTAAAATATGGCTACGGTCAAAGCCCGGGGAAGGTTCTGTTTTTTATTTCAGTTTGCCCTGCAATAATCTCCCAGCAGAGACACAACAACAGGCTATGAATGCAGAAAACTATACAGCCTTCGCGGAAAAGATCACCATGCTGATAGCCGAAGATGATGATATTGGTTTTTTTTATCTCAATGAATTACTGTCACTTAATGGTATAAGGATTTTACGTGCCCGTAATGGAAAAGAGGCTGTCAGCATGTGCAAAGACTATCCGGAAATAAAAATGGTACTGATGGATATTAAAATGCCTGTAATGAACGGATGGGAAGCTATTGAACAAATAAGAAAGCTGCGTCCAGCGCTTCCTGTTATTATTGAATCAGCCTATGCCATGAATGAAGATAGGGAAAGAGCCTTGAAAGCAGGATGTGACGGCTATTTGTCCAAACCCATCAGACAAGATGAATTAGATTCCGTCATCAGAAAGTATGTTGGCGAAAAATCCGGTTGATTTTCATGCAGGAATGAAAACCGGCCTTGGGACTGGTTTCAGAACCCGGTCCGGGATTTATATACAATACCCTCGACCTATGAAGTCAAATGTCAGTGCTTGTATCTTAATTGCCTTAATGGCATTTTTATCGTCTTCCTGTCATAAGGATAAGCCGGAGGATCTTGTTTACCATGATCTGACTTTTAATCCCGCTTCGCTACTTGAGCAGATACCCGCCGGACTGAAGGGATCGGAAGATCCTTATGCACGATTGGTATACGGTGATATGGCCGCCATGCTCGACTGGGGAGAATTTTCCGATCAGCTTATACTGCCGGACAGCGTTACAAAAACACTTTCCGGTGCTGTTGCAGAGACTTACCAGTGGAACCTGAACACCGGCAGTCTGTTCTTATTGGTAAACCTGACGTTCTCAAGGGCGGGAAATGAATACCAATGGCAGGAGAAAATCCAGTACGGCCCTGTCGGAGCACCCAACGAATATCTGACAGCGAAGGAATACGAACCTGGCGACAGTGGATCATTGCAGTACAATACCCGGTGGTTTTGCGGCCTTAATCAGCTTACCGATCCCTGTGATCCACTTTACCGGCAGTATAAATGGAAGATGATTGATAATAGCAGCATCTTCTATCAGGTAAAAATGAAAGATCAGACCCTTGAGCCTGCCCTGAACCTGGAATACAGGTTAATACTGAATACCGATGGATCGGGAAGTGTTAACGCAACCTCCGGCACGGAACAATATTACCATGCCGCCTGGAATAACCTTGGGAGTGGCATATATTCCCTCTATAAAGGGGAGGTACCGGAAACGCATGAATGGAACCTTCCTTAATGTTTCCCTTCAGCCTTATGCCTCTGCCTTATGCCTTATGCCTAATGCCTTATGCCTTCTGCCATGTTCCCCCTCCATTTTTCACCCTTACCGCTTCTCTGCAACCAAGAATAATGCTAATTTTGTCTCCTTAATCAATCAACTGCATGGAAAGAGCCAGAAAAGTCGCCGTGTTGGGGGGAGGTAGCTGGGCAACTGCCCTGGTCAAGTTGTTATTGAATAATCTTCCCCATATTAGCTGGTATATAAGATCAGCAGAAACTATACATTACATCAGAAAATACGGTCATAATCCGAATTACATCACCGATATAGAGTTTGATACCAGCAAAATCAGCTTCTATGATTCCATAACCGAGGCAATTGATCATGCCGACATCCTGATCTTTGCCATTCCAGCCCCTTTTCTGAAAGAGTCACTGGAAAACTACCACAGTGGTTTTGGGAAAAAATACATCGTATCGGCCATCAAAGGCATCATTCCCCAGGAGAATCTCACCATTGCGGAGTTTTTCAACAAGCACTATAACGTATTATTTCGTAATATTCTCATTATCTCCGGGCCATGTCACGCTGAAGAGATTGCTCTGGAGAGGCTTTCCTACCTTACCATTGCTTCCTCCAGCGAAGCATGGGCCGAACACCTTGCCGCCATGCTGCGATGCCATTATGTGAAGGTGAAGACCTCGAAAGATATTTACGGGACCGAATATGCTGCCGTATTGAAGAACATTTTTGCCATAGCGGCCGGTATTGCCCATGGACTGGGCTACGGAGATAATTTCCAGGCCGTGCTTATCTCCAATGCTATGCAGGAAATCAAACGCTTCCTCGAAAGAACCTATAAAAGCAAGCGCAGGGTCCTGTCGTCGCCCTACCTTGGTGACCTGCTGGTCACGGCTTATTCACAGTTCAGCCGTAACCGGAATTTTGGTATGATGATCGGCAAAGGTTATTCGGTGAAGTCGGTCCAGCTCGAGATGAACATGATTGCAGAAGGGTATTATGCCGTAAATTGCATCCATGAGATTAACCGGAACCACAATGTTAAAATGCCCATCATGGAAGCCGTTTATAATATCCTGTACGGTAAAATTTCCCCTGCCCTGGAAATCAGGTTGCTTTCGGAACAACTGATGTAAAATATTTAAGATATTGCCATATATGGAAAATATTTCTGTTGATATCAGCAAGGTATTCGGATGTGTCCCCAAAACATCCATTGAGGGAATACAAAACCTGGTGAAAGAAAAAAATCTGGCGCTGGAGAATAAATCCGGGAAGGGCAATGATTTCCTGGGCTGGGTGAATCTGCCTTCATCCTTCAGCGACAAGGATATAAAGGAAATAAAAGCGGTTGCTGAAAGGCTGGCTTCCAAAACCGACGTTATCGTGGTGATCGGGATCGGAGGGTCTTATCTCGGCACCCGTGCGGTTTCCGAAGCGCTTTCGCATTCTTTCCAGACCCTGAAAAGCAAACAGAAACACCCGTTGATCGTCTATGCCGGGCAGAATATCGGGGAAGACTACCTGAATGAGTTAATGGAAATACTGCATGAAGTCAGGTATGGCATTATCGTAATATCAAAGTCGGGTACGACAACTGAACCGGCCATTGCATTCCGTATCCTGAAGAATCACCTGGAAAAGAAAGTGGGCAAGAAGGATGCAAAAGACCTAATCATTGCCATTACCGATGCCCGCAAGGGAGCATTGCGCACCATGGCTGACAATGAGAATTACATGACTTACGTGATCCCGGATGATATCGGCGGACGTTATTCGGTGTTGACCCCTGTAGGTTTGGTGCCCCTGGCAGCAGGAGGAGTGGATATCATGGTGCTAATGGAAGGCGCCCGTTCGATGGAGATGATCACCAAATCAGATGCACCATTTAATGAAAACCCTGCGGCGTTATATGCTGCCGCCCGGTATTCCCTTTATCAGGCAGGGAAAAAGGTTGAGATCCTGGCTAACTTTGATAACAAGCTGCATTTTATCGCTGAATGGTGGAAACAGTTGTACGGCGAGAGCGAGGGCAAGGAAGGAAAGGGGATTTTTCCTGCCAGTGTGGACCTCACGGCTGACCTTCATTCTATGGGCCAGTATATCCAGGAAGGGGAAAGGATTTTAATGGAAACCATATTATCGGTAAAGGAGACCCATACCAGGCTTACCATTCCAAAAGACGGTGATAACCTTGACGGATTGAATTTCCTGGCCGGGAAGCGGCTGGATGAGGTGAACAAGATGGCCGAGCTGGGGACGCAGCTAGCCCATGTTGACGGAGGAGTCCCCAACATCCGCATCACGCTGCCCCGCCTCAACGAATACTACCTGGGGCAGCTCATATACTTCTTTGAAAAGGCATGCGGAATAAGCGGCTATCTGATCGGGGTGAATCCATTTAACCAGCCGGGGGTGGAAGCATACAAGAAAAACATGTTTGCCCTGCTCGAAAAACCTGGATTTGAGGAAGAGACAAGAAAGATCAAGGCAAGGTTGTAAGACATGCAAGGCTCGCGTTATACTGCCGCTAAAATCTCGCTAGTAAGAGGAATGTTTCTCGCAGAAACACAAAAGTGCTAAGGTAAAAAAGAGGACCAGAGGTTGCTGTTTCTGTAATATATTTGCGCCTTTACGAGAGAGATACCCAGTCTTTATTCCTTAATCACCTTCTGAATATATGTATTGTATCTGTTATCGCCAACGCGGATAAAATACATGCCGTTCCGCAGTTCGGTTAAATCGAGGACATAATTGTGGTTGCGGCTTGTCTCAAACCTGACGATCATCTGCCCAAGCAGGTTGAATACGCTTACCTCGGTGACGGGGCGGATATGCTCAATATATACAACATCAACGGTCGGATTGGGATACATTAAAAATTCGGAAGGCCCTTTGTTATCCTGAATAACGAAAGGGGTTTCCTGCTGCGCGCTGGCGATGGTGGCCAGCAACAGGCAAAGCACAAATGAAGCAGTTGTTTTCATGGCTGGTTTGGTGTTGTTTGACAGAGGGTTCTTTTATACCAGAGACAATTTTTTGGTATGATAGTTGCATCCAATTGTTTGAATTAAACGTATAACAATTATGATTCGTGCATGTTTAAACTACAATAATTTTTTGTGTGATTTTTTTCACACATGTAAACATATTGCTGGTAATGTTTTAAATAATATAATATCTTTACAGGCAGCACGTCTGACAGAATAGCCCAATCCAACATGAATTACCTGGCCCACATATATCTCTCGGGTGATGATGAAGAGATCATCGTTGGTAATTTCATTGGCGATTTTGTAAAAGGGCATCATTTTAATCAATATACCCAGATGATCCGGAAGGGCATTATTCTGCACCGGTATATTGATTCCTTCACCGACACGCATGCCATCGTAAGGCGCAGCAAAGCCAGACTAAACGAGCAATATCACAAGTACTCAGGGATTATTATTGATATACTCTATGATCATTACCTGGTAAAGAACTGGTCACAATACAGTGAATTTCCTCTCGATGCGTTCATCAGGAATTTCTTCGAACTGGCAAACCGATACTTTGACCTGTTACCCGAAAGCGTTAAATTCTTCCTGCCTTCTTTTATCAAGAACAACTGGATCAAGATGTATGATACCCTGGAGGGAATACAGGACGTGTTATTGCGTATGTCAACCCGCACAAGCCTTCCCGATAATACCGATTTTGCAATTTCGGTATTGCGGCGCGATTATGACCTTTTCGAAGCGGAATTCCAGGCCTATTTCCCTGCCCTTATCACTTACGTAACGAAGACATTCGGAATTTCACTGGTAGGTGCGAAATTGCCGAAGGAAGCGGGATGAGAGGAGGTAAACAGTAACCGGTGTTTAAGCAGTTTAGCGGTTTAGCTTTTTAGCAGTTTAGAAATTCCAGGCATCAATCTGCTTATCTCAGGCCTAAACACCTAAACAGCATAAAACCTGAACCACTATCTCCCAGACTGCATGACTGCATGACCTGCCTGCCGGCAGGCAGGCTGCATGACTTCCATACTGCACAACTTTTTATGCTTCCTTTTCCAGTACCTTCCGGGCCTCCTGCAGATCTGCCATTTCCTCTTCCGATAGTTTGGGTATTTTCAGCTTCAGCTGGTTGATCCTGGCCGCTATAATATCGGCCACTACAGTGCGGGTAAACCACTTCTTGTCGGCCGGAATGACATACCAGGGTGAGTACCGGGTACTGGTAGCGTTAAGCATATCCTCATAAGCTTTCTGGTAGTCTTTCCAATAGGCTCTTTCCTTTACATCAGCAGCCGAGAATTTGTAATTCTTCTCGGGTTTGTCCAGCCTTTCCAGGAATCGTTTCTTTTGTTCTTCTTTGGAAACGTTTAAAAAGAACTTGATAATGCATATGCCCTGCTCGGTCATCTGCTTTTCCCAATCCTTTATTTCCTTATACCGCGATTCCCATATCTTTTTCACGTCTTTTCCCCTGAGTTTCCGGGGCAGCAATTGTCCCTTCAGAAAATCAGGATGCACTCTTACTACGAGCACTTCTTCATAATATGAACGGTTAAAAATGGCAATCCGGCCGGCCCCCGGCAGGATCCTGGCAGGCCGCCACAAAAAATGGCGTTTTTTCTCTTCTTCCGAAGGAGCCTTGAAGCTGTGTACCTCGCAACCCTGGGGATTAACGCCCGACATCACATGCTTGATGGTACTGTCTTTGCCTGCCGCATCAAGCGCCTGGAAAATAATGATCACAGCCTGTTGTTCGCTGGCCCATAACAAAGCCTGTGCTTCAGCCAGGGCTGCCTTGTCCTCTTCCAGTACTTTTTTGGCTTCCTTTTTATCCGCCAGTCCTTCTGTAAAGCCCGGATCATAATTTTTTAACTGGATCTTCTTACCGGGTTTAACGGTATAGTATAAATGGTCGAAGGTGTGTTTATGGCTCATAAGAATGAAAATAAGTTGCTATTAGTAAATATAATGATTTTTGGATATATCTTTATGATATATGCTTATGATTCACGCACTAATACGTATTTAGTATCTTTATGTTCTTCGATTATTTTTATAATGTCTAGCTATGAAAATTACCTGCAAATCTGCCCGGATAAAAGATACCGAAACGATCCTCGGCTGTATGAAGGATTTTTATAAATTGGAAGGCATAAAATTCAACCGGGGAAAGTCAAAAGAAGCGATAGAGAATTTGATACGGAATAAGAGTATTGGCATGCTTTGGATGATCCTGGCCGATGACTCTCCCATTGGATATTGTTGCATGGCCTTCAGCTACACCCTGGAAAACTATGGCCGCGACTGTTTTCTGGATGAACTCTATATCAAGCCTGGATATCGGTTTAAGGGCATTGGCTCCGACGTAATGAAACTGACGGAAGCTTACCTGATCAAACTGGGACTAAAAGCTATTCATCTTTATGTGAACCATCCCAATACTGCCGCTTATAAATACTATTTAAAACATGGATTCCACAAACACAAGGCAAGTTACATGACCAAGATCATCGGGAAACCGGCATAATAGCTCCTATGCTATTGTTCGGATAAGAGAATCAGAAAGCACCGACGTTGCAAATATTATTCAGAATCTCACTTTCAGGGCCATCATAAAATTTCTCCCCGGGGCACTTATTCCCGAAGCATAAGACCGGTAAAGGCGGTCGGTGATATTCTCCATGCCGGCATTCAGGGAAAGGTTTTTGTTGATGTACCAGGCAGCTTTGAAATTAAGCGTATACCAGCCGGGGACAAAGGGATTGCCATGGGCATCCTTGGCATAGACAGCATCATCCTGGCGTTCGGATAAGGCAAGGTCTTCAAAATCCATTTTGCCGTTGTATACAGCATAGCAATCGAACTTCAGGTTTTTACGTTCATAGGTCATGTGTGTGCTTCCGAACACAGGTGCCGCATGCCGCAACGGATAATCGGCCAGGCTCACTTCATCCTGTTCCTTGCCTTTCTGAAAGTTCAGGATACTGTTCAGTCCCAGCCCATATCCGAAGCGGAGGTCAATGCCTGCCTGAATGCCCCAGACGTATGCCCTTGTGATGTTCTGGATAGCCTGTACCCGGCTCATCTCACCATCGTAAATCATGCTATCCTCTCCGTTGTATTGAAAATCGCGCCTGGCAAGGGCATTATCCAGGTAGGTATAATAGACATTGACATCCACCTTAAGAAAGCGGCCGAAGGCCCTTACTGATCCTATTTCTGCATTCCAGGCATATTCAGGCTTAAGGTCAGGATTCGGTACGACCACCGATCCGGGTTCAGAGTCAAAGACCTTTCCGATGTCATCAATATTGGGCGCATGAAAACCGGTTGACGCGTTGCAATACAGCTGCCAGTTTTCAATGGGCATGAAAACAACGCCCAGGCTGCCATTTAAAGCCCCGCTGGCATTATCAGCCTCCGCAAATGGGAACGGGAACATGGAAGTATCAAATGCTGCCTTCACTTTGTAATAGCTGTATCGCAAACCGGCATTCAATGCCCAGGAAGGGTTGAATTTGTATTTCAGGCTTGCATAAGCGCCGTATGCCTGCCAGGTTGATCCGTCGGGATAGCGTGTATTGGTCGTGGTCACTTCGTTGGTCTCAATATTGATCCGGTTGGCGGTTGAGCCTATCTTGTTGACCACAGCTTCAGCACCATAAAACAGCGTGGCTTTCCCGCTGATTTTCTTGTCCATTTCGATGTTCAGAGAACCGGCAGCCACCTCCTCGATCTGGTTGCGAAGGCGTTTGTTATTGAATTTCCGGTCATGGCGGCTTTCTTCATAGTTTTGCAGGGCTGCAATGACATGCAACTGGTCATAAAGCTTGCTTTTTCCGGTATGGGTAATGCCCAGGCGGTTCATCATCCAGCGCTGCGGGCCATAATACCATTCGGCGTTATCCGGTGAGCCGTCGCCGTCAGTGTCAAGGCAAAGGCGGTCATAGCGGGGGGCATCCGAGGTGGCAGAATAATGAAAGCTGTAATCAACGTCCCATGCACCGGAAGGTTTATACAGTATTTTCTGCATCAGGTAGAGCTGGGAGAATCCTGATTCCACCTGGTTCTGCGGATCCTCATTAACCAGCATGCTGTCTTTGCCATTAATATGATCCTGATAGGCTGGCCGAAGAAAATAGGAATTGCCATGAGAACCTGTGCGAAGATCATCATAATACGCAACTGTCAGGCTGGTGGTAAAAGCCCACTTCCTCAGTCCAATATTGAAGTCCAGGTGTCCTGTTTTTTCGCTGCTTGCTGTTGAATATCGGGCTGAAGCATTCCCTGTGAACAAGGGCGTATTATCTTCCGACCGCGAAGGTTTAAGGGTGTGAAAGTCCATGACGCCTCCAATGGCATCACTGCCATATATCACGGCACCGGGACCGAATAAAACTTCGGCGCTTTCAAACGAGCCTGCATCCAATGAAATGACATTCTGCAAATTTCCCAGCCGGAAAATGGCATTGTTCATCCGTACGCCGTCAACAACAATTAACACGCGGTTTGTCGCGAAGCCTCTCAGCATGGGAGATCCTCCGGCCAGCTGGCTTTTCTGAACATAAACATAACCTCCCGAACCCAACAGGTCGGCGGAAGTCTGGGAATTCTGAAAACTGGCTTCCCGCATGTTGATCTTCACTACATGATAGGGGATCTCAATCTTTTGTTCTTCCCAGCGGTTAGCGGCGATGACCACCTCATCCAGCGATATGCTGGATCCGTTGAGTTCCACGATAAAAGACAATGATTTCAGTTTTGCATAAGACACAACCCTGGGCTCATAACTGACATGCTGAAAGAATATGCTGTCAGCACCGGTGAAAGAGATCAGCGAAGCCTGTCCTTTCAGGTTTGTAACTACCGATACCTCCGGGTTCTTTGAATAGACGGCAGCACCCGGAACAGTCTGCCGCGTTATAGCATCAATAACGGTAATGATCTGGGCATGCGTTAGCAGGTTGGTGAAGACAAATAACAGTAACAGTGTTTTTTTCATGAGGTTCTGATAAAAATAATAACCTTTGCTTTCGTATAGTAGATAATTGGTTTGGCATGTTTTTTCGGGCCGCAATATACAACACAAATGAGAAAATGACAAGAAGCCTTTTAAAGAGTCGACAGTCAACGGTGGAGATCGACAGCAGATTCGTTAATCTTTCAATCCATAATCTTTTTAACCTGCAGGTCTGTGAACCTGTAAACTCTTCTCGAATCATCAGACTTTCAAACCTATAAATTTTCAAACCTTCAGACTTTTAAATTAATCCTGGAAATTGTATATTATCCGAAGCAACTTTGATTAGAAATGCATCAGGAATCGCTTGAAAAACTGAAAATACTGGCCGGTGCCGCAAAATATGATGTATCCTGTGCATCCAGCGGAGTTAAGCGGCCCAATGACGGCAAAGGTATCGGGAATGCCACAGCCTGGGGGGTATGCCACAGTTTTGCTGAAGACGGGCGTTGCATATCTCTCCTCAAGATCATGCTCACCAATAACTGCATTTACGATTGCGCTTACTGTATCAACCGCAGGAGCAATGATATACCGCGGACTACCTTTACGGTTTCGGAACTGGTGGAACTCACCATTGAATTCTATCGCAGGAATTATATCGAAGGGCTGTTTTTAAGCTCGGGCGTAATGAGAAATCCGGATTACACTATAGAACGCATGATCAGGGTAGCAAAGGACCTGCGCACCGTTTACCGGTACAACGGTTATATC
>Ga0105094_10002226_pt1 | contig 10144 bp, 10 predicted proteins | sample PPLLak1March2015_2_FD_87023 | JGI IMG/M metagenome (GOLD analysis project Ga0105094, IMG submission 87023) | Freshwater sediment microbial communities from Prairie Pothole Lake near Jamestown, North Dakota, USA - PPLs Lake P8 Core (3) Depth... | ecosystem: Environmental > Aquatic > Freshwater >...
ATTCCCGACAAATCTTTCTGAGCACGGAGGATAAAAGAGGCGGGTTCAAATTCGTTCCGGCATGCTGTCACCGACAACGTATTGCCCGGAGCTGCAGGAATTTCGTAATTGAAGGGAAGGACTTTTATCGACGTAATCGGTTCCCAGGGAAACGGTATTATTGCCTGTCCCGGGTGGGCCTTGATATAGTCGTTCTTCAACAATGCATAATCTGCTGCCTGAACGGCGGGTACAGACAGAAACAGTATCGCAAGAGCCAGGATAAAAAATGACAGTCTCTTCATAGGTTTTAAAGATTATTCGAGCACCCTATTAAATTCAAATACCTCTCAAAGTTTGAGGATGTAACAAATGAATTACATCATCGTATTGAAACAATACAGGATAGTACTGCCAGGATCAACGAGACTCCTTTTGATTAAATGCGACAGACCTCCAGAACAGGTTCATCACATGAAAAAACGTTTATGAAAAATATCTTCCCCTTCTTTCATTTCAATATCAGGTCCAAAATCTTTTTTCTAAAGTTGCCCGGAGCATAAAAAATTTAGAGGCTGATTGTTCTGCACCCTTTACCATTATTCAAACAACCGGTAATTCGGTGCTTCATCCGTGATCAGGATGTTGTGGGGGTGACTCTCAGTCATGCCGGCATTGGTAATCCGGACGAATCTCGCGTTCCTGTGCATTTCGGTAATTGTCTTTGATCCGGTGTAACCCATTGCTGATTTAAGCCCGCCAATGAGCTGGTACATCACTTCCCCGACATGACCCACATAAGGAGTAACACCTTCGACGCCTTCAGGTACGAACTTGGTGCTGCCGATATTCTTCTTCTGGAAATACCGGTCACTCGACTGTCCGGTGCTCATAACACCGAGGGATCCCATCCCCCGGTATTGTTTATAGCGTCGCCCTTTGATGGTGATCACTTTACCGGGTGCTTCATCCGTCCCGGCAAACATGCTGCCCATCATAACGGTATCAGCTCCGGCAGCGATCGCCTTTGCCACGTCACCGCTGTAGCGCACTCCGCCATCAGCGATTATCGGGATACCTGCATCGCGGGCAATATCTGCGACCTGTGCAATTGCCGTGATCTGGGGAACGCCGGTACCGGCAACGATGCGTGTCGTACAGATCGAACCAGGGCCGATGCCGACTTTGATCCCGTCGACACCCGCACCGACAAGGGCTTCTGCTCCTGCACTGGTGGCGATGTTGCCGGCGATAATCTCTGCTTTCATGCTGCCTTTGATATCTTTGACCGCCTGTACAACCTTCATATTATGCCCATGGGCGCAATCCACGACGAGCGCATCGACGCTGTTGCCGTCAAGCAGTTCAGCACGTGAAAAATCGAATGGCCCGACTGCTGCAGCTACCCTTAGGTTGCCTTTCTTATCACGGGTCGCCAGAGGGTACTGGCGTTTTTCCAGGATGTCCTGCATGGTAATTATCCCGATAAGTTTGCCCTTGCAGTTTACTACCGGGAGCCTCTCGACCTTGTTCGTATACATTATTTCAAGTGCTTTTTCTGCGGTGATTTCCTCATCAGCGACAATGGGTTTTTTAGTCATAATTGAGGTGATCTTCTCATCACCGCGTTTGGAGACAATAGCCCTGACATCACGCCGGCTGACAATCCCGATAATCTTCCCTTTGTCTACGACCGGGACCCCTCCGATGCTGTACTGGTGCATCAGGCGTTCCGCATCAGAAACCGTTGCAGTATCCTCAACAAAGAGTACATCACGTTCAATCAGTTCTTCTGCCTGTTTGACAAAAACGACCTCCTGAAGCTCGTGTTCAGGTGTCATATTCCGGTGAATCACGCCGATACCGCCTTCACGCGCGAGTGCAATCGCCATGGGGGCTTCGGTAACCGTGTCCATCGCTGCGGACACGAGCGGGATGTTCAGGTGTATTTTTTTCGTAAACTTCGAGCGCGTATCCGCTTCGGCAGGTTCAAGCCAGGATTCGCGGGGTTCGAGCAGCACATCATCAAAGGTTAAGGAGAGTGGCACATCCAGTTTTTCGACGAACATATTTCACCTGATCATGGCAAGTGCGGCTTGTATGAGGTCTTCCCGGACGGTTGCATTCCTGTCACCGCCGCAGACCATCCCCCGCACACCGATAATATCCGGATTGATCCTTTTCAGGGCATCAATATCTTCAAATTTGAACGCACCGGCGAGCGCAGTTCCGAGCCCGAGTTCTTCGTTTGCGTACGTGAATGTACGCAGCGTCTCTTCATCCATGAATGCAAAGGTGCTCTGACGGTCCTTGATGCCGGTATCGATCATGGCAAAATCAGCCCCGCACCCGGCAGCGATTGGTGCCATCTCGAAAGGAGAGATAGAATGCATACGCTGGTAATCCGAATACGCAGCTATCACGACAAATTTCTCTGGGAACTCATCCTTTACAGCCCTGACAACGGCACTGATGACATCCCGTGCTTTTTCCTGCCCGTCAAAGGCAAGGCCGATCTTTATGAAATCAGCACCTGCGCAGGCAGCACCATAGGCAGCAAGTGCAGCTCCTCCCGGTTTATAATCAAAGTCGCCGATCGCTGCACTCAGGGGTTTTGTCACAAGTGTTTTGATTTCGCGTATCACCCAGGGGAAGTTGGCGCCCAGTGAGCCTTCTGAAGGTTTTTTGACATCAATTATGTCAGCTGCGACTGAAAGTTTTGCTTCCTCAATAGTACTCGGGCTGACCAACAATTGCATAAAGTTTAATGATCTTTTATCCTAATAGTGATTGCGTTCGCCTATGAAACTAATTCTTGCAATGGATTTGCGGCAAAATCTGGTCGTTCACGGCAAATCCGGGCAACGTGAGACCTATAAACCTCTTGATTGGGGTTGTTCCCCGACGGCAGAACCCATCGGTTTTGTACAGTCAATCAGGCCGGAATATATCTATATTGCCGATCTCGATCGGATCGAGGGGACCGGGTCCCATGATGCCATCATTCAGAAGTGTGCAAAGAATGTCAGGTGCTGTTATGTCGACCGCGGGTGTCAGTCTCCTTCCGATGTGCTGACAGGTGAGAATATCGTGAATATTGTGGGAACTGAGACCGGGGGCAGCGACCTGTCACGGTATCATGGGGGTTTCCTGAGTATCGATGTAAAACAGGGGCTTGTCATCCCCTCCGGAAAAGATCCGGTGGAGGTATTAACCTCTGCGCAGCACTGGGATTTTGACGGGTGTATTCTGCTTGATGTCAGCGCTGTCGGCACACAAAAGGGAATTGACGGACAGGTGCTGGAAAAACTCCGCAGCGCATACGATGGAAAGCTCCTGTACGGGGGAGGTGTTGCATCTCGTGCCGATCTCGAAACGATCAGCGAATCAGGATTTGATGGCGCCATCATCAGCACTGCCCTGCACCGGGGAACCGTCCCGATCGAATGGGTCAGGAGGGGATGTTGTTGCTGATCACGCTGGAGGGGATTGACGGTAGCGGGAAGAGCACCTTGCACAGGGCGCTTCAGGAATCCCTTGCCGACCTTGATCCGGTCTTCACCCGGGAGCCCGGGGCGACCTGGGTCGGGGAGTCCGTCAGGCGGGCGATAGCAGAACAGATGGACCCGGTAACCGAAGCAGCACTTTTCGTTGCCGATCATGCAGCTCATCTCGAAAAAATTATCCGTCCCGCACTCGCCGACAACAGGCTGGTGATCTCCGACCGGTTCAGTGACAGCCGCTACGCGTACCAGTCAGTCACGCTCGAAGGGGTGATACCGGATCCGGAGGGATGGCTGCGGGCCATGCACAATGCCTGGTCGATCAGGCCGGACAGGACATTCCTCTTTGTCCTTCCTGTCGAAGAAGCCCTTTCCCGGCTCAAACCGCAGGACGAGCGGGAGCATTTCGAGAAACAGGAAGTACTTGAAAAAGTACAGAATAATTACCTGAAATTTGCCCTCAAAGACCCGTCACGGTTCATACTCGTCGATGCAGTGAAAGAAAAAGATGAGATTGCGCTGTTTGTCGCCGATGCCATCAGGCAGATTTTACCATTGTCACAATCACGTCGCCGACGGTAATCACATCGACTTTTGCTCCTTCTTCAATGTACGAGAACTTGGGGGTAAATGCGTTTTCCGGGACCTCCACTTCATTACCTTCGAGAAGGATCGATTTTGGTGGATTTTCAAGCTGGTCGGGTGAAAGCGCTCTGACTGCTGTCATGAATGCCTGTGCCTGTTTGCGGAATGCCGGCCCAATCACCGCACGATTGAAACTGATATCGGTGATCGCCCGGTCCAGCTGTGCTTCCTCGGTCCGCCAGTGTACGTCTGCATTAAGCGTGCGGCCGGTGTCGCCTTCATCGTTCACCGTGTGGGGCGCGTAGATCGTTACCTTGCCAAGAGGGGCATTGAGTGCAAGTCCGCTGTCATGCTTATATTTGCGCACTCCTGCCACCACCTGCACGAGCAGGTTACCTTCATTTCGCGCTGCTTCATCGTCATACGTGAAGGAAACCCATGGCTGGCTGTGCACGGATGCACCTTTGTTAAGGTTCGTATAGCACTCCTCAGCAAAATACGGTGTAAATGGTGCGAGCATTCTGCAGAGGGAATCAAATGCTGTGGAGAGAACAAGGAGGGCACTTTTCCGGGACTCGTTCCCGGTATACAACCTGCCTTTTGCCAGTTCAATGTAATTATCGGCAAGAGTATCCCAGGCAAACTCACGGATTGCCTTGAGTGCAACGTCAAACTGGTAACACTCCATCGCATCGCTCACCGCCTGGATCGTATCTGAGAGCTGGACGAGAAGCCACCGGTCGGCAAGCGCGGTGACCGGAACGTTTTTATCAAAACCTTCCTTCTCAAGCTGGATCATGACGAACCGTGCTATGTTCCACATCTTGGTCTGGAGACGTGATGCCGCCACCACGTCGTTCCAGCTGAACATGATGTCCGATCCTGTTGCCGCTCCCATTGCTGCCCATTGCCTGAGGGCATCGGCGCCATATTTCAGCAGAATCTCCTCCGGAACAATGATATTGCCCCGGCTCTTGCTCATCTTGAACCCGTCTTCTCCCAGCACCATGCCGTTAACCAGGATCTCATCCCAGGGTTTTTGCCCGGTCAGGGCAACGGAACGAAGAATCGTATAGAATGCCCAGGTGCGAATAATATCATGGCCCTGGGGACGGATCTGGGCGGGGAAGAAAGGGGGGACCCCTTTGCCGTCCCAACCGGTCACTTTGAGGACAGAAATGGAAGAGTCCATCCAGGTATCAAGGACGTCAGCTTCTCCTATGAAATCATTTCCCCCGCACTTCGGACAGGCATGGTCCGGTTGAACCAGGGTCGGATCAACGGGCAGATCTTTTTCATCGGGCGTTATCATCTCACGGCACTTTTTGCAGAACCAGACTGGTATCGGTGTTGCGAAGATCCGTTGCCGGGAGATGCACCAGTCCCATTCCATCTGTTCGATCCAGTTCTCCATCCGACGGAGCATATGTTCAGGATACCAGGTGATCTGGTGAGCGGCCTCCTGGATCTCATCCGGTTTTATTCTCACAAACCACTGGCGCTCGGATAGGATCTCTATGGGTGTTTTACAACGCCAGCAGGTACCTACACGCTGGGCAAGTCTCTCCTGCCGGTTCAGGATATTCAGGGATTTCATGTCAGCGAGGATTGCGGTACGACACTCAGCGGCGGTCATACCCCGGTATGCATCCGCAATTTCAGTCATTTTCCCCTGCCGATCGATTGCCTTGCGCAGGGCGAGGTTGTGCTGTTTCCACCAGTGGACGTCCTGTTTATCACCGAATGTACAGATCATGACAGCGCCGGAGCCGAATGCCGGATCGACTGCGGTGTCCTGGATGACAGGAACTTCATGACCGAAAATCGGGACTTTCATTTTCCTGCCTTTCAGTAAATGGTACCGTCCATCTTCGGGATGAACAGCCAGGGCCACGCAGGCCGCAAGAAGCTCAGGCCTCGTAGTTGCAATCTCAACGCCCCCGAAGTCAAAATAATTGAGCTGGGTCTCGCGGTCTTCGTACGCTACTTCGGCAAAAGCGATCGCTGTCTCGCAGCGGGAACAATAATTCACCGGGTGCTCACTCTGGTAGATGTACCCGTTTTTAAGCATCCGCAGAAACGAAAGTTGCGTCTTACCGTAGTAATCCGGCATCATCGTGATGTATTCATTACTCCAGTCTGTTGAAAATGCCATTTTGCGGAGCGTAAGCCGCATCTGGGTAATGTTTTTCTCGGTCAGTTCACGGCACATCCTCCGGAACTCCTCCCGGGACACATCATTTTTTGTAATATGGTTCAGTTCTTCTACCTTTACCTCGGTCGGGAGTCCATGACAGTCCCACCCCTGCGGGAACATTACGTTGAACCCCTTCATGCGTTTATAGCGGGCAAAGAAATCGATGTAACACCAGTTTAAAGCGTTCCCTATATGGAAATTGCCCGTCGGGTACGGTGGGGGCGTATCGATTACAAACTGTGGTTTTTCCGAATTCCTGTCAAAATAATGATCTTCGTCGCGCCAGGTGCCGCGCCAGCGCTCCTCCACCTCAGCGAAATCGTAGTTTTTCGGCAGTTGATCAGAGGATACCATTCCTGAGGTGGTTGGTTGTGAAATAAAATATAGTAATCGTATCCTTGTGTGTTCCGGACCTGAAAAGTCCGTGGGTGTTTTTCCTGCCCGGGAAATCCGGTCACGATAAAACTCTTTTTGCTTGAAGACAAATAACTGACAAATGGAGCGACAGGGGGGGCTTGGCTTTGCGGCAGTGCTTGTCGCTGGTGCTATTCTGGTTGCCCCCTCGGTCAAGCCTGCGTGGCTGATGGGCCTGATCGTCATTCTCTTTTCTCTTGTCCTGTGGCGTTTTTTTGCTACCAAATACCTCTCGTACTCGTTTTGCGTAATTGCCGTCCTCTACGGCGTTACCCTCCTGCCCCTTTTTGTATTCAGCTGCACGCTTGCCATGCTCGTCTTAGGAGAACTGGTCTTCCAGCGTGGTGCTGACGATTTGAATACCTACCTGTATTACATTATCTCAACGGCATGGGCAGGGGTGCTGGTAATAGCGTATCTTAAAGAGTATTTTTTCCTGACCGTTATTTTCGGGATTATCGCTGCAGTCCTTCTGAAAACCATCCTGCTTAAGTATGAAGATGCTCTTGTCATCGAGGCAATCGGGATCGCCATGACGATGTGGCTGATCCGGGAGCTGAACTACCAGGCAGACCTCCTCCTGGTGGTTATTGCTGTAATTGTCGGTTTTACCTTCGGATTTTTCGCGTTCCGGGCAAAAACCGCCGATCTTTCCGGTCTCTTCTCTGCCGCACTCGTCGGGATCATCCTGATGGTCTTTGCCGCTCCCCAGGGGGCGCAGTGGTTCCTGATTATGCTCTCTTTTTTCATACTGGGTTCTGTGGCGACCCGGTACAAGTACGAGTATAAAAAAAGGATTGGTGTAGAACAGGGCCGGGGCGGGGCACGGGGATACAAAAATGTTTTTGCAAACGGCATTGTTGCAGCCGCAGCTGCGGTTCTTTTCGGAGTATTCCAGCAGCCGATCTTTATTGTCATGTATGTCGGTTGTGTGGCAACCGCTGCCGCAGATACCCTGGCAAGTGAGATTGGGGTGACCGGGGGAATTCCCTATATGATTACGACCCTGAAAAAAGTCCCGATAGGTACAAACGGAGGAGTTACGGTTCGTGGTGAAGCGGTTGCACTTCTGGGCGGTTTGACCGTCTCGCTCGTCGCCCTGCTGCTGCACGTGATCACCCCGTGGATGATGGTGATTTGCACCATTGCGGGTTTTGTGGGTACGAATATCGACAGCCTTGTGGGTGCGACACTGGAAAACCGGGGATTTCTGGGTAATGCCGGTACCAATATGCTTGCCACGATCGGTGGCGGACTCTGCGCAGTTCTCCTGTTTTTGTTCCTGAAAGTGTAGGATTTTTTGGATTTTCAGGTAATCGTCATATTATTTTTTCAGTCATAATATTTGGGGAAAAAAGCTTGTACTCTACCCGCGAACATTGCGCAACCAATATCAAACGAGGGATAGGTCCCACATATCTCTATTTGTGATGAACCCCGCCGCCCCCGACGGGGCGCCCCCGCGGCGGATCAGTGACTAAAAATTCCAGGAAAACCGCCCTCCATGTTTATGAGATAACCCGAAACGGGCGACTCTTTGGCGAATCTTAGTTATCCATGATCGTTCAGGATCATGATTGAAACCATCGAATTCTCATTAAGGGACACCCGCCGGGGGAAAATAGTGGGAGGAATGTACACTCCGTGTCCCGCCGTGCCCCGGAGGGGCCCTGAGGCGGGTGATCCTCGCAAAATGTTTCTCACGCCCCGAAGGGATACCCCCGTAGCGGATCAGTGACTCAAAATTCCGGGAAAACCGCCCTCCATGTCTAGGAGATAACCCGAAACGGGCGACTCTAAGTTTTCCATGATTGTTCAGGATCATGAGGATGAATTCTCGTTAAGGGATACCCGACGGTGAAAATGGCGGGATGTATGTACACACCCTGCCCCGCCGTGCCCTGGAGTGTCCTGAGGCGGGTGACCCTCGTAAGATGGATTTTACGCCCCGAGGGTATACCCTGGCGGCGGATGTTAATATTTGTACCAGCGTCCTTTGCTGTCATATTCGCCGATGGTTGGTTGCTGGGTGATATTAATAGTCCCGGCGGTGAGTTTTTTAAAGAAACAGGCTTTATAGCAGAAGAGGATCGGGAGAAGCAGGAAGGCACCGATGAAGATAACTGCTGCTGTAATCCACATTCCCGTCGGTCCAATCATAGCGATAAGCTGATCCGGGCTGAAAGACTGAAGCTGCGTCTCGTTGAATCGGGATATTGGTTCGAGCTTATCGAACAGGAACGCTTCCCAGACAACAGTCAGCGCAATAACACTCCCGATGAGGATTCCCAGGTACACCAGCAAAAATGCAATTACCTGGTTCATGTGCGCAAAAACAAGGCGTATACTTCGCTGGATGGAATCGAAAACCCGGCGGTCCTCGAAAACTGCGGCTGTATCAAAAAAGAAGGTGACGATGAGTGTTGGTGTCATGAATCCAAACGCAAGAGCTGTCACGATACCCATATCGGAAATCCCAAAAAGACTGAGGGTTACCGTAAGAAGCATGAAGATAAGGATAATTGCGGACACAATGACGATGAGGGGCAGGAGCACGCGGAAATAATACCTGATGCCCCCGGCAAGCAGAGCCAGGATACCACCTTCCTGATTCCTGATTATGGTAAGCATACCTGTGGTAAAGATAAGGAGTACCAACCCGGAGATCACCATCAGCCTGCCGGCAAAAAATGTTCCATACAGGTTGAAGATTATCCAGAGTGCAGCAGCCATGAATCCACCCGCAATGCCCGTAAGCCAGAGGACCGGCACCCTCCTGAGAAGATTGAACGCCTCTTTAAGCTCTGCGATTGCCATCGTTACCGGACCCTCGGCATTGCGACAATTTCCCGGACCTGGAGATCAAAGAAACTGCCCGTATGCGCGGGGCGGATCACGCAGACCGTGTCTGCACCGCTTGCCGTTCCCCCTACAGCGATGACTTCATCGCTGACTCCAATCGCTCCCTGGTCTGCTGCGATTAAAACACATTCTACAGCAACCTTGAGCCCGACAGCGACAATGCGCCGTAACGCTTCTGCAACAGCGTCGCTGCGCGATCCACCCCCAACTTTTGCTGAACGTGAAAATGCCCTCTCGAGTCCGGAAAGCGCATGGGTGCCGGTGACAATCCGGACCCCTGCTTTCTGCAGTTGCTCCGCAATCTTTTGGGAAAATTCCCATTCCCCCGGCTTTGCAAACCCGACAACATGCGACACCACCACGAGGTTAATTCCCGAACCTTTTATCGCATCAAAAAAAACCTGGGCGGTGGTTCCTGAGGTGCTTGCCACAACAATTGTTTTAATCTGCAGTTCTTTTGCACGCTCGACGGCTAAAACTGCCGCATCCCGGGTGTTGGACTCACCGGGTTTTTCAAAATAACAGATTTTTTTCTGGATAAACGTCATAAGTACCTTTTAATAAGCAGGCATGAAAAACTTTGTCAGATTTTGTACGAGCGTGA
>Ga0105094_10002227_pt1 | contig 10140 bp, 8 predicted proteins | sample PPLLak1March2015_2_FD_87023 | JGI IMG/M metagenome (GOLD analysis project Ga0105094, IMG submission 87023) | Freshwater sediment microbial communities from Prairie Pothole Lake near Jamestown, North Dakota, USA - PPLs Lake P8 Core (3) Depth... | ecosystem: Environmental > Aquatic > Freshwater >...
GACGCGACTTCCGCAGTGACTCTGCCAGCGCTTTGGCATTGACAATCGGAACACTCCGGTCCTCCACACCATGATGGATCTGGACACCAGGGAGCATCGTCGCGAAATACAGCGGCGAGCTGGCGATCATCTTGAGCCTCCTCTCTTTGAGGTCCCTCGATCCCTCAACCGACTTCAGAAGAAACCTCTCGATGAATTGCCCCGCCGTCTCGGAGGGCCGGGCATGAATCCGAAGCCCTTCTTCAACCAGTTCCCTCTGAGTCCATCCCTCTCCTGCCATCAGCTCAAACCACTCCGTCGGCCCGGCCCATTCAACCACGGCTTTGATTCTTTTGTCGCGTATGGCGGCGAGCAAGGCAACGCTTCCGCCACGACTTCTGCCAAACACGCCGATTCTCGAGGGATCGGCTTCCGGCGCCGAGGCGAGCGCAACATTGAGCAGGGCAAGCGCATCGTCCGTTGCGCCATCCCAGCTGTCCGTCCGGTCCCCCTCTGAGGTGTATTCCTTTCCGCTCACGATCATCCGCTCACCGCGGAAGGAAGGAAGCACGAGAACGGTCCGCGCAAGATCCGGTCCAAGGATCTGCGGCGAGGTGAGCCCTCGTTCGAGGTTAAGAGGAAAATAATTCCACGACACTCCTTTTGCCTCAACCAGAACTGCACACGATGCTTTCTCAGCGCCCGCGGGAACAATGATCGCTCCATAATGCAGAAATCCATGGACCCGATGGGAGACGATGCGGGCGACGGTCTCGATGGCGCCGAACCTCATCGCCACGCGGTCAACTTCGAGAAGGCCTTGAACCGACAGGTCTCGACCTCGCCATCGCCGCTTCACCTCTTCAATCTCGGCCGGATCGGGTTTCCCGAAGAACTCGGTCAGAGTGAAAGGCAATCGCCATTTTTTCTCTTCAACATCGGAAGGTACTGACTCGACGCCAAGGCGGAAACAGTACCGTTTCAGCGTCTCGTCGCCCGGGTCAAGCTCAGAGGCGCGAGAGAGACTCTGCTTGGCCCGGGTCCGGTCGCCCGCCGCCACGTACGCCCGTCCAAGGAGAAGGTTCGCACTTGCCGAATCCGGATGTTGCTTCAGCAAAGCTTCAAGGTATTGAACCACCACTCCACTTCGGGTAGGAAACCTCTCCAACATCATCTCGCCGATGCTCAGCAATGTTTCGTACTCACATCCCGATGAACGGGAAAGTCCACGATAGGCATCTGCTCCCTTGTTCTCAAACAGGAGCTCAACGGGCGATCTCTGGCTCCTCCCGAGTTTCAGAAATGTTCCCGTGACTTCCCCGAATCCCTGGACATCGATCCGCTGGATCTGGCCAGACGCATCGCGGGAGAATTTGAGCATCCGCTCGGGCCTGTCGGGCACGACAAAGGAATCGCGACCCGCCTCCGCCAGCGGCTGCACGGACGTCCAGAAGATTGGCCTGACCATCAGACTGCCAGAACGGATCGTAACATACACGACATTTCCAGGTCCGTTCTCATAGGCGCCGCAATACTCCGCAAGCGGAGCGGTTTGCCCTTGTCCATCCGGACCCGAATAACTTCTGGCCACCGGCGCGAAAAAAACCGTGGATAGCAGGGCCATCCCCGCCAGAGCAGCGCTCCTCGAATTATGGGAATTGCTTTTTTTGCTGCGCTGGTCGATCGATCGTTTTAGCACAATCCTGCCTCACGCTATCGTTGGGGATGATAGATGGGTGCGCCAGCGGATGTCAAATCAAGTCATGAATGGGGGAAGGCGGGTCAGCGTTCGAGAATCTCTTCTCCCTTCGAGGCGGCAATCTCTTCGATCTTCTGAAAACAATCGCCGATGATTTTCTGAATCCTGACAGCCGCAAGCGGTATGACTCTCGTAGCCTGTGTCTTTACCTTAGCTGGAGAGGCCGGCTAGCGCTTAGTCTTCAGGGTTGCTTCCAGATTCTGGAGTTCAGCTCTGGCGATGTTGATAGTTTCTTCTTTTTCCCCCTCGGGGTTTCCCAGATAGAGTTTGAGATACCGCACCGCCTCCTCAAGGTCCCCCATCTGCTTTTTGCCAACGGCCAGGTTGTAATAGGCCACAGGATTCGGATGGAGGCTGGCTGCCTTTTCCAGGTTTTCGATGGATGAAGAGACGTCCCCCGCTAATCCCATGGCAATCCCGAGATACTGGAGGATTTCCCAGTCGTCTGGATAGTCTTTTTTTAGGCCAATATAGATGGAGATGGCCTGATCGAATCTTTTCGTGCTCGCCAGGCTGGAGGCATAATTTTTCCGGGCCACTTTATTTTCAGGTTCGACTTCGAGCGCTTTCCTGTAATGGTTTTGTGCATCTTCTTTCTGCCCGGTCAGGTCGAGAATTCGAGCCGAGGCCAAGAGCGCGTCAAAATGGCGGGGATTGTTCTTCAAGACGAGGCCAAATGTATCCAGAGCTTTTTTCCTTCTCCCCAGCAACATGTCAGTATGTCCGAGGCGGGAGAGGAGGGCTTCAGATTCCGGCATTTTTTCCAGCCCCTTTTCCAGAATGCGGACGGTCTCATCGAACTCTCTCATCTCGGTCTTCATCAAAGCCAGATTCACATAGCTTTCTGCCACATTCGGTCTCAGGGCGAGAATTTCTTCATAGATTGTTGCGGCTTCTAAAAACTTCCCTTCGCTTTCGTAATCCCTGGCTCTCTGGATCATAAGAAGCTCATCGATGCGGTCTTTGGGGTCGGGCAACTCCTCTCCTGAGGGGCTTTCCGATGCCGAGATATAGCCCAGAGATCTCAGCCTCTCCCTTTCCTCGAAAGACAAGGCTCTTTTTGAGGTAACGATCGGAGAGATCGAACTCTTGATAATATTTTCCAATTTTTCTTTCTTTTCCTGAGCCACCTTGTTTTCTTCCTCGATGAGATTTTTTTCCTCTCCAGGATCGAGGCTGAGGTTGTAGAGTTCTGGTCTGGGTGCCTGGATGTACTTATAGGTTCCATCGATAAGGCCGACCAGTTCGGACCACCCGTAGTTTTCACGGGGATAGTAGCTCTCGATGTAGGTGCTCAAATCCTGTTTGTCTTTTCCTCCCATATAGGGGAGAAGGCTCACACCTTGAACCTCCTCAGGCACCTGTATTTTCATTATGTCCAGCACGGTAGGCATGAGATCGATAAGCCTCACTCTCGCTTCTACACGGACTCCGGAGGGGAAGTTGTCTGCACAATAAAAAAAGAGGGGGACTCTTATCGTGCTCTCATAGATAAAAACGCCATGCCACTCTTCTTGCTTTTCCCCGAAAGCCTCTCCATGGTCTCCAGCCAGGACGATCAGCGTTTTTTCCAAAAGGTCGTGTTCCTCTAGCTTCTCCACGATTTTGCCGACATAAAAATCCATGTAAGCAATTTCACCATCGTAGGGATTGTCCAGGAATTCCTCCCGATAGGGGGAAGGCGGGTCATAGGGGATGTGCGGATCAAAAAAGTGAACCCAGGAAAAAAAATGGCTCGTGCTATTTTCATCCAGCCATCGGGAAAAAGAGGAATAAACGGCATCCGCCCTTCTTTCGGAATTCAGGCCTTTATAAGGAAGGTTTGGAGAGAGCAGGTCGTCGTACGTGTCAAACCCCTGGTCTAAACCGAAGCGTGAGTCCACGGTGAAGGAACTGACAAAGGCGGCTGTCTTCCAACTGTTTGTTTTAAGCACCTCGGCAAGTGTTTGTATTTCAGGGGACAGATAATAGGACCCGTTGTTTCGAACTTGATGGTAAACGGGAGTGGTCCCGGTCAGGATGGAGCAGTGGGAGGGACAGGTCAAAGGGACAGGACAGTAGGCATTCAAAAATTGCACACCGTTTTGGCACAAGAAATCGATGTTGGGCGTTTTTGCCCGGGGATAGCCGTAGCAGCCAAGACGGTCGGCCCTTGTGGTGTCCAGAGTTATAAGCAAGACGTTAAGACCGCTGTCTGGAATGATTTTTTTAGGGGGAATCTGGATAAAAAAGACGGCTAAAAAGACCGCAGCCAAAGCCAGAAGAATGGAAGCGATGAGGAAGGGCTTTTTCCTGTCCGGCTTTTTATCGAGAGGGACAGCATTTTTTTCGATTTCTTGATTCTTGATGATCTGAACCGCCCGTCTCTTATTCCTTCTTTTTTTCTTTATCCCTTTTTTAGCCACGACATAAAATTACATAGCCAGCGAGATAGAATCAAATGAATTTGAGAAGGAGGGAGCGCTCAGCGCTCGAGGATCTCTTTTTCCTTGGCCGAGGCAATCTCTTCGATCTTCTTGGAATAATCGTCGATGATCTTCTGGAGCAGCTCCAAGCCGTTGAATTTGTCGTCCTCGGTGACCTTCTTGTCCTTCTCGAGCTGTTCGATCTCGTCCTTGCTCTCGCGGCGCATGTTCCGGAGGGCCGTCTTCTCGTCCTCGAGCATCTTTTTTATCTTCTTGGCCATCTCCCGGCGCCTCTCGTCGTCGAGCGGAGGAATCGGGACCTTGATCGTCTTCCCGTCGTTCAGCGGGTTGAATCCCAGGTCGGCGGCGCGGATGGCCTTGTCGATGGGCTCGAGGAGCGTCGGGTCCCAGGGCTGGACGGTGATGAGGGTCGGGTCCGGGATACCCAGGCTGGCCAGCTGATTGACCGGAGTCAGCGTCCCGTAGTACTCCACCTTGATGTCTTCGAACAGGCTGAGGTTGGCCCGGCCCGTCCGTACCTTGCTGAGTTCCTTGCGGAAATGGTCGGCCGAGACCTTCATCCTGCCCTCGAGAGCCTTCAGAACGTCCTTGACCATTCGTCCCCTCCCCTAATAGACCAGAGTCCCGACTTTCTCGCCCAGGACGGCTCTTTTTATGTTGCCGCGCTTGTTCAAGTTGAACACCAGGATGGGCAGGCTGTTGTCTTTGCACAGAGAGATGGCCGTCGAATCCATGACCTTGAGGCCTTTCTTGATGACATCGATATAGTGGATGGTCGGGAATTTCTTGGCCGTCTTGTCGATCATCGGGTCGGCGCTGAAGACTCCGTCCACCTTGGTGGCCTTCATGATCACCTGGGCTCTGATCTCAAGCGCCCGCAGGGCCGCGGCCGTGTCGGTGGTGAAATAGGGGCTCCCGATCCCGGCGCTGAAGACGACGACCCGGTCCTTCTCCAGGTGGCGGATCACCCGCCGGCGGATAAAGGGTTCGGCCAAAGCCTTGATCTCGATGGCCGAGACATGGCGGCAGATGAGCCCGACCTTCTCCAAGGCTTCCTGGAGAGCGATGCCGTTGATGACCGTGGCCAGCAAGCCCATCTGGTCGGCGGCTGCCCGGTCCAGCCCAACCGCGGTTCCGCGGATTCCGCGGAAGATATTCCCCCCGCCGATCATGATGGCGACCTGGACACCCAGGTCGTGGACGTCTTTGATCTCCTGGGCAATAGCCTGGGCCCTTTCGAAATCGACGCCGTAGGACGGCATGCTCATCAGGGCTTCCCCCGACAACTTGAGAAGAACGCGTGTGTAGGCCGGCTTTTGGCTAGCCATCGGTCTATCAGCTCTTGCCCAGCTCGAAGCGGGCGAAGCGTCGGACTTTGATATTCTCCCCGAACTTGGCGACGGTGGAGGCGATGAGCTGCTGGATCGTCTGCTTGTCATCCCTGATATAAGGCTGGTCCAGGAGGCAGACCTCCTGGTAATACTTCTTGAGTTTTCCCTCGACGATCTTCTCGATGATCTGGGGCGGCTTCTTGGTATCCTGGAGCTGGCCGCGGATGATCTCCTTCTCCTGCTCCAGCTCCGCCGCCGGGATATCCGCCGAGGAAACGAAGCGCGGGTTGGCGGCCGCAATCTGCATGGCGATATTCTTAGCCAGTTCTTTGAATTCGGCGTTGCGGGCAACGAAATCGGACTCGCAGTTGACCTCGACCAGCACTCCGAGCTTGCCCTCCATGTGGATATAGGCGTACACGAGCCCCTGGGACGCCTCCCGGTTCATCTTTTCCTGGGCCCGGGCGGCCCCTTTTTTCCGCAGGACGGCGATGGCCTTATCGATATCGCCCTCACACTCGGCCAGGGCCTCCTTGCATTCCATGACTCCGATCCCCGTCCTCTGCCGGAGTTCCTTGACCCTTTCTGCGCTGATTTCCATCATTCTCTCCTTGCCGGGCGCCTATCCACAGCCCTTTCGCCTTCGGGTAATCCTTCGCTCAAGCCGGGCGTTTCTTCTGCGCCCTCCGCTTCTTCCTTCTTCGGCGCTTCCATCTCTTTCTCCAAGCGGCTCTTCCTGCCCTCGATCACCGCCTCGGCGATTTTTGAAGTGAAGAGCTCGATCGCCCGAACCGCGTCGTCGTTCCCGGGGATAGGGTAATCGATATTCTCGGGATTGCCGTTGGTGTCCACCACCGCCACGATGGGAATGCCCAGCTTCTGGGCCTCGACGAGGGCGATCTCCTCTTTGGCCGAATCGATCACGAACATGGCGCCGGGGAGGCCGGTCATTTTCTTGAGACCGCCCAGGTTCTTGGACAGCTTCTTGTGGAGCTTTTCCATCTTGGACTGGTCCTTTTTGGACAGAAGTTCCCAGCGGCCGTCCTCCTTCATTTCGTCGAACTCGGTCAGCTTCTCAACGCTGCCCCGGACCACCCCGAAGTTCGTCAGCAGGCCCCCCAGCCAGCGCTGGTTGACGTAGCTGCATTCGCACCGGCCCGCCGTCTCGCGGATGATGTCCTGGGCCTGCTTCTTCGTCCCGACGAAGAGGATCTGCTTGTCGGCCTCGGCGATCCCCTTGACGAACTGGAGCGCCTCCTTGAAGATCTTGATCGTCTTTTGCAGGTCGATGATATAAATGCCGTTGCGCTGGCCAAAGATGAATTCCTTCATCTTGGGGTTCCAGCGCTTGGTCTGGTGCCCGAAATGAACACCGGCCTCTAAGAGCTCTTTCATCGTCACGGAAACCAATTTCGAACCCTCCCTTACCGTTTGTGGTACTGCGGCGCTTTTCTCGCGCCCAGCAGGCCGTACTTTTTTCTTTCCTTGATGCGGGAATCCCGCGTCAGGAAGCCGGCGTCCTTCAAGGTCGGCTTGAGCTCCCGGTTGAACTCCACCAGGGCGCGGGCGATGCCCAGCCGGATGGCCTCGGCCTGACCCTTCAGCCCTCCCCCGCTGATCCGCAGGAAGATGTCAAACTTGCTCTCCGTATCGGTCAGCTGAAGCGGCTGCCGGATGATGTATTTATGAGAGTCGAGGTGGAAGTATTCGGCGAAGGGCCGCGGCCTCTTGTCCACGATCAGCGTGACATCCCCTTTCCCGGAGCGCAGGAAGACCCTGGCGACCGACGACTTTCTTTTTCCCGTGCCGTAGTATTGGATCAGACTCACGAGCGCCTCCTAAAACTGGTATTCCCGGGGTCGCTGGGCCTCATGCGGATGGTTCGGCCCGCGATAGACCTTGAGCTTCTTGAAGACCTGCCGGCCGAGCTTGTTTTTAGGGATCATCCCCCAGACGGCGCGGCGGATGACCTCTTCGGGCTTGTCTGCGAGGAGCCCCTTGAGAGTCTCTCTCTTCAGACCACCGGGATATTGAGAATGGGAATAATAGACCTTTTCCTCGGTTTTCTGGCCGGTGACGGTGATCTTTTCGGCATTGATCACGACCACGAAATCGCCGGTGTCGCAGGAAGCGGAGAATATCGGCTTGTTCTTGCCGCGGAGCAGGACGGCCACCTCGGTGGCCAGGCGGCCGAGGATTCTCCCCTCGGCATTGACCAGCCACCACCGCCTCTCGATGTCATCCTTTTTAGGGACAAAAGTTTTCATCGCGTTCTTCCTTAGTTCTTATAAAGAAAAGAAAAAACCGTTACAGAATGAGGGGAATAAAATACTAGATATCGGGGAAATTGTCAATTCGCCGGGGCCGAACGCGGTCACAGGCGAGTTGGGTTTTCATCCCTCAGGGGGATAAACATAGTTCATTTTGCCCAGGCAGGGCCTGGCGGAGAAATGGAAAACGGCGGGGGTCCTACCCGGTTTTCTTGAGCTCGTCTTCCAGCTTTTTCTTCTCGACCGCCCGCTTGCGCATCTCGTTCCAGCGCTCCATCGCGCGGTCGGCTTCGGCTTTGTAGCGGGCTTCCTTGTCGGGCTCGAGCTTTATCAGAACGCTCTGGTAGAGGACGCTCAGCCAGCTGTACGGCTCGGGGTATTCGGGGTCGAGCTGGTTGGCCTTTTCCAGCGCCATGAGAGCCTCCTGGGCCGTCTTCAACCGGTCGGCGGCGGGCAGGTTCTGGAAGCGGTAGGAGCGCGACCAGCGGTTGACTCCCTTGGCCAGCCAGGCTTCGGCGCTCTTGGGGTCGAGCGCGATTCTCATATCCCAGTATTCGGCGGCCTGGTCGTAAACCTCGGGCGCAGGGGCGAGGTTTTCGAAATAGTTGGCCAGATAGGCGTACCCCTGGGGGTTCAACGGGTCGAGCTCGATCCGCCGCAGGTACATCGATTCGGCCTTGGCCCGAAGCTCCGCTTTTTCGGCGGCATAACGCTTGTAGAATTCGGCCACGACGTAGTAGTTGCCCATGTTTCCGGGCTCGAGGTTGAGAATCCGCAGGTAAAGCTTTTCCGCCTCTTCGAAATTCTTGAGCTTGTCGTACATATCGCCGAGTGAAAATATGATCTCTTTGTTTGTGGGCTCAGCGTCGTAGGCTTTCTTGAAGGCATCGAGCGCCTTATTGGCGACGTCCATGTTCTCCGGCGTATCGACACCGACCTTGTAGAGGCTCTTGTAGCTCTCGCCCAGGAACCGGTAGGCTTGGATTAAATTTGGGTTGTACTTCAGGGTGTTCTCGTACTCCTGCATCGCCTTCCGGAACTTGCCGTCCTTGAAGAGCTGATTGGCCTTAGAAAAGTGATAGTTTGCCTGAAGCTTGTTTATGTTCAACTTCTCACAGCCGGTGAAGGCGGAGACGAAGACAAAAACCAGCAGCAGCGCGAAGACTGAGCCGACTCTCTTATGACTCATCGCAGCCTCCTTTGAAGGTCAAAACAATGCCCAAATGGACGAACAATGTATAATAGAACGGGGGTTCAAGTCAACTCCTTCTCAACACCAGCCGAAGCGGCGTTCCCCACAGCCCGAACCGTTCGCGCAGGGCTTGAATGAACCACTTTTCATAAGCGGGAAGCAGGGCGGCCGGAGTATGGGTGAAAAGGATAAATGTCGGCGGCCGGATGCCTTTCTGGGTCATGTACTTGATCTTCAAGTGCCGCTTCGTCCGGGTCAAAGGCGGACGGGTGGAGTTGATCCAGGCCAGAAACTCGTTGAGCCGGGGAGTCCCCACTTTCTGGGAGCCGCGTTCATAGACCTCTTCAGCCTGGTCGAGAATCTTGACCACTCCCTTGCCGGTCAGGGCGGAGACGAAGACAAGGGGAGCGTAGCTCACGAAGGGCATCCCCCGGAAGACGCTGGCCTTGACCACCTGGGGAGACTCGCCTTTGGGGATCAAATCCCACTTGTTCAAGGCCAGGAGCAGCGGCTTGCCCGATTCATAGGCGAGGTGGGCGATGGTGACATCCTGCCTGGTGGGGAATTCCCCGGCATCCAGGACCTGGCAGAGGACATCCGCCCGGCCGATGTCTCTCCTGGCCCGGATGATCCCGGCTTTTTCTCTTGCATCCCGGGTCCGGCTCAGCCGCCGCACCCCTGCTGTGTCGACAAGGCAGAAGACTTTTTTATTCCTGACCACGTAAGTGTCGGTGCTGTCCCGCGTCGTTCCCGGAGCGCTGCTTACGATGAGACGGTCCTCTCCACAAAGACGGTTGATCAGCGAAGACTTGCCGACATTGATCCGGCCGATGACGGCCACCCGCAACGGCCGGAGGCCCTCCCCTTCCGCTGGGCTGCCGGGGAGAAGGCCGGCCAGCTTGTCATCGAGATCATCCAGGTTCCGCTTGTGTTCGGCGGAGACGGCCACGATCGCCTCTGTTTTGAGCCGGTTGAAATAATCCCCCAACCGGCTCTCTTGGGGCTCGGAGTCGATCTTGTTGAGGACGATGACGACCGGTTTGCCGAGCCTCCTCAAGGATGCATAGAGCTCCTCTTCGGCCGGCGCCAAGTCCCTCTTTCCGTCGAGGACGAGCAGGATGACGTCGGCTTTCCGGGCCGCTCCCCAGGTTTTTTCGGCCACGGCGGAAGCCAGAGGCGCCTC
>Ga0105094_10002231_pt1 | contig 10136 bp, 8 predicted proteins | sample PPLLak1March2015_2_FD_87023 | JGI IMG/M metagenome (GOLD analysis project Ga0105094, IMG submission 87023) | Freshwater sediment microbial communities from Prairie Pothole Lake near Jamestown, North Dakota, USA - PPLs Lake P8 Core (3) Depth... | ecosystem: Environmental > Aquatic > Freshwater >...
ACCCCGTTCATCACCGGCGGGCGGCAGGAGCGGGGCCGGCGCGCCGGCACCGAGAACGTGGCGGGCATTGCCGGCATGGGGGCGGCCGCGGCCCGCGCGCGCCAGAAGATGGCAACCGAGGGGCCGCGCCTGGCGGCGCTGCGCGACCGGCTCGAGCGCGGCGTGCTGGCCGTGGTGCCCGGCAGCGATCGGAACGGCGCCGCCGAGCCCCGCGTGCCGAACACGACGAACATCAGCGTCGAGCGCATCGAGGCCGAGTCACTGCTGATTGGCCTGGACCTCGAGGGCATCGCGGTGTCGTCCGGGTCCGCGTGCTCGTCCGGCACACTCGAGCCCTCACACGTGCTGAAGGCCATGGGCCTGCCCCACGCGCGAACGCTCGGATCCATCCGCTTCAGCCTGGGTGAATCGAACACCGAGGCCGAAGTGGATCGTGTGATCGCGGTCCTCCCCGGCCTGGTCGAGAAGCTGCGCAACTTGACCGTCACCATGAAACGCTAGTCGACGCCGATGCGCATTGTCGTGGCCATGTCGGGCGGCGTGGATTCCTCCGTCGCCGCGGCCCTGCTCGCCGAGCAGGGTCACGACGTCATCGGTGTGTCGATGCAGCTCTACCCTTCGACTCCCTCCGGTCGCTCAGGGCAGGCCCCTGGAGCTCCGATGAGCGACCGCGCGTACGGCACCTGCTGCACGCTGGACGACCTGCACGACGCGCGGCGAGTGGCGCACGCCCTCCGCATCCCGCACTACATCCTGAACTTCGAGTCGCGGTTCGACGATGCGGTGGTGTCAGATTTCGTGCGGGAGTACGTCTCGGGCCGCACGCCCATCCCGTGCGCGCACTGCAACAGCGACCTGAAGTTCTCGGCGCTGCTCGAGCGCGCCACGGGCCTCGGCGCCGGGGCGCTGGCCACCGGCCATTACGCGCGCATCACGCGTGACGAGGCAGGCGGCTACCACCTGCTGCGCGGGCTCGACCACGGCAAGGACCAGTCGTATTTCCTCTTCACCCTGACGCAGGAGCAGATGGCTCGGGCGATGTTCCCGGTGGGACACCTGGACAAGGACACCGTCCGCACGCACGCGCGCCGCCTCGGCCTGCGCGTGGCCGACAAGGCCGACAGCCAGGAGATCTGCTTCGTCCCCGACGGCGATTACGCCGCCTTCGTCGAGCGCGCGGCCCCCGAGCTCACCCGCCCCGGCGCCATCGTCTCCGAGGGCGGGCGCGTGCTGGGGACGCACGGGGGCGTGCACCGTTTCACCATCGGCCAGCGGAAGGGGCTGCGCCTCTCGTCGTCCGATCCACTGTATGTCACCCACATCGACGCGGCCACCGCGCGCGTGACGGTCGGCCCGAAGGAGTCACTCGGCCGCGTCTCGCTGACGGCTTCGGACGTGAACTGGACATCGGGCGTGGCGCCCGTTGAGTGGCGGAATATCGCCGCTCAGATCCGTCACCGGCACACAGCGGCTTCCGCGCGCGTCCGCGCCGCCGACGACGGGCGGGCGGACCTGGCGTTCGACGAGCCGCAGACCGCCGTCACGCCCGGACAGGCCGTGGTGTTCTACGCCGGCGAGGAGGTTATCGGTGGAGGCTGGATAGAGTGAGCGGGTCCATTGAGCGATTGGTGATTGCAGATTGAGTGATTGATTGGGGATTGAGGCATTGGAGGATTGAGCGATCAATCGGGTGATTAGGTGATTGAGGCATTGGGCGATTCACGCTGTCGCGCTGAATCGCCCGTCGCTATGTCGCCCCGAAACGTCCGATCTCTGTGTCGTCCCGAAACGTCCGATCTCTGTGTCGCCCCGAAACGCCCGATCTCTGTGTCGCCCAGATCGCCCGATCTCGGTGTCGCCCAGAATCGCCCGATCGCTCAATCCTCCAATCGCTCAATCGATCACCCAATCGCCCAATCTCCCAATCACCAATCAATCGCTCAATCTGCAATCGCCCAATCATCAATGGACGCGTCTCACTGCCCTGTGCCGGACAGGAAGCGTTCGGCGTCGATGGCGGCCATGCAGCCCGATCCGGCAGCGGTGACCGCCTGCCGATAGATGTGGTCCTGCACGTCGCCCGCGGCGAAGACGCCGGGGATGCTCGTGCGCGACCCTCGCTCGGTCCTGATGTAGCCGTTGTCCTCGAGCGCGACCTGGCCCTTGAACAGCGCCGTGTTCGGCGTGTGGCCGATGGCGATGAACACGCCGTCCACCGCCATGTCGCTGGTCTCGCCGGTCTGGTTGTTCTTGAGTACCAGCGCGGTGACCTCGCCCTTGGCGGGATCCTTGATGTCCACCACCTCGGTGTTCCACACGAACGAGATGTTCGGCGTGGCCATCGCCTTGTCCTGCATCACTTTCGAGGCCCGCAGCGTGTCGCGGCGATGGATGACCGTGACGTGCGTGGCCAGCTTCGACAGGTAGATGGCTTCTTCGAGCGCGGTGTCGCCGCCGCCCACGACCGCCACCGGGCGGCCCTTGAAGAAGAAGCCGTCGCAGGTGGCGCAGGTGGAGACGCCGCGCCCCGAGAGCTTCTTGTCCACGCCCAGCTCGAGCCACTTCGCCGAGGCGCCCGTCGCGATGATCAGCGCCTGTGCCGTGAATGTCTTGTCGCTCACCTTCAGCGTGAACGGCCGCTTCGACAAGTCGACGGACGTGACGTCGCCCTGGATGATCTCGGCGCCGAAGCGCTGCGCCTGGGCGCGCAGCTCAGCCATCAGATCCGGGCCCATGATGCCGTCCCGGAAGCCGGGCCAGTTCTCCACCATGGTGGTGAGCATCAGCTGGCCGCCGGCCTCGAAGCCTTCGATGACCAGGGGCGTGAGGTTGGCGCGCGCCGCGTAGAGCGCGGCCGTGAGCCCGGCCGGGCCGGACCCGATGATGATGACCTGACGGTCGCTGTTCATGCCGTTGGGTTACGAGAGGTGCTTGTCGATCATGCGGGCGAGTTCGGCCTTGTCCGCCAGCCCGACCACGGTTTCCTTCAGATCGCCGTCCTTGAACAGCAGCAGCGTCGGGATGCCGCGGATCATGTAGGTGGGCGGGGTCGCCGGATTCTCGTCCACGTTCATCTTGGCCACCGTCAGGCGGCCGTTGTACTCCTCGGCCAGCTGGTTGACCGTGGGCTCCAGACGGCGGCAGGGCGCACACCATTCGGCCCAGAAATCCACCAGCACGAGGCCGCTCTTCACCGAGTCACCGAAATCCGCGTCCGTAACCGTCTTCACCTTTTCAGAAGCCATACCGTCCTCTATCGATTTAGATGCCGCGGCCTTCAGGCTGGGGTTCCAGCCGGGTGGCCATCACTCTTTTATACACCTTGACGTACTCGCGCGCCGAGCGCTCCCACGAGAAGTCCTTGCGCATGCCGTTTTTCTGGAGCCGGGTCCAGACCTTGCGGTGCCCGCGGCACATCTCGAGTGCCGTCTGGAGCGTGGCGCGCAGGGCGCCGGGCGAATACTCGGCGAACAGGAAGCCGGTGCCCTGCCCGTTCCGCGGGTTCCAGGGCCGCACGGTGTCCACGAGGCCACCCACGGCGCGCACCACGGGCACCGTGCCATAGCGAAGGCTGTACATCTGGTTCAGCCCGCACGGCTCGTACCGCGACGGCATCAGGAACAGATCCGCGCCGGCCTCGATGAGATGGGCGCGCCGCTCGTCGTAGCCAATGTGCACCGACACGCGGTCGGGCCGCCGCGCCGCGAGGCTGCGCCACATGTCCTGGTAGCGCGCTTCACCCGTGCCCAGCACCGTGAACGTCGCGTCCATCGACGGCAGTTCCCCCGCGATCGCGGCGATCAGATCGAGCCCCTTCTGGTCGACCATGCGCGACACCATGCCCACCAGCGGGCGCGCCATCGCTTCGTCGTCCGCCGGCAGGCCGTAGATCTCGAGCAGCGCCCGCTTGGCGGCCGCCTTCCCGGACAGGTCGTCGCGATCGTAGGGCTCGGGCAGGTGCGGATCGCGCCGCGGATCCCATTCGTCCGTATCGATGCCGTTCAGGATGCCCGACAGGTGATCGCGCCGGGCGCGCATCACGCCGTCGAAGCCGTCACCGTACTCCGGGCGCTGGATCTCCTCCGCGTAGGTCGGGCTCACCGTGGTCACCGCGTCCGCGAAGTTCACGCCCGCCTTCAGGAAACTGAGGCGGTCGTAGAACTCGAAGCCGTCGAGGGTGAAGTCCTCCCACCGCAGGCCCAGCCGCGGCACCCACACCTTGTCGACGATGCCCTGGTAGGCCAGGTTGTGAATGGTGAAGACCGTGGCCGGACGGCTGCGGGCGAAGCGATCTCGCAGGAAGATCGGCGCGAGGCCGGCCTGCCAGTCGTGCCCGTGGACGACGTGGATGGGCTCGGGCTGCCTGGACAGCCAGTCGATGGCCGCTGCCGACAGCACGGCGAAGCGCACGGCGTTGTCGCCGTAGTCCACGCCGTCCTCGTTGTAGATGCCGGGGCGATCGAAGAGCGGCGGGCACTCGAGGAACAGCACCCGCGCGCCCGGGCCGAGCGAGGCCTCGCCGAACCCGACGTCGAACCACGTGCCCGCGACCTCGACGCGCGAACTGTCCACCACGGGCGCCGGCGCCACGCCGCGGTAGCGCGGCGTGATGAGCGTCACGTCGTGTCCGAGCCGGCCCAGCGCCTTGGGCAGCGCCGCGGCCACATCCGCCAGGCCTCCGGTCTTCGAGTAGGGGTACGCCTCGGAGGCGATCATCAGGATGCGAAGCGATTTCGGGGCACGCGGCGGCACGAATACAGCTTACACGGAGGATAATCTCCGGATGCAGTCCCGCCCTCCTTCACGCGAGCGATCCGCGCCGCGCGACATCGTCGAACTGCGCGCGCTGGCCACCCGGCAGCCCGATCTCGCCGGTGCGGCAGAGTTGCACGCCGAACTCGTGGCCACCGTCCGGCGTGTCGAGGCTCGGATTGCGACGCCGTCGCTCGACGTGCCGGACGATCTGCTCAAGACGCGGCTCCTGCGCGGTGTGCCGCTCGCCTCGTTCGGCGAGTTCGCCATCGACTGGTCGGAGGTGCGTCTGCTGATCCGCCAGGTGACCGATGTGCTCCGTCGGATGGACCTGGTCGATCAGGCCGGGTCACAGCGCCTGCATGCAGCCGGTCGAGAACTCGATCTGCCGGAACGGGCGCGGGCGTGGTACGACCAGCCGACCGGTCCCGCGCCGGCGGCCGCCGCGGAGGACCCCGACGCGCTGTGGCCCGAGGTGCTGCAGTGGTCGTTGAAACCGTTCCTGATCAGGACGGCGGAAGTGGTCACGCGGCGCGTGGCGCTCGATGCATGGCGGCGCGGCACGTGCCCGGTGTGCGCGGCCGAGCCCGAGTTCGCCGTGATCATGCCAGCCGGTGAGCACCAGCTGTTATGCGGGCGATGCCACGCGCGCTGGCCCTTCGATGGCGGGTGCCCGTTCTGCGGCTGCGCCGACGTCGCGCAGTTGCGCACGTTCGCGACCGCCGATCGTGTCTACAGGGTGACGGAATGCAGGGCCTGTGGGCGATACCTGAAGTCGCTCGACAGCCAGGTGGCCGGGCGGGCCCTGCTGCCTTTCTACGACCCGGTGGCCACGCTGCCCCTCGACGCGGCGATGATGCAGGGCCGCTGATGGTTCGGGGGCGCGGAGGGGGCGCGCGAGCGCGCGCCGACTACTCTTCTTCCTGCTGCTGGCCGTCGGTCGTGGCGACGAGCGCCTTGGTGCGGGTCGACAGCCAGTTGAACAGGTGCCGCGTTTCCCAGAAACGGCTCGCGTTCGATTTCGCCCCGAGCACCACCACCGCCACCTGCTGGCCGGTCTGCGGCAGCCGCAGCAACGACGCCAGGCAATAGCCCGAGCGGCTGATGAACCCGGTCTTGCCGCCGAGCACGTCGATGTCACCCGTCTTGACCAGCTGGTTGGTGCTGTTCGCCGTGATGGTGCGCTTGCCGGCGTGCGTGGTGTACGAGGTCTTGCGCATCACGCCGCCAATGCGCTCGTCGGCGGCGGCGTAGGCGATGAGCTGCGCCATGTCGAGGGCGGACGAGACGTTCGCCGCCAGCAGCCCCGATGGATCGGCGTAGTGCGTGCTGGTGAGGCCCAGCTCCATTGCCTTCTCGTTCATGCGATCGATGAAGCCCTCGGCGCCATACGGCGAGACGCGCGCCAGGGCGCGGGCCGCGGCGTTGTCCGAGCCGACGAGCAGCAGGTTCAGGAGATCCTCGCCGGTCACCTTGTAGCCGGCGCGCAGGTAGGTTGTGGAGGCGCGCGCCACGTCGGTCCTGGCCACGGTGACGGGCGCGGCGAGGTCCTGGCTGCTCTCCAGCACCACGAGCGCGGTCATCACCTTGGTGATGCTGGCGATGGAGCGCTCCGTCTCGGCGTTCGACGACCACAGCACTTCGCGCGTCGTCGGGTTGTAGATGATGGCCGCTTCGGCGCGCACGTCCGGCACCTGCTGACCGAGCTCGTCCAGCCGGAAGCGGGGCGTCTGCGCCTCGCGGGCCTCGCGCGCGCGGGCGGCGGCGCGGGCGCGAGCCAGGCGGGCGCGGCGGGCGCGGGCCGCGTTGGCGTTATAGGTCTTCTTGGGAGTGGCGCGGGTGGGTGTGGCCTTCTTCGCCGACGTGCCCGTAGCCTTCTGGGTTTGGGCCTCGATCGCGGACGGGCTCAGCAGCCCGGCCAATGCAATCAGAATGGCGGCCACACGGGTACGCTGGCTGAACGCTCTCAGCACCATCACGCCTCTTCCATAAACGGATAAGGAGCCCCGACAGCCGGGAAACTCCGCTTGGCTAAGTTTTCGGCATTTTAGCAGACTCCCGATAGTGTGCAAGGGCTATCTTTAACGTGCAGCGACATTTAGGGGCATTGAAATAGAAAGGGACGCCTAATGGCTGAGCTTGATTCAGAGGAATACCGCTCGCTGCGTGACGCCGTGGCGGCCCGGGGGCACCTGCGCCCGGCCCTGACACTCGCCGGCGTGTCGGTCTGGGCGCTGGTGCTGGTAGCCACCCTGGTGTGGCTACCCTACCCCCTGGCCGCGACCATCCCCCTGGCGGTGCTGGTGACCACGTTCGAGGTGATTCGCCCGCTGCACGTCGGGGCCGAACGCATCGGGCGATACCTGCAGGTGTTTCACGAAGAGAAAACGGGGAGTAATGCAGCCCGGCTCACCACACCGGCGTGGGAACGGACCGCCATGGCGTTGGGCGCCGCGGTGCCCGGCGCGGCGGGGCACCCGTTGTTCATGCCGTTGTTCGTGATCGCCACGGTCGTCAACACCCTGGCGGTGCTGCTGCCCCGTCCCGTGCCCGTCGAGATGGCGCTGTTGGCCGTCCCTCACGCCGCGTTCCTGATCTGGCTGGCCGTCGCCGACCGCGCCATGCGCGCGCAGCGAACAAAGGAGCTCGCCCGGTTCCGCGAACTCCGCGACGCCGCGCGTTGATCAAGCCCGGGAACGCGAAGGGCACGAAGCCCACGAAGAACGCACGAAGCCTACCGATCCCCCTCTCGGATAGAGTGCGGATGTTCTTCGTGGCTTCCTCTTCGTGTGCGTCGTGTTCTTCGTGTTCCCGTGACACGCTAGGGCTGCGCCAGCGCGATGGCGATCAGTAGCGCCCGCTGCGTGCCCTTCCACGAATCCGTCGAATCGAACGCCTCGGACAGCGCGTGCGCGTCGGTGCCGCGGCCGCCACCGTCGATGGTGATGGCGGGAATGCCCAGGCTCATCGGCAGGTTCGAATCGGTGGAGCCTTCGTCGAGCGAGACGGGCAGGCCCAGCACCTCGGTCACCGACACCGCCGCTCGGACAATGGGCGAGTCAGCAGCGGTGCGGCCCGCGGGACGGTTGCCAACGAGGGCCTTGTCCACCGTCAGCATACGCTGGTTCCACCGTGCGTCCTCGTCGCGCACGGCATCGTCGACGGCCTTGTTGAAGCGGGCGTCCACCGATTGTAGCGACGCCGGGTCCGACGACCGCATGTCCACTTCCATCCAGGCTTCGAAGGGAATGGAGTTGACCGACGTGCCACCCCCGATGCGGCCGACGTTGAAGGTGGTCTTGGGTTCAATGGGCACCTCGAAGTTCGAGATGGCCGACACGGCGCGCCCCAGCGCGTGGATGGGATTCGATCGGCCGAAGGCTCCGAAGCTGTGCCCGCCGGGACCCTTGAAGGTGACGCGATAGCGGAGGCTTCCCACGGCCACGTGCGTGATGCCGTAGCCGGTGCCATCGATCGAGACGAAGCGATCGATGCGGCCCTTCATGCCTTCGTTGAAGAGGTACTTCACACCGCGCAGGTCGCCGAGGCCTTCTTCGCCGACGTTGCCCACGAACGTAATCGTGCCCGGCACCTTGAGGCCGCTCTTCACCATCGTGCGCGCCACGGCGAGCACCACCGCGAGGCCGCGGCAATCGTCGCCGATGCCCGGCCCGCGCATCAGGGTGCCCTCGCGCGTCACGCGGACCGGGGTGCCTTCGGGGAACACCGTGTCGAGGTGCGCGGCGAACACGAGGTGCGGCCGGGGCTGGGCGCCCGTCAGCTCGCCGAGCACGTTGCCTTCCTTGTCGGTGCGGACGTTGGTGAGACCGGCCTCACGAAGCAGTTGCGCGTACATCTCCCCGCGCTTCGACTCCTGGAACGGCGGCGCCTCGACCTCGCAGATGCGGACCTGGTCGTCCAGCGTCCTGGGTTCGTCGGCGCGGATGGCCTCCACGGCGGCCTTGACGGCGGCGTCCTGCAGGAGGCGTGGGCCGATGGATTGCGCGGCGTCCTGGGCCATGGCCAGGACGGTCATCGCCAGGGTCGTCACCACTGCGGTCGCGACTGCTTTCACCATGCGAGCCAGTATAAAGGGGCACGGCCTGGCACTCGTAGTGCGCGGAGTTCTTCAACAGACCGGGCGACGATCCAACCGTCTGTATATCGACCGTTCGGTCTGGAGCGCAGGACCGGGACCAGTCCACCGGAATCACGGCCAAACGACGCCGGCAGGCCGCCGGGCCCGAGCGAGACCAGTGGTACCCGGTTTGCTCCCTACTGTCTCGCCGCACCTGGAACTACCGTGACCCCATGACGAAAGTCTTGCAAAGGTGCGGGCCAAGTACTACGATTCGGCGGTTCGACGTTTGACCTGATAGCCGGGTCCCTTCCCGGCGATGTGTTGAGTTTCGTGGAGGACCACTAATGAGGCTGAAACAGTCGTGGCTGCTCTGCCTGTGCTTCGCCCTGGCATGGGCGCTTCCCGCTGGCGCACAGGAATTCCGTGGCCGCATCAACGGCACGGTTACCGATAACACAGGAGCCGTGCTCCCGGGCGTGACGGTCACCGCCAGCAGCCCGGCCCTCATCCAGCCGCAGGTGCAGGTCACCGGCGCGGACGGCACGTTCCGCTTCCTCGCGCTGCCGCCGGGCGTCTACCTGGTGGACTTCGAGCTCGCCGGCTTCCAGAACGTGAAGCGCGAGGGCGTGCGCGTCGTCATCAACCAGACCCTCACGGTGGATCAGCAGCTGCAGGTCGCCACGCTGCAGGAAACGGTCACCGTGACGGGCGCCTCCCCGGTCGTCGACACCTCGACGACCCAGGTGGGCACCAACTTCACCAAGGAGCTGCTCACCGAGATCCCGAACGCGCGGGACATCTGGGCCGCCATGGCGCAGGCGCCCGGCATCCAGATGACCAGCTACGACGTGGGCGGCTCGCGCACCGGCACGCAGACCGGCTTTCTCACCTACGGCTTCGGCGACCAGAACCAGACCAAGCTCGAGGGCATCGACACGACCGAAGGCACCGGCGCCAACGCCGGCTACTTCGACTTCGGCAGCTTCGAGGAGTTCCAGGTGGGCGGTGCGGGCAGCGGCGCCGACAGCTTCGGCGGCGGCACGAACATGAGCATCAGCGTGAAGTCCGGCGGTGACCGCTTCACCGGCAGCTGGTACAGCGACTGGGAGGGCGACGCCACCATCAGCGACAACGTGCCGGACGCCTTCCGCACCGCCGGCCAGCGCGACGACGATGGGTACTTCGTCAACAACGCGCTGACGCGCGGCAACCCCATCGATCGGCAGTACGACATCAACGCCAACGTGGGCGGCCCGATCTGGAAGCAGAAGGCGTGGTTCTTCTTCAGCTACCGCCTGAACGA
>Ga0105094_10002236_pt1 | contig 10123 bp, 7 predicted proteins | sample PPLLak1March2015_2_FD_87023 | JGI IMG/M metagenome (GOLD analysis project Ga0105094, IMG submission 87023) | Freshwater sediment microbial communities from Prairie Pothole Lake near Jamestown, North Dakota, USA - PPLs Lake P8 Core (3) Depth... | ecosystem: Environmental > Aquatic > Freshwater >...
AAAAGAACGACCCCACAGAATTGTGATCCTGTGAGGTCAGAATTAACCTGCCATAACCTATGCCTGTGAACGGATACACGTGACTAAACTGAATCTATATGGTTTTAATGTGAGGTCAAATGGTATCCGAAAATTGCTTCGCTTAACAATATTTTATTTGTTGATTTCGACAACGGCATATCTTGAAATCTTCCAGAACTGATCAGGATCTTTTATTTCGATGTAAGCGATCATGTCATCTGTTTCACGCACCAGCTCGTAGGAAGTAGTAGGATGTTCGGTGATTAGCCTGACATCTTTTGAATTTACAGGGATAGTTCTTGTTTCAGTTACATCGATCTGTGTAAACGTGCTGTCAGAAAAATCTTCCTGCAACGCTTCCTTTCTTCCCAGGCCCAGAAATCCTCCTTCTTTGGAAACAAGGCCTCTTTCTTTCAGGTCCTTATAGGTCCCATAAATCAGGAAAGCTTTATTTAACTCACCTGTCTGGTTACTGATCTTTTCATCCTGCTGAACAACGGTCATCTGCAGGTCAGTCAGCCGGGTGTTAAGCTGCCCTACTTCAAAGTCCTTATCCACCAGGGCCATCTTCAATGCTGATATTTCAGTATCCCGTTGTTTCATTGATGCATCAAGCTCAGCGATCTTATCCTGCAGTCCTTTTATTTCAATGCCTGATTTCTTCAGCTGTGCACTTAACGTGGCGATCTTCTTTTTATTCTGTTCCAGCAGGGTATTAACATACTTAACATCTTCAAGGATCTGCTGCTTTTTTTCTTTCGAGAATTCTGCATCCGAAGCCTGCAGGGTGATCATATTTTCCTTTTGTGTGATCATTTTCAGATCTTTTTCAATCTGGTCAAATGTCACAACCCATTCGTTGATCACTGAATCGCGTACGGTTAGTTCCTGGTCAAACGCCTGTTTCTGACCTTCCATAAGGCTTAGTTGTTTTTTGTGCTCACGGTTATACAGGGAATATCCGATAACGCCGGCTGCCACCAGTAAGATCAGACAGATAATGGCTGTCGTTACGGCACCCTTGGCAATGCCTTCTTTCCTGGCGTTCTGCTCGCTTTCCCTTGTATTTGCATTTTCATTCGTGAAATTTCTGTTGTTGCTTTCTTCATTTTTCATTTTGTTTCCTCCTAAGTTTAAAGGGTTTATTTCATTTGTTTATGGCATTGTTTTCTGAAATAATGATATCCCAGGTTTGCATATTCACCGGAATAGTAATTACTGAAGCGCTGACAACCATGATGCTGTCCGTATGGCTGCCCCGATTTCTGCCATGATTTATGCAGCGGGCAATTCCTGCCATCGCACTGAAAACTGAAATAGGGACAGTTTTTACAGACGACTTCGTGATAATTCCGCGTGATATTATTCATGGAGTATACATTATTGAGTTCTGGCACTTAGTTCAAATGATGTTCCGCAAATGCACTATTATTATATTATGCTTATAATTAGGTAATTAATATAAGGCAAGAAATCAGGAATGATTCAACCTGAGAAAAATATTCTCATTTTGAGAATATGGACTATTAAAAAAATGTTAAATGCCCCTGATATTATTCCTTCTCTTCCTTTAACAACCTGTATATGGTTGACACTCCTATATCCAGCTGGGTTGCTGTTAACTTAATATCGTCGTTATTTTTTTTCAGGGCTGCTTTGATAATTCTCATTTCACATTCCCGCAGGGTGAGATTTTCATGAACCGCTACCGACAAGGGATCGCCTGCATCAAGGACAAGGTCTGCAGGTTCTATTTCATCCCGGGCCGACAGGGTCAGGGCAAGCTCAATCACCGACTTTAATTCACGAATGTTTCCCGGGAAAGAATATTGTAAAAGCTTTTTCTGTGCCGGTGCTGAGAGTTTTTTCAGCGGCATTTCATTTTCAGCGCAAAATTGTCCGATAAAATGCCTTGCCAGTATCAGTATATCATTCCCTCTTTCCCGCAAAGGCGGTAACTCAATGGGTAAACCCAGCAGCCTGTAATAAAGGTCCTCTCTGAATTTTCCCTTTTTTACCTCCTCTTTGAGGTTTTTGTTGGTTGCAACAATTATGCGGCAATCGGTTTTCACCGGATTATTGCTGCCAATCCGCACAAATTCTTTCTCTTGCAATACCCTCAGCAATTTAACCTGAAAGGCAGGATTCATTTCTCCTATTTCGTCCAGGAACAGGGTTCCGCCATCAGCTTCCTCGAACCTTCCGATACGCCGGAAGGCTGCCCCGGTAAATGAACCCTTTTCATGGCCAAATAGTTCGCTTTCGATGAGCTCAGCAGGGATAGCAGCAACATTTGCTGCGACAAATGACTTGTCCCTGCGTTTTGAATTATAATGAATGGCCTTTGCCACCAGTTCTTTTCCGGTTCCGGTCTCGCCTGAAATGGTAACGGTGATATTGGTACCCAGGGCTTTTTCTATCAATTCATATATTGACTTGATCGCTGGACTTTCACCCAGAATGCTTTGCCGGAAACTATATTTCTTTTGTATTTCCCTGCGAAGGCTGGATATCTCCCTTTTCAGGCCAATACCGTTTCGGATGTTTTGAACGGTATTCAGTAACCTGTCCCTTATATCATTCGATTTGGTTATATAGTCATAAGCTCCGTGCTGCAACAGGTTGACCACCGTATTGATATCTTCCTGCTCAGAAATCAGGATAACCTGGAGATCGCTGTTTTCCTGCCTTATCCTCTTAAGAAGCTCAAGCCCGGTTATGTCGGGAAGCCTGTAGTCAAGGGTAACAATATCCGGAGCCTCATGAAGGTTGTCCAGGAATTCTTTTCCATTAGAAAAGCTCTTTACCACATGATCAGGATTCAGCGAAAGGGTGTGGACCAGCAGCCTGTTGTACCAGTCATTGTCTTCAACTACAAATATTGTAAAGGGTTTTTCGGGCATGTACCAAAGATAGTTTATTGCTGCGCCGATCCAAAAATAAATTATTTGTTTGAGAAACCCAGCAAATATTTAGTATCATGAACAGCTGGATTGGTTTTATATAGTCACGCAGCCTGCCTGCCGGCAGGCAGGTCAGGCGGTCATGCAGTCTTGCAGTCTTGCAGCCTGCCTACAGTCTTTAATCTTTCATCTTGTGTCTTGGCTCTTGGTTCCTGGTTCTTTTTATCTCTCCTTCAATCAATTTTTGCTAACCATTCAGCCAGCAATCCCCTGATGACCGAAAATTCCCGGGTGGATTCCCCTGCCAATATTTTAACAGAACCGGTATCAGCGTGGCTTTGAATATTTTCTTCGATCATTCTGAGACTGTTATATAGATCCATGGCACCGATATGCCGGCATGGGGGTGATAGTTTATGTGCCAAATCCGCTGCCTTGTCCCATTTTTCAGCAATAACATCCTCTTGCATCGCGGTGAGGCCTTTTTCTGTGGTTTCGATAAAGGTTTCGAGCATCTGCCTCACAAATTTCTCATCACCTCCGGAAATATGATACAGGTTTTGCAGGTTGATCTTTTCCGTAACGGTTGATGAATCTGTTTTTTCAGTTTCGCTCCCGGTATATACTGAAGATGCATCCCGGCGGGCTACGGAAAGTATGGTGGTCATTAACATAGCCTCCGTAAAAGGTTTTGTCATAAAAGCATTCATTCCTGCCTGTTCATATTTTTGCCTGTCCTCATTCGTGCAGGCAGCAGAAATACCGACAACAGGCATCACACTTTCATTGATGTGCAATTCTTCACGAATAAATTTTGTGGCTTTTAGTCCGTCAATTCCGGGCATTCTGACATCCATAAAGAGCAGGTCAAACCGCCCTGTCTTTATTATTTCAAGCGCTTCCGCTCCATTGACAGCTATACGGTATTTTATTTTCCACCTTTCCAGTATCGTTTTAAAAAGGAGCCTGTTGTATTCTTCGTCATCGACAACCAGTATATTCATCTTCTTTATTTCTTCAGGAACCGTCAGGGGAGGTTCAACATCTCTTTTGAGTTGTTTTTCATCACCGGTGAGGTAGGGGATACGGCAGGTTATTTTTGTACCCTCGTTTTTCCGGCTTGCGCAATGGATGCTTCCGTTGTGCAATTCAACAATCTTCCTGACAATGGATAATCCCAGTCCTGTACCTCCATACTTCCGGGTCGTACTCATCTCTGCCTGTGTAAAATCCTCAAAGATCGTATTCAGTTTGGCCTCGTCAATGCCGATGCCTGTGTCAATGAACTCCATGATCAGGATAACGGCTGTGGATTCTTTTTTCTTGCAACTCACGGCAAAATGAACATCACCTTCCCGGGTGAATTTGATGGAATTGCCAACCAGGTTGATCATAATCTGCCGCAGGCGGTAAGGGTCACCCAGCAGCACCGGGGGGACATCAGGACTCAACGTGTAATGCAGACGGGTATTGTTTTGCCGTGCCTGCTTTTCAAACAGGGCATATACATCTTCAAGAACCTGCCTTATGCTGAAATGCACTTTTTCAAGGGCTACCTTACCGTTCTGTAGTTTGGAAAAATCAAGAATATCATCAATTATCCTGGCCAGATGATCTGAAGACGATTTAATGACCCTGAGCGTGCGGTTGGTTTGTTCATCCAGAGATTCATGCAAAAGCTGTTCTGTAAACCCAGAAATAGCCGTTACCGGAGTCCGTATCTCGTGACTCATATTGGCCATAAACATTTCCTTGGTCCTCGCCAGTTTTTCTGCCTCGTCCTTTGAATTCTCAAGGGCCACCTGGTAGGCACGTGTTTTTCTTACATAACGGACAATAATGAACAATACTATTATTACCATTAATGTGCCCAGCAAAGAGAACATAGCCAGCCAGCGATATGTTTTACCCGCCAGTCTGCTGGCTGCAGAGGCTTTTTCCTGCATGAGGGCATTGATTTCTCCCTCCATCCTGGCAATCAGGTCATAAAACTGTATCTTGATCTTACTGCCGGTGCTGGCTAACTGAGCCTCCCGTCTCATCCGCTCTTTATTGGCCATACTGTCCTGCTTTTCTATCCGGTTAAGATCATCGATCAATACCTGCTCATTTATGGTGTTCTTTTTACTTCGGCTGAAAACTCTTTTCAGAATGCCTTTTTCAGCTTCCCTGTTATTTAAAGAAGCGCTGTCGAGATGTGCCGACAATTGTTTCAGATAATCGTTAACATTGTGATTATTACTGAGAAAAAGCAATTGGTTCCAGATAACAATGTTTTCTTCAATCAGCCCGGTGATGATATCAACCTGCCTGAGAAGCAGTGAATCATTTATGCATTCGGTACGCAAAGCATCTACTTTCCCATCAATGCCTGAAATGACGGTATAGTATGGTTTTAAATCCTGTACATCCCGGGTAACTGAGTAGATGCGAATGCTGTTCTCTGCCTTCTCAAGATCCATGGATAGTTCCTTGATGCCAAGCAGCCTCAGGTCGGGTTTTGCATCTACCTGAATCGACGTAACAATGGAAGATAGACTTCGGTAAGATAAATAACCGGTGGCTGAAAGCAGGATGATGGCCAGTATCATCAGCAATCCGATCTTGACCTGAAGGGAGGGTTTTTTGAAGGCCATGTTACGTTTATAGATTCGGCAATGATCAACAAAAAGTGGACAAGTGACAAGTGACAAGTTGAGCCAAATCTACGAAATTTTATTTTCAATAAATTGTTCGAGATAAAGTCGGCATAGAGCAGGAGCCAACGCATCTTTCATAACGATATAATCGGGATGATTCAGGTTGCTCTTTTCTTCGATGGCTTTCGACTGGGACAATAATACAGTCATAGCATCATGGTTCTGTTCTTTCAGCAGTTTGATTATGTGAGCGCCATTGATGCCGTTGCCCATATAGTAATCCACAAATGCAATAGTATCCTTGTTCTCCAGTTCGCGAGATTTGATTTTTTTAACACATTCCAGTGAATCTGTAAAGGAATGCAAAACCAGTTTATAATTTCTTCCGGGCTGAACAGCATTGACGCTTTGTTGCAGGACTTTGGAAAGCAGGTTATTGAAATATTCATTGTCCTCAACGACCAGTACATTGATTGTTTTTTTCATGGTGAAATGGTTTTATCATTCATCCATGTTTTTCCAATAACGTGCCAGATATTTTCAAGGAGAGAATATAATGCCTGTAAAAGATTTAATATTAACATTATAACGAGGAAAATCCACAATGGGCCCGTTATTAGAATTAACCTTTTTTCTCAAAATAAGAAAAGGATTGATCATTTCGAAATAATCGCCGCCCAGCCTCCTCCTTTTGCCAGGTTGATTTTCATCCGGGTCTTGCTGGTAACGGTTGAGACAATTTTCTTATAATCCACGGCATTTTTGCCCGCATTTACGCCATCCTGCATGATTTCAATGTTGTATGTTCCTTCCCCCAGAAAGGAGAAATTAATTTCCAGTTCGCGTGCTGTCCAGTCTGTCATAGCCCCGATGTACCATTGATCTGCTTTTCTCCTGGCAATGGCAATATAGTCGGCAATCTCAGCCTGTAATACCACAGTAGTGTCCCATACAGTTGGAATTCTGGCCATAAATTCCGTGCATTCCTTTTCCCGGTAATAATTTGACGGATTATCGCAGAGCATCTGCAGCGGACTTTCATAAACAACATACATGGCCACCTGATGGCAACGTGTGCCCTGGCTCATGGGAACCATAAACCGCGGGAAGAAATCACTCTCCTGTGCGTTGTTCATGGCGCCCGGCGTGAAATCCATGGGTCCGGCAACCATCCTGATAAAGGGAAGTGTCACATCATGCTCGGGAGTAATGTCCTTCGACCATTTGCAGTTTTCCAATCCTTTAACCCCTTCATGTGACATCACGTTAGGGTATGCCCTGCTGAGCCCTGCCGGCTTAAAGGCTCCGTGGAAATCGACCAGCAGCTTTCTTTTGGCTGCCTCAATGGCAACACGTTCATAATACTTTACCATATACTGATCCGTGCGCTGCATAAAATCCACTTTGACGCCTTTTACTCCCCATTGTGCGTAGGTATCCAGGATTTGTTCCATATTCTGGTCAAGCGGTTTCCATAATAGCCATAGGATAATGCCAACGTTTTTTTCTTTTCCATAACGGATCAGCTCTTTAACATCAAGGTTGGGATTGCATTCCAGCACGTTGGTGCTGGTTTTTGTCCACCCTTCATCCAGGATGACGTATTCCAGTCCATAGGCTGAAGCAAAGTCAATATAATATTTATAGGTTTGCGTATTGATCCCTGACTCGAAATCGACACCATATATATTGTTGGCATTCCACCAGTCCCAGGCTATCTTGCCCGGTTTAATCCAGTCCGTTTCCTCAAGCTTCAGCGGGGTGGACAGCTGGTGCACCAGGTCATTTTCCAACAGGTCAGCAAAATTATCGGAAATATAAAAAACCCTCCAGGGAAAAGTCCTCGGTCCCTTTACGCTGGCGATATAATTTGCTTCTTTGGTAATGATCTCATCCCTGTCTTTACTTCTTTCCGGTGCGGAAGTTTCCAGTACAAACTTGGGGAAATCCGCTCTCAGTGCGTTACTCCCGCATCCAAAGAGGAACATTCCCGGGTAGTCATACAAATCAGCTTCCGTGAATAATATATTTACATGGTCCGGATTCCTGAAAAATACAGGCAGGGAGCAAAATTGTGTCGGAGAGATGTCAGCCGGGGCAACTTTCTTATACAGTCTTTCATAATGCGATATGTAGCTATCTTCTTCAGGGAAATAGGAAATTACATTATCCCTGAAATGGATCTCCATTTCTTCTGCCTGAACTTCAAGATTGCCCTCCATGGAGGTCTCAAAGCGGTATGCAACGCCCTGGTTATATACCCTGAAGGTTATAGTATATCCTTCTTTACAGTTGACAGAAAGCTCTGAGAATCTGTCCATGATCACGGCCTTTTTGGTTGGAACAACCGGTCTGATTTCACGACTGATAAAACGTGTGTTCTTTTTTGTGGCCTTCGGTTCTATCCCCAGATGTTTATTGTTGACGGTCATGGAAACGGGGCAGTTTTCCAAAATGACTTTGCCCTTGTACCTGGCTGTCCACATTATTTTCTCACTGAAAGAGACATTTATGATCAGCCGGTTATCGGGGGAGCTGACTTTGTATTCCTGAGCGTTCAGGAAAAGGTTTATAACGGTAAAACACAAGGTTAATGCAATCGATGACAATTTTTTCATGATTCAACTGGTCTTTTTTTGTATGAACTGTATTAGAATTTCCAAATATATAGAATAAAAAAATTGGTATTTAAGATTTAGAATGCAAAAAAAAAGCAGAAAGTCATTTATGACCTTCTGCATTATAACTCAAAATAAAGCCGGGATATTATTCCACCACCCACTCATGCACACCGGCCGAGAATTCTTTCGGAAGCTTAACTTTCAACCGCATTGCCGTTGTTTTTACAGGTTCAAATTCTATTACGTTCCATTTGTCTTTGGCAATCAGGTAGTCTCCCTTTGCCTTAACCGGTTTCCAGTCATTACCGGCCTGGTATTCAATGAACCACTTTTCAGGAATACGGCAACCACCAAAGGGCTCATCATCAAACCAGTATACCTTTGCAGATGAAACCGTGGCTTCCTCCCCGAAGTCATATTGCACCCATTCCAGGGAATTGTTTTTTGGCCACCAGTGGTAGAAAGGCCATTCCCTGTCGATGGAATTTTTCGGCTCATACTGATCATTGATCGCCATGAGGGCTTTCGTTGGCGTACTGGCCGTGATTTTACTCCTGCTTGCTACGGTTGGGGCAGGGGAAGGCCTTACGCTGCTGTCGCTCACCGGCAGCCAAACGGCCATTTCACCGGCTCCCTTGTTGTTCCACGCATAATAGGGGATAAGCGTAATCTCCTGAGATTCGCCTTTTTCGATTTCCTTTTTCAGATTGTATTTCGCCGGCTTTGCCGTTGTTTTTACTACCTCAATGCCACGAAGCAGGGTATCGTTAAATGCTGCTGTAAAATCCGCCTTTTCGTCGAAAAGCAGGTTGAGAACACGGCCGCCTGAAGTGTAAGGCCATTCAGCACAGTACACCAAGGGTCCCCGTTCGATAGCAATTTTGCCCTTATCGGCCTGCACCCTGTTGTCTGCAACCACCCTCCTCACGTCCATGGGTAGTTCTATCGTAACCTTGTCACCTTTCTGCCAGCCGCGGCTGATAACGGCATATCCCTTTTCGATTTTGGGTTTAACTGCTTTCCCGTTTACTTTAAGTACGGCCTTCGGTTTCAGGCCGTCGCTGTATGTATAGAGGTTTCCCGGAAGCACTTCGTTTCGTGCCCAGCCAGGGATCCGGATCCTTAATGTGAATTTCTTTTTTTCAACAGGATTTACGGATACTTCAACACTTCCGTCCCAGGGGTAATTCGTTTTCTGCACCATTTCTATTTCCGGGCCTCCGAAGGCAAATTTTGCTGTGTTATCCATAAAGAGATTGACATAGATATCCTTCTCTGTAGTTGCGTAAATGTAGCCCGGAACCGAGGGAAGCAAACGGGCAACATTTGGCGGGCAACAGGCGCATCCAAACCACGCACTGCGCTGGTGCTGTCCAAAAGATTCAAGGACATTGGGATAGAAAAAACGATCACCTGACAGCGAGACACCTGAAAGCAGTGAGTTGAAAAGCGTACGTTCAAGAACATCGTAGAATTTGCCGTCGCCGTCGTGCAAAAACATGCGCTGGTTCCAGAAAATATCACCCACTGAGGCACAGGTTTCACAATAAGCCGACATGTTCGGTAAGACATAGGGCGGGTCAAATCCTTCGTTTCCGCCGCCCGAACCGATACCTCCGGTTATATACATCTTCTGGGTCACCAGGTTTTTCCAAATGCGCTGTGTAGCATTATAATAGGACGTATCGTTATAAATAGCTGCTATGTCAGCCATCCCGGAATACATATAGGTTGCTCTTACGGCATGACCCACGGGCTCACTTTGCTCGACCACTTTCTGGTGTGCCTGGTTGTATTCATCACCTCCGGGACCGCGAACGTCGAGAAAGAATTTTGCCAGTTCCAGGTATTCCTTCTTTCCGGTAACGTTGTATAGTTTTACCAGTCCCATTTCAACAACCTGGTGCCCGGGATAAATATGAAGTTTGTCCGGTCCGAA
>Ga0105094_10002239_pt1 | contig 10116 bp, 5 predicted proteins | sample PPLLak1March2015_2_FD_87023 | JGI IMG/M metagenome (GOLD analysis project Ga0105094, IMG submission 87023) | Freshwater sediment microbial communities from Prairie Pothole Lake near Jamestown, North Dakota, USA - PPLs Lake P8 Core (3) Depth... | ecosystem: Environmental > Aquatic > Freshwater >...
AACGTTCTCAGCCCATCACCGGATCCGAGCGGATCCTCTATCTCATGCGGCGGCGGGAATCGACTTGAAGAGGACTCTCGTCCTCCACCCGTTCATCGTCGCGGTGTTTCCGGCCATGGCCCTCTATACCTACAACACGCAGGAGCTTTCGCTGTCCGAACTCGCGGTGCCTTTCGCGGTTGCACTGTCTCTGGCCTCGCTAATGCTGCTGTGCACCTGGCTGGTGCTGGGGAATATCCACAAGGCAGCTCTGATCGTATCGCTCTTCCTGGCGCTGCTTTTCTCAACAGCCTACATCTTCACTCTGACAGGATGGATGGGTGTAGACAGCCCATACTTGGGTTGGATGCTCTTGGTTCTCATCTGGGTCCTGCTGTATCCCTTTCTTCTCTATCTCATCGCGAGAACCAGCAAGATTCTGCGTTACCCCACCATCATTCTCAACGTGGCCATGGTGGTCATGCTACTGATCTCGGTGATCAGGATTGGCACGTACGAATTCCAGCGCATCGGCAGCGGCGGGAACCTCTCGGACAGCCACACGGATCTCCAACTAGACATCCAACGGTACGGGACTCCTCCCGACATCTACTACATTGTGCTGGAAAGATACGCCAATACCGGCACTCTGGCCGAGGTGTACGATTTCGATAACAGTGACTTCCTCGGATGGCTGACGGAGCAGGGCTTCTACGTGGCCAACGAGAGCTTCGCCAACTACGTGAGAACCTCGGAGTCCCTGGCTTCATCCCTGAACATGGAGTACATCGACTACATGGACGAGTCATCCAGCGATCTGCTGCCGTTGAACGAGAAACTGGAGGATCATGCCGTGCAGCGTCTGCTGCAGGCCGCGGGGTACGAGTTCATACACGTAGGTTCCTGGTGGGGTCCTCTGAGAGCGAACAAGTACGCTGATGTGAACGTCAACTATTGCGCTCGTACGGACATGTTTTCGGAGTACATCCTGACCGCCACGATGCCTTACACCGTCAGCGCGGAGCTGGGTATCATCGATGATCTCTCCATGAGGCAATGGAAGAGAACCGTCTTCGAGTTCAAGGAACTGGCCAGGATACCGCAGGAGTATCAGGGGGCGCCAACCTTCACGTTTGCCCACTTCATGATCTCACACACTCCGTATGCTTTTGACAGCGACGGCAGTTACCTGACTCCGGAGGAGGCTGACAAGAGAAGCAACCGGGACAACTACGTTAACGCTTTGACTGTAACCAACGAGATGGTGATGGATCTCGTGGAGGATCTGATATCAACCTCGGAAGTGCCCCCTATCATCATCCTGCAGGCAGATGAGGGCCCCTATCCGGAGAGGTACCTGGCTGGTGACCGCACTTTTCGTTGGGAACAGGCCACCAACATGGAAGTGAAGGAGAAAATGGGGATACTAAATGCATACTACCTGCCGGGGATGGACTACAGCGATCCCCGCCTGTATTCATCAATATCGCCGGTGAATTCCTTCAGGCTGGTCTTTGATCTCTACTTCGGCACCAACCTCGGATTGCTGGAGGACTCCAGCTACGTCTACGCGAACTACAGTCGACCGTACGAGTTCCTCGATGTCACTCAGCGGCTGAGATCCTGATCGCGCGGATTGCCGGTCAAACGCAAAACCCCCGGACATGATCCGGGGGTTTTCACGTTCATTTCTTGGTAGCGGGGGTTGGATTTGAACCAACGACCTTCGGGTTATGGGCCCGACGAGCTACCACTGCTCCACCCCGCGTTGTCTTGTTGCCGCTAAGGTATTTCTCTAGGAGGAAAGGTCAAGCCCTCGACCATTAGTACAGCTCAGCTGAACGGATTACTCCGCTTACACCCGCTGCCTATCAAGCAAGTAGTCTTCTTGCGGTCTTACCTGGTTATCCAGTGGGAGATCTCATCTTGGGGTGGGCTTCGCACTTTAGATGCTTTCAGCGCTTATCCCATCCAGACATAGCTACCCAGCGATGCCGCTGGCGCGACAACTGGCACACCAGAGGTCTGTCCCCCCGGATCCTCTCGTACTACGGGGAGCTCCCCTCAAATCTCCTGCGCCCACGACAGATAGAGACCGACCTGTCTCACGACGGTCTGAACCCAGCTCACGTACCGCTTTAATGGGCGAACAGCCCAACCCTTGGGACCTTCTCCAGCCCCAGGATGCGATGAGCCGACATCGAGGTGCCAAACCTTGCCGTCGATGTGAACTCTTGGGCAAGATCAGCCTGTTATCCCCGGGGTAGCTTTTATCCGATAAGCCACGGCCCTTCCATACAGAACCGTAGGATCACTTTGCCCGACTTTCGTCCCTGCTCGACTTGTGAGTCTCGCAGTCAAGCCCCCTTATGCCAATACACTCAACAGCTGATTTCCATCCAGCTTGAGGGGACCTTTGGGCGCCTCCGTTACCTTTTGGGAGGCGACCGCCCCAGTCAAACTACCCACCTGGCACTGTCCCCTAGCTTGCACTAGGGTTAGAACCAAAACTCAACAAGAGTGGTATTTCACCGTTGGCTCCACCCCGACTAGCGTCGGAGCTTCCCAGCCTCCCACCTATCCTACACATGCCAAGTCCTAATCCAGTGCCAAATTATAGTAAAGCTCCACGGGGTCTTTTTGTCCCGTCGCGGGTAACGCGCATCTTCACGCGTACTTCAATTTCACCGAGCCCCTCGTTGAGACAGCGCCCGGGTCGTTACACCTTTCGTGCAGGTCGGAACTTACCCGACAAGGGATTTCGCTACCTTAGGACCGTTATAGTTACGGCCGCCGCTTACCGGGGCTTCGGTTCAGGGCTTCGATTCTCCGAAGATCCTCTAACCCCTCCCCTTAACCTTCCGGCGCTGGGCAGGTATCAGCCCCTATACCTCAGCTTACGCTTTGGCAGAGACCTGTGTTTTAGTTAAACAGCCGCCTGGGCCTTTTCTCTGCGCCCCACAAAGTGGGGCCCCCTTATCCCTAAGTTACGGGGTCAACTTGCCGAGTTCCTTAACGAGGGTTATCTCGTCCACCTTAGGGTACTTGCCCTTGCCTACCAGTGTCGGTTTGCAGTACGGACGCTTGTCACAAACTACTGGGCTTTTCTTGACAGCCTAGGATCAGTTGAGTCGCCTCGGGTCTCCCCTCAACTTCCCCTCCGACAGAGTCGGAGGAACGCACCATGTCCAATGGGTACGCTCAACTTACCTTCCTGTGTCACCAGTAGCCTAACGAAACAAGCGGTGCTGGAATATTAACCAGCTGTCCATCGCTTACGCCTTTCGGCCTCAACTTAGGCCCGACTAACCCTACGCCGATTAACGTTGCATAGGAAACCTCAGGCTTTCGGTGGATGTGTTTTTCACACACCTTAACGCTACTCATACCGGCATTCTCACTTCTCTACGCTCCACCCTGACTCACGTCAGAGCTTCGCTGCGAAGAGAACGCTCCCCTACCAATCCGCCTTGCGGCGAATTCCATAGCTTCGGTGATAGGCTTGAGCCCCGTTGGATTGTCGGCGCAGAATCACTCGACCAGTGAGCTGTTACGCACTCCTTAGATGATGGCTGCTTCTAAGTCAACATCCTGGCTGTCTGAGCAACTCCACTTCCTTTCCCACTTAGCCTATCTCAGGGACCTTAGCTGATGGTCTGGGCTATTTCCCTCTCGACTGTGAAGCTTAGCCCCCACAGTCTCACTCCCAGGGTACAAGCTATGGCATTGGTGGTTTGGTTGAGTTTGGTAAGATACTCTCCCCCTAGCCCATCCAGTGCCCTACCTCCATAGCTCAATCCCTGAGGCTGTACCTCAATACATTTCGGGGAGAACGAGCTATCTCCGAGTTCGTTTGGCATATCACCCCTACCCACAACTCATCCGACAGATTTGCCACTCTGACCGGTTCAGGCCTCCACGAGATTTCACTCCCGCTTCACCTTGGCCATGGGTAGCTCACACGGATTCGCGTCTGATCCACGCCACCTGTGAACAAGTCACAACGCCCTATTCGGACTCGCTTTCGCTTTGGCTCCGCAACTCCAGTCGCTTAACCGAGCGACGTAGATCAACTCGCCGGTTCATTCTTCAATAGGCACGCCATCACCCGCCTTGCGGCAGGCTCTGACCGCTTGTAGGCACATGGTTTCAGGTTCTATTTCACTCCCCTCCCGGGGTGCTTTTCACCTTTCCCTCACGGTACTAGTTCACTATCGGTTGTTAGGGTATTTAGCCTTGGAGGATGGTCCCCCCAGCTTCCCGCGGGATTCCACGTGTCCCGCGGTACTCAAGGACATAACCAGAGCCTCAACACTTTCGCCTACGGGACTATCACCTTCTTGAGTAGCCCTTTCCAGGGACTTTCGGCTAGAGTCGAGGTTTCTTACTCTGTGCCTGACTTGGATCAGGCTGCTATGCCTTGCAACCCCCTAGAGGCATAAGCTCCAAGACCAATCTTCCTCTAGAGTTTAGGCTGATCCCCGTTCGTTCGCCACTACTAGGGGAATCTCTGTTGATTTCTCTTCCTCAGGGTACTAAGATGTTTCAGTTCCCCTGGTTCCCTCACCTTGGCCTATGTGTTCAGCCAAGAGTGCCCAAGTTTTGCCTGGGCAGGTTGTCCAATTCGGGAATCCCCGGCTAAGCTTGCTAGACAGCTCCCCGAGGCTTATCGCAGTCTCGCCACGCCCTTCTTCGGCCCTGTACACCGAGGCATCCACCACGTGCCCTTAGTAGCTTGACCTTTCCACCAAGAGCAATACCATTAGTTAGTCAACAAAACGCCACTATTCACTTTTTAATGTGCTGGTGACTCGAATAGCAAACAATCTGCTATTCTAGGACAAGCCGTGCGGCCTGTCAATCAGGAGCAACTAAGATGATAACACTGGCAGCCTACCTTGTCAATCGGCCGCCGAACGCTTCATGCTCTGGGACGGCCTGAGGCAAACCCTGGCCCTAGCCTTCCTTTGTCCGGTTGAGCTTCTTCATGAGGCGCGACTTGCGCCTGGCAGCCTGATTGGGATGTATGACTCTCTTCTTAGCTGCCCTGTCCAAGATGCTCACTACCTGGACCATTTCTGCGCTCGTTGCCTCTGCTTCCTTCTTGGAGATGAGCTTCTCTGCTTTGATGAGGCTAGTCTTGACGGCGCTGCGCACGGACTTGTTGCGCACCCGTCTTCGCTCCACATTTCCCAACTTCGCCAACTGACTCAGACCTCCTTGCCGTTCCCGAACTATCGATCCTCCGCGCCATCTTAGTGTATTGCGTCGCGCCGGAAAAAGCAACGTTCAGGCAGGTCCAGCGGCCGTCTGAACTCAGAGTCGATCAGGAAGGGACACGTGAGAGCGCAGTTGGCCCGGTGGTGCGCCGCAGCGGCATTCCGCCGTCCCGAGCAGCACCCCATGGGCCGTCCGGATAACTTGAGCGGAGCGTGAGGCAGAGTCAGCATTGCCGGAAGGGAAAACTTGACAGGCTGGCTATAATCGGAAAACAAGAGAGGGCCACTCTGATGTCACGAGCGAAGTCGACGCATAAATCGCTTTCCTTTTGCTCTTCGTTATGCTATATTGGGAGCGGGTGAGGTAGGAATGGCAAGCAGGTTCGAGAAGTTCTCTGAAAGAGCACGCCGCGCCCTGACCTACGCTCAGGAAGAAGCGCAGAGGTTCAACCACAACTATATCGGTACTGAGCACATACTGCTTGGACTGGTGCGAGAGACCGATGGCGTGGCAGCCAAAGTGCTCCAAAACCTTGATGTTGACCTCAACAAGGTCCGCTCAGCGGTGGAGTTCATTATCGGCCGCGGTGGGAAGACGACATCGGCAGAAGTCGGGCTGACGCCGAGAGCAAAGAAGGTCATCGAGCTTGCCGTCGACGAAGCCCGCCGTCTGAACCATAGCTATGTTGGCACGGAGCACTTGCTGCTCGGATTGCTGCGCGAGGGTGAAGGTGTAGCCGGTGGTGTGCTGGAAAGCCTGGGGGTTAGCTTAGAGAGGGCGCGCGCCGAGACTACCCGTGTCCTCAACCAAGGTGCCATGCAGTCACAGCAGGCTCCTCGCAGCGCCAGCAAGACACCCACTCTGGATCAATTGGGCCTGGATCTGACCGCCATGGCTCGGGCTGGCAAGCTGGACCCGGTCATCGGGCGGCATAAGGAAATCCAGCGCGTAATTCAGATACTCTCCAGACGCACGAAGAACAACCCGGTCCTTATCGGAGAACCTGGCGTGGGGAAGGTCGCGATAGTGGAAGCGTTGGCCCATCGCATAGCAGCTGGTGAGGTGCCTCACACTCTGCAAGGCAAGCGGCTGGTGACGATGGACATGGGTTCGCTCGTTGCAGGTACGAAGTATCGCGGCGAGTTCGAAGAGCGGCTGAAGAAGGTCATTGACGAACTGAAGGGCGCGGGCAACTGCGTGCTCTTCATTGATGAGATGCACACCATAATCGGCGCGGGTGCCGCTGAAGGCGCTGTGGATGCCGCCAATATCCTGAAGCCATTTCTGTCCCGGGGAGAGCTGCAGTGCATCGGTGCCACCACCCTCGATGATTATCGGAAGCACGTTGAGAAGGATGCCGCGCTAGAGCGGCGCTTCCAGCCCGTCCTGGTGGAAGAACCCTCAGTCGAGATGACCATAGAAATGCTGCGAGGCATTAAGGAGCGCTATGAAGACCACCATCAGGTGGACATAACGGATGATGCCATAAGAGCATCGGCAAGCTTGGCGTCGCGGTACATATCCGACCGCTTCCTGCCGGACAAGGCCATCGACCTGATGGACGAGGCATCGTCTCGCGTTCGACTGAAGATGGGGGCTATACCCATCGGCTTGAAAGAGGCCAAGATGGCCCTGGAGAGTGTGCGCCGGGACAAGGAGGCAGCCATTGCCGCGCAGCAGTACGAATACGCCGTGGAGCTGCGCGACCGTGAAGCCCATCTGGCCGAGAAGGTGCAGCAACTGGAGAGCAACTGGAAGGCCGATATCAGCAGCGAGAGGCCAAAGGTAACCGAAGCCGATGTCACCGAAGTGCTCAGCATGTGGACGGGGATTCCGGTGCCGACGCTGGCCGTTGATGAAGCCACGCGCCTTCTGAACATGGAAGTTGAATTGCACAAGCGGATTGTGTCACAAGATGAGGCCATCACGACGATAGCCAAGGCCGTCCGGCGCGCTCGCACCGGCCTCAAGGATCCCAGGCGCCCGATAGGCAGCTTCATGTTCCTCGGGCCAACCGGCGTCGGGAAGACAGAGCTGGCCAAGGCGCTGGCCGAGTTCATGTTTGGCAGCGAGGATGCCTTGATTCGGCTCGACATGTCGGAGTTCATGGAGCGGCACAGCGTGGCGCGCCTCGTGGGAGCTCCCCCGGGATATGTGGGCTACGATGAAGGCGGGCAACTGACCGAAGCCATTAGACGCAAGTCCTACTGCGCCATCCTTCTCGATGAGATTGAGAAAGCCCACCCTGATGTGTTCAACATCTTGCTACAGATATTCGATGACGGTCACCTCACCGATGCCAAGGGCAGGAAGGTGGACTTCCGGAACTGCATCGTCATCATGACCAGCAACATCGGCGCGGAGCTGATCAAGAAAGACGCGGTGATGGGGTTTGTCAGCCGCACCGATGAAGGGAAGACGAGACTGCGTTCCTACGAAAGGATGAAAGAGAAGCTCCTGGAGGAATTGAAGAAGACCTTCCGGCCGGAGTTCATCAACCGGCTTGATGGTGTGGTGGTATTCCATCACCTCTCCCAGGAGCACATCCGGCAGATCGTCGATCTGATGCTGCGCCCGGTGAAGGCCCAGCTCATTGAGCGTGGCGTTGGTATGGCAGTCTCTGAGGGTGCGAAGGAATTGCTGAGCCTGAAGGGCTACGACGAAGCGTTTGGCGCTCGCCCGTTGCGGCGGGTGATCCAGACGATGGTTGAAGACAAGCTGTCTGATATCCTGCTCCACGGTGAGATCAAGCCGGGCGATACTATCCGCCTTGACCGCGAAGGTGACGACCTCATAGTGAAGCTGGACCACAAGTCGGACGAGGTGTCGGCAGGCGCGAAACCCTCAGCCTCTTCTTCGTAATCCGCTAAGCCAATTGCTCGTGGCAAGCTGAAAGGGGAGCCCTAAGAGGAGCTCCCCTTTTGGGGAAGACACAAACAGTGGACAAGTCCCGCAAAACGGTCTTCGTGTGCCAGCAATGCGGCAAGGAAAGCCTAAAGTGGTTAGGACGCTGCCCGGGCTGTCAGAGCTGGAACAGCCTGGTAGAAACAACGGTCAGTGCCCCAAAGCCAGCCACCGGGCCATCCTGTGCAGGATCAGCTGCCTGCGAGCTGTCTCAAGTCTCCGCTGAACGTGCGCCCCGGGTAGCACTCCCCTTTGGCGAGTTGAATCGGGTTCTCGGCGGCGGCATTGTGCCTGGCTCGTTGATTCTTATCAGCGGTGACCCCGGGATTGGCAAGTCGACCCTGTTGCTTCAAGTGTCGGCGATGATTTCCGGCCAGGGTGGTAGAGTGGTGTATGCCTCGGGCGAGGAATCGTTGCACCAGACCAAGTTGCGGGCGGACCGCCTGAGCATCAAGGGGGATGGGCTGTATGTTTTGCCGGAGACGGATCTCGAAGTCATCTTGCAGCGAATGGGGGAGGTGTCACCGACTCTGGGGGTGATCGACTCCATTCAAACCGTCTACCTGAATGATCTGGAGGGGGCGCCCGGCAGTATGTCCCAGGTGCGAGGATGCACCTTGAGGCTGATGCAGTGGGCCAAACCGGCGTCAGTCCCTCTGCTCATTGTGGGCCATGTGACCAAAGAAGGAGCCATCGCCGGGCCCAAGGTCCTGGAGCACATCGTTGATGTTGTTCTCTACCTGGAGGGAGAGGCCTTCAGTTCCTATCGGTTGCTGCGCTGCGTCAAGAACCGCTTTGGCTCGACGAACGAAGTGGGCATCTTCGAGATGAAAGAACAGGGCATGGTTGAGGTGGACAACCCCTCAGAGGTCTTTCTGTCCCACCGTTCCAAAGGTGCGGTGGGATCGGTGGTTACCTCCACGCTGGAGGGCACGCGCCCCCTGCTGGTGGAGATGCAGGCGCTGACGTCGGTCACCAGTTTCGGCTTGCCGCGCCGCACGGCCAACGGCGTGGATCTCAACCGGTTGCTGCTGATCACAGCCGTGCTTTCCCGGCGGGCTGGGCTGAGGCTGTCCAATCAGGATATAATTGTCAATGCGGTCGGCGGCCTGAAGACCGGTGAGCCGGCCGCCGACTTGGCGGTGGCCTTGGCCATAGCCTCCAGCTTCAGGGACAAGGAGGTGGATCGGGGCACGGTGGTGATCGGAGAGTTGGGGCTGAGTGGCGAGGTCAGGGGTGTCCCACAGATGGAGCGCCGGATTGCCGATGCCGCGAGGCAGGGGTTCACGCGGTGCCTAGGACCGGTGGTGTCGCTGAAAGGTCTGAATGTGCCGACAAGTATCGAGGCTGTGGCCGTCGAGACGCTGGGGGATGCACTGCAGGCAGCGCTGGATCGTTGATCCGATGAGAGAGATCGTTCCACAGTGAGACTGGTGATTCGCATTGACAGGGATTTCCAGGGGCGCATCGACAAGAGATGGCTGCGCCGTCTGGTCAAGGAGTCGCTTGGCGCGCATGGTGTGGAGGCTCAGGTAGAGTTGAGCCTGCTCATCACCGATGATGCCACCGTGCGTGAGCTAAACAGGACGTATCGCGGGAAGGATAAGACGACTGATGTCCTGTCTTTCGCACTTGAGGCGGACAGACGCGGCGACGCTGCTGCTGGGTTCGTGATGCCGCCCGGCGAGATCGTTCATCTGGGTGAGGTGATCGTCTCTTATCCCAAGGCTGCTGAACAGGCGGCGGAAAGAAACCATGCTGTGGAGGATGAACTGGCCCTGCTGGTTGTTCACGGCGTGCTGCACCTCCTGGGCTATGATCATGACAAGCCGGCGCGTGAACGTGAGATGAGATCGCTGGAGCAGAGAGTGCTGTCCGCGGTTCAGGGACAGACTGGATAGGATTGGCGATGACTTCGCAGGTTTTCTATCGCAAATGGCGCCCCCAGACTCTGGCTGACGTGGTGGGGCAGGAGCACATAACCAAGACGCTGCTCAATGCCCTGGAGAGCGG
>Ga0105094_10002240_pt1 | contig 10114 bp, 9 predicted proteins | sample PPLLak1March2015_2_FD_87023 | JGI IMG/M metagenome (GOLD analysis project Ga0105094, IMG submission 87023) | Freshwater sediment microbial communities from Prairie Pothole Lake near Jamestown, North Dakota, USA - PPLs Lake P8 Core (3) Depth... | ecosystem: Environmental > Aquatic > Freshwater >...
AATGTTCAATAATCAATTCTCAATTTCCAATTATTGTTCTCTAAACTCAGCTTCCCCTCCTTGTTACTTCCTAACCGTTAATCTATTTTTGTTTCTGAATAATTTATTGAATTAAGAAGCATTTGGACTTGAGAACCGTAACCGCAACAAGATATGTAACTCCCTTACGCGAAGGCGGCTCGCTTCCGGCAATAATAGAAGCCGATGACGACGGTCTTTATGTCCTTAAATTCCATGGCGCCGGACAAGGGCCTAAAGCACTCATTGCAGAATTGATTGCCGGAGAAATTGCACGTGCAATCGGATTATTGGTGCCGGATATTGTTTTTGTTGCACTCGATCCGGAGCTGGCACGTACCGAAGGTGATCCTGAAATTCAGGAACTGATACGGAAGAGTGCCGGACTTAATCTTGCCCTAGATTATCTCCCCGGTTCGATAATGTTTAATCATGCTGCAGACAAGGTGGATGAGAACCTTGCCTCTTCAATTGTCTGGTTTGACGCTTTTATTTCGAATGTCGACCGCACCATACGAAACACGAACATGCTTTTATGGCACCGCAATCTGTACCTGATCGATCATGGGGCATCGCTGTATTTTCATCATGCCTGGAATAATTTTATTGAAAAGAGCAGAGATCCTTTTCCTTTTATAAAAGATCATGCGCTTCTTAAGTCTGCAGGTTCGCTGAAAAATGCCGATGAAAAACTATCGAATAAAATCACATTAGAGCTTATCGGGAATATCATTAGTTCTATTCCTGCAGTGTGGTTAACAGGTAACCCGTCATTCAGCAGCACCGATCAATACAGAGATGCTTACATAAAATACTTTATTGAACGTCTGGAAAATCGAAAACTTTTTCTGGAGGAGGCAGTCCGTGCAAGATCAATACTTCTATGATTATGCAGTAATACGTGTCGTTCCCAAAGTCGACAGGGAAGAATTTATTAATGCCGGAGTTATTCTTTGCTGCAGCAATAAAGAATTTTTACAAGCATTAATAGAACTGGATGAAGCAAGGCTTAGAATTTTTGCACCGGGAATCGATATTGAATTAGTGAAAAGTCATCTGAAAGCAATTGAGGCAATCTGCTCCGGAAGTCCGGAAGCCGGGAAAATAGGACAATTATCTCAAAGGGAACGTTTCCATTGGTTAACTTCGCCCAAAAGTACAATTATACAAACATCACCGGTGCATTCAGGATACTGCAATGATCCGGCGGAGGAGCTTAAGGATCTTGTGAATAAAATGGTGAAAATCTTCCATGAATAATTTTCTTGAATTAAATTTAGTGGGTATTTAAAGAAAGAATTTATTCTCCCAAATTATTGATCTTTGGATATATTTAAAGATTCTCTCATAGAGCTTTACCGAAAAAAGAGAAAGAGCAAGAGAAAGAGCAAGAGTAAGAGTAAGAGAAAGATTAAGATAATTTAAATAAAGGAGTGTTAATTGGAATACAGGAAGCTGAGCAATTCAAATTTTAATCTTTCTGTTGTAACATTCGGTGCATGGGCAGCAGGCGGATGGATGTGGGGCGGAATAGAGCGCTCCGGGGCCGTAAAGGCAATCCGCAAAGCATACGATTTGGGCGTTACTTCAATCGACACTGCACCGGCATACGGACAAGGATTAAGCGAAGAAATTGTCGGTGAAGCGATTAAAGATATTCCCCGGGATAAAGTTCAGATCTCAACAAAATATGGACTGCGTTGGGATACCAAAAACGGGCAGTTTTATTTCAGCAGCAAGGATAATAACGGAAACCCGATTTCATTGCATAAATATGCCGGCAAAGAAAGCATAATTAAAGAATGTGAAGATAGTCTGAGGCGGCTTGGCACCAATTACATAGATCTATACCAGATTCATTGGGCTGACCCGACAACACCGATACAGGAAACCATGGAAACGGTTAATTTACTTATTCAACAAGGGAAAGTCCGTTATGCGGGAGTATGTAATTATGATGTATCCCAGTTGAAGGAAGCGGAAAAATATATTACGCTTGTATCGGACCAAGTTCCATACAGCATGTTAAGACGCGATATTGAAGCTGAACTTGTTCCGTACATGCTGGAAAAGAAAAAATCTATATTAGCATACTCTCCTTTGCAGTTTGGATTATTAACAGGAAAGATAAAACCTGGTTATAAGTTTAATGAGGGCGACCACAGAGCTGATTCACGGTATTTTAAAGATGAAAATATTAATTGCACCAATGCTTTCCTGAAAAAGATTAAGCCGATAGCTGACTCAAAAAATATAACCGTTGGTCAATTGGCAATCCGCTGGACAATCGAACAGCCGGGGATAACCATTGCACTTGTCGGCGCCCGCAATCCCGAACAGGCCGAACAGAATGCAAAAGCGGCAGATGTGAAATTAACTGCGGATGAGATCAATGTAATTAATACGGAGCTGGGAAAAGGGGGAATTATAAATTATTCTTTAACTCCTCTCAGAATTCACCATTTGAAAATTGTCTAAAATAGGAACGCCTGAATGAAGAAACTTCTACTAATCTTTATTATTTCAACCGCTTTAGAATATCCGCAGGAACTGCCTTTCCGCAAAGGGGTAAATATTACAAACTGGTTTCAAGCCTCCAGTCCGCAAAGTATTCAATTTAATAAATACGCAAAAAGAGATTTTGAAAGAATAAAATCGCTGGGTGCAGATGTAATCAGACTGCCGATTAATCTGCATTTTATGACCGGCGACGCTCCAGAATATACTCTTGATCCATTATTTCTTTATTTGATTGACCAGGTTGTTGACTGGGCTGAAGAGGTTCAAATTAATCTAATATTGGATAACCATACTTTTGATGTGAACATATCAACAAGCACTGATATAGATCAGGTACTGATCCCGGTTTGGACGCAAATGGCGGAAAGATACAAGGACCGTTCAAAATATATCTTCTATGAAATTTTAAATGAACCTCACGGGATATTAGATTACAGGTGGAATGAAATACAGCTTTCGGTTTTGAATACGATAAGGGAAATCGACACTGTGCACACTATTATTGTTGGACCGGCAAATTGGAACAGTTATAATAATTTATCATTAATGCCACAGTATCCCGATTCAAATTTGATTTACACTTTTCATTTCTACGATCCGTTTATATTTACTCACCAGGGAGCAAGCTGGACAGATCCTTCATTAGTTCCACTTGGAGGTGTCCCCTTTCCATATAATTCATCAGTAATGCCGGTCTGCCCCGATACCCTAAGAGGAACTTGGGTAGAAAATGTCTTAAATAATTATATAAATGACGGAACCGAAACAGGAGTAAAAAATCTAATAAATATTGCAGATAATTTTCAGAAGAGCAGAAATGTAAAATTGCTTTGCGGTGAATTGGGAGTGCTGATGTATAATGCTCCTGATTCAGACAGAACTTATTGGTATGGCATTGCAAGGGAATATCTGGAATCAAAAAATATTGCATGGACTATTTGGGATTACAAGGGAGGTTTCGGACTTTTTGAAAAAGACAGCTATGAACTTTTTGATTACGATCTTAATATTCCTTTAGTAAAAAATCTAGGATTTAATGAACCGCCCCAGCAGGATTATGTTTTAAAACCTGATTCGGCAGGATTCGATATCTATACAAACGATATTGGTGAAAATATATTAGGATATGGTTCGGGAACAACCGGCTTCTGGAATACTGCTGATCCTCAAAGCGGTAATTTTGCTATTTATTGGACCGGAGCTCCACAGTATAATACTATTTACTTCAGCTTTAAACCAATTAGAGACTTGTCCCGTCTTCTTTCCGAAGGTTATATGATTGATTTTTTTATAAAAGGCTCAACTGAGATTAGTTTAGATATCCGGTTCATAGACACAAAAGAGGGCGAATCCGATCATCCCTGGCGCATCCGTTACAATCTTGATATTAGCAATGTTGAGTATGACGGAATATGGCAGCATTTACAAATACCGCTCAAAGATTTTACGGAGCAGGGTTCATGGGATAACGATACATGGTATATCCCGGAAGGAAAGTTTGACTGGGCTGCAATCGACCGGTTTGAAATTGTTTCTGAGTACGGTGATTTGGGCAGTGCCGAATTATGGTTTGACGAAATAAAAATTCTGAATCCCGAAGCTGTATATGCTGAAAAAGATAATATCAACCCTGCAGTATTCAGTTTATATCAAAATTATCCAAATCCCTTTAATCCTTCAACAAAAATTAAATTTTCAATACCAACCGTAGAGACGGGGCATGCCTCGTCTTTACAAGTTACATTAAAGGTATATGATATTTTAGGAAAAGAAATAGCAATGCTTGTAAACGAAGAAAAAACAGCCGGAAACTTTGAAGTAATTTTTAACGGGAATAGATTTTCAAGCGGAATTTATTTTTACCGGCTGCAGGCAGGCGGGTATTCACAGACACGTAAAATGATTCTGCTTAAATAAAAATTACAGCTTATATTAATTAATACCATAGCCGAAACTAATCCCGAATTTCAAACCTCCCCAGTCAAGACTGACTTTCTTCCCTGTTTGGTCAGTTAAGTAAGCTTCATCATTTTCCGAATAGACCAGGTCTGCCGGGATATTGAATAAATAAGAAATGCCGAAAGTTATTTTATATAAATTCACGAACACTGAATAATTAGCTCCCGGTTCGATTCCGGATGAAGTTGAACTGAAATCAAGTTCCTGGGAATCTCTTTCATCTCCGATTCGGATATAAAGTTTGTTTTTTAAAGATGAGGATATTAACCTCGCACCCAGTACGAAATCCAGCCTTGTAAATTCCCACTTCCTGAACCTGATATTAAGGATTCCGCCCCACGAATATGCATTTACAATCTGATCGACTTTTATTTCTCCTGAATAATCCTGGTAATGAATTCTTCCTCCGGTGCTTGCATAATCGAAGAATGCGCCCAGAGCAACATTTGAATCGCCCGGGAGCGTATATAAAAAACCGATCTGCCAGCCGAGTCTTGCTGGGAAAGATTCAACTGCATCAATGGGTACATTTATTTGTTTGAACGGTGACATCAGCTGGTCCTGAAGGTCTTCCATTTTCCCCATATTAAAAAAATTCAGATTACCTTTAAGAAAGACATACTGACCAAAAAGTTCCGCACCTGCCGGAATTATAAAGAGCGAGATTATTAATATTTTTCTCATATTCACCTAATTCAAATGTACGGGCATGTACCTTCCGTTGCCGAAAAGGAATCCATTTTGAAAATAATTACCTGTTTTACCGATGGAGATTGTTTTCTTCAGTTCTCCTGACTCTATATTGCAGATGTAATAGCGGCCGTTTTCTCCTGTTTCGACCCCAGCATAACCGGTGGATTCATCATAACACAAACTATAAGCATTACCATATGGTTCTACATATATTTGATTTATAAGACCTAAGGTTTCGTTTGAAAAAATTTTTAGATATCCATTCTCGTAGCTTAGACATCTTTCATCATCTATAAAAACCGGAAACGCCCCTCCTGTAACAATCATTCCGGATTCAGTCAATGAATTATTCTCAAATTTGTAAAGACTAAAACCATGGATTATATATTTTCCGTTATCCGTAATTTTCAAATGGCCGGTGGCATGAGATACCGGTATATATGCTAAATATGTTTCGGTACTGGCATCTATAATTCTTAATTTCTGCTGAGACGCAAACCCGGTGTATATAACCAATTTATTGTCATCTGATAAACTTATAGCATTTGCTCCTCCGGAGAGCGGAAGAATTTCTCTTAAATCAATATTTCCTTCTTCCTGCTGTGTTGAAATATTATATTTATTTATTACATAGGTAAAATCTGAAATAATATAAAGCTGTTCCCCATCTGAACTGACATCCATACAATATTCATCTGATGCACTGAGCGCAGATGAAGTTACTATGGAATCTATGATTGTTAAGGATTCAGCATTATATCTAACGATGCTATTTCTATTGTAAATTACGAACCAGTTCTTCTCCGGTAAAAACTTTACGGCATAATTAGAATAATAATTAAAAGGTTTGCCTATTTTTTCTCCGTTATAAACGGGCGGAAAATTTGAACGTTCGCCGGTCTTAGGTTCTATATTCAGATAAATGATTCCACCGTTGAAAGCAGGATTCTCATCCAGCCAGCTCGTGGAATCGATATTATTAATAATGATCTCTTCCCCGAATCCTTTTCCAATAATATAGCTTTTGAATGCTGAATCGAATGGTGTTCTCTCCCAGCTTACTCTAAGGGAATAATCATTTACCACCTCAGAAAATACAGCAGGAACCGCGGGCATGTCGATCTCTTTTTCTTTTCCGTAACCGGTAAACAATGAGCCGAGAATATCCATATCGATCCTGTAAACTGCTCTTCCCCCTGCATAAGTATTATCATAAAAGTAATTTTGATTTACACTTGAAATTTCTGCTATCTTATTTCCGTTCTTATTAACAATATATTTTCCGAATGCCGGCTGCGTGTACTGCTCCCATTTTATTTTCAGAGAGCCGTTCTCGGGCGCTGCTTCAGTTATATTGGGAACATTCACATCGTCATTGAATATGTAAACACCATAGCTTTTGGATATAATAAAAGCTTCTGCCCCGGTGCGGTCGGCAAGACTTCCGCTGTTTGTTGATACAATCAAATCCAGTCTCAATGAATGATGTCCGTCATTGTATCCTCTTGAATCAAATTTTATTGCATTAGTCCCTGCATATCCCCATCCTTGTTCATACTGATCTACATAGAGCTTGAAATCCAGTAATTTATGCTCATTCAATATCCTTTCATAAGAAATTATTATTTCACCTCTAAGAATATTAAATTTATCCTCCTCCAGGACTGTAAAAACTACGTTCGGTTCCCCGATTTTTATATCATGGTAATTTGTTTCGCTTGGAGAATATTCGCATGAATAAAAAAGAATTGATGCTGCGGATAATATAATTTTAATGAAACTTGAAGGATTTATTTTCACCGGCATGCTGAATCCCCTGATTGCTTCAATTTACTTAACGATTCCCCTTCTATCCTAAATAAGGTTTATTAAAAAATTTCCGGCAAATTAACCTTTCAATTATTTAAAAGCAATAGATTAATTTCTTTAAAAAAAAGTTAATCGGCTGAACATAGATGGATATTACTTTTCCAGAGGAAGTGTCAGTTTAAATTCTGTCCCCTCACATCGGAATAATTGAATCTTCCCTTTTAACTGCTCAATTAATGTGTTTACAAGCTGCAGACCGAGAGTTTCCGTTTCCCTGAAATCAATCTCCTCGGGAAAACCTTTCCCGTTATCAAATACTGAAATACTGAAATTTTCATTACTATTTTTTATAATTGAAACGATGAGTTTGTCTTCAGGCTTGCCGGAGAATGCATGTTTAAAACAGTTTGTAAGAAGCTCATTCATTATTAAACCGAGAGGGACGGCAGAGTCTGCGCCGATGGTTATTCTTTCAGAAGGAAAATTCAATTCTACCTGGTTCGTGCTGAAATTATTCGTATTGCAGAGAATCCCTACCATGTCTTCAATGTAGTCGTCAACAAATAAAGATATAAACGATTTTGTTTCGTATAATTTCCTGTGGATCAATGCCATTGAGCTTATTCTCTGCTGGCATTCGTAAAATATTTCCCTGATACAGGGATCTTTAATATATGAAGCCTGAATATTAAGAAGGCTTGATACCAGCTGCAGATTGTTTTTTACTCTGTGATGCACTTCTTTCAACAGAATTGTTTTCTCTTTTAAAGATGCGGAAATTTTCTCTTCCGTTACTACATGTGAAGTAATGTTAGTCAAAGTAATAATATACCCTAGTATTTTTTGCTCAACACCGGAAAGAGCACCGACTTTAAAGATTAAATTAATAATTTCTCCGCTCTTCTTCTTAAATAAAACTTCCTTAGTTGCAGGCAATAAACCTTTAACAATATCGTCCAGAAGAACTCTGCTTTTTTTAGAATTTTTGAAAATAAATATCGAGTCAAAAGGCTTATTTAAGAGTTCTACTCCTGCTAATTTTTCCGCTCTCCGGCTAGCTCTTATTATTTTCTTGTTTTCATCACAGACAATAATTACCTCCGAAGCCTGCTCAATAATCGAACGGGACAATTGTTCGGCAGCTGAAACTTCCTCATATCTTTTAGATTCTGATAAATCTGTTACAGTCAAGCAAATTACGGGAGTGACATCATCTATATTTAATCTTGTGAGCAACATAGAAACCGGGAGCAAAGTGCCGTCCCCTCTTAAGAGATTTAAGTCTATTTTGGAATTTTCTAAATTTTCATGTAGAAAACCGGCTAATAGATTAAGATCAGAGATTCCTATCCATTTGAATATTGAAGAGCCGATGATATGTTCGAAAGGAACATTTAAAAGCTCTGCAAATCTGCTGTTCGAAAAAATTATCCTTCCTTCGTTTGAAATTGTTATTGCCCCCTGGATCATTTGCTCAACCAATACGCGGTAAGGCTGTTCCGTATCTTTCAACGTCCACACCTGCTCCCCGTTTTTTGTTGAAATCAGCAGCGCATCAATTTTATTATACTTTATTGCCTCAATAGTTTCCTCAGCTTCAATTAACCTATGCATCAGCTGGTCCAATGAAGGTTTCGTTTTCATTTTTAATTCCTGTTTCATAACATTCTCTCCTGATGCTTATTTATACGTCGAGCGGTTTAATATCTAAACCGATAAGAACTTTTTCAGTATTAGAAAGATCACCTATTATTTTTCTTACAGGTTCGGGTAATTGCTTTACCAGAGTTGGTATTGCAATTATCTGGTCTCCCTGGGCAAGTTTCGGATTTTTTAAAAGATCTATTATCGTTATTTTATATTGTCCCGCCAGGTGGGTATCGCATATCTTTTTCAAATTGGAGAATGCAGCAATCGATCTGGGTGTTTGTCCGGCAATATACAGCTTAAGTTCAAAAATTTTCTTTTTTGTTTTTTTCTCATTAGCCGATGCAGCGTCTGTACTATTCTGAGTCCTTGCCATTGCTGTCTCCTCCTGTTGTTTTTGTTTCATTCTTTGATAATTTTTGACGGCTTCGAGCACTTAATTTGTAAGCAGACAAGGTTTTGTCTTTTTTAATCTGAGATTCCTTCAAGCTTCTTTTCATCTCTAAAATCTGGGCCCTATATTCAGCTTTTAGAGCTTCAATTTTAGCTCGCTCGATTTTTTCAATTCTTTCGATATTCATGTTAAGGAGCTTGTTTTCTTCTTCACGTTCATTCATCATTTGCTTCTCTATTACTTCCTGAGCCTTTCTTGCAGAGCCGACCAATAAACCATCTTGGGATACATAAACATCGACAAGCTTTATTCCGCCGGGGGTTAAAAGGAATTCTCTTACCTGGTTCGAATGAGCAATTCCACGTGATTTAATAATATACAGCAGACGATTTCGTTCACCGCCATTTTCAATATCTGTTAATGAAATCCAGGTGTCCACTAAAGAAGATACTGCAATTTCAGTTCTGTCTAAAGGGCTGCCCCCGGGAATAAGATTGGTGAAAAGTGCAGTTATTTTCTTCATCTTTAAAAAATCAATAAGTCTTGTAAGGAGCGAATTCACTTCATTGGGCGATGAAATAGTAGTCAAATTACTTATAGGATCTATTACTGCCGTCTTTGGATTAGTCTCAGTTACAAGCTTGTGTATAAAAGCCAGATGCATCTCAAGGCTGTAGTATGTAGGACGGACAACATGAAACTTCAACAATCCTTTATCTTCCCATTGCAGCAGATTAATTCCTATGGAATTCATATTCCGGATTATCTGATCTTTTGATTCTTCAAGCGCAATGTAGATGCATTTTTCACCCCGTTTACAATTTGATTCAACAAAATGAGCCGCCACGCTGGTCTTTCCGACACCGGCAGTTCCGGATACAAGAACGGTCGAGCCGCGGTAATAACCTTTCCCCCCGAACATCTCATCCAGCCCTTTCACACCCGTTGTTACCCTTTCATGAGATACTTCATGCTGAAGCTTTAATGAGGAGAGAGGAAGCACGGAAATTCCGTTTTCATTTATCAGGAAAGGATACTCGTTCATTCCATGGTAGGATCCTCTATATTTAATAA
>Ga0105094_10002241_pt1 | contig 10113 bp, 10 predicted proteins | sample PPLLak1March2015_2_FD_87023 | JGI IMG/M metagenome (GOLD analysis project Ga0105094, IMG submission 87023) | Freshwater sediment microbial communities from Prairie Pothole Lake near Jamestown, North Dakota, USA - PPLs Lake P8 Core (3) Depth... | ecosystem: Environmental > Aquatic > Freshwater >...
CGTCGGTCAGCGCGTAGACGGCGCCACCTGCGCCGCGCTCCGCCGCCGCGAGGCAGCCCTCGACCACGTTTGCGACGTGACAGGTCGACCACGGGAACTCGCCGCCGCCGACCCAGACGAGCTGGCGCCGCCGCACGGCGGCCACGAGCTGGGGCAGGAAGGACGGATCGCCGGGTCCCCAGATCCCGGGCGGTCGCAGCGCGACCGTACGCATCGCAGCGTCGTCCGCCGCGAGCACCAGGGCCTCGGCCTCTGCCTTCGTGCGCGCGTAGGGGCCGAAGGCTCGCTCGGGACGCGGCGGCGACTCGACGGGCTCGCGCAGCGGGCCGCCGTCCGAGACCGCCGCCGCCGCGCTCACGTGCACGAAGCGCGCGACGCCGGCGGCGCGCGCCGCGGCGAGCGCGCTGCGCGTGCCCTCGACGTTCGTCGCGCGCTGCTCGGCCTCGCGGTTCCAGAACGAGAGCAGCGCGGCGGAGTGGTAGACCACCGTGCAGCCGTCCATGCCGCGACGCAGCGCCTCGCCGTCATCGAGATCGCCGGCGACGGGCTCTGCGCCGGCCGCACGCACGACGCGCGCCGCGGCCTCCGAGCGCGCGAGGGCGCGCACAGCCTCGCCCCGGACCGCGAGGCTGCGGATCAGCGCGCCCCCCACGAAGCCCGAGCCGCCGGTCACGAAGGCCGTCATCGCGCACGAGCCTAGCCGCAACGGCGCCGACCCGACGAGCGCCGCGTTCCTCGTCGGCCCGCCGCCGGCCGCATCGCGGCGCGGGGCTCAAGCCCCTCCGCTGTTCCACCGATCCCTCTCGACGGGAGGGGGGATCCCATGACCGACGCCTTCGGGCAGGAGCTGCGGCGGCTTCGCGCGACGCGGATCGCGCTGCGGATCGGCCTCGTGCCCCTCCCCTTCGCGATCGCGCTCGTCTTCTTCGTGGCGGACGTCGCCGTCCTGCTCGACTGGCCCAAGGAGGCCATGATCGGCATCACGATGGCGCTGGTCTCGCCGTTCGGATTGTGGTGGGCGCCGACCCTGCTCGAGCTCATGAGCCAGGCCTGCCCGCGTTGCACCGAGCCGTTCTTCGCGCGCCCCGAGCGCGCGCTCGCCGCGCTCTTCGTGCACCGGGCGCACTGTGCGGAGTGCGGGCTCTCGCTGCACGCGACGCATCCGGCATCGGGCTGGCGCGAGGATGCGCCCGGCGAGCCCGATTCTGCCGAATCTTCCGCTGGATCTTCCGCCGGATCTTCGGCCGCACGGCGATAGACTGGGGCCTCGGCGCGCGACCGCGCGCGGGAGGCCCCCATGCCCGGATCGCCCCGCCCCTTCCGGTTCGGAGTCCAGCTCTCGAGCCTGCCCGCCGACACCTGGGTCGAGCGCGTGCGCCGGATCGAAGCCCTCGGCTACTCGACCGTGTTCTGGCCCGATCACTTCGGGCCACAGTGGGATCCGACGACCGCCCTCGCGGCGGCCGCTGCGGTCACGACACGACTTCGCGTCGGCGCCCTGGTCTACGACGTCGACTACCGGCACCCCGTGATCCACGCCAAGCAGGCCGCCACGCTGCAGCTCCTCTCCGGCGGCCGCCACGAGTTCGGCCTCGGCGCGGGCTGGATGGAGAGCGACTACCGCGAGGCCGGCATGCCCTACGAGCGCCCCGGCGTGCGGATCGAGCGCCTCGAAGAGGCGCTCGCGATCGCGCGCGCGATGTGGACGCAGGAGAAGACGACCTTCCACGGCAAGCACTACAGCGTGACCGACATCGCGCAGGCGGCGCCGCTCCCGCCGGACGGCGAGCCCCAGGTGCTGGTCGGCGGCGGCGGCAAGCGCGTGCTCTCGCTCGCGGGTCGCCTCGCGGACATCGTCGGCATCAACCCGTCGCTTCCGGAGGGGAAGATCACGGGCGACACCGCGAAGGATCTCGCGCCCGATCGCCTGCGCGAGAAGGTCTCCTGGGTGCGCGAAGCGGCCGCGAAGGCAGGCCGCCCGGCCGATGCGATCGAGCTCAACTCGCTGGTCTTCGTGGTGGCGATCACGGACCAGCCGGCGGGCATCCGCGCGGCGGTCTCGAAGCAGACGGGCATGAGCGTCGACGAGGTGCGCGACTGCCCGCTCTTCCTGACGGGCTCCGCCGCGGAGATCCGCGACGGCCTGGAGCGCCGCCGCGAGCAGGCGGGCCTCTCCTACGTCGTGATCCAGGGCGCGAACCACGACACCGTGGAGCAGTTCGCGGAGCAGCTGGTGCGCCCGCTCGCGGGGCGGTGAACTCGCGGAAACGGCGCGCCGATCGAGACATCGAGCTACCGTGACGCCATGAGCACCGCCGCGGACGACCTGCTTCGACGCGCGCTCGAGCTCACCGACGCCGAGCGTGCGGAGCTCGCATCGGCGCTCCTCGACAGCCTCACCCCTGAGGTCCCGGCCGAGGCGCGCAGCGAATCGCAATGGCTGGCCGAGATCGAACGTCGCGTGGCGGCCGCGAAGGCCGGCGAGCCGGGCATCCTCTGGGACGAGCTCAGAAAGCAGCTCGACGACCGCCTGGCGCGAGCGCGCCGCGGCTGATCGTCTCGCGCGAGGCTGCCGTCGAGATCGACGAAGCCGCGACCTGGTACGAGGTGCGGCGTGCTGGGCTCGGCCTGCGCTTCGTCGCTTCGCTGGACGAGGCGATCGCGCAGGTCCTCGAGCGGCCCCTACCGACTGGCCGATCCGTAGACGCGGCCGAAGCGTCGGCCTCTACAGCACCTCTTCCGCCATCATCCGCACCACGTTCGGGTCGCTCGAGCCGACGAGGATCGTCGTCACGGGGCTCTGCTTCCACGCGGCGAGGCGCTCGCGGATGCGCGCGCGCGGGCCGAGCAGCGCGATCTCGTCGACGAGGTCGTCCGGCACCGCCGCGATCGCCTCGGCGCGCTTGCCGCCGAGGAAGAGGTCCTGCACGCGCTTCGCCTCGGCCTCGAAGCCGAAGCGGCCGATCAGGTCGAGGTGGAAGTTCTTCTCCTTCGCGCCCATGCCGCCGATGTAGAACGCGATGAAGGGACGCACGGCGTCCATCGCGGCGCGCACGTCGTCGTTCATCACGACGGTGACGGTGGCGGCGATCTCGAAGCCGGGCTTCATCGTCTTCAACGACTCCGCATACACCTGCTGGCGATAGGGCGAGTAGAAGATCGGGAGCCAGCCGTCGGCGATCTCGGTGGCGAGCTTGACGTTCAGCGGCCCCTCGGCGCCCATGTAGATCGGGATGTGCGAGCGCAGCGGGTGCACGATCAGCTTGAGCGGCTTCCCGAGGCGCGCGCCTCCCTGGAGCGGGAGCTGGTAGTGCTCGCCCTGGAAGGTCACGGGCTCCTTGCGCTCGAGCATCTTGCGCAGGAGCGCCACGAACTCGCGCGTGCGCGCGAGCGGCTTCGGGAAGGGCTGGCCGTACCAGCCCTCGACCACCTGCGGGCCCGAGACGCCGATGCCGAGGACGAGGCGCCCGTTCGAGAGGTGGTCGATCGTCGCCGCCGTCATCGCGACGCAGGCCGGGGTACGGGCCGAGAGCTGCATCACCGCGGTGCCGAGCTTGATGCGCGTGGTGTGCGCGCCGACCCAGCAGAGCGGCGAGAACACGTCGGAGCCGTAGGCTTCCGCCGTGAACACCGAGTCGTAGCCGAGCCGCTCGGCCTCCTGCACCAGCGGGAGGTCGACCTTCGGAATCGCGCCGGAGTATCCGAGCATCAGACCGAGCTTCATCGGGCGGGTTCTCCTCACTCCGGCGCGGGGCCGGGGAATTGGTCGCGCAGCACGCGCTTCAGGATCTTGCCGGACGGATTGCGCGGGATCTCGTCCACGAAGAAGACGCGACGCGGCTGTTTGTAGCGCGCGAGCGTGCTCTGCACCGAAGCCAGGAGCTCCGCCTCCGTGAGCGACGGATCCGCGGGCACCACCACCGCCGCCGGGGACTCGCCCCAGCGGTCGCTCGGCTGCCCGATCACCGCGGCGTCCCTCACCTTGGGATGCGCCAGCAGCGCGTCCTCGATCTCGGCCGGGTACACGTTCTCACCGCCCGAGATGATCATGTCCTTCTTGCGGTCGCGGATGAAGACGAAGCCCTCGTCGTCGATCACCGCCACGTCGCCGCTGTGGAGCCAGCCGTTGCGGATCGTCTCGGCGGTCGCGTCCGGGCGGTTCCAGTACTCCTTCATCACGTGCTTGCCGCGGATGATCACCTCGCCGGGCTCGCCCGGCGGACAGTCCCGCCCCTTCTCGTCCACCACGCGCACGTCGGTGTAGAAGAACGCCTTGCCCGTCGAGCCGATCTTGCGCAGCGAGTCCTCGGGCGAGATCAGGCAGGCCGGGCCGCAGCTCTCGGTGAGCCCGTAGACCTGGTGGATCTCGATGCCCATCTTCGCGAAGGCCTCGATCAGGGTGACCGGGACCGGCGCGGCGCCGCTCATGATCCAGCGCAGGGTCGAGCGGTCGTGGGCCTCACGCGCCGGCGACTGGAGCATAGCGTTCAGCATCGCCGGGACGGCCAGCAGGTTCGTGATGCGCTCGCGCTCGATCGTCTGCCACATGCGCGTGGCGTCGAAGGCGCGCATCAGGAGGTTCGTGCCGCCGCGCTGCACCAGGCAGGTGAGCGGGTTCAGGGCGCCCACGTGGAAGAGCGGCAGCGCGATCACGTAGCGGTCGCGGTAGCGGAGCTCCGAGGTGAGCGTGGTGGTGAAGACCGACCAGATCGAGGAGTCGTGGGTGTGGACCACGCCCTTCGGCAGGCCCGTCGTGCCGGAGGTGTACATGATGTAGAGCGGATCGGCGTCGCGGCCGCCGACCGGCGGGATCGCGGACGGCGCCGTGGCGACGACCTCGTCGTAGGCGTCGGCGAATGCGGGCCGCGTGCCCTCGACGCCGACGTGGATCCAGTCCGTGATCGACGTGCCCTCGGCGCCGCGACCGTGCAGGTCGACCACCGCGTTCGTGAACTCGCCGCCGAAGATCAGCGTGCGCGCGCCCGCGTCCTTCAGGATGAACGCGAGCTCGTGGGGCGTGAGCCGCCAGTTGAGCGGCACCACGATCGCGCCGAGCCTGGCGATCGCGAAGAAGCTCTCGACGAACTCGGTCTGGTTCATGAGCAGGAGCGCAACGCGGTCGCCCGGGCGCACGCCGCGCTCGCGCAGCATCGACGCCGTGCGCGCCGCGCGCGCCGCGAGCTCGGCGTAGGTGAAGCGGCGTCCGGACTCGATCTCGATCAGCGCTTCCAGGTCGGGCGAGAGCGAGGCCCGCTTCGCGAGCAGCAGGCCGACGTTGTTCTCCATGTCTTCCCCCAGAGTCGTGCGCCGGTGGTCTGGGCCCGGGCGGAGCCGGCGCGCGAGGCGTCCGGCCATTCTGACACGGCGCGGGCCGATCCGGACCGGGCGACGCTCGGGTTCCTGCGCGCTGGCGCCGTTGCCCCGCGCCCGCGAACGTGGGCCGGAGCGCGGCGGGCCTTCGGGCCGGCGCATCGGGAGGTGCCCATGGCGGACGATGGCCGACGAGAGCCGGATCCCACGGACGCGGCGTCCTCGCGCGACGACGAGGATCGGCGCTGCACCCTGTGCGGCCGCAGCGAGCCCGCCGAGCACCTGCTGCGCCTGGGCGGCGTGCGCCTCGAGGTCGCGGACTGGATCGCGAAGCGGAAGCCCGGCCGCTGGCCGGGCACGGGCTTCGTCGGCGTCACCTGCTTGACCAACGCCCGCCTCGGCTACGAGATGGACCGCCTCGAAGAAGACCGCGGCGTCCTCTCCGCCGTGGAGGAAGAGGTCGCACGCCACGCGAGCGAGCACGAGTCGATCGCCCGCGACGTGACCCGCGAGTTCGACGAGCAGACCACGCGGGCCCAGCACGCCGCAGATCACCTGGCGACGATCGGCGGATCCTGGGCCTTCATCGGCGCCTTCGGCGCCGTGCTCGTGGTCTGGATCGTCGTGAACGGCGTCTGGCTGGGCTCGCGCGCCTTCGACCCGTACCCGTTCATCCTGCTGAACCTCGCGCTCTCGTGCCTCGCCGCGATCCAGGCGCCCGTCATCCTGATGTCGCAGAACCGCCAGACCGTCCGCGACCGGCTCCAGGCCGACACCGACTTCCGGGTGAACCTCAAGGCCGAGATCGAGATCAACAGCCTGCACGAGAAGCTCGACCACCTGCTCCACGTCCAGTGGGACCGCATGGTCGAGCTGCAGCAGCTCCAGCTCGACATGCTGCGGGCGCTGGTCGATCAGCGCGAAGGGAGGACGGATGACGGGGACGAGTAGCGGTCTCGAGGCGCGCGAGCGGAAGGGGGACGACGCGCGCAACGGCCGGAACGAACGCGACGGGCGGAACGGCGCCGAGGCGCTCGGGCCCGTGCCGTTCCTGCGCAACCGCCCGCTCCAGCTCATCACCGCGGCCTACGCCGTCGTGTGGATCTGGACGGCGATCGATCCCAAGTACCCGAGCGATTGGCTGCTCGAGAACCTGCTCGTCTTCGCCTTCGTCGCATTGCTCCTGGCGACGTACCGCCGCTTCCAGTTCTCGAACGTCTCCTACGGCCTGATGGCCGTCTTCCTCTCGCTCCACGCCTACGGCGCCCACTCGACCTACGCCGAGACGCCCTTCGGCTTCTGGCTGAAGGACGCCCTGGGCCTCGCCCGCAACCACTACGACCGGATCGTGCACTTCGCCTTCGGGCTGCTGCTCACCTATCCCATGCGCGAGCTCGGCCTGCGACGCATGCACCTGCGCGGCGCCTGGAGCTGGTGGGTGCCGTTCCTGATCATGCTCGCGCTCAGCGCCGACTACGAGGTGGTCGAGAGCTGGGTCGCGCGCATCGTCTCGCCGGAGCTCGGCGACGCCTACCTCGGCACCCAGGGCGACATCTGGGACGCGCAGAAGGACACGAACGCGGCGCAGGTGGGGAGCTTGATCGCGCTGGTGATTGCGTGGGCTTGGGGGAAGGTGACGGGGCGGGAGGCGTGGCGGGGGTGAGGGCGCGGCGTCAGGGAAACGGCCGGAACCAGACCGGCCGCGGCCGCGCCTTCGGTGCGATCGGCGTCGTCAGCCGTTCCGGCGCCCGCAGCTTCCAGCGGTAGCCACCGGGCTCGCCCGAGCAGCCGGCGATTTCGACGCTGCCCTCGAGAACCCCGGTAGGAAGATCGTCGGGGTCGAGCCCGGCGCGCTCGTACTCTTCGGGATCGCTCGGCGTCTTCGAGGCGTCGACGTAGACGCGCTCGCGCACGCTCGTCGGCATCGAGCGGTACTCTCAACGCGTTGACCTCTCCGGCGCCTCACTCCCCTCCGGCCGTACCCTCCCTGCCCTCACCTCCGCCGCGAGCTTCCGCAGCGCGACGACCCGCTCCGGCGTGGGCGGATGGATCGTCCACCACCGCGGACCTTCGACCGCGCCGCTCGCAGCCTCGCTCTGGGCGAGCCGCAGCATGAAGCGCGGGCACGCGTCCGGGTCGTAGCCCGCGGTTTTCGCATACCAGAGCCCCATGGCGTCGGCTTCGCTCTCCTGCCCGCGGTTCCAACCCGAGAGGCGGAGTGGTACGTCTGCGAGCACGAACGTCGTCAGACCTCCCAGCGCGAACGCCCCATCGACTTGCTGCTGCGTGAGCGGCGCCCCCTGGTTTCCGTACGCAGCCGCGGTGAGGAGCGTCGCCGCCACGAGCGCGGTGAGGGTCTGCTTCCCGAGATTTGCCCACGCGCCCGAGGTCGTGTGACCTTCCGTGATGTGGGCGACTTCGTGGCCCATCGCGCACGCGAGCTCGTCGTCGCTCGCTGCGTTCAAGGCGAGCTCGGTCCCGACGAACATCGTGTCGGAGTCGAATCGGATCGGGACGAAGGCATTCATGCCCACCTCCGGGTCCACGACGATCGTGACGTCGCTGCGGTGGGCCGCATCGACGATCCGGCGACCCACGTCCTGGACGCGGTGGATGACAGGAGCCTGGATCTGCTCGGCAGTGCTGGCTGCGGCGTAGTACTGCCCGGCCTCGGCTGGCCGTTCGCCTGCCATCGAGCGCAGCACGCTCGGGCTCACGCGATTCACGGTCAGGGCATCGACGCCCCATTCGCTCTTGCTCCACTCGTGCATCGAAGCGAGGACCTCGCCACGGCTCTCCCCCGCAAGAGCTGCGCGATTCTCGGGCTCGATCCTCGAGAGGACGGTCGCGTCGTCGAAGAAGATGTCCCAGTACCGCCGGTTGGCGTCGTCTTCGACGTCGGCGAGCGACCTTCCTGCGATCTCGACGCGCACCGCGGCCACCTCTCCCTCGCTCACGCTCTGTGGCGGCATCCTCGTCGCGCACGCCGACGCGACCGCAAGACCACCCAGGAGGGCTGCCGCCGCCGCGGCTCGGGCGGGGCCTGCTCTCTTTCGGGGGGGCATCATCGCGATCGAGTCTACGATCGCCCGACGCCGGTCGGGCGAATTTCCGCTGGCCCCCGCGTCCCGATCTGTCGCAGACTCCCCGACACCCGCCGGAGTCCCACGCCGCATGCCCCGCTACGCCCCCGCCGAGCGCCTCCTTCGCCTCGTCTTCGCCCTCCAGTCCTCCCGCGTGGGCCTCTCCGTCGAGGACATGCGCAACCTCTTCGCGCCTCGGCCCGAGCGCCGCACGATCGAGCGCCTGCGCGACGCCGTCGATCGCGTGTACCCGCTCGAGGTCGCCCGCACCGACGGCAACGTGAAGTACTGGCGCGTCGTCTCGGGCGGTGGCGCGATCGGGCGGGTGCCGCTCGCGGCGCGGGAGCTGGCGGCGCTCGAGACGGCGGCGCGCCACCTCGACGACGAGCGCCGTGCCGACCTCGCGGACGACCTGCGCAGCGCCGCCGCGAAGCTGCGCGGGGCCGGCGATCCGGCGCGGGCGGCGGCGCTCGAGACCGACACCGAGGCGTTGATGGAGGCCGAGGGCATCGCGCGGCGGCCGGGGCCGCGGCTGCGGCCGCGGGCCGAGGTGCTGGCGGCGCTGCGCGAGGCGATCCTCGCGTGTCGAAAGGTGAGGCTCACCTACACGCGGCGCAGCGACCGCGCGGTCGTGCGTCCGAAGGTCTACCCGTACGGCGTCCTCACGGGGAGCCGTCACTACCTCGTGTGCTGGAGCCGGCCGGCGGGGCGCATGATGCTGTACGCGCTGCCGGAGATTTCGGCGGTCGAGGTGCTGCCCGAGACGTTCGCGCGCGACCCGGGCTTCGATCTCGCGCGCTTCGCCGAGCGCTCCTTCGGCGTGTTCCAGGAGGAGCCGGTCGAGGTGGTCTGGCGCTTCTCGCCGCGCGCGGCGTCCGATGCGCGGCAATACCTCTTCCATCCGACGCAGAAGCTCGAGGACGCCCCCGACGGCTCGTTGCTGGTGCGATTCCACGCGGGCGGACTCCTCGAGATGGCGTGGCATCTCTTCACCTGGGGGCAGGAGGTCGAGGTGCTGGCGCCGGCGCGCCTGCGCCAGCTCCTCGGCGACCTGCTCGCGGCGGCGTCGAAGAGCCACGCGCGCAGCGGTCGCGCGACGCTGCGGCGTGCCGGCCGGGCGCGGCCGGCGCGCGCGCCGACGCGACGGAGCGACCGCTCCTGACGCACGCCTCCCCGAGTATGGGCTCGTCGTTCCGCGAGGAGCCCCATGCCCGGCCGCAGCCTCGACGAAGCCGATCGGATCCGTCTCACGCGCGCCTTCGGATTCGCGGCGAGCTGGCATCGGCTCGACGCCGCGCCGGGCAGCGACGGCGTCCCGCAGCTCGCGCGCCTGCTTCGCCAGGCCGGACTCGCCCTCGAGCACGGCGCATCCGCCGACCAGGCGATGGCCGCGCTCGTGTGTCAGGGGCCGGCCTGGGCGGTGAGCCCCGACGAGCGCGGCCACCGCGAAGGCACGATCGCCGCACTGCTCGGCGAGAAGGTGCTCGCGCTGGTGCGCGAGCTCGGCGATCCGCGCTGGGCGTTTCCCGGCGGCGGCGAGCTCGCCTGGCCGCTCGCGAAGGATCGCCTCGTCGCCGCCCTGCGCGGCGGCGAGATCGGCGACGACGCCACGCTCCTGGTCGCCTGCGAGGAGCTCGTCAGCCTCGACGCGCTCGTCGCCCGCGCGCGCGGGGCCGGGTCCGAGCGAGCCGTTCGCGACGAGCTGCGTCTCGTCGCGAAC
>Ga0105094_10002246_pt1 | contig 10089 bp, 6 predicted proteins | sample PPLLak1March2015_2_FD_87023 | JGI IMG/M metagenome (GOLD analysis project Ga0105094, IMG submission 87023) | Freshwater sediment microbial communities from Prairie Pothole Lake near Jamestown, North Dakota, USA - PPLs Lake P8 Core (3) Depth... | ecosystem: Environmental > Aquatic > Freshwater >...
CAATTTTAATATAACGAACCTCTTGTGCGGTTGGAATGGAATCAGCACGGCAACTGAGCCTGTCGTTGTTTTACTGGCTCCAGACTGAAGCTCCACGTCCTGATGGCGGAAAGGGATGGCCCGAATTATGGCTGAGAGGCGATGTGATGGTCTTGCTGATAAACCGGAATATAAAAAAGTACCTGAAGAAATGCGTGAGAAATTTGAAATAATCAGGAGTAAAGCCTTAAACGGATTGAAATTATAATTAATGAGAGACAATAAAATAGTTGAAAGACCGGCTGATCAGCGGACAATCACCAGGAGATTGACTGGTCGGTGGGATAGATCCTGGAAACTCTGAAAGAAGAGCGGATTGCAGATAAACACCCTGAAATTATAACTGAAATAAAAAGAATTTTGGAGGAGCATCTTTCCACTTTAGTACCTGTTGAAAATCAGCTTGAAAAATGAATCTTACAAAAGTATCATTATTTCTTCCTTACCTGTTTTATTTATATCGCTTTTAACTACAAGAATTAATTGATTACCTGAGTAATATTATAGCGATTCCCTTAATTGGCGTTAATACTGCCTATCCGGCAAAAAACCTGGTAAATCCAATGATAATTCTATATTTGTATATAGATTTTATTTTACATTATTTTCAAGTAGTTTGTCTGACTTGATTCTAAAAACCTGAAACCTGTATGCCTATGAAAAAAACAACCTGACTTGTTTTCGTAACCTGACAAAATCAAAAATTAAATTCTATATAATATCATAAGATATTGTATGGTAATTTATACTTCTATTATTTCATCAACCTACTTAAACCAACTAAAAGTAAACAAATGAAAAGAATTATACCATTTAGAGAAATACTTAACCTGTCTCTGATAAAGATTTTATTGATCATGCGTCCTGCAATTATTTTAATGGTTCTGGCGATAATACCAGTGAATACTGTTTACGCCGGTTCTGAGGAGAATGCATTTTCCTCCGGTCCCACCGATAAGTTAATAGAAAATTTAATTATTAACCACCAGGTCATTCAGGCATCAAATGATCTTACAGGCGAAATGGGATATCAGCAAAGAACAATTACAGGCACCGTTCTGGATATTAACAAGAATCCATTACCCGGAGTAAATGTTGTGGTAACCGGTATTACGATAGGAACGATTACTGATGCTGGTGGAAAATACAGGATTGAAGCACCTCAGGGATCGCGAAGCCTGACTTTCTCGTTTGTCGGAATGGATACACAGGAAGTTCCCATTGGTACATCAAACCAGATCAACGTAACCCTGACTGAATCAGCTATCGACCTTGAAGAAGTTGTTGTCATTGGTTATGGATCAGTCAGAAAAAGTGACCTTACCGGATCAGTTTCTTCAGTAAAGGCCGATGCGTTACAGGAAACCCCGATAACTTCCATTGATCAGGGATTGGTTGGACGCGCTGCAGGAGTTATGGTTACACAGACCTCAGGTATGCCTGGAGCAATTGCATCGATCCGTGTAAGAGGAACAAGTTCTTTGCAGGGAGGCAATGAACCTTTATACGTAATTGACGGATTTCCGATATATAATGGTTCCGGATTTGGAAATACTGGTGGAGAAACCCAGTACAGCGGACTCTCAACAATTAATCCGTCGGATATCGAATCAATAGAAATACTGAAAGATGCTTCTGCAACTTCAATATACGGGGCCCGGGCAGCAAATGGCGTGATTTTAATAACAACCAAAAGCGGCCAACGTGGAACCGATCTGATAACATTCGATGCTACATACGGGATTCAAAGTGTAGCAAGGAAAATCCCTGTTATGAATGCCCTGGAATTCGCAGAATTAGCAAACGAAGCCCGCGTAAATGATAAACTTGCCCCGTTTTACACCGAGGCTGAATTACAGCAAATAAGACAAAACCCGGAAGGAACAGACTGGCAGGATGAAATCTTCCGCTCAGCACCTACACAGAATTACCAGCTATCATTCTCCGGCGGCGATCAAAAAATGATTTATTCGGTATCAACAAATTATAATCAACAGGAAGGCATTATCCGTAATTCATACTTTAAAAGATATTCGGGAAAAGTAAATCTTGAAAGAAACATTCTCGAAAGAATAAGGGTAGGAACACATTCAACCATTAGTTACACAATTGCAAATGCTGCAAGGACTGATGCCGGGGGGACACAGGGGGTAATAACCGCTGCAATGAAAATGAATCCCGTTTTACCGGTCTATGAAAATGAAGAATTGAAAGAATATACTCCGGTAAATAATACAGGTATTCCATATCCCAATCCTGTTGCTACAGCTGAGGAAATGGTAAGAGAAAGTAAAAGTATAAGATTACTGGCCGACATTTACGGAGAATGGGAAATTATTAAAGATCTTAAGGCCAAGGTCTCATTTGGCACTGACCTTTTCAATACCAAATTCAATACTTTCATCCCCTCCAGTATCTTTGAATCGAGCGGCATAGCAAACGCAACTGTCACTGGCGGATACACAACGAACTGGCTGAATGAAAATACACTCAGCTGGAATAAAAAGATAGCTTCTGACCACCAGGTATCATTACTGGGAGGAATTACTTTTCAGCAAAACCACTATGAAGGATTTGCCGGATCTTCTCAGAATTATGTAAATGATATATTGACGTACAACAGTTTGCAGGCAGGCGCCATTTATAATCAGCCTTCATCCTCCAATACAGAATGGAGCCTGCTTTCGTATCTTGGCAGGGCAAATTATAACTTAAAAGAAAGATATCTCGTATCGGTCAGCGCAAGAGTTGACGGCTCCTCCCGTTTTGGTAAAAACAACAAATATGCATTTTTCCCCTCGGGATCTGTCGCCTGGAGGCTTATTGAAGAAGATTTTATTAAAAATACCGGCATTTTCAGTAACCTCAAACTCCGGGCCAGCTATGGTATTACCGGAAACCAGGAAATAGGTCTGTACAATTCACTTCCCACCCTCACCAGTACAACCTATACTTTGGGCCGTGCCCTGGTTACAGGTTTTTATCCCAATAAAATCCCCAATCCCGATTTAAGATGGGAAAGAACTTCCCAATTTGATGTCGGGCTGGATGCAAGTTTCTGGAAAAGCCGGTTACGTATCACTGCAGACTATTATATTAAAAAAACAACTGACCTCATTTATGATGTTGGTGTACCATTTGTTTCAGGTTTCTCCAACTCATTACAGAATATCGGAAGTGTACAAAACAATGGACTGGAGCTTGCTATGGAGAGTGATAACTTTACAGGAGAATTTCAGTGGACGACCAACTTTAATATCTCTTTTAATAAGAACAAGATTCTTGAGTTAGGCGGGGAGGCATATAAAGATGTGGGTGCCGGCGACGGTCACTTAAAAACTGGCTCAGTGCACCGTTTAATTGTAGGTGAATCCATTGGATTATTCTACGGGTATATTTTTGACGGAATTTTTCAGAACCAGGATGAACTGACAGCCGGGCCCAAATCATTCACCCACTGGGTAGGAGGCAGACGCTATAAAGATCTGGGTAGTGCTACCGGAGAACCTGATGGAAAAGTAGATGCAAATTATGACAGGACCGTTATAGGTGACCCAAATCCCGATTTTTTTGGAGGTATGGCAAACAGGTTCTTTTACAAAGGATTTGAAATTAACCTGTTCCTGCAATACTGCTATGGTAATGATATTTTTAACTACAATGCGATGGAACTCGAGCTGCCAACCGGAGGCAATAATGTATATGCAGATGTGGTAAACAGGTGGAGCCCGACTAATCCAAGCAACAAGTATCCGGTTGCAAATACCAACCGTTCAGCAGTATTTTCAAGCGCTTATGTTGAAGACGGTTCTTACCTGAAGGTAAAAACACTAACTCTGGCTTACATTTTTCCAGGGCTGAATATAAAACACATTTCTAATATGAAATTATATATTACCGGACAGAATCTGGTCACTTTTACAAAATACAGGGGTTATGATCCGGAGGTAAGTTACCGTGGTGCAACAAATCTTGAGCTTGGTGAAGATTACGGAGGTTATCCCCAGGCTAAGACTATTTTGCTTGGAGTCAGATTTGATATCAGATAATAATCAAAAATTAATTAAAATATCATGAAAAAGATTATCATAACACTCATCATATTAACAGGTTTTACCCTTATCTTCCATTCCTGTTCCTCCTTTTTGGAAGAAAATCCTGTTGACCGTTATGTTGAAGGGAATTTTTACAGCGACCAGTATGATGCTGAAGCGGCAGTAACCGCAGTTTATCAGGCGCTTTATAATATTTATTCCCGACATATGTTTCTGCTTAATGAGTTACCCGCTGACGATGAAAAGAATGGTCTGGGTATGCCTAATCAATTCCTGCAGGATCTGGAATATCTGAGACATACCTCTGAAAATCAGTTCGTCAGAGAAATGTGGCAGCGTAATTATGTAGTTGTTGCCAGAGCGAATACTGCCATTAACAATATCCCCGGCATCACAATGGACGAAACAGTTAAGAATCGTCTGGTCGGTGAAGCCAGATTTCTGAGGGCATTATGCTACTTCAACCTTGTCAGGTTCTGGGGTGATGTACCACTAGTTACACTGCTTGAGAGCGTGGAAGATGCAATGGGACCAAGAACCCCCATAGCAGAGGTTTATCAGCAAATTATTGATGACCTTACTTTTGCTGAGAATAATACTCCTGCTTCTTATTCCGCGTCGGACATCGGCCGGGTAACGAAGGGTGCTGCCAAAATTCTTCTCGGGAAGGTTTACCTGACCATGCAGGAATTCGAAAGCTGTGTATCAAAACTTGCTGAAGTAGTTGAGAATTAAGCATCTTATTGGTATGGACTGCATGAAAATTACGGAGATAACTGGGAAAAGGCAACTGAGAATGGTATGGAAATGGTATTTAGCATCGAATATATGAATCCTCCGGGTACCGGTAACAGTGCAATGGTTTTACAGGGTCCGAAATATTCCCTGCCGGGTGGTTATGCCGTCCTAGGATTATCTGAACTCAACGAAGCTGATATACCAACTATGGATTTATATTCCCAGTTTCTGGATGCAGATGAACGAAAAAACGAAACATGCCGGACAGAATTTATAAGTCTTAATGATGGACAGGTTCATGTTTGTTCAATTCCAGTATTCGTCAAGTACTGGGAAGATAATGAAGCGGTTCCCGGTCAATCAGATGCAAACATACACATTGTGAGGTACTCAGATGCTTTACTGATGTACGCTGAGGCATTAAATGAAGTTGGACAGTCTGCGAAGGCGCATGAATACCTTAACAGGGTGAGAGAAAGAGCGTTTAACTCTGCCGATAACAACTATTCAGGACTTTCCCAGGAAGAATTCAGAACTGCAGTATTGAAGGAAAGAAGGCTGGAATTTGCAATGGAAGGACACCGCTGGTTTGATCTGGTAAGAACAGGTACTTTTGTTCAGAGAATGACTGAGCAATCGGCATATGAGGCTTCTGTTGCTGAATCCAATAAAGTGGAAATTGCTCAGAATGTTAAACCTTATATGGTATTAATGCCAATTCCCCAGCGCGAAATAGATCTGAATCCTGCTTTAACACAAAATCAGGGTTGGTAAATCTGTTAAATTAAGGAGACTAACCTGGTTTAGTCTCCTTATTGTCTTCATTGTTTTATCTGAATTTACTGTTATAAAAATTTAAAAAGAAAATTTCAATGCCAGCAAATAAACCTATGAATGCTACCAGCAATGGAAATTGCTCTTGTTGCAGTGGCCACAATGATTTCGTATCAAATGAAATTTCAAGAAGAAAATTTTTACAGGCAACAAGTACCTCAGCGCTTGGCGTTTGTGCATTCCCTGCTTTTTCCTGGTCAGTTCTGGCTTCAGAGCAAACACAGGAGAACGCTATTACCGGGCGTCGTCCCCTGATTGTTAAACCAGTCTTTATTTACAGTACTCCGATACGCAAGGATCAGACAAGCTGGAGAAACTGGGGAGGAATCCAGACTGAACAAGACGCTGATAAAGAATTGGTAAAAATTCAGGAGGAACTTAATACACTTCGTTCCAGAGCAGATTTTCCAGTAGAATTCCTTCCGGTTACCCGTGCTAATGAACTTGAGCATTTGAATAATCTTGGAGATATGGAGTCTGTTAATGTTATTCTTACCTATTTCGCCGGAAGACAATATGATATTCATGATGCTCTGGGTAAAATGGGTAAGTACATGGTCATCTTCGCCCGTCATAAATCAGGGCCGGTATATCAGACCTATGAATCCATGAGCAATAACTTTCTGCGGAGACGAACAGATAAGCTGGTAATAGATTATGCAGATGAGGATGATATAGTTATTGACAACCAGGATGAAATTCTGTGGAGGTTGAGAGCATTATGCGGAGTACGAAATACCTTAAATTCTTCGATTATTGCTATTGGAGGTCCATCCGGCTGGGGCACTGGTTACAGAGATGAAATTAAAACTATGACCGAATCAAAATTTAAGATTGAAATAAATACGGTTACATATGAAGATTTGGGTAAATTAATAAAAGAGGCAAAATCCGATAAGAAAATAATCAGGCTGGCAAAAGACCGGGCTGACAAGTATCTTACAGATCCAAACACCAGTCTGGAAACAAACAGGGTATTTGTTGACAATGCTTTTATCCTTGAAGAGTTATTCCGCCGTATCATGGATAACCTTAATTGCCGGGCAATTACTATTAACGGATGTATGAATACCATAATACCGTTAGCTGAAACAACAGCATGCATGACTTTATCAAACCTCAATGATAACGGTTATCTGGCCTTCTGTGAATCGGATTTTGTAGTCATACCGGGAGGTATTCTACTTTCAAATATATCAGGCAAGCCGGTATTCCTTAATGATCCGACTTTCCCCCATGATGGAATTAATACTTTAGCACATTGTACGGCACCGCGGCGCATGGATGGTCAAAATCTCGAATCTGCCCGGATCATTACTCACTTCGAGTCGGATTATGGAGCTGCTCCCAAGATCAGGATGTGTAAGGGCCAGACCATTACCAATTTAATTCCCGGCTTCGATGGCAATTGTTGACTTGGCGTTTCAGGTAAAATAGAAGATAATCCTTTGATGGATATATGCCGTACGCAAATTGATGTCAGTTATAACTGCGACAGCAATATGATGCGAAAACAGATGTTAGGCTTTCATTGGATAACAGCGTATGGTGATTATATGAAGGAATTAGATTATTCGTTGAGAAAAATAGGGATAGACTTTAAAAAATTAAGTTAAAAATATCACTTATGACAATCAAATCAATATAACCATGATCGTGAGGACAAGAATTTTTAAAACTTTAGCCCTGGTAACGGCAGGAACAAGCATTATTGCCTGTAATTCACAACAGAAAAAAGAAACCAAACAACCCAATATCCTGTACATTATGAGCGATGATCATGCTTACCAGTCAATTAGCGCTTATGGTTACGGATTAAATGAAACACCTAATATAGATCGCCTTGCCAGGGAAGGTGCAATTTTTACAAAAGCCTGTGTTACGAATTCAATAAGTGCGCCCAGCCGTGCGGTTCTGCTTACCGGAAAACACAGCTTCGTTAACGGGAAAATTGATAATTATGTCCCATTCAACTGGGATCAGGAAAGTTTTCCGAAGATACTCCGGGCTAACGGCTACCAGACTGCCATGATTGGCAAGATTCACCTCAACGGTATTCCCCAGGGATTTGATTTTTCAATGGTATTGCCCGGGCAGGGACAATATTACAATCCCGATTTCCTTATCAACGGGCAAAAATTGCGCATAGAAGGGTATTGCACTGAAATTATAACTGAAACTGTTCTCGACTGGCTGAAAAACAAACGTGATCCTGATAAACCTTTTTGCCTTCTTTACCATCAGAAAGCTTCTCACAGGAACTGGCAGCCTGCACCAAAATACTTAAATCTTTATGATGATAAAACTTTTGAACCACCTGTAAACTTTTTCGACGACTACAGCGGAAGGGGAACAGCCGCCAGGGAACAGGAAATGAAAATTGACGGCTACACAGAATGGGGTCATGACTTTAAGCTTATTGTCGATCCTGATGGAGATTCAACAAATTTCTACAACGACATCTTAAGAATGAACAAGGAACAGAGAGAAATCTGGATGGCTGCATACGAAAGTGAAAATCAGGAATTTCTTAAAGCAAAGCTGACAGGGAAGGAACTCGTGCTATGGAAGTTCAACCGTTTTATTAAAGATTACCTGAGGTGCATTAAGTCGATTGATGATGGTGTTGGCCAGGTGCTTGATTATCTTAAAGAGGCCGGCCTCGACAACAATACAATTGTAATCTATACCTCCGACCAGGGATTTTACCTTGGTGAACATGGTTGGTTCGATAAAAGATTCATGTACGAAGAATCATTCAGGACTCCTCTTCTTATGAAATATCCAAAAGAAATAAAGCCCGGGACAAAAATTGACAAACTGGTACAGAATCTTGATTTCGCTCCTACTATTCTTGATTATGCAGGAGTAAAAATCCCGGAAAATATGCAGGGTATATCATTCCGCAAACTTGTCAGCGGAAAATCCTCCAAATGGCGTGATGCAGTTTACTATACATACTACGAATATCCATCAGTAACTATGGTTAAAAGGCATTACGGAGTGGTTACCGAACGCTATAAACTGATGCATTTTTACTACGATATTGATGAATGGGAGATGTATGATCTAAAGACCGATCCCATGGAGATGAAAAACATTTATTATGACCCGGCTTATGCCGATGTCAGGGATATGCTGCATAAAAAACTTGAAGAACTTCGCAAATTTTATGGAGACAGCGACGAACTGAATAATAAATTCGTAAAAGAATACCTCGACTGGCTAAAGAACAGATAATTATTTAATATTATCCCCTAATGAAAATATTTATTAAAGGCATGGTTGCCGTATTAGCCGGGAAAAATAAATGCTCAATCTATTCAGAATTATTCACTAATTTTAAGGAGTATATTTTAAACAAAAAATATAGCGGATCTATTTCGATGGTAAACTAAATATAAAACACCAGTACAATGAATACGAACCTTTTTAAGACAATAACTCTTATATCAGCAGGGACAAGCCTTGTCTCCTGTGGCACACAACAAAGAGAATCCCGAAAGCCAAATATAATCTATATTATGAGCGACGATCATGCTTACCAGGCAATCAGCGCTTATGGATACGGATTGAATGAAACACCCAATATCGACCGTCTTGCAAAAGAGGGTGCTATTTTCACCAAAGCATGTGTGACCAATTCAATAAGTGCCCCGAGCCGGGCAGTCCTTCTTACAGGCAAACATAGTTTTGTCAACGGGAAGATCGATAATTCTGTTCCTTTCAACTGGGATCAGGAAAACTTCCCGAAAATCCTGCAGGCTAACGGATACCAGACTGCAATGATTGGCAAGATACACCTTGACGGCATTCCACAGGGATTTGATTTTTCCATGGTATTGCCCGGACAGGGTCAGTATTATAATCCTGATTTTCTGATCAACGGGGAGAAATTGCGACTTGAAGGGTACTGTACTGAGATCATTACTGAAACTGCCCTCGACTGGCTGAAAAACAAGCGCGATCCGGAAAAACCGTTTTGCATGCTTTACCATCAGAAAGCACCACACAGGAACTGGCTCCCCGCACCAAAATATGTAAACCTGTATGACGATAAAACATTTGAACCTCCCGCTAACTTTTTTGACGACTACAGCGGAAGAGGAACAGCCGCCAGGGAACAGGAAATGAAGATCGACGGCCACGGACAATGGGGACATGATTTTAAGCTTATTGTTGATCCCAACGGAGATACAACTAATTTTTACAGGGATATTTTAAGGATGAATGATGAGCAAAGAGAAAACTGGATGGCTGCATATGAAAGTGAAAACCAGGAGTTCCTGAAAGCAAAGCCTACAGGTAAAGAACTGGCTTTATGGAAGTTCAATCGTTATATAAAAGATTATCTAAGGTGTATCAAATCGGTTGATGACGGAGTTGGTGAAGTGCTCGATTATCTCAAAGAGGCAGGCCTGGA
>Ga0105094_10002247_pt1 | contig 10086 bp, 12 predicted proteins | sample PPLLak1March2015_2_FD_87023 | JGI IMG/M metagenome (GOLD analysis project Ga0105094, IMG submission 87023) | Freshwater sediment microbial communities from Prairie Pothole Lake near Jamestown, North Dakota, USA - PPLs Lake P8 Core (3) Depth... | ecosystem: Environmental > Aquatic > Freshwater >...
GAGGGGGTTGTGCAGAACGCCATCCGTGCCGAGCTCTTCACTTCCATGCAACGAAAAGTCCCAGTTTCTCGAACTTTGCAGATCATCCTCGAAAAAGGGTGACAGACCGAGGTCGACATGGCTGCATGAGGATTTCTCGATATGGAGAACTTACGACTCTCCAATTCAGTAAGTTGTGCCTCATAGATTCTCACTCACCAAGTTCGGATGAATGGTGGGACAACCTATCAAAACTGTTGAGCTAACAGCTAAGAGCTAATCGCTCAATTCAGGGGTGAAGAAGAAAGTCTTTTCCGCCACGGGTGTTTGCGGGTGAACCATGCTTCAGAGCATTCAGATTTGCCGCAGGTTGGCCATGGTCCTGGGAATCGACACAGTCTATTTTTCAGCTTCAGAAGATCAGGAGTGGAAAGCCTCCTTTTGGACCGGGGCTCGAGGCCGGCTGAGGGAGCAGAGGAGGATGCCCGTGGCCAGGGTGATGAGTCCCCCTGCCGTGCTCCATGAAGGGGCTTCCCCGAAGACCAGGTAGCCCAGCAGGGTGGCTCCGATGGGCTCTCCCATGAGGACGACGGCGATGGTGGTGGGGGGAAGGAACCGCAGGGCCCAGTTGAAGGTGGTGTGGCCGATGAGCTGTGGAATGAGGGCCAGGAGCCCCAGGATCAGGTAGGTGCGTCCGCTGAGTCCACCCAATGACAGGTTGCCCGTGATGCAGAGGAGAAGCAGCACCAGGGCGGCTGCGCCGTAGACCAGGAACGTGTAGGAGGTGAGGTCCATGGAGCGCCGGGCTGATCGGCCGATCACCAGGTACCCGGCGGCCATGACGGCCCCGGCGAGGGCCAGCAGATCCCCCCAGAAGGCCTCTCCCGAAGCGGAAAAATCCGACCCGGCCACCCAGACTCCCCCCAGGGTCGAACATGAGACGCCGACGAGCATCCACCGGTCGAAGGGCTCGCGCAGCCAGAGGCGCGAGAACAAGGATGCGAAGAGCGGCGTTGTGCTGACGAGCGTGACCGAGCTTGCGATGGTGGTCATCTTGAGCGACTGGATCCAGCAGGCGAAATGAAGGGCCAGGAAAGCTCCGGAGAGCAGAGTGATGGCCAATGTCCTTGGGATGAGGGCCGGGGCGGTCGAGGTGATCCGCTTTCTCGCGAACAGAGGCCCCAGCACCAGGGCTGCCAGGGCAACCCGGTACCACGCGATGACCAGGGCCGGGGCCTCCGCCATGCGGATCAAAATGGAGGCTGAGGAGACGGCCGAGATGCCGACAGCGATCCATAGCCAGAGAATGTGGGCCTTGGGATGGTTCAGGGGAACGGGCTCCTGGAGGGCCTCAAAGGTTGAGCGGGGATGGGGCCAGGCGGCGCTGCCGGGGGCAATCCTGTTTCATTTCAAGTTCCCTCTTGACAAACGGACAACTCTTGAAATATGTAAAGACGTTTCATATCAGTTCTTTGAGAGGAGGCTTCCTGATGTTTAAGAGCCCTTGTATCAATTGCGACAGAGCCAATGAAGACAAGAACAAGTGTTTGGAAAACTGTGAGAAGTTGAGAGAGTATCAGGAAATGATCTTGAAGCAAGGGATTTATGCTACGATGTAGCGGGTTGCTCCAGGGGATTCTCTGAAGGCGGCTGGCCGTGCCGCCTTTTTTTTCTCATTGATCTTGAGGGCTCACCTGCGCTTTCGTGAGCCAGCTGGAGGAAGGGTATATGTACGCTATTTTTCGGTCGGGCGGAAAACAATATCAGGCGGCACCGGGTGCGGTCCTGAGGCTCGAGAGGATTCCCGGCGAAATTGGGGAGACGGTGACTTTCGACCAGGTGCTGGCCATCGCCGACGGGGACCAGGTGGATTTCGGAAAGCCGGTTCTGGCGGATCACTCGGTGGTGGGGCGCATCATCGAGCAGGCGCGGGCTCGCAAGATTCTCATCTTCAAGCACAAGCGACGCAAAGACTACCGCAAGAAGCAGGGGCATCGGCAGTATTTCACAGCCGTGAAAGTGGAGTCCATCACTCTGCCGGGCTCGGATGCGCCCGCAGAGGTGGCGGAGGCTTCCGAGGAGTAGCTCTGTTTTGTGTGGTTTTGGAGGGATGACCGATGGCACACAAGAAAGCGGGAGGCAGCTCCCGAAACGGCCGCGACAGTGCGGGACAGCGCCGTGGCGTGAAGAAGTTCGGCGGTGAATTGGTGAAGGCGGGTAACATCATCGTGCGGCAGCTGGGAACCAAGTTCCATCCGGGAAAGAACGTCGGGATGGGGAGGGACTTCACGATCTTTTCCCTCATCGAGGGTCAGGTGACCTTTGAATACCTGGACAAGCGGCGCCAGAAGATCAGTGTTTACCCGATGGTGTCTGCCGCTGAATGATCCTGTTCGGACCCTGTCGGTGAGGTGAAGGCGGCCCCTCGGGACCGTTTCCCATCGGGCAGGCGTGTTGATAGACAGACCGGTTGATCTGGCTCGCCAGGCGCGACAAGAACCCTTCCCCGGCAGTGGAAGGGTTCTTGTCGTTTTCGGCCGGAAGGAAATCCGCAGAGGGACGGCGATGAAATTTGTGGACGAGGTGCGCATTCGAGTCCAGGCGGGAGATGGGGGCAACGGCTGCGTGAGCTTTCGTCGTGAGAAATACGTGCCCCGAGGCGGTCCGGATGGCGGTGACGGCGGAAGGGGGGGGGATGTGATCCTCGTGGCCGTGTCCAATAAGCACACACTCCTGGACTTCCGCTACCGCCATCTTTTCAAGGCCGCCCGGGGCAGGCACGGATCGGGGCAGAATCGGCATGGGCGCGGCGGTGAGGACCTGGTTCTGGAGGTTCCCGTGGGAACCGTGGTGAAGGACCCGCTGGGCGAGGAGGTGCTCGCCGATCTCACGGAGTCGGGCCAGGCATGGATTGCTGCCAGGGGCGGATCGGGAGGGCGCGGCAATGCGCGCTTCGTCTCGTCGATTCGGCAGGTGCCTCGATTCGCCGAAGAGGGACGACCGGGAGAGGAGGCCGAGTTTGTGCTCGAGCTCAAGCTCATGGCCGATGTCGGTCTGGTGGGTTTTCCCAATGCCGGCAAGTCCACGCTCATTGCGGCCGTATCGGCGGCAAGGCCCAAAATCGCCGACTACCCGTTCACGACCCTCGTCCCCAACCTCGGAGTGGTGGCGTTCGGCGATGCTCCCCCCTGCGTGATGGCGGACATCCCGGGACTCATAGAAGGCGCACATGAAGGAGTCGGGCTGGGCATCCGGTTCCTCCGGCACATCGAAAGGACGCGGGTCCTCGTGCACCTCATCGATGTGAGCGAGCTGGACGAGAGCGACCCGCTCAAACCGCTGCGGCAGATCGAAAGCGAGCTGAGCAGCTACTCGGAGCAGCTGCCCCTCAAGGAGAGCATCATCGCGTTGAACAAGGCGGATCTGGTTCCCGACGGAGATAAGCTCGAACGACTGGCGGCGGCCTACCGGGAGACGGGGCGCTCCACGGTGGTTGTCTCGGCCCTGGCCCGAAAAGGGCTTCAGGATCTGCTGCTGCTGCTGACGAAGATCGTGAATGCGCCCGCACAGGAAACCGACATGGGATAGGGTGGTCCTGTTGCTTGCGCGTCATGCCCGCGCGATGCTCGACGGGGTCCAGGCATTTGAACGCCTCTGGGTTCCCGCCGGGGACATGCGGGAATGACGATGAGCTCCGTCGGTCGATGTCACGCAGGGGGTTTCGGGCGTTCGGACGAGGCTCCTCCCCGGCAGCGTTTCCCGGTTCCCAAACACCTTGCCCTTGGGGTGCCTTTCCTGTAAATGCCTTCAGTGAGCAGTCCCTCATGCCCCTTTGGCGCACGCTGAACAACGAAAAGGCTCAAGGGGCTGATTTTGACTTGAGAGTTGAAACCTGAAACTTGAAACCTTTTGCAGCAGGGAAATGCGTGTGGGCCATGCCGATGCTCTGCCTCGGTCTTTTGCATTCTTTGAGTGAGTGAGCCATGCCGGAAGAGAGTCTCGATCGCGATCGTCTATTCCAGCGCTGCCGCAGGCTGGTGATCAAGGTAGGGAGTGCCGTGCTCACGGGGCCCCGGGGTTTGAATCGAGTGATGATTCATCGGTTGAGCGACCAGATCGCCGAGCTCAAAGAGCGTGAAAAGGATCTCAAGATCGTGATCGTGTCCTCGGGGGCTGTGGCGTCCGGCGTGCGCAAGATCGGCCTTTCGGAAAAGCCCCGCACCATTCCCCACAAGCAGGCCGCGGCGGCGGTGGGTCAGGGTGTCTTGATGGAGGCCTGGGAAGAGGCCTTCGACAAGTACGGGATCCTCGTGGCGCAGGTTCTGCTGACGGGTGAGGACCTGGCCCAGCGGCACCGTTACCTGAACGCCCGGAACACCCTGGAAACCCTCCTCGACTGGGGGATCCTTCCCATCATCAACGAGAACGACACGGTGGTGATCGAGGAGATCAAGTTTGGAGACAACGATCAGCTCTCGGCCATGATCGCCGGCCTCATCGGGGCGGACCTCGTCGTGAATCTCACGGATACGGAGGGCCTGTACGACTGTGATCCCAGGGTCAACGCCTCGGCGCGTTTGATTCCCCTGGTGCGGCGCGTGGATTCGAAGGTCCTGGCGTGTGCGACGCCCGAGGCGGGGAGTGTCGGCACCGGCGGGATGCTGAGCAAGGTGAGCGCCGCCAGGAAATGCCTGGCTTCGGGAGTGGCGATGATCATAGGGCCCGGCCGGGAGCGCGATGTGCTGCTGCGCCTGTTTCATGGCGAGCCCATCGGCACGCTCTTCCTGCCGCATGAGAGGCAGTATCACGGCATGAAGCTCTGGCTGGCGAATTTGCCCAAGCCCGCGGGAGATCTGCAGCTGGATGAGGGTGCCGTGGCGGCGCTCCGGAATCGGGGCAAATCCTTGCTGCCCATTGGGGTTCGGAAGGTCGTCGGGACTTTCGGTGTGGGGGCTGCCGTGCGTTGCGTGGATGAGAAAGGGGACCTCGTGGGTGTGGGCCTGACCAACTACAAGTCCTCTGAGATCGAGCTCATCAGGGGGCATCGATCGGAAGAGATCGAGTCCATCATCGGTTACAAGCATTCGGATGAGGTCATCCACCGCAACAACTTCGTCCTCATGGGAGAAATCCCGGAGGTGGCCGAAGGAGAGATGCATGCGTGAAGATATCCTGTCCATGGGCAAGAAGGCTCGCCATGCGGCGCATCAAATCGGGCTGGCCGGGAGCAGGGCCAAGAGCGACGTGCTGATGGGGATGGCGGACGCTTTGCTCGAAGAGGAGCGGTCCATTGCCGAGGCCAACGGGAAGGATCTGGCCGAGGCGTCGGCGCGAGGCCTTTCCGGCGCCAAGCTGGACCGGCTGCGTATCAGCGGGAAGGTGCTCAAGGAAATGACCGATGGCCTGCGGGAGGTGGCGGCTCTGCCCGACCCGGTGGGCGAGGTCACCCGCATGTGGGTGCGGCCCAACGGACTGCAGGTGGGGCGCATGCGCATTCCGCTCGGCGTCATCGGCATCATTTACGAGTCGAGGCCCAATGTGACGGTCGATGCGGCCGCCGTCTGCATCAAGGCCGGAAACGGGGTCATCCTGCGGGGAGGGTCCGAGGCGTTCCATTCCAACGTGTGCCTGGCTTCCATCCTTCGCCGGTGTCTGACTGAAAAGGGCTTGCCGGAGGATGTGGTGCAGCTTGTGGGGACCACCGACCGCCATGCGGTGCTGGACCTGCTCAAGCTCGAGGAGTACATCGACGTCATGATCCCCCGGGGGGGCGAGGAGCTCATCCGCTTCGTCTGCGAGCATGCCCGCATGCCCGTCCTCAAGCATTACAAGGGGGTGTGTCATGTCTACGTGGATGAGTCGGCGGACCTGGACATGGCCGAGGGGATCTGCCTCAACGCCAAGGTGCAGCGACCGGGCACCTGCAACGCCATGGAGACCCTCCTGGTGCACCGGGCGGTAGCGGGAGCCTTTTTGCCCCGGATGGCCGAATCCTTCCGGAGGGAGGGCGTCGAGCTGCGGGGATGCCCGGAAGCCCGCCGCCTGGTTCCGGACTGCAGGGAGGCTACCGAGGAGGACTGGCATGCGGAATACCTGGATTACATTCTGGCTGTGCGCGTCGTCTCCGGAATGGAGGAAGCCATGGAGCACATGGCGACCTATGGCTCACAGCACACGGAAGCCATCGTGACTCAGGACTTCCGTCGGGCTCACCGCTTCGTCCGGGAGGTTCAATCGTCTCTGGTGCTGGTGAACGCATCGACACGGTTCAACGACGGGTTTCAACTGGGCCTGGGGGCCGAGATCGGGATTTCGACTTCCCGGCTGCATGCATTCGGGCCCATGGGGGTGGAGGAGCTGACCACGACCAAGTTCATCGCTTTCGGAGATGGCCAGCTGCGGAGTTGATGCGCGCGGGCTTGAGTCCCTGAATGGCGCGGCATTGCCGATGACCCGTGAGAAATGACCAGCGAGATCCGGAAAAAGATGGGTGTTTTGGGCGGAACCTTCGATCCCGTCCACTACGGTCACCTGCGCGCCGCCGAAGAAGTCCTCGAAGCCCTTGGCCTGGACGGGATCCTGTTCATTCCCGCTGCTTCGCCTCCCCACAAATCCCAGGCTGGAATCGAGGATTTCGAACACCGATGCGAGATGCTCAAGCTGGCGGTTGCCGACCAGCCGCAGTTCGAGGTGTCCGACCTGGAGCGGCGGCTCCCCGGCAAATCCTACACCGCCGTGACGCTTCGAAAGCTTCAAGAGGTCCTTGCGGAGGGAACGGAGCTCTTTTTTCTCGTCGGAATGGATGCCTTCCTCGAGCTGCACACGTGGTGGCACTACCGCGAGCTGTTCGAGCTTTCGAATCTTGTGGTCCTGAGACGTCCGGGGCATGATGAAGAGTGGATTCCGGTGTTTCTGAGAGAGCATGTGTCGCCGCTCTATGCGTGGCAGGCGGAGTCGGGTGCGTTTGTGCATCCTCGGATGCTCCCGGTCTTTGTGGTCAGGAATACCTACCTGGGCATCTCGTCAACCCGTATCCGATGGTTGGCTGCCCACGGGAAATCCATCCGGTATCTGGTTCCTCATGAGGTCTTGCGTTATATTGCGGGAAAGCGGCTTTATCAGTCGTCTTCCATACTTCGGGTCAGATGATGCAGGAGCTGCTGAAGGCCTCCATGGGGAAGCTGGGAGAACTGCATGGCCGGGATGCGGGTTCAGGTCATTTCGGAATTTATATCGAATGCTGAGGGAATGAGATTTGGTGGATGAGCTCAAAACAAGCCTGAATGCTATGAGCGCCAGGGCGAAGGCGCTTTGGTTTGCGAGGTTGGCTGTAGATTTCAAGGCTCTGGATCTGGTGGTCCTCGATGTGACCGGGCTGTCTTCTTTTTCCGATTTCTTTGTGATCTGCAGCGGAAAATCCAGCCGGCAGGTGCAGGGCATTGCGGACAACATCCAGGCGAGTCTGAGGAAAGAGGGAATCAGGCCGCTGGGGATCGAGGGGCATCGTGAAGGCCAATGGGTGCTGATGGATTATGGTGACGTGATCGTGCACGTTTTCTACGAGCCCGTTCGGCTCCTCTACGATCTGGAGAGCCTGTGGTCGGAGGCCAGGCGGGTGAGATGCGATCGCGAAGATGTGCCGGAGGGCACCGTTTTGCCGTGAGGTGATGATCTCATGAGACGCGTGACCGGGTTCAGATCTTTCAAAAGCTTCGTGTGCCTGGCGACGACCCTCTCCTTCCTGGCCGTTTCGTGCCCCTTCGGACCAGGCTCCGCCTGGGCGCTGAGTCTCAGTGAAGAGAAGGAGCTTGGCCGAAAGACGCTCGAAATGTTTCGGGACCGTCTACCCCTGATCGAGGACGGTGAGCTGATCACGTATGTGCAGTCAGTGGGGGAGCGGGTCGCCAGGCAGGTCGGGATCACCCCCTACCAGTATCAGTTCTTCGTGGTGAATGAGGGGGTGCCCAACGCGTTCGCCATACCCGGCGGTTACATCTTCATTTACAGGGGACTCATCGAGCTGATGCAAAACGAGGGGGAGCTGGCCTCCATCCTGGCTCACGAGATCTCCCACATCCAGGCACGGCACATTCACCGCAGGCTTGAGGAATCGAAGCTGATCAACATCGCCAGCCTGGCCGGGGTGATTGCGGGAGTGCTGCTGGGGATAAGCGGAGGCAGCGGTGCCAGGGCATCCCAGGCCATCACCATGGGGACCATGGCGGGAGCGCGGACCTACCAGCTCCAGTACAGCCGGGAAAACGAACGGGAGGCCGATCAGATCGGGTTCAGGTATTTGACGGCAGCCGGCTATTCGCCCCGCGACATGGTCACGATCATGGAGCGGCTCAATCAGGACAAATGGAGGGCGAGCTCCAAGCTCCCCTCCTATCTCTCGACTCATCCCGCCCTGGGGGAGCGCGTGCTCTATCTTCGGGAGCATGTCGAGAGGGAGAAGGCATCCAAAACATCCCCGCGGGTCATTCTGGAGGGGGAGTTCGAGCTGATGCAGGCGGCCATGGTGGCCGATCATTCGGACTTTCGGGTTGCAATGGATCGTTTTCAGGCCGAAGCCAAGAAGGCCGGCAAGAAGCGATCGGCTGTGGCGGAATACGGCATGGGCAGGCTGTATTTGCGCCAGGGAAAGGTGGAGGAGGCTCTGCCCCATCTTCAGGAAGCTGCGAAGATGGCATCCTCCAGCCCCTATGTGATGAGCTCCCTGGGCGCCGTTTACTTCCAGATGGGAAAGCTGCAGGAGGCGCAGCGAGTCCTGGAGACCGCGCTGGTCCTCAACCCTTCATCTCCCGTGGCCCATCTGAGGTTGGCTCAGGTCCTCCAGGATCTCGGCCAGAAGTCGGAAGCCCTCAAACATCTGCAGCAAATCGAGGAGCTGGCTCCCAGTTTTCCTGAAATCGACCGTCTCCTCGGTGTCCTCCTGGGACAGGGGAACCAGATCGGACCCGCTCATTATCATCTGGGGAGGTACTATGAACAGAGGCGTGACTGGAAGCTCGCCGAGTTTCATTACCAGAAGGCCAGAAGCTTGACCCAGGACTCACCCCAGAGGCTTGCAGAGATCGACCAGTCCCTGAAGGAGGTGGTGCAGCGTGGAAAGAAGGCTGCATATGAGAAATCCAGATAAAGGTGATCAAGCCGCTCAAGTGGAGTCCGACCCTCGTGTGGAAGCTCACTGAGCTCATTCTGGCTTCGTCAATGTGGAATGGCAGCGGATCCGGCAGAGAAGAGAAGATTTGACATGTTGAAGCGGAAGCAGAAGATTCTTTTGGGTTCTCTCGGCGGCGTGGGTTTGTTGTTTGCGGTTCTGGCCGGAGTGTCAGAGCATGTCCCGTGGCTCCATTCCATTTGTTCGGGCCTCGGGGATGGCTGCCAGGAAACGGCGACCTACACGCTTTTCAGTGTTCCCCTCTGGATTTATGGTATCGTTTTCTACGTCGCGTTCATGGGCGCCGTTCTCGTGGAGCGATTGCACCCCGCGCTGGATTGGCTTGTGGCGGCACTTCTGGGGGCGGAGGCCACACTGGTGCTGATGATGGCCGGTGAGAGGCTGATCTGCGTGTATTGCCTGGGGAATCTTGTGACAGTTTTGGCCATTTTTCTGTTGTCATTTCACAAAGAGATCTTCTGGCGCACGGTGTCCCTCAGCCTCATCGCCTACCTGCTTTCCTTTCACTTCATCGTCAAGCTCGATGCCGCGGGCGGTGCGGTTCAGGCAGGCTCCCAACCTCAGCAGGCGGCGGCCAAGGTCGGGGCACAGGAGATCAGCATGGCCCAGCTGGAGGAACCTCTGGTGACGCAGCTCTTTGACCTCCAGCGGGAGATGCATCGACTGAAGCGGGAAAAGCTGGACGACATGATCGTCGAAGCGTTGCTGCAACAGGAGGCGGTCGCCCGCAACATAGCCGTGCAGCAGCTCGTCAACGACGAGGTGGTCTCCAAAGGGGTTCCGGTGAGCGACGTCGAGGTGGATCAGTATTATCTGGAAAATCGTGCCAAGCTCGCGGAATGGAAAGGGTCGCTCGAGGAGTTGAGGAACCGGATACGGTCGGTTCTTCAGCAGCAGAAGACCTACCAGAAGGTCGTCGAATA
>Ga0105094_10002249_pt1 | contig 10079 bp, 4 predicted proteins | sample PPLLak1March2015_2_FD_87023 | JGI IMG/M metagenome (GOLD analysis project Ga0105094, IMG submission 87023) | Freshwater sediment microbial communities from Prairie Pothole Lake near Jamestown, North Dakota, USA - PPLs Lake P8 Core (3) Depth... | ecosystem: Environmental > Aquatic > Freshwater >...
CCTTTAGCATAGCCGTATCTGGTCTGAGGACCCACTATCTGTTCCCTGAAATCACTTTCCTGAAGAGCCAGATAAAAAAACTGTAGAGGAAGCTGCATTCTCTTTAAATAATTAAAAACAATTTTTGTATATCCGTTCCGGTTTGCCCGTTCTAAAGCATTCTTCAGGCGGTCGCTGGACTTCCATTTAGCAATGTAATTTTTTACTTCTGCCATGAATTCCTGGGGCATTACAATCTCACATTCCCCAAATGCCCTGGCCGTTTGTATAATCAGCCTGTCTTCTTCATTTAAATCATAAATACCCAGTTCATTAACAAGCTGATTATAATTATTTTCCATTTGCCGGTGTTTCGAATCAATTTTCAGCAGTGCATTACCTACCGAAGGATCATTAGAATTTCTCAGGCTCTCTCTTAGCCCCGAGATTTCCAGTTCCAATGATTTCATACTGTAAAAAATGTTTTCGGCTAAAGATTTCTGCTTATTTTCTTTTATCTGCTGATAGATCGCGTAAGCGGCAGCTAAAACAGCTACTGCACCTACAACAATTATTATCCGTAAATATTTTGATGAATGCTTTTTCTTAACAAGCTTAAAGGCCTCCCTCATCATCCGGGTATGCTGACCCATCTCATGCCCGTCGCCTGTCTCTTCAAAATAATGCTTGATATACTTGGTTAGCGAAGGATCTTCTTTAGAAAAATTGCCGGGAGTTGAAGATGTTTTTTCTTTCGCAGATTCTATTTCATAGGAATCACATAAAGTAAATTGAAGTATGGGGCCGCTGCTGCCGAGCTGCAGGGAGGCAGCATTTTTCAATTTTGTTTTTTTTATCTTATTGCCGTTAAGATATGTACCATTGCTGCTGTTTTTATCTGAAACCCACCACCCGTTATTCTCTTTAACCACCTCAATATGTACACGGCTTACAATCCCTTCATCGATTTGAATTGAACACTCATCCGACCGGCCAACAGTAAAATTATTCTGAAAATAAAATTCTTTCTTGGCCAGTTTTCCGCTTTCAATTTTTACCTTAAGTATTTTTGGATTATAATTCCGTGCTTCCGCAATCTGTGTCTGGTTCATTATTTTAAAAGCATCATTTTCTTCTGTGCATTAAACTTCGGAGTTTCAATTCCTACAATGTAGACGCCGCTCGATAAATGGCTCCCGTTGAATTCCACTTCGTAACTTCCTGCATCAAGCATTTCGTTATCCATCAATGTACTGACAAGTTCTCCCAGGATATTGAAGACTCTGACCGATATTCTTTCCGTCTCCGGTAAAGAAAATCTTATTATTGTTTTAGGATTAAATGGATTAGGGTAATTCTGATAGAGCTGGTGTGCAACAGGGAGTAAACTTTTCTTTATTTCTTTAATGTACTCCTCCGTACCTATAAACAACTTGAAAGAATTGAACTGATGTGCAGATTTGAATACAATCCCCGGCTTCTCTTTCACATTGTATAAATTCTTAAGCCTGGCATCAAAAAGATATATTTCATAAGTATTGAAATTTTCAATTCCCTCACAGTTTATTTCGATCGGCCGATTCGGAACGGTTTTAATTTCAACCGCATATTCCTGTCCTTCTCCGATTGAAGGCCTTTGTTCTACGAACAGATATTTCTCTCTCTCCGGCAATTCATTTCTTAATAAATTTATATTTTCCTTCTGAAAATCTCCCGGCGGTGAATAAAAATCCTTCTCATCAATTCCGTCATTGGATGCAGGATCAATTCCGATAAATATTTTTGAGGCTTCCTGTTTATTCGATCCGGTTACGGATAATTTCAAAAAGTTCTCTGCATTTATAGGAAACAACTGATCATACTCTTTTTTTCCTACAGTGCCGCTAATTTCATAAGGTATTTTAAGCGCCGCCAAATTCGTAGAGTCATTATAATAGTAATATCCCTCATAAGGTTTCATTTCCGTTGGATTAGTCCAGCTCCCGTTCCAGGAATAAAGCAGTTTGTTCGCAGGAAGTGAATTTAAATTTCTAATACTCGACCATTGCGCATTTTTCTCGAACGGAGTTGATATTAAATTCCAGCCGGGATGAAGAGGAATTGAATACGTGTAATCTGTATTACTCAGCGGAACTGAATTCACCTGCTGATTAATGCTTAGAGGATTTTTCCCGATAACCCAGTAAGCTTTACCCGGTGCAAATGTAAAATCAGATCTAAGTTCAAGATAGTTTTGGTTATTTCCGTTATCCCAATAAACGCTCCAATCATATTCAAAATCCCCGCTCAGCTGCATCGGTATTGAAGAGTTTCCCGGGACACCAATTATTCTATAATTGTTTGTATTATCCACGCTACCAAAGGTTTTGGAAACAGATAAAGAGATATTTGCCGGATAACTAAATCCTGTCCCCGCCAAGCCTACCGTATTTGTACCTCCGGCTGCATTATGCTGTATAGTTAATAGACCGACGTAAATTTTTCCTTCCGCCGGAGTGAAAGTAACCGTAACTTTTATACTGTCTCCCGGGAGAACCACAAAATTTGCGGTATCAACCGTAAAAGCATTATCACTGCTGTTAATTCTAGTAACGTCTAGATTCGCAACTCCTTCATTCTTAACATAAAAAAATTGTGATGTACTGCTGCCGGTAATTAAAATTCCAAAACCCAAAGCTGTTTTAGTTAAGGTTAAAATTGCAACAGGATTAACAGTTCCTGTTCCAGTTAAATTTATTATCGCCGGGCTTCCGCTTGCATTATGATCAATGGTTAAAACTGCATTATATGTTTTGGCTTCTGCCGGTGTAAAGGTAAGCAATACTTGATGGCTGTCCTGAGGCGGAACTGTAAAGCCCGTTGAAGCTGACTTAAATGAAGTATCATTACTGGATATACTGGAGATTACCAAATCTGCAGTCCCTTCATTCCGGATGTAAAATGATCTTTGAAGACTAGAATTGACAGTTACAGAAGGAAAGGTTATCGCCGTAAGCGACAAGCTGAAAATAGCAACAGGATTACTCACCCCGCTGCCGCTTAAACTTGCACTGCTTGGACTTCCCGATGCATTATGAATTATTGTCAAAGATGCACTATAACTTTTTGCTTCTGCCGGAGTGAATGTGATGGTAACTTTCTGGCTGTCACCTGATGGTATTGAAAAATTCGTCGAGTCAATTGTGAATGCATTATTATCGGATGTAATGCTGGTAACAAGCAATACTGCATTCCCGTTATTCTTTATGAAAAAAGATCTTGATATACTAGAGTTCACGGTGATTTCCGGGAAAATTATTGCAGAAGCTGACAAAGTTATTCTAGGAGCAGTTGTTTCGGATGTACCGTTCCCGCTCAAAACAACCATATCGGGGTTTACAGAAGCATTGCTGTATATAATTAATGTATCGGAGAATGATGCCGCGGCGTTTGGAGAGAAAGTAATAACAACTTCTGTACTGTCGCCGGCGGGAATATTTAACTGATCCGCGTTTATGGAAAATGCATTTACTTATTTACTATGCTGTCGATTATGCACGGTGCCGAGCCTGAATTGCGGATAAAGAAATTCTTAGAAGAGCTGCTGTCAACCTTTACATTACCAAACTGCAGTCCATTAGCTGATAAACTAATAATGGGGAACAACGCATTGTATCTTGCAAGCGCAAAATCAAAACTAAATCCGTCAAGTGAAGTCCCGGCAGCAATTACTTTTCCGTCCGGCTGAAGCGCAGTTGATAAATTAAGATCCTGGCTGCCTTCAAAATCAATTGTAACTTTCCCATTAATGCCGAAAGTATTATCAATTGTGCCGTTTGAATTAAATCTGGCTAAAGCAAAATCATAATTACTGCCGTTAGAAAAGTTCCTCCCTACTATTATTTTTCCGTCCTGCTGAAGAACAGCCGAAGACTTTAAAGCAATCGAAGTTCCTATGTTTGAAACCACTTTTCCATCATCACCAAAAGTGTTATCCAAAGAACCGTCAGGATTATATCTTGCCAGTGATATTTGATAAATGGAATCAATATAAGAATAACCGGCAATTATTATTTTGTCATCAGGCTGTATTAATACTGCTGATCCGAAATCATTGGTGCTTTCAAAATCAGTTGTAACAATTCCATCTGTATCAAAAGAATTATCAAGTGATCCGTTAGAATTATACCTGACAATTGCAAAATCAGAATTAACTCCGTTATTAGTAGATCCCGCTGCTACTATCTTTCCATCTTCCTGAATTGCTATTGAATTAATTTGATCATTTGAGCTTCCGCCCAAATCGGTTCTAACTACCCCGTCATTATCAACATTATCAAAGGCCATGTCCAAAGAACCATCAGTATTATATCTCACTACAGTAAAGTCGTTATCCCCGGCTGCTGAAGAATATCCAGCAACCAGTATTTTTCCGTTACTTTGAACTGCAATTGAATTTGCCACATCGTTTGCGCCGGTTATATCATTTTCGTTATTGCCTCCCCCGGGAAAAGTATTGTCAAGAGTGCCGTCCGGATTAAATCTGCTGACAAGAAAATCAGTACTTGAACCGCTGTTAGAAATACCGGCAACAATAATTTTATCATCTGGCAGTACTGCTATCGAATTTCCTGAACTTAAGTAGCCTAAATCATTAATTATTCTGCCGTCTGTATTAAAAGATGTATCGATTGTTCCATTGGAGTTATATCTGGCAATTGACATATTTGTATGGGATGTTCCGCTGGAATACCCGGCGGCTAATATTTTTCCGTCCTGCTGAATAGCCAATGCATTAAGAAGATCAAGCGAGTTTCCTAAATCAGTTGTCACCTTTCCTTCTGTGCCGAATGAGTTATCCAATGCACCGTCCGTATCGATTCTTACGACAGCAAAGTCGTAGCCGGAATAAGCAGTGCTTGATCTTCCGGCAATAACTATCTTTCCGTCGCCTTGTAATGCAGCCGAATAGCCGTCATCATCTGCATCAGCAAAGTCAATTACTACCTTCCCTGCATTGCCGAAACTATTGTCCGGAGTCCCGTCGGCATTGTAACGGATTAAAGTAAAATTCTGATTGGTGGAGATATATGATGATCCAGCAATTAATATTTTCCCGTCAGGCTGGATCACCAAAGAATATCCGTAATCATCGGAATTGACTGAACTTTCAAAATCTGTTTTAACTCTGCCGTTGGAACCAAAATCAAGATCTAATGATCCGTCTGTATTAAACCTGGCAATTGCGAAATCATTGCTGGTTCCATTATAGGAATATCCTCCAAGAATAATTTTTTCATCTTCTTGAATGTCAATGGAATTAGCAAATTCACTAGAACCTCCAAAATCAACAACGGCAATACCATTTACTCCATCTGCTCCGCCCAGATCAAATGTACCGTCTAAACTTCCATCAGTATTATACCTAGCAACCGCAAAATCATAGCTGGATCCGTTAAAATAAGAACCTACGGCTACAATCTTACCGTCTTCCTGAATGGCCAATGCGGATATTCCGATTCCGAATGAAGTTATTACCTTTCCATCGGTATCGAAAGTAATATCCGGTGTACCGTCGGAATTATATCTGGCTAAAGCAAAACCAAAAATAAAACCGTCATAAGCATAGCCGCCGACTACAATTTTTCCATTTTCCTGAATAGCAACGGAATAACCATAGTCGCTTGAACTCCCGAAGTCGGTGGTTACTTTGCCTGTACCTCCGAAAGTAGTGTCTAAAGTACCATCCGTATTATATCTTACAACTGCAAAATTATAATCAGAACCATCGACCGAGCTTCCCGCAACGACTATTTTCCCATCCGTTTGAATGGCCGAGGCGTATGATGAACTTATATAATCTTGTGAACTGCTAAAATCAGTTGTAACTCTTCCGGCTGATCCGAATGTCTTATCCAATGACCCGTCATCATTGTACCTGACAACATTAAAGTTCGCATTTGAACTTGGCCCGTTGTATGCATAACCGGCAAGAATAATTTTTCCATCAGGTTGAACTAATGCCGAATATCCCCACTCGTCAGATTCAGGATCCATATTGGTAATAACCTTTCCGTCGATTCCGAAAGTGTTATCTAGCTGTCCTCCCTGGGGAAGAATTACAGCCGCTCCAGATAAAAATATTGTTAATAATAACAATTTTGACATATAATCTCCTTTTAAGATCAAATTTTTTTATTTCAAATTTTGTTGTATAAGAAACTTCAGAGAATAGATTAAATAATAACGAGTATTTTTACTTATCTTATAAAATGATTTAAGAGGTCAAAGCAGAATCTAAAATCAGCGGTTTAATTAGGATAAGTTCAATTATTCTCCGGGTCTGACAGGAGGAGTACCTATTTTCTGCGGCTGAGGAGTAGTAGTACCTCCGCCATCATCGCCGCCGCCGCCGAGTAAAATTGCCGCAAGTCCCCCGGCCACTACTGCTCCGCCCCCGGCATAATAATACCATGCAAGCCCGCCCGATTTTTCCAATGATATTTTTAACTCATAATTTTTCAGCTGGGCATTTTTCCCTAATTCCTTGCTGTAATCCCACATGACGGATTTATTATTTCCCGGTTTAATTTTCTCAATATCTCCGGTTAATTGTACAACATCCAAAATATTTTTCGTGATTTTATCTATTAAACTTATTTCAATATTGTATTCTTCACTTTTATCCGCACGTAAGTCGTAGGAAATTTTTAATTTATCCTGTTCCCGCTGCAGCTTTAAGCCGGAAAGTCTGCTGTCTAAAGAACTAATATTAGGAAGCAGATTTACATCTATCTCCAAATCTATTTGAATAGAGGTTACCTGTTCCCCGGTAATATTTATTTCTCTCTCATCGGTTTTGTACCCTGATGCTTCAGATACTAGTTTATATTTCCCCGATTCAATTGTCTGCTTTTTGTTTCCTGTCCACTCTTTTACAAGATCCCCGCCGCTGTAAAGTTTATAGCTTGCTTCATCGGGATTTGAAACAATTTCCAGCTCGCCTATAGATGCTGTATAAACAGGTTCCAAATTTTCGGTAAGAAGCTTCTGCACATCGCGGGCCAGTGTGGAATTTTGCGACAGGTAGAACGGTTTTTCATAAATCTTATCAGCATTTTTAATTGAATAGATACTTAATTGATAGCCGCTGCTGTTATCAGGAAGAGACTTCCAGTTTAATAAATACTGAACACCTAGCGCATCACTCAGCGCATTAAGAAAATTTTTATCTTCGGGATTGAATTCATCTATTCCAAGAATTGTTTTATAATCATTTAAAACATCCGTAGAGTAAATGGTAAACTTATTTTTAATGTTTGATTCCTCAATCAACCCGTCGTACAGTTTTTCGCCGGATGATGTATTTTCTAAAATACATATTATAATAGGTTCAGTTCCCGTCAGCAATTTTGAGGGAAGCGGCTTATAATCTGCCTTAAAGTTTTGAGCATAAACATTTGTAAAGATTTGTGAAAGAGTCAGAAAAAAGATTACAGGAATTTTCCAACCAAGTATTCTTAATAAGTATTTCATTTTATTTTCCTACAATTAAATTAATTTGACTTCCTTTTTTAACCAGCGAACCGGCTTTTGGAATCTGGGTTATTACTTTTCCCCTGTTTGTTTCCGATGAAGCAATTTCAGAAATCTTTCCTTTAGTTAAGCCAAATCTGGAAAGAGTACTTTGCGCTTTTTTTATTGTAAAGCCGATAAGATTAGGAACCTTCAATTCTTTCGATTCGGTCTTTGAGCTGCATTTTAAAATCATTTCATCCAGATAGCTGTCGCTGCCAAAGAGCACTTTTACCTGATTGTAATTTTCCAAAGCGGTTCTGATATTTCCTTTATTATATTCTTTGTCTGCATAGCTGATCATGCTGTTTCTGATTTCCGGCAGCACCGAAGAAACATAAAAATTGTCCTGATCGAGCGTTCTGATTTCTTTGCAAATGTTGTAGGTCTGCACCGGATCGGTATATAAAAATTTTCCGGCTTCAATTTCCAGCTCTTTAACCTTAATTTGATTTGAAAAATCCTTGAAGGAAGAAGATGAAGAAAAATACCTTTCAGCCGAGGAAAGAATTTTTTTTGTTGCTGCAAAGTCATTTTTTTCAATTGATTCTTTTAAATCTTTCTCGAGCATATCGGAAATTTGCTTCAGCCGGCCGGCAGCGTGCTGATTGCCTGTATTAATTTTTGCGGCCTCGGCATATTTGTCGGCTGCATTTTCCTTTTCCGGCTCAATATAATTTCCTTTATCGAACAGCATATCCCCCTCTTCCAGAAGAAGCTGGACCCTCTTCTTTTCAAATTCATTCAAAGATTCCCAGTTTGTCCCTTCATTAGTATCCCGGCTGAACGGGAAGTAGCCGTTATCATAAAGAAAATATCCAAGAACAACTAACAGAACCGAGACTATTGAAATTGCAAAAACATTTTTCTTATATAAAAGCGGGTGATATTTCTTTTTAACATTTTCAAATTCTTTGGTTGTAATCTTTATGGTTTCATTATCATTCGGAGAATAATCCTCCTTCTGTTCCTGTTTAGCCCGCAATGCCTTGCTGAACTCTTTTCCAGTAGTAAACCGCTGCTTTTTATTTTTAGCTAAAATTTTATTGATTACTGTTCCGATCCACTTTGGCGCATTGGGTACAGTTTTATTAATCGGTTCAATTTTCTCATTAATAATTTTATAAATTGTTGAAACGGGAGTTTCTCCTTTAAATGGTAAATCTCCGGTAATACATTCATACAGCACTACTCCAAGACTATATAAATCGCTTTGCGAATCTACCTGTCCGCTGATTGCCTGCTCCGGACTCATATAATCGGGCGTACCTATAATCATTCCGCTTTGAGTAAGTTTTGTTGCGGTTACTGCGTGAGCAATTCCGAAATCGGTTAATATTGCTCTTCCATCCGAAGTAATGATAATATTACTGCTTTTTATATCGCGGTGTACAATTCCTTTATTGTGTGCATAGTCCAGTGCTTCTGCAACCGGTGCAATAATATTTATTGATTCATCAACCGGAAGTCTTCCTTTATCCCGGATAATATGATGCAGATCCATTCCTTCCAGGAATTCCATCGAGATATAATGAATTCCGTTCTCCGATCCCTGATCATATATCGTTACAATATTAGGATGATTCAGCGAGGCGGAAAGCTGCGCTTCACGGTGAAATCTTTCCAAAAATTCTTTATAATGAACAAGGTTTTTGTGAATAACCTTCAGAGCTACTGTACGGTTTAGATTTTTTTGTACAGCTTTATAAACCGAGGCCATACCGCCTCTTCCTACTTCCTCAAGAATTTCAAACCTGTTCGCAAGAGCTGCTCTAACCTGGGATTCGGGGGTAATTTCTCCTGTCGGTACGGCATGGTCTGTCAGAATACTGCCACAGTGTTTACATTTAATTGCGTTAGCCCTGATTATTTCATCGCAGTAAGGGCAGTGTTTTGTTTCTTCCATTTGCTACAAATCTTTATTTATTTATCTGTTATTTGGCCGAATCTATTTGATCCGCTAACCTTACCATATCATTAACTATTTTCTCTACTGATGATGCAGGGATGTATGAAAAAAAAGGATGTCCATAATTGAAGTCACAATAAATAGCTTGATCCGAAACATATATTGAACTTATGCTCCAAATCCAATCGAGGTAAAAATGATTAAAAGAATTAATTAGATCGGGAGAATCTTTTAGTTTTTGTGCAAAATTTTTGGAAGCTCTTTGAGTTTTGAAAATTGAATTAAATATCCAATCATTTGTTTTGAATTCGATTATTTTCCCGTTAGGTCGATCTATTGATTTTTCAGTCCAAAGAAGTAATGGCGTTTCATTTTTAAGAAAAGTAATAACCTTGGCATTTTCATCCGGTTTAACAACAATATTATGATTGTTTATTACTCCAGTTAACTGGCCGAATCCGGAACGAAGCTTCGATTCAGAATGAACAAGTCCGATTCGGTTGGCTGCTTCAGGAAGATGCCTCCGTGATGATTTCCTTGCAATAGGGTGATATATTATATTGAATAATATAGATGGAATGAATGAAATCACCAGCCATACAGCATGTAAAAACTTTATTGCAAGAAATTTCAAAAG
>Ga0105094_10002250_pt1 | contig 10078 bp, 7 predicted proteins | sample PPLLak1March2015_2_FD_87023 | JGI IMG/M metagenome (GOLD analysis project Ga0105094, IMG submission 87023) | Freshwater sediment microbial communities from Prairie Pothole Lake near Jamestown, North Dakota, USA - PPLs Lake P8 Core (3) Depth... | ecosystem: Environmental > Aquatic > Freshwater >...
AGATGAAAGAGGCTGCGAAGAACCTGGAATTCGAGAAAGCTGCCTTGCTGCGCGATCAGATTTTCGAGCTGCGATCGATACTGGCGGAAGAATCCAAGTTACCCCCCTGGGAGAAGATGCGCATCCTCTCCGGGGAGGAGTGATCTGTGTGGATGATTACGCTACCAGGGATTTCTCGACCCGCAGCGCTTTCCGGGAAGCGTTTACTATGATTGCTCCACCATCGAGCTTGGCGAGTTCTACAAAGGCTGCGACTACCATCGAATCGAATTGTGTCCCGGAATACCGTTCGAGCTCTTCCAGAATTTCGTGGTAGCTCCATCCGCTGCGGTAAGGCCGGTCGGAAGCCATGGCCTCAATCGCGTCGGCAACAGCGATGATGCGTGCTTCCAGGGGAATATCGTTGCCTGCCAATCCATCCGGATATCCACGGCCATCATAATGCTCGTGGTGGTGCCGGATGATGGGGATGAGCTGTCCAAGCGAATTGGATGCCTTGAGCAGTTCAGCTCCCAGGGTGACGTGTTCCTTGACAATCCTGTACTCTTCAGGCGTGAGCGAGTCTGGCTTGAACAGGATCGTTTCAGCAATACCGATCTTGCCGATATCGTGCAGTAAACCGGCTTTGCGGATCAGCTCGACCTGTTTGGGCGGCAAACCCATCTTCCTGGCGATCACCACCGCGTACTTCGCAACTTGTTTGGAATGGCCCAGAACGTCCGGATCGCGCAGGTCGACTACCTCTGCCAGTGTGTTCAACAAACCTTCGTTAAGCTTGTGGATCTCTTTTGCACTCTTCTCGAGGTCAGCGTTTTTCACCCTCAGTTCATTCACGACCGCTTCAGTCTTCTCAATGTACTGATGCTGGCTGAATCGCAATAATAATAACGGCACTAACACAATCAAGGTCCCGTATATACCCACATACCGGTAACTGAAAAGCAGTGTGTAGGCGATCAAACCCATTGCCAGATAATAAGGTGCCAGCCAGCTGTATTTCTCCATCCAGATCGAGCGCGCTGGCTGGTTGAAATCCAGGCTCATCCCAATAGAGACCAAAGCGGTGGTTACCAAATAGACGGCGCAAATAAACACCAGACAGAGAAGCACCTGAAGGAGTGGGCCCAGACTGATAAAGGTCGCACCCAGAAGCTGCAGGGGAAGCGTATACAGCATGGCAGCCACCAGCTGGTTGCTGAAATTAAAGATCCAGCGGTTCAGCGGGCTGCGATACTTGATCATTGCAACGGTCGCAAATGTCAGGCTTAAGACCAGAGCGCCGAGTGGTCCGAAAATAAGCGTACCCGCCAGGATTGGCGCTGCGGATGTTGATACCGCAGTGTTGCGCGCGTAAATATCGATCGAGAGCCATTCGGTGAACACAACCATTAAGACGAATAAGAATAACCCCTGCCAGTCTTGCAGCCAAACAGGCCTGAACGCCAGGGCAAATAATGCCGCGGAAAGCACAGCCAACGTGGCGATGTAGACATTTACTGCCCAGCGTGGGCGAGGAGCACGTTTGATCTCCTCGTCAGTTGAGTCTTCTTCTTTCTCCACCGGGTGAATCTCAGGTACATGCCGCAGAGGACTGGGCCGGAAGGGTAAACCATTTCCGCGTTGGATGCCCAGAGATTCCGAACCACCCGATACTCGCGGTGAGAGATGCGGCAGCATCCCTTCCTCCGGCAGACCGACAAATCCATCCTCCGAGTATACATACGTGCCATTCCTGCCCTTGAGCTTGGCATAATACAGGGCCGCATCTGCATTGTGAACGATATCGCTAGGCGATTGATCGAAACCGATCCGACCGGCGATGCCAAAACTCATGGTGGCTTTAATCGGCGTCACACTGGTAGGCACGTTAAATTCAGTATTGGCAATAACCTCCCGGATAGATTCGATGCGTGGAAAGGCTTCTAGTGTGGTTGTTTCCGGCATCAAGATGGCGTATTCCTCGCCGCCAAAGCGGACGACGATATCGTACTCACGCACCGAGGATTTCAAGATATTGGCGACGCCAATCAACACCTGATCGCCTGCCAGGTGACCATACGTGTTATTAATATTTCGCAGTAAATCCAAATCCGCCATCACAATGGTGATCGGGCGGTCAAAGCGGTTGGCGCGATTTAGCTCATTCTGCAGGGCGTGCTCAAAATAGCGCGCATTATACAGACCGGTCTTCGGGTCCAGCTCAGACTGGCGCTCCAATGCAGGCACCCGGAGCGTGCTGTAGATCAAGTACAGCGGCAGCAGCGCCAGCAGGATGGTGTAAGGATTGATATGCCAGAGCAGCGCTGCGGTAATTCCCATCGCCATTAACGTGAAATCCAGCATCAATGGGAAAAACGAGAGCACCCCAGACTGGCTGAATCGCTCCCCGCGCGCCAGCCAGATAACCACCCCCACCATCAGGTGATTGATAAAAGTGAACACCGCCACGGCTCCCAGCATCGCCAACACTCCCCTCAGGCTGTACAGATCCTGGGAGATGTTTAAACGCTGGTAGACGATACCGGCAATCGTTATCCCAATAATATAGGTACTGACATTGAAGCTTTGGATATACCAGGCATATTTGTGCCATACCCAATCGACCAGGTTCGAGGCCAGAATGACCAGCACGGTCGGTCCCGGACCCATGACCGCAAAAGAGAACGCATAAACCAGGAAACTGATGTTGTAATGCGAGCGATTGGTGCTGCCCTCTACCTTAAGTATCAGCGAAATCGAAGCACAGGCGATCAGTACCACCAGCAGCCAGGGATTCAGCGCTTGCAGCTGTGCCAGACTCAAGCCAAGCAGCACCAGACCGAACAAAATGCTGGCGATTATATATACTTTTGCCTTAAGCGAGAGTTCTCTCACGAATACCCTACCACCAGGTCGCCGATTAAAATGACAACACCCCTACCAATTTCAATCCAGCATGTATGATTGATCAAGATTATAAATGAGTATCAATTCCATCGATCTGACAAAAATGCAAGTTATTTCACCTGGGCTATCAGAATTGTGTCTCTATAGATAACGAACGTATAAAGTCTCAGTTACCCGTCATACCTTTGGAAATTGATAGGCTGTATGCGGAGCTGTAAACTACAAGTTTTCACACGATCTCCACCTGGTCTTCACAAATTCTTCATAACTGTGGGTTAAACTGGAGAATAGAAAATAACGTTACCTGATTAAAGGAGATTAGCTAACATGAAAAAACCGACCTTAATATTTGCAGTCTTGTTTGTAATACTTGCCTCCCTGCTTATCGCTGGATATGCCTTCGCCCAAACGGATCAGCCCACGACCCCGGTATGTCCATACGGCTGTGCGAATAGCTTGGGACAACCCGCAGAAGGCACTCGCCCGTACGGATTTGGAAGAGGGATGATGGGGGCAGGTGGGATGATGGGCGGTCGTTGGAACGGACAACGAGGCGGACAGGCCTACGGACCGCTGCATGAATACATGGTGGCTGCCATGGCAGACGCCTTGGATCTCTCCACGGAAGATCTGCAGGCCCGCCTTGATGCAGGTGAGACGATGTGGGATGTAGCCGAATCGCAGGGGCTGACAGACGAGCAGTTCGCTGAGCTGATGCTGGAAACCCGCACCACGGCCCTCAACCAGGCAGTGGCTGACGGAGCCATCACCCAGGCTCAAGCGGATGGGATGCTCCAGCGCATGCAGCAGATGCAGGAAAACGGCTTTGGACCGGGGAACTGCCCGATGCATGACGGCGCAAACAATCAACGCGGATCCGGCTGGCGCTGGAACTGATAAACGGACTGTAGCCGAAATCAAGAGAAGTGGGCAGTGAATATCGCTGCCCGCTTTTCCGTTATAATGATTTCAGGCGATCGTTAGAAAATGGAAGAATGGATCAATGCCCGCCATATTGATTATAGAAGACGAAGCTGAATTGGTCAAAGTCCTGCGCTCCTACCTGGAGCAAGCCGGCTTCACTGTGTTCACTGCTTCCAGAGGCGATACGGGCTTATCCACCTGGGAGCACAAACGTCCCGATCTGGTAATCCTGGATTTAAACCTGCCTGGAATGGATGGTCTGGATGTTGCTCGAGCCATTCGCCGTAAAATGTACACGCCTATCATCATGCTGACCGCTCGTGTAGAGGAATCCGACCAGCTGGTTGGGCTCGAGCTGGGCGCCGATGACTATATCACCAAGCCTTTCTCGCCTCGCCTGGTTGTGGCTCGTGTCCGGGCGCTCCTGAGGCGCTCCGAAGCAGCTCCCGTGCAGGCTTCGGTTTTACACGTCCAGGACCTGAAGATCGATTTAGGGGCGCATATGGTTTGGCGGGACAATGAAGCCCTGGATCTAACGCCTACCGAGTTCAACCTGCTGGCAGCTCTGGCTGCACAGCCGGGGATGGCATTTACACGGCTGCAGCTTTTAGAAGCCAGCCAGGGTTCAACATACGAGGGCTACGAGCGCACAGTCGACGCGCACATCAAGAACCTGCGCGCCAAGCTCGAAATCGATCCCAGGAATCCCCGCTATATCGAGACAGTATTCGGGATCGGCTACCGCTTTACACGCTGATTAGAAAGCCTATTATGCGACTGCGCCTGATCTTATCCTTCTTATTAATTGTATTAATCTCGGTAGTCAGCGTTGTCCTGATCGTCCGCCAGGGTGCCCTGCGGGAGGTGCGCGCCTTCATGCTGCGTGGTAGCATGACCGACGTGGACGAGCTGGTTGACTCCCTGCGGACCTATTACGCCTCCAACGGTTCATGGACCGACGTTGGCACCCTGTTGATGGGTGGTGGTATGGGACGCGGCCAGATGCACGGTCAAAACGCAGGCGGGATGATGGGCGCCCAGGGTGCTTCCATGAACCAGCGCCTGCGCGTTGCTGATGCCCAAGGCGCACTGGTCGCCGACAGCAGCGAGGCAAATCCAACAGGAAGCCTGGATCGCAGCGAACTGGCTGAGGCGATCTCACTAGAAGTTGGCGGGAAGACGGTTGGCTATCTGCTCGCAGAAGGCGGGATTGGACTCTCAACTACCGACGAAAGCTTTTTAGCCAGCCGGATCAGCCGGGCGGCTTTATACGCCGGACTGATTGCCATTGGGTCATCCTTGGTGCTCGCCTTAGTATTGGCATATCAGCTGATGCGCCCGGTACGCGAGCTAACCCAGGCAGCCACATCGCTGGCGAGCGGCGATTTGTCCCATCGCGTCCCTGTGCGCGGCTCCGACGAGCTGGCATCCCTGGGTACAGCTTTCAACCAGATGGCGTATGAACTCCAAAAGGCGGAAGAAAACCGGCGCTCGATGACCGCCGATATCGCCCATGAGCTGCGCAATCCGCTGGCAGTCCAGCGCGCCAATTTAGAAGCCCTGCAGGATGGAGTCTACCCGCTCACGCCCCAGAACCTGGACCCAATCCTGGAGCAGAACCAGCTTTTAACTCGCCTGGTGGACGACCTGCGCACCCTGGCGCTGGCTGATTCCGGCATGCTTGACCTGCGGCGCGAAGCGACCGATCTGAGTGAATTAATCTCCCACGTCGTCGAACGATCCCAATCCCAGGCTAATGCACGCCAGATTAAGCTGAATTTCCTCCAAGGTGTCCTGCTGCCCAAACTGCTCATCGATCCCCAGCGCATCGACCAAATCCTGAGTAATTTGCTCAGCAACGCCCTGCGCCACACACCGGATGGCGGACAGGTTACCGTCAGCCTGGGTCTGCAGGTGCAGCAGGCGATTATCGACATACGCGATAGCGGACCGGGTATACCGCCAGATGCCCTGGAAAGCGTCTTTCAACGCTTCTATCGGGCCGATAAATCCCGCAGCCGGTCCGAGGGCGGCACCGGATTGGGCCTGACGATCGCGCGCCAGCTATCAGAGGCGCACGGCGGAACGCTGACCGCTGCCAATCACCCGCAGGGTGGGGCAGTCTTCACCCTGAAACTGCCGGTCAGCTGATTCTGCATTGTGAAAATCGATTTTGAGGATTCTGGATGGTCAAACCGAACAACGTCACACGACTGCTGGATTCTCGCAAGGTGGCTTACACGGCGCACGAGCTGCCACCTGAAAAGCTCGGAGCTCTGGAGGCCGCCAGCTACCTGGGCGTCGCTCCATCCCAGGTGTTCAAGACGATCGTCGTCTCCCGCGAGGGAGGCGGTAAATCGATCCTGGCGGTCGTGCCCGGCGACCAGGAGGTAAATCTAAAGCTTCTGGCTAAAGCAGTCGGAGAGAAGAAAGTGCATCTACCTAGCGAGCGGGAAGCCGAAAGGCTCACCGGCCTGCAAGCCGGGGGCATCTCACCCCTGGCGTTAACCCAGCATGGCTTCCAGACCGTGCTGGATGAGAGCGCCAATGCCCTTTCTGAGATATATATCTCCGGGGGACAGCGTGGTTTGAACATCCAGCTGAATCCATCAGACCTGGTCCGCCTGACCAATGCTCGAACAGCCAGGATTTGCATGAGCGGAGAATAATATCGCACAGACGCAGACGAAAGCGGCGAGAATTTCGTTTTACTTTTGGGGATGGAAAATTTGCCTCAAAAATCGCTTGCCAATCACGGTTTTTCCCCTATAATTGTATTGTCCTAAGAAAATCGGGAAGCTCAGGTAGTGTGTGCGAGCTTTGCCCGCGCGCACTACCCGATACCCACAATTTTCTGATAGATCCTAAACTTCTTACCAGTGTCTGGCGAAGCGGATAGGGCTGCTAGAACAGAACCCTGATCCTGAGAACCATCAGCAGACAAAGGAGGTGAACCAACTCAGATCAAGTGGGGTATTTTTACACCATCGGCCATTTCAACTGAGACTAGAATCAAACTGGAGGAGAGAAACATGACACGCAAGCTAATGACCGTGTTGGGTTTAATCACTGTGCTGGCATTAATCCTGAGCGCTTGCCGCTCGAGCCAGCCAACCCCGGCAGCCACAGGAGGTGAGGCCCCGGCTGCGGAGACCGTCGTCGAGACGGTAGAAGTAATCAAGACGGTGGTTGTCACCGTTGAAGTGCCAGGTGAGGCGCCGGCAGCGACGCCCCAGGTCCAGATCCAGGTCGCCCAGGCGCCCGGCTTCGGCGAGACACTGGCAAGCGTTCAAGGCCGCGGCAATATCATCTGCGGCGTCAACGGGCAGCTGCCCGGATTCAGCTTCTTGGATCCGTCGGGCAACTACAACGGTTTCGACGTCGACTTCTGCAAAGCGATGGCAGCCGCGGTCTTCGGCGACGCCACTAAGGTGGAGTACCGCCCTACCACCACCCAGGAGCGCTTCACCGTGCTGCAAACCGGTGAGATCGATGTGCTGATGCGCAACACAACCTGGTCGCTGACCCGCGATTCAGAGCTGGGATTGAACTTCGCGGGCGTCACTTTCTATGATGGGCAGGGCATCATGGTGCCAGTGGATGCCGGCATCGCCACCCTGGCGGACCTCGAAGGCGGCACAATCTGCGTTCAGAAAGGCACCACCACCGAGCTGAACCTGGCGGATGTTATGGAGACTGAAGGAGTCAGCTATACCCCGGCGGTCTTCGATGATGTCAATGCCACCTACGGTGCCTACGCTGAGGGGCGCTGCGATGCCGTCACCTCCGACAAATCGCAGCTCAACTCGGTAGCTAAGGGGTTGCTGCCCGATCCAGATCAGCACGTGATCATGGATGTAACCCTGTCCAAGGAGCCGCTTGGACCTGTCGTGCGCCACGGCGACGACCAGTGGTTCGACATCGCCAAGTGGGTCATTATTGCCACGATCGCGGCCGAGGAATATGGCGTCGATTCCACCAATGTGGATGATATGCTCGCCACCAGCGAGAACCCGGAGATCAGGCGCCTTTTAGGTGTCGAGGGCGACATGGGCTTGAAGCTGGGACTGGCGAACGACTGGGCGTACAACGTGATCAAGCAGGTCGGCAACTACGCCGAGATCTACGCCCGCAACCTGGGAGAGGATACACCCACCTATATCCCGCGCGGGCTGAACAGCCTGTATAACGCGGGCGGTGTGCTCTACGCACCGCCGGTGCGCTGAACGTTAAATTTCCGTTTGGGGCACGGCAGTGCGAGCGTCTGCGAAGATGCTCGCCGGATAGCCGTGCCCCAGACCTGAAATTATCCTTCTAAATCCCGTACAACGCTGCATAGTCGCTGATGGATCAATACCCAGCACTCCCTGCACAGAAGCGCATCCCCCTATGGCGAGATGAGCGTGTTTTGCGCATCATCGGTCAGCTCGCCTTCCTTGTGCTGGTGGGGTTGATCATTGCTTACCTGGCGCGCAACATGCTGGCAAACCTGGACCAGCTCGGCATCGGGCTGAGCCTCGATTTCCTGGACACCACCGCCGGCTTCGATATCGGCGAGCACCTGATCACATACAGCCGCAGCGCAACCTTCTTGCAGGCTTTCCTGGTCGGCCTGCTCAACACCTTGCTGGTCTCGGGCCTGGGCATCCTCCTGGCGACCATCCTGGGGATCTTCTTCGGCGTCGCCCGCCTGTCCAGCAACTACCTGATCCAGCTTCTGGCGCGAGCGTACATTGAGTTCCTGCGCAACGTGCCGCTGTTGGTCTTGCTGATCTTCCTGTACACAGGCGTCTTTATTCAATTCCCCAGGGTCAGGGAAGCCATCACGCTCCCCGGACCGGTCTTGATCTCAAACCGGGGGGTTGCTGTGCCGTGGGGACTGCCCACGCCGGCATTTGATAGCTATTTATTAATCCTGGGATTCGGGCTCTTGCTCGCCGTGGCAGTTGGCGCCGGGTTAACCTGGTACGGCCGGCGCGCTGGACGGGCGCCGATCGCCGGGCTGTGGGCGGTGCTGGCTTTCCTGCTGGTGGCCGTGGTGGGCTGGGTCGCCCTGCCGCAGCCGCCGCTCAGCCCCGACCTGCCGGTTGTGCAGGGACTGCGCATCAGCGGCGGCAAGACATTTTCACCGGAGTTCATGACACTGCTGATGGGGCTGGCGATCTACACCTCCGCTTTCATCGCCGACGTGGTGCGTGCCGGCATCCAGTCCGTCTCTAAAGGGCAGGTAGAAGCTGCCCGGTCCCTGGGGCTGAACGGCTTTCAAGTCATGCGCCTGGTAGTCTTTCCCCAGGCCATGCGTGTGATCATCCCGCCCCTAACCAGCCAATACCTCAACCTGACCAAGAACAGCTCGCTGGCAGTGGCGATCGGCTATCCGGAGCTGTTCCACGTCTCGGGCACGGTACTGAACCAGAGCGGGCGCGCCGTGGAGGTGATTTTTATCGTCATGGCGATCTATCTGTCCATCAGCCTGCTCACCTCAGCCTTTATGAACTGGTACAACCGCCGTGTGCGGCTGGTGGAGCGCTGAGCCGATGGCACACACCACCGCCCGCCAGGGCATCCTGCCTCCCCCGACCGAGCGCTACAGCGTGCTGGGCTGGCTGCACAAAAACCTGTTCAGCACCTGGTACAACAGCCTTCTGTCGATCCTGGCGCTGCTGCTGATCTACAGCCTGGCACGCGGATTCCTGACCTGGCTCATCAGCGAAGCGGAGTGGGAGGTGGTCCGGGTCAACCTGCGCCTGCTGATGGTCGGGCAGTACCCCTCGGCGGAGACCTGGCGCATCTGGCTGTGCCTGTATCTACTGGCAGGCATCACCGGCCTCTCGTGGGGCGTGTGGGTGCGCGGGCGCTGGCTCCTGGGAGCGGCCCTGCTCGCTGCACCGCTGCTGATCAGCCTGGCGCCAGGCGTCACCAGCACAGCCCGCAACCAGCTCCTCGGGATCGACCTGGCAGCCCTGCTGGGTTTTGCCATCGGGCGGGCAGGCGGAAAACGCCTGCGTCGGATCGCGATCATCCTGTGGGTGCTGTACTTCCCTTTGGTGCTGCTGATCGTGCGTGGATTGGCGCTCGCCGAGAGCTGGCTGCCCATCGTAACCTCCAACCTGTGGGGCGGCCTGCTGCTCACTTTCTTGCTGACCATCGTCGGCATATCGTTCTCATTCCCGCTGGGCATCCTGCTGGCGCTGGGGCGGCGCTCCAGCCTGCCGGCCGTGCGCTGGGTCAGCGTGAGCTATATCGAAGTGTTCCGCGGCGTCCCGCT
>Ga0105094_10002254_pt1 | contig 10063 bp, 9 predicted proteins | sample PPLLak1March2015_2_FD_87023 | JGI IMG/M metagenome (GOLD analysis project Ga0105094, IMG submission 87023) | Freshwater sediment microbial communities from Prairie Pothole Lake near Jamestown, North Dakota, USA - PPLs Lake P8 Core (3) Depth... | ecosystem: Environmental > Aquatic > Freshwater >...
AAATATTATGTTTGTCGTTTATACCGGTATCCATGAACCTGTTGAGATGACCAGAGTTATGCGGGCGGCTGATATCGTCATCGAGTTCGGTTCAGAGATTCACCAGGCCGAGATTGAACGTACACTTGCAGTCCACAAAATGAAGGATGCAGCATCACCCCGGCGACTTCTGCCATTTATCATCACGGAAAATGGCATCGAAGCGTCAACCACCTCCCGGGTTGTATAAAACGCTTTTATTTTTTCTTTTTTACCTGTTCTTGAAAAATTACAATGCCAGCCGGACTTCCTTTGCAGCATCTGCCAGATTTTTTAACTTGCGGTAAGCAACGTCATGGGACCTCATCCGCATTCCGCAGTCTGGATCGAGCAGCATAATCTTCGGGTCGAATATTTCAATCCCCCTCTCGATTCGCTTTCTGATCTCTGCGACACTCTCCACTTTGTCTGAAGCGGAGTCAACACATCCGAACCCAATCATCCGCCCAGCGAGGTCACGACGGGAGAGCAGATCGAGGTTGGCAGGGTTGTTCGCAAACTCGAAGTCCAGTACGTTTACGTTAAACTTCAGTATTTCATCAATCACGTTCCCTAAATTTCCGCAGACATGCATACAGGTAGGAATACGGAGGGCTGCAGTGATGAGTCCAATCGCCTGTTTTCCTGTTTCCAGGTCGGCCATTCCTGTGGAAAACATCGGTTCATCGATCTGTAACAGGGTAATTCCAATTGCTTCCAGCGCTTTTGCTTCAGGTATGAGTGCCGCCGCAAGGTCCAGAGCAAGTTCCTCCTTGTTGCGGTACATCGGGGTATCGATGTGGAGACCATGAGCAAGCGTAGTGGGGCCGGTGATGATCCCCTTTACTTTTGGGGCTTTTGTGAGCGCATATTTTGTATCACCCACCGTTATAGGTCCGGATGCTGCTTGAATCTTGCCGGTAACTTCCTGTCCTTTTATACCGGGTAGTTTTGAAGCGAACACCTGAATCATATCCCCGCGGACCTGACCGTCCGATATGATATCGATACCTGCTTTGATCTGGTCAGTGACCGCGGTTTCGACAGCGGCATGGAGAGGGTCGAAAAGATTTCTTAGACCGCCCCCCTTCACTACCGGGTAACTCCCGACTACGGTAGTCGCAAGCACTTTGTTGATAAAATACTGCTTTGTCATGAAATATCCGGATACTTAATCATACAACCGAATCAACCGCGACGATAAAAAATGTATGCCGTCAGGGGACCAGCCGGTGCATATCGCGCGGGAACAACACAGCCTCCCGAACGTTAGACAACCCAACCATTGTCATTACCAGACGATCCGCTCCCAATCCCCAGCCTGCATGGGGCGGCATACCGAACCGGAACGGGCGAAGGTAGAACTCGAAACTTTCCGGGTTAAGGCCTTTTTTCCGGATCTGCTGGATGAGAAGATCATACTGGTGGACGCGCTGGGCACCGCTTGAAAGTTCCATTCGCGGGTGCATGAGATCGAATGCCTTGCAGATGGAGGGATCATTCTCATACGGCATGGCATAATAGGGACGGATCTCACTGGGCCAGTCAACGATAAAATAGTGTCCGCCCATTTCAGCCCCGATTGCTCTCTCCGCAGCGGGACTGATATCATCACCGTACTTGATCGGGTCTTCGATCTTTTTCTTCGCGATCTCAATCGCATCACGGTAAGAAAGCCGGGGAAATGGGGATTTGGGGACAATAAAATCGGAGATCTCGAGGCTGGCGAGCTGACCGCTGCATGTTATATTGACGTATTCGTAGGTTTTTACGATCAGCTCTTCAAGGATGCGCATTACCTCGAGATGGTCAGCGTACGAGACTTCGATATCAATAGAAGTGGCCTCGTTGAGGTGTTTGGTTGTGTTATGTTCTTCTGCCCGGAAGATTGGGCCGATCTCGTAGACCTTCTCAAAGCCGGCTGCCATCATCATCTGCTTGTAGAGCTGCGGACTTTGGTTGAGAAACGCCTCCTTGTTAAAATAAGCAATGGGGAAGAGCTCGGTGCCTCCTTCAGTTGCAGCTGCAACGATTTTGGGAGTGGTGATATTGATAAATCCTTCGTGATGCAGGTACTGGTTAATCGCATGCATGACGGCACTGCGAATCTGGAAAACAGCAGCTACACGGGGTCTCCGTGCATCGAGAAAACGGGCATCAAGTCGTGTATCGAGATCGGCAGGGACCTTCTCTACAACATCAAGGGGTAAGGGACTTTCTGCCATGCTTATGATCTCGAATATTTCAGGGACGAGCTCGCGACCGCCCGGGGCCTTATCAATAGCTTTGACCATTCCTGATACCCGGACGACCGATTCGCGGGAAACCTGTTTTATAGCAGTCAGTACTGCCTCTGACGCCCTCTTTTTCGGGATGGTTACCTGAATGATACCGGTCCTGTCGCGTATCAGGAAGAAGGCAAGGCCTCCAAGATCCCGGACCTCGTGGACCCAGCCGCAGACTTCTGCATGACCGCTTGCAGGCGTAACTGATTGTATGGGTATGCGCATGATGAAATCCTATACCTATGGGGCGCAAGGGCTAATGGATTTTATGGGAATTCCGGTTTCATGGAGGCTTCCCCCACATATGAAATCCTGGCGTTTTGAGCAGAAGACGGAAAATCGTATCATTGGAAATCTTGAAAGACCCAGGATTTCACAGCCTTTTCAGGACACCGCATTCGTTTCCACATACCTTCAGGACATTTATTCGAGCGATTGAAGTATCTGAAATCTCCGTTTTCCTCTACCAACTTTTTAACCTGGTTCTTAGGAACCTGACCGGATAAGAAAATACAGACCAACCGGAATAACAAGATATACCATCAGAGATATCGAAGGGTTGACATAAGAAACGATTACTGCTATAAGCGCAACACAAGGAATCAGTATGGCTCGAAGATAATGTGACTGAAGAAATTTCCTGTCCGTTTCGGGATCGCACAGGTGCACGGATTTTAAAATATACGAGACCTGGTACGCAAAGAAGAGCCCGACAATCAGAATGTTGATATGGAATAACAGGACGGCGATCTGGACTTCAGGATAATCCCCGGCCACATCAGTAGAGAAGGGTATGAAAACAATAGAAATAAGGAGAAAGATGTTGATCCAGAGCAAACGGGAATCAACTGAGCGGACGAAATGGAAATGGCGGTGATGGTTCAGCCAGAAGCTCGCAAGAATCAAAAAAGCGATAATAAAAATAAAAATCTCCGGAATAAGATTGAAAACCATGCCCGGGAGGGTGGTCTGCGCCTGGGACTCAGCTGGTTTGGGCGGAGTAATACCCAGTACGAGGAGTGTCATTGCGATCGCGAAGATACCATCGACCATCGTCTCCAGCCGGACTTTAGATATATGGTATTCCATCTCTTCGGACAATCTGCTCATAATCAGTCATACTTTTATCCGGATCGCAGATATCGGTTTCCCCGATATACATGAAAAATGAAGGAAAATTTTACTTTTTAAGAAATTTCAGTTTGAATTTTTTATTCACTGTGCACTAACGGGAAACGGTTTCGGCCAAGATTTCTCCTCGAACACTTCTTTATACTCCGATATTAAAATCACTACATGGAGATGTATTCATGAAGATTATCGGCATCAATGCAAGCCCGAAAATGGAGAAGAGCCAGACGCGACGGCTCGTTTTGGGCGTACTTGAGGGAGCACGGCAGACAGGGGCAGATGTAACATTTGTGGACATCTGCAGCCTTGAAATAAAATACTGTACTGCCTGCGGTACCTGTTATGCCAAGGGTGAGTGCATCCATGATGACGACTTTCCGGTAATTCTGGAGAAGATGCTGGAGGCAGACGGTATTGTCTGGGGCTCGCCAAACTATATCAATTCGGTTACCGCGCAGCTCAAAACTCTTCTTGACAGGATGGCAGATTCAATCCATTGCCAGTCGTTTACCGGAAAGTACGGTTGTGCCGTCTCCACTGCCGGCGGTTCAATGGCAGAGGAGGTTGCGGACTATATGAACGAAACGATGCGTAATCTTGGTGCGACAACGGTGGGAAAGGTAGCAGTACTGCTCGGCGCTGATCCAAATGCGATTGTACCTGCGGAAAAGCAGGCGAAGGAGCTGGGAAGGAAACTGGCTGATGCAATCCGGACGCAGTGGAAGGATCCGGCACAGGATGCATATCATAAAGAACGCAGGGAGTACTTTAAGCGCCTTGTTATGTTCAACAAGGATCTTTGGAAACACGAGTACGATTACTGGAAGGAAACAGGTGAATTGAAATAATCGGTTTGCCAATTTTTTTGGATTTTCACACCGATTGATCATTGAATTGTATAATTTTTACAGAAATATTGACGGTATACCAGCAAATCATAATCGTCCGGTGTTTTCTACGGTGATAAAATCATTTTCGGAACCAGTCTCATTCCGGCGGGCTTGTTCCGGATATTGTGCCTTTAACATACATCCTTCCCTTATCAAAGTGGAAATTTCAGGAATATACCAAGTGAATATTCAGGATTATGGAAATACAACAGTTAGGCCTTCGAAATTTTCCTCCGATCTTTTTTTAAAAATTTACCGTCAGATTTCGATACCAATAATTGTCATTATCTGCGATCTTCTTTCAGGTCACGGCAAATCAAGTCGTTATTTCATAATTGACCTTCGGTGATGTATACCCATCCCTGCTGGATCACTCCATCCGGATCTCGTACCCGGCATCCGCCAGCACTTTTTTAATTACACTGATATGGTCCCAGCTTCGCGTCTCGAGTTCAATGTTCACCCTTGTCATCAATACCGGGATATCACTTCCTCCCTGCAGGTGATGGATGTGCAGAATATTGCCCTTTTCCTGTGCGATGAAGGTGAGAATCCGGGCAAGGGTCCCAGGCTGGTCATCGAGCAATAGCGAAAAGCGCATGAGGCGTCCCTGGCGGGCGAGCGATTGTCGGATGACCCGGAAGAGCAGGGCACTTTCAACATTTCCCCCGCTGATAACGAGAACGACGTTGCTGCCTGAAGGCACATCGATAGAACCATTTATGAGAGCAGCGAGCGGCACGGCACCGGCACCCTCAGCAATTACGTGCTTGCGTTCAAGCAGCAACAGCATCGCATCGGCAATGTCCTCTTCAGATGCAAGAACGTGTCGATCGACGTATCGTTGTATAAGGGGAAGTGTTAGAATTCCGGTCTCTGCGACCCGGATACCGTCAGCAATTGTTTTTCCTGCTTTCACCCTGCACGGAGATCCGTGACGGAGAGACTCACCGGTAGACGGGCATACTCCTGCCTGAGCTCCGATGATGGTAATTTCCGGCTTTATTGCCTTTGCCGCGGTTGCAATACCTGCGATCAGGCCACCCCCACCTACCGGCACAACAATCATATCAGTCGCTGGCAGGTCATGGAGGATCTCGAGCGCAATCGTTCCCTGCCCGGCAATTACAGCATCATCATCATACGGGTGAATGAAAATATTACCTTTGCTTGCAATCTCCCTTGCCTTCTCGATGCTCTCTTCCAGGGTCTGCCCATGAATAATTACCTTAGCCCCGTAACTCCGCGTGGCTTCCTGCTTGGTAATGGCGGACCATTCCGGCATTACAATAGTCGCAGGAATGCCAGCAGAATGTGCCGCGACTGCCACGCCCTGAGCATGATTCCCGGCCGAAGCAGCGACTACGCACAGTTCTCCGGTTTTATCGGGATAAGAAAGGATCTTGTTCGTAGCCCCACGAACCTTGAATGATCCTGCTTTCTGAAGCGTTTCGAGTTTTAGATAGACATTTGCTCCGGTCATTTCGGAAATCGTTGGTGAATGCACGACGGGGGTGCGGATGATATGAGAAAAAATCCTTGATTCAGCTGCCTGGATATCTGCAATCGAAACCATGCATATGAGAAATATATCCAGGAAGTTATGATGGTTGCGCTTAAAGAATAATTTCGATAATCTTGCGGTCCGTTCACAATAACCAACGATAATCCATCTTTAAAACGGATTCACTGAAGCGGAAAGCGATAGAAAAAAGTGTTATTGTGCTGTCCGCTTCTTGATCATCTCAAGCGCTTCGAATGCTTCCCGTCTTACAGCAACATTCTGATCGGCGAGAAGCCCGGTCAGGTGGTCAACTGCTTTCTGGTCGCCGATCTCACCAAGAAGGAGGGCTGCCCGCTTGCGCACATCGCTCTGATCGTCTTTTAAGACCATGATGAGTGGAGTAGTTGCAGGCTGGCCGAGCATCCAGAGGGCCTCCATGGCGCTGGTTCTCTTCATTACGTCACCCTCGCGGAAGGCCTGCATAAGTGGGGCGATTGCAGGGACTCCCAGAGCGGCAAGAGCTTTAACGGCTTCAATCCGGACTGACCTTTCGGGATCGTCAAGGATATCCATAATGGTGGGAATTGCCCGTGTATTTCCTATCTGGCCCAGCACTTCTATTGAACCTTTACGGATCGCCGGGGTCTGATCACCAAGCGTGTTAATCAGTATCTCCACCGCGGGTTCGCCAATCGTGACCAGTGCGAGGGTTGCCCTTCTGCGGATATCATCATTTGGATCGGTGAGTGCCCGAATGAGGGGAAGTATCGATGGTTCTCCAAGTGAACAGAGAGTTGCCATGACTGCCATTCGGACAGATTCCTTTGCATCGTTGAGTGTTTCGATAAGTGGGGCGACTGCCTGTGGATCCCCTATGCGGCCGAGAGCTACTGCGCTTTCCTGGCGCACTCCTGCATCTGGGTCTTTCAAGGATTCCAGGAGACCGGGAACAGCCCGAGCCTCACACATGACCCCGAGTGCCTGGACTGCACCTTTCCGGATAAACGGGTGGTTGTGTTTCAGTGCCTGGATCAGGGGATCTGCTGCCGGCTCGCCAATTAACTGGAGTGCCCGCACAATCTCCTGCCGTACATCCTCACCCTGTTCCTGAAAAGCCGCAATCAATGGTCCGACAGCCGGAGCGCCTATTTTGCCAAGGGTGTCAGCAGATCCACGCCTGATAATCCAGTACTCGTCCTTGAGTCCGCTAATAAGAGGTCCAATGAATGGCTCACCAAGATCTCCAACTGATCGTACCGCACTCCATCGGGTATCGAGATCACCCTCACTCAGTGCCATAAGAAAGTTATCATAATTCGCCGTCTGTTCAAGGATGCGCACTTCCTCCCATTCCTCCTCCTCCTCCCCGCCAGCTTTCCCCGATTTAAACAGGTTGAGGAATTTTTTTGTAATACCCATATGACTTCCCGGACGAATATTAGTATAAAATCCTTCAAATAAGTATCGGATACCTGAGACGGGTTTTTCTTCCTCTTGGGATAATTTAACCGCTTTTTAGACCTTTTTGCGCGTTTTATTAGGAATTTTCGGGGATGTGAAAAGTGGTGGAATTTTCCATCAGTGCATTCCGTTTGAAATTTTTTTACCGCCTTGTCTTGTTTAAAAATAGAATTCGGATAAGTGTTAGATTCAATCGAATCACAAGGGTCTGACGGTGAATTGGGTAGTGCTGGATCCTGTTTGTGGAATATCATACACATAGGCTGTATAGAGCCCTGATGGCATTGCTGAATCGAGAGTATACCGGAAGCTCCATGTTTTTTCTGCCGTTACTGATACCGAACCAAGTTCAACACCGCCGGAAAATCGTTCAGGCCCGAATAAAACGAGCCGGACACTCTGGGCACCCGAGGTGCATCTTCCAGATAATACAAGCGAATCCCCCCTGACAGCTGAATAAGTATTCGAAGAAATAGAAACCTCCCCCCCGCCGACTACAGAGAATTCAACCCTGTCGGATGTGGTTTTCCGCCCGTCTTCTGCCACCAGTGTATATTTGCCAGACTGGACTGAATACCCAGGATTCCACGTATAACTCCATGTACTGGCGGGATTGGGCTTCTGTGGTTCGAGAGCGATACCCTGCGCGTAATAACCAGGACCGTAGAGCGTTAATAATACCCTGCTGCAGTCGGTGCAAGTGCCCGAAAATACATTTTTTTCGCCGATTATCATCAGGTTACTGCCCACCTGGACAGTCACTTGCGATGAAGGCATGGTTGTGGTTGCATTCTGACCCCCTGGCGTGCTTTGCTGAGATTCCAAGGCCGCGAAAAAATTGGATGAACCTGGCGTAACCGTAATAACGGACGTCCAACTCTTATATCCGGAATAACGGTATTCAAGCGTATGGTTTCCCGGCTCTACGTTAGCGATAATACTGGGGGTGCTTCCCTGAAACTGACCATCGAGATACACTTCAGCACCGGAAGGTGACGAGGTAATCTGGAGGGTACCTTTCCCAGAGCTCTCCTCAGACAAACATCCGGATATTAAAACACATAGTATCAGGATTGGTAAGACAATCTTCCGGTTCATACATCTCTCCACGATAACCTTATTGCGCTGTATTATATAGGTTTGCACCCGGGCTTACAGAGATCAACCTCTTTTTGCGAGGTTGAGGATCTCATTTGCAAGGGCTATACTCTTCTCTTCGCTTGTCATCAGTGTGTCAAACCTGACAGCGTTGTCAACCCTGACGGGATCGCGGATATCCTGAACAAAGATATCGGTAATCCCATCATAGCAATCAAGAGTCCCCTGTGAGCTGGGTTCAAATCCCGCTGCCTGCATGAGAGTGCCGGCAGGACCACTGATTGGGGAATTGCCAAGAAAAGGACTTACGGTTATCACCAGTTTATCCCGGATAGCCTGTCTCATTCCTTCACATGCCAGAATCGGGGAGATGCTGGTGATCGGATTGGACGGGCCGATCACGACGGCAGTGCTTGCTTCAATCACAGCGATCGCCTCTTCGGTTGCCATGGGAGGAGTCTTATAATTCATTACTACCTGCTCGATCTCGATCTTCCCTTTTGCACGCACCCAGTATTCCTGGAAGTGGATAAGTCCGAGCGCGGTTTTCACCTGTGTTGTTACTTCGGTATCCGTCATCGGGAGCACATTTTCCCGGACACCGAACCGGTCGCAGAGAATTTTCGTTGCATTGGTGAGACGCATTCCGTGTCTCATCATCTCACCACGGGCGATATGCACCGCCCTATCCTTATCACCGATTGCAATGAATTCATCCATGCCAAGACGGGTAATCTCGTCATGGGTTGTAAACGAGTCGTTCCTGACTCCCCACCACGTATCGGTATTCAGGATTCCGGCAAACAGGTACATGACCGTGTCCAGATCCGGTGAGATATGATTTCCTGATATCCATATATCCTCGGCAGTATTCACGATGACAGATATTTCATGACGGTCCATCACCTTCTGCATGCCCCGCAGGAGCTTCGGTGTGCCCGTCCCGCCAGAAAGGAATGTGATCATTACTCAATACTTTTATGCGATGTATATGAAGATTCTTTAGTGAATCCGTGAAGATCATCAAGGACCCGGTCCATGGCTATATTGAGGTTGAGGATTTTGCACTTGCTCTGCTTGATCTGCCGGTACTCCAGCGCCTCCGCTATATAAAACAGCTCGGTTTTTCATATCTTGTCTATCCTGGTGCCAATCATACACGTTTTGAACATTCGCTGGGCACCATGTTCCTTGCAGATGTGGCCTCGCGAAGGTTCGGGCTGACTGAGACTGAGCACACACTGGTAGTCGCCGCGGCACTTCTTCATGACATCGGGCATGGGCCATTCTCTCATGCAAGCGAACCGCTCATGCAGAAATACCTGGGCTGTTCTCATGATGATATCGAAATGATGGTGGAGGAACAGGCAGGCGAGGTGCTCCTCGCACAGGGAATTAATCCCAACGAGCTCTGCGCTGTGGTGAAAGGAAAGCACTCCCTTTCCGGGATCATTCATGGCGATCTGGATGTGGACAGGATGGATTACCTTCTCCGGGATGCCTATTACACAGGTGCACCCTATGGATCGGTTGATGCCCAGCGTCTTATACGGCACCTGATCCGGACCAGTGAGGGTACAGTTATTGATGAAAACGGGGTGAATGCCGCAGAATCGCTGCTTATCGCACGCACAATGATGCGACCGACAGTCTATTTCCACCATGTAAGCCGGATT
>Ga0105094_10002255_pt1 | contig 10061 bp, 6 predicted proteins | sample PPLLak1March2015_2_FD_87023 | JGI IMG/M metagenome (GOLD analysis project Ga0105094, IMG submission 87023) | Freshwater sediment microbial communities from Prairie Pothole Lake near Jamestown, North Dakota, USA - PPLs Lake P8 Core (3) Depth... | ecosystem: Environmental > Aquatic > Freshwater >...
CCCCCTCACCCTGCCCTCTCCCCCAAGTTTGGGGGAGAGGGTTGGGGTGAGGGGGTTTATGGGTGTTCAGACAAATATGAGACGGTTAATAAGTCGCGAAGGAGACAGGTCCGTTGGAACGCATAGACGATAACAACGGGGTATGTCATTGTCAAGGAGCTTGTTGTGACCCTGATTCACCGGCAAGACATCATCTGCTGTGTTGCCTTCGTTCGCTCCTCCTTGCGGCGTATTGGTCATACGCCTCACTCGTCGCTCCTCGGCGCCTTGCATCTGATCCCTTGCCGGTGATCATGGATATCCCCGAACCGTCTAATTTAACAAATATATCCAAATTAGGCGATGGATTTCGGTGTGAAAGATCATGCCATTTCGCGGGTCTTGTGGAAGGTGATGTCGGGCGCATGCTCCATGACGTACCCCAACTCCCACTCACTCGGGGCGAGGTAGGTCAGGCGCCCCTCGGTGTCCGTGGCCAGATACGCATCGTGTTTTTTCTCGAACGCCCTCAGCGTTTTTCTGTCGTCACAGGTAACCCAGCGTGCCGCGGCGTAAGGGGCCGGTTCGTATTCCGCATCCACCCAGTATTCGGATTTGAGCCGGGCGATGGTCACGTCAAATTGGAGCACCCCGACTGCCCCGAGGATGTATTCACTTCTGCCAAGAGGGCGAAAGACCTGGACTGCTCCTTCTTCGGCAAGTTGGGCAAGGCCTTTGTCCAGCTGCTTTGTCTTCAAGGGGTTTTTGAGCCGAACCCGGCGAAAATGCTCAGGGGCGAAAATAGGGATGCCCTTGAACTGCAAGGGTTCTTTTTCGGTAAATGTATCTCCGATTCTTATGGTTCCGTGGTTATGAATGCCGATGATGTCGCCCGGAAAGGCTTCCTCCACATTGGATCGGTCCTGTGCCATGAAGATGATAGCGTTGTTCCAGGTCATCTCCTTGCCGAGCCGGTGGTGGACGACCTTCATCCCTCTCGAAAACCTGCCGGAGCAGATGCGGATAAAGGCGATGCGGTCCCGATGGGCCGGGTCCATATTCGCCTGGATCTTGAAGGCAAAGCCCGAAAAGGGGAATTCGTAAGGTGAGACCTGACGAGACATGGCGGGCCTGGGCCCAGGTGGAGGGGCCATCGCTACAAAGGCATCCAGAAGTTCCTTGACGCCAAAGTTGTTCAGGGCGCTTCCGAAAAACACCGGTGTTTGGTCTCCCTTCAGGTAATGTTCCAGAGAAAACGGGTCTGCGGCTCCGCTAACGAGTTCAATGTCTTCCCGGAGTTCTTGAGCCTGGCTCCCGAGCAATTCGTCCAGCGTCGGATCTGAAAGGTCGGTGATCAAGATCCCTCCGTCATCCCGGATGCTCTGTCCCGGCTTAAAAAGGTGAAGCTGGTTTCGGTAAAGATCGTATACTCCTTTGAAGCGTTTGCCCATGCCGATGGGCCACGAAACGGGGGCACATTCTACCTGAAGTTTGTCTTCAATGTCGGCGAGAAGATCCAGTGGCGGCAATCCCTCTCGGTCAAGCTTGTTAATGAAGGTTATGATGGGGGTGTTTCGCATTCGACAGACCTCCATAAGCTTTTCCGTCTGAGGCTCTACGCCCTTCCCGCTGTCTATCACCATGAGGGCGCTATCCACGGCGGTGAGGACCCGGTACGTGTCTTCTGAAAAGTCCTGATGGCCCGGAGTATCGAGGAGATTGATCTCGTGGTCACCATAGTTGAATTTCATGACCGAGGTGGTCACCGAGATCCCGCGTTCCTTCTCGATGGAAAGCCAGTCGCTCCGGGCGTGACGTGCGGCCTTACGGGCCTTGACGGCCCCGGCCAGTTGGATAGCCCCGCCGAAGAGGAGCAGTTTTTCCGTCAGGGTGGTTTTGCCTGCATCCGGGTGACTGATGATGCCGAAAGTCCGGCGGCGTTCGATTTCGTGTTTATGATGTTCCGTCATATTTTTACCTTTTGTGGGCGATGTATGTTTTTGCCCCAGCCGACATATACGGCCGTGTTCATCACTCACGTCGATCTGTTTTGAAACGCATAAGCGAGTGTGTATTAATAATGGTGCCATCCTTACCGTGAAGACTCCCGTGGCTTGCCGCAGGGAGGTTTCAATCGTCAACAGGTCGAGGTTGATCCTTGGGTATAAGGGAGGCTCTGTCAGGTGAAGTAGTCCAGAATAGCGTCACACAGTCCGGGGATGGTGAACTCTTTTGCTTCGATATCTACGTTTAGACCGAGATTTCTTGCGGTCTCAGAAGTGATCGGGCCGATCGAGGCAACTTTGATCCCTTCCATAAGGCCCAGGAAGCGGTCCGCAGGGAGGGCCGCCTTGAAATTTCTTACAGTCGAAGAACTCGTGAAGGTTACAATGTCGACCGAGCCTTCTTCCAGGCGTTTGACGAGCATGTCCACATTGTCCGTGGCTTGTTCAGTCTGATAAGCCGGCACCTCGTCCACCGTGGCGCCCATCTTCCGCACCTCTACGGGAAGAATGGGCCTTGCCTCCTTGGCCCGGGGCAGGAGCACCCGTTTGCCGTCCATGGGTTCGTGTTTGAAAGCCTCGATGATCGACTCGGCGCGATAGGTATTGGGAATGATGTCGCTGTCGAATCCGAACTCCCGGAGCCGTTGGGCCGTGGCCGGACCGATGGTGGCCGTGCGAACCTTTCCGAGTGCGCGAACGTCTTTCCCCTTCGAAAATAGGCGGTTAAAAAAGAAGTCTACCCCATTCACACTGGTGAGCACGAGCCAGTCGTAGGTGTCAAGGCGGTCAATGGCGGTATCGAGAGGCGTCCAGTCCTCGGGGGGGGCGACTTGGATGGTGGGGCACTCCACACAATCGGCCCCGTGGGCTGAAAGACAGGCCACCAACCCACTCGCCTGCTCCCGGGTTCTAGTAACCACGACGGTCATTCCGAACAGAGGCTTTTTTTCGAACCAGTTGAGTTTTTCCCGCAGTCTGACCACATCGCCGACGACGATGGCAACCGGCGGTTTCAGTTCAGCCTTTTGAGCCCGTTCCACGATCGTTTCCAGTGTCCCTACCAACGTGGCCTGCTTGGGCGTCGTGCCCCACCGGACCAGGGCGACAGGGGTTTTCGGATCCCGTCCCCCCGCCACAATCGAAGTCACGATATGGGGGAGATTCTTTACACCCATGAGCACCACCAGGGTCTGTACGCCTGTCGCGAGTTTGCCCCAATCCACCGCGGACTCGGGCTTACTAGGATCTTCATGGCCGGTGACGATCCCGATGCTGGCTGCGTACTTGCGATGGGTCAACGGGATACCGGCGTAAGAAGGCGCCGCAATGGCCGAGGTGATCCCCGGCACGATTTCGAAATCAATGCCCGCATCAAACAAGGCTTCGGCCTCTTCACCGCCCCTTCCGAAGATAAAAGGGTGCCCGCCTTTGAGGCGTACTACTGTGTGGCCGCCTTTCGCCTTTTCCACCAACAAACGATTCATCTCATCCTGGGGGAGGGTATGGGAGCCTTGCTCCTTGCCCACATAGATAATTTCTGCCCCCTTTTTGGCATGCTTCAGGAGCCTGGCCGACGCCAAGTGGTCGTAGATGACGATATCGGCCTCGCCAAGAGAGTTTATCCCTTTAATGGTGATCAGTTCCGGATCTCCGGGTCCGGCCCCCACCAGGTAGACCTTGCCGGGTTTCATCCCTTCAAATCCTGTACCGTTTTCCCGTAGACTCTATTCAAGATCTCTCTTCCGCCTTGATCCAAGAGTGAATCGGCAAGTTCATGGCCCAAGCCTACCCGTTTGTCTACGGAAGCCGTCTTGGTTTCACGGTAGACGACTGAGCCATCAATTTCCGCTATCAGGCCTGTCAACTCCAGGGTATCTCCCATGACCTTCGCCTGGCCGGCAATGGGCACCTGACAGCCCCCCTCGAGGCGGGCCAAAAAGGCCCGTTCGGCATCGACGGCTACGCGGGTCAGCCGGTCATCCATAGGGGCGACGAGATCCCGCACGGCCTTGTCGTCTTCTCTGATCTCAATGGCAAGAGCCCCCTGGCCGATGGCCGGAAGCATCAGCGATACGGGCAGGTACTGCGTGATGCGCGCTTCCAGCCCCAGACGTCGTACGCCGGCGGCCGCAAGGAGGATGGCGTCCAGGTCTTCCGTTCGAAGTTTTTTGAGTCTGGTGTCCAGGTTTCCTCTCAGAGAATGGACTGTGATGTCCGGCCGGGCGTGCCTGACCTGGGCGGCACGGCGAAGGCTGCTGCTTCCAATGCGCGCCCCTTTCGGCAGGTGCGCAAACTCTTCGCCGTTTCTGGAAATCAGCACATCCTGGGGGTTTTCTCGTTGAGGCACGGCACCGATGCAAAGACCGCGAGGGAACTCTGCCGGCACGTCCTTCATGCTGTGGACTGCCAAGTCCACCCCATTTTCCAGGAGCGCTGTTTCGATCTCCTTGACGAAGAGCCCTTTGCCCCCGACTTGGGCAAGGGGGACATCCAATATCTTGTCCCCGGTGGTCTTGATCTTGACGATTTCGACCTCCAGACCAGGGTGCATATCCTGAAGCCTCGAACGAACCCACCCCGCTTGCCACAAGGCAAGGACACTTCCCCTGGTCCCTATTTTGATCGCCTTCATGGTCAGTGACCGCAGGAGCTGCAGCTTCCAGAACTGCAGGAACTGCAAGCGGAGCCTTTCGAACTGGAGAACCCGGAATCACTTTTGTGGCTCACCGCTGAAAGGATCTTCTTCACGTTGCTCCCTTTGCAGTGCGGGCATGCGATCTTCTGTGTTCCGAAAACCAGGACCTCGAAATCCTTCTCACACTTTGAACAGTGGTACTCAAAGATAGGCATATTTCTATCTCCTTAAGCCAAACGAGCGGCACGTGCCTGCCCGAAATTCATCCTAAACTATTTAACATAACAACAATCGACGATAAATTCAAACCCCAATCGGAGAAAAAGTTGACTCCGATGTGGGAAACCACGTCCCTTGGGGGTGGATCTTTACAATGTCAGGAATCCATCGGGGGCCAAGCTGGTCGCCAACATGACCGGGTTGATGTCGCCATGTTGCTTCCAGTTGTCTGTTTCTCTGCGGGAAGGATCGAGCCAGTATGTCTCGATCAGTTGGATGAACCGGGAATAGCTTTTTAGGATCCGGATTTTCGAATGCAACGGGTGCCTCTTTCTGAACAGGTGGTCATTTTTTTCGATCAGACCACCCAGTCTTTCCACCGCGTGCAATCCGATGGACAACCCGAGTTCCCGAAACGCGAGACGATAATCAGGGGGAAAGTTGAGGGGATTCGTTTTTCGATAAGATGCCAGACCCTCAACCGAAGACTCCAACAAAGTGTCCAACAGATCGATGTCTTCAAGGTCTCCGCTCTCGACCATCTGGCCCACTTTGTAGGCGTCCCACAAAAGGCCGCCGATACCCAGGGAATCGTCCGTAACCCAGCTTTTTCCGCGACAGATATCGGCCATGTCGGCAATTTCCAGGTTGAGATCAAGCAGCGGTTTTGCAGAACCTCTGGCGGCGGTGGCTTGGATCTCGCGATAGGTGATGAATCCGTCAAGAGGATCATGTTGTCCCATGGATGCCACGAGCGGAGAGGAAAGGTCTGTGCTCATCTTCCAGTACATCCGTTTCCGGGAGCTCAAGGGCGGCATATACGTGAAGGCGGCATGGGCCGCCTTGGCAAGCTCTATGGCCCACACATTGTAGGTTGGATCTCCAGTGATCCGGCTCACACGACTGAGGGCGTGCATCCATTTCGTGAGATAATGATAGTACTGCCCGTCCCGATCCCATTCCAGCTCTTCATCAAAGGAATCCGTGGGCTCCCGTTCTTTCATCTTCTTGCCGATCCGCAGCCCCCCTTTCGTGGGATGCAGCCTGCCTGCCTCCTCGTTCAGGCCGCTGATCCAGCCGGTTCTGGGATCGTCTTCACGGTGTCGCCCCAGTGTCTCGTGGACCTGATCGACAAGCAGCAAGGCCGTATTCTTGTATTCGTCATTGCCGGTCTGACGATAGAGTTCCAAGAAGTTGCACACGGCAAAGGCGTCGGTCCACAAATAGCGCCGCGGGACCTTCTGTGCCTGAGAAAGGCCGGTCCTATCGGCGAATTCGGTCATCAATTCCTGGACTGTTCCAAGTGATGCTTGTTGTTTCATCCCCTTCTCCAAAGACACCATGAAACAGTGGCGACCGTTCCAGGCATCAGTCCTCCGATACCCGGGGGATACTGGCCTGTTCATGCCGGACCAGTCCTCTTATACTGATCCGCCTCGGGATTTGCAAGCGGCGATGCCGTCCCTGATGCACCGGTAAGGGATCATCTGCTCTGGTGAGTGTATTTGGTTCGACCTCTGTGTGCCGCAAGTCCGTGTGTGATGCGAACGTCCGACGCATAGGCACACCGGCGCATAACCCCTTGAAGACGATCTGCTTTTCTGGTAGACGTCTTTTTGCCAGTTTCTTCCACGCCGGGCATCCGGTAGATCCACGGGTGTCCGGTCAAATGGAGAGATTGCCGTGTTCGGTTTCGCAACGTTTCCCTTCTCGGTGTCCCGGCAGACACGGGTGGAGGGGGCGGAACCGAGGGCGCCTGAGGAAATGGTTTGCCGTGATGAGAGGGAAGCGACGTGATCATGTCGATTTTCGTTCAAATGGGTGAGGAAGTTTTTGCCCTGCGGGCCATGGATGCCCTTACCGTCGGGACCCTCGCGGTCCTGGAGGGCATCCTGTCCGTGGATAACGCCTTGGTTCTGGCTATCCTGGTTCGTACCCTTCCCAAGCACCAGCAACGAAAGGCCCTCACCTACGGGATCGTCGGGGCCTTTGTCTTTCGCTTTCTGGCCCTGATCTTTGCCGCGTATCTGATGCGACTGCAGGCCTTTAAGTTGATCGGCGGGGGGTATCTCCTCTATCTGGCCATGAAGCACATGTTTTTCTTTTACAAGGAAGACGCGTATCAGCCCAGGCCCCGTGTGATCTCGAGCTTCTGGAAGACCGTGGCTCTCGTGGAGCTGACGGACGTCGCCTTTTCCATTGACAGCATCACCACCGCAGTGGCGATGAGCGACAAGCTGCTGGTCGTATGGGCCGGTGGGGTCCTCGGTATCATCTCCCTTCGGCTTGTTTCAGGCCTTTTCGTGCGGCTCCTGGAAAAACTCCCAAAGCTTGAGGACCTGGCCTATCAGCTTATCTTTTTCGTGGGTACAAAGCTCTCCCTGGAGGCCCTGCACGTGGAGATTGAGGCGTGGGTTTTCTGGTTGGTCATGGGCGTTATCGCCGTGTTGGGGGCCGCTCTGGTGTACAGGGACTATTATCAGCGAACCACGGAGACTCAGTTTCAGAATCGCCTCCTGAGGCGTGTCCAACAAGGAGAGGTCCCCGTGGAGGAGTTGTTGTCCCTGGAGGCGATTCCCGGAGAGGTCGTTAAATACCTCTACCGGGCGAATTGCCTGACCATACGGACGCCGACACCGGACACCACCGTCGGGGACGGGATCAGCGGTAGCGGTTGACAAACGACTGACTCTTGGATTTTTGGCGGTCTGATTTGTCGAGCTTAAGGACTTGAGCCCAACCCCGGCGAATCCGGCCTCTTAGGGATCGTATCTTCAATTACCAAACAGGGTGCCGCCTGCGGTACCGATGAAGCAACCGCCGCCTTCACTGCTGTTCTTCTCTGCGCCGGCAGCATCTTCGTTTGTATCCTGGGACGACGCCTCATCCGTCGATGTGGTGCCGACTCCGCTGGGGTCGATGATGATGCCGTTCACGGTCCTGTCGAAGTCTCCGTACCCACCGTCTTTGAGTTCCAAGGTTACCGAATAGCCATCGGCGTTGAATCGCGCATGGTCTGCGTAATCGATCAACCCGTCGATAAAGTCATACTTCAGCCATCTTACATTCTTGTCCATCTTCTCGGAGAAATAGATCGTCACGGTGACTCTCGCTCCAGGTTCGGCGGCAATGCACTTGAAACTGACGAGCCCCAACGGCATATCGATATCCAGAGGGAATCCATCGACATCCTCTGGAACAATAGACCTGAATGTTTCCAGGGAAACCACATTGGTACCGGCGTTCAGCCCCAACTGCCCTTTTCCTCCCACCGCCTCGATGGCCATCATATAGGGCTGTTCAATGTCAGGCGTGCCGTCACGATCAAGGTCCACACTTGCATCGACTTCCTGATCATCGGGAATGCCGTTTTGAGGAGACACATCGTCCCCTAAAAACTCGGTTTTGAACGACCACGTTTCCGACCAGCGAGACCAGGTTCCCTGGTTATCACAATACCTCACCTTCCAATAGTATGTAGTATCCGGTTGCAGAATGTACTCGGGAACTATCAGCGATAGGAGATGGCTTGTACTCCTTATATCCAGAATGATCGTGTCATTTTCGTCGACGACCTTCCACCGCGTCTTGTCATGGGTGTCTCCGGGATCGGGATCGCTGAAAAAACCGGCTATGAGTTCAGGCGTAACGGACACGATCTGCCCGTCCGCAGGGAAGAAGAGCCGCGGTCTCGACGGACGCTCGTTGGTATCGTCTGTCACGGTAATGGCTACCGTAACCGTATTTTCGGCTCCATCGTTCTCCGCCACACGCAAAGAAGCAGTGAAGGAGCCGGCCGCTGTATATTCGTGGCTGACCGTCACCCCGGAACCGGATGCGCCGTCGCCGAAGTCCCAGTCGTAGGAGACTATCTGGCCGTCCGGGTCGCTTGAGCCTGAAGCATTAAAGCTCACCATGAGCGGGGGCAGACCGGTCGTTGGATCGGCCGTGAAATCGGCGGCGGGGAATTCGTTTTCCGAAGGAGCGGTAACGGTGATGGTTCGGGTGGCCGTGTGTGTCGCGTCGGCATCGTCCGTTACGGTCAGCAATACGCTGAAAGAACCTTCAGCCGTGTATTGGTGGCTGGTTGTAACGCCGGAGCCCGTCGAACCGTCTCCGAAGTTCCAGGCATAAGAGACAATCTGTCCGTCCGGATCTGTTGAGGCGGAAGCATCAAAGCTCACTATCAGCGGCAACTCGCCCTCCGATGGATCCGCCGTGAAACTGGCAGAAGGGACTTCGTTTTGCCCGGTGCCCGAAACTGTGAAGGAGTGGGGCTTGGACCACGGAGAGGCTGCCCCGTTGTTGTCGAAAAACCTCACTTTCCAGGTGTAGACAGCGCCCGCTTTCAGTTTACCTTGTGGCACTGTCAATGAGACGAGTTCCGTATCTGTGTTTTTGTTAAAGACGACCCCATCACTTTCATTGCTGATCTGCCATCTTGTTTGCGCATGCACATCGCCGGTATCGGGGTCGTCGAACGGATCCGTTTGGAGCTGTGGCGTCAAGGACACCGTGGCCCCATCGGCGGGTGCGGAAAGCTTAGGCTTGGCCGGCGGTTGGTTTTCCCCAACCGTGCCCGAAGCCGTGAAGGAGCGGGCCCTGGACCAGACGGAGACGTTTCCATCATCGTCGGAGAACTTGACTCTCCACGTGTAGGTGGCGCCGGCTGTCAGGATACCCGGGGGCACGGCCAGGGAGACGAGTTCGGTATTGCTTGTTTCGTCAAAGATGGGCGCATCCGCGCCGTCACTGATCTGCCATCTTGTTTCGGCATGGACATCGCCGGCATCGGGGTCCTCGAACGGGCCGGTCCGGAGCTGTGGCGTCAAGGACACCGTGGCCCCATCGGCGGGTGCCGAAAGGTTGGGTTTGTTGGGAGGCGCGTCTGCCGCCGCCGCCACATTGGTTGTGACGGGGATGGCAACGAACAGGAGCGTCAGAAACAGGCAAACGAACGGGAAGAGACAGCGGGTTGTGCCACCACTATTTTTCTTCATGGGAATCACATCTCCTGAGCAGGCTTTCTCAATTGTGAACCACCTATCATTGGCTCGATGGGCTTAACGACCGGTTTGAGGTCTGAAAGCAGAGGCTAATTTTAAAATGAAAGTACTGTGCAAGAAGCATGCATGGCCTGGAGCATAGACAATAGTCACGTGAAATGAATGAGTTAACTGTATTTTAGGTATGATTGATAGGGGGGCCTGTGGTTGCCTTTA
>Ga0105094_10002257_pt1 | contig 10058 bp, 8 predicted proteins | sample PPLLak1March2015_2_FD_87023 | JGI IMG/M metagenome (GOLD analysis project Ga0105094, IMG submission 87023) | Freshwater sediment microbial communities from Prairie Pothole Lake near Jamestown, North Dakota, USA - PPLs Lake P8 Core (3) Depth... | ecosystem: Environmental > Aquatic > Freshwater >...
GCGAGGTCTTCCGCATCGTCTGAGGCGCGAGAGACGCCGGGCCTGTGCGCGCCTGCCGCCGAAAAAGGAAAAGGCCGGCCATCCTTGCGGATAGCCGGCCCCACGTTCCAACGTTGGACTGTGAACTCGTACCCGTGAACTCTTACAGTCCAGGCTTCTTCATCATCTGCTGCTGCCGCTCGGTGGACGGCGGGACGAGGCCCTTGGCGCGCATGTAGGCGGCACCGGTGCCGTACATCTCGTTGTTGTGCGAGGTGAGGCCGGCGACGATCGAGCCGCGCGCGACCTCGTTCTGGCCCTGCTTCACCAGCTCGGCGACGTTCGCGTCGGTCAGGCCCTTCACGGCGTCGTCGCAGAAGGCGTACGCGTCGGCCAGCGCCTTCACGAACTCCGCCTTGGTCTTGAGCAGCGTTTCCAGGTTCTTGCCCTGGTTGGGGTTGGCCACGCCCTTGAGCGCCGCGCACGAGCCGTACATGCTGTTGGCCGCGTGGGCGAACAGCTGGCCGAACGTGCGCGAGTCGGCGTGCGGCTTGTAGCCGTAGTCGGCCTCGGGCATCTTCTCGGACATCTCGGTGAGGTTGCGCTTCACCCCGTCGTAGGCGCGGGTGATGCCCTGCGCGAGGGTGATCTTCTGGGGCGGTCCGCCCATCTGGGCGAAGGCGGGGGTGGCCGCCAGCAGGGCGACCGAGGCGAAGGCGATCAAACGTCTCATGGGTATTTCGGCTCCTTGAACCGTGGCGTCCCGGCATACGGAAACAGCCTATGGACTGTAGCCGACCGCTCATGGATATTTCAAGGCCGGGTGTTGGCAGGCCGCACGGCCCAGGGCAGGAGCTTGAGCGCAGCCCATCAACCCGGTATCCTCGCAGGACCTATGCGTCGTGACTACCACCGCTGGCACTCCTCGCGCCTCGGTCGCGAGATGGGCATCGTTTCCTACGGGCACTTCGGGATGCCCCTCCTGGCCTTTCCGACCAGCGGCGGTGACGAGTGGGAGCAGGACGGCCAGGGCATGATTCGCACCCTCTCCCCCTACCTGGAGCAGGGGCGCACCCGGATTTTCTGCGTCAACAGCGTCACGGGCGAGTCGTTCTACAACAAGGGGGCGCACCCGTTCCACCGGAGCTGGATGCAGGCGCAGTACGACGCCTATCTCACCCACGAGGTCTTCCCGTTCATCGACGACCAGTGCCGGACCCCCGGCATTGGGATCGCCACCTTCGGCGCTTCCCTCGGCGCGTACCACGCGGCCAACACCCTCTTCAAGCATCCTCATCGCGTGAAGCGCTGCTACGCGCTCTCGGGCGTCTACGACATGCGGACCTTCATGGACGGGATGTACGACGACAACTTCTACTTCAACAACCCCGTGGACTACATGGCCAACCAGCACGACCCGTGGTACCTGGACCAGTACCGGACCTGCGACATCCGCCTGGCCACGGGCTGCGGGCCATGGGAGAACAGCGGCCCGACCTATCGGATGTCAGCCGTCCTCGCCAGCCGGGGCATCGCCCATCACCTGGACGACTGGGGCCCGGAGGGTGGACACGACTGGCCGTACTGGCACCATCAGATGTGGGAGTACGTGGGCTCGCACTTCTGAGGTGCCGGCCACGCGCGCGCCGCGGCGGGTCGTGCGAGCGCTCATGTTATAAGTGAGAGCTCAACCATGGCCGCACGACGCACACCATTGCCCAGCAGCCGCAGCGTTCGCATCGGCATCACGCAGATGGCGTGTGGGGAGGACCCTGTCGCCAACCTCGACCGGCAGGTCGCCCTCGCCGAGCGCGCGATGAAGGGCGGAGCGCGCATCGTCTGTACCCAGGAGCTGTTCCGCTCCCAGTACTTCTGCCAGGTTGAGGACCACCGCTTCTTCGGCCTCGCCGAGACCATTCCGGGACCCTCCACCGAGGCATTGTCTGCCGTCGCCCGCAAGCACGGGGCGGTCGTCGTGGCATCGCTGTTCGAAAAGAGGGCCGCGGGGCTGTACCACAACACGGCGGTCATCATCGAAGCCGATGGGTCGATTCTAGGCATCTACCGCAAGATGCACATCCCGGACGACCCGCTCTTCTACGAAAAGTTCTACTTCACGCCCGGCGACACGGGGTTCCGTGCCTGGAAGACCTCGCAGGGCACCATCGGCGTGCTCATCTGCTGGGATCAGTGGTTCCCCGAGGGCGCGCGCCTCACGGCGCTGCAGGGCGCCGAGATCCTCTTCTACCCCACGGCCATCGGCTGGCACCCGAAGGAGCGGAAGCAGTACGGCAAGGCGCAGCACGACTCGTGGGAGCTCATCCAGCGCAGCCACGCAGTCGCCAACGGCTGTTACGTGTGCGTGCCGAACCGCACCGGGCACGAGCGCATCCTGAACGCGAAGGGGAAGCCCGTGGACAAGGATGGCATCCAGTTCTGGGGACAGTCGTGCGTGGCCTCGCCCGATGGGCAGATCGTCAAGCGCGCGGCCGTGGATCGCGAGCAGATGATGCTGGTGGACTGCGACCTGTCGCAGGTGGAGTTCAGCCGCACGCACTGGCCGTTCCTGCGCGACCGGCGTATCGACGCCTACGGCGACCTCACGCGCCGCTTCGCCGACTGATGCGCGCTTTGCCCGGCACGCCACGCGAGCTCGGCTATTCCTTCCCCGCCGAGTGGATGCGCCACCGCGGCACGTGGATCAGCTGGCCGCGCCCCGAGGGCATCTCGTTCCCCGATCGGTACCACGAGTCCATCGAGGACGTGATCCGCGTGATCGACACGACCGCGCGATTCGAAGAGGTACACCTCAACGTCCCCAACTCGAACTACCGCCGCATCGTCCGGGACGTGCTGGACGTCCGCGGCGTGCCGCTCCGCCGCGTGCGGTTTCACGAGATTCCGACCAACGAGTGCTGGACGCGGGATCACGGGCCGGCGTTCGTGCTGCGCGAGCGTCGCGGACGCGTGGATGCGGCCATCGTGGACTGGGGCTACAACGCGTGGGGCGGCAAGTACCCGCCATTCGAAGCCGACGATGCGGTGCCGACGAGGGTGGCGAAGGAGCTGAAGCTCCCGGTGTTCCGCCCCGGCATCGTCATGGAAGGCGGCGCGGTGGACTTCAACGGCGCGGGCACGGTGCTCACCACCACATCGTGCCTCCTCAACAAGAACCGCAACCCGCATCTGTCGAAGGCCGAGGTCGAGCGGTACCTGAAGGACTACTACGGCCAGCAGCATGTGGTGTGGCTGGGCGAGGGCATCGAGGGCGACGATACCGATGGCCACATCGACGACCTGGCGCGCTTCGTGGACGAGCGCACCATCGTCATCGGCATCGAGGACGACCCGCGCGACGCGAACTTCCAGGTGCTGCAGGAGGCGCGGCGCCGCCTCGCCCGCGCGCGCGACCAGCAGGGAGTCCCGTTTGAAATCGTGGAACTGCCCATGCCGCGCCCGGTGCGCTACCAGGGCCAGCGCCTGCCCGCCACCTACATGAACTTCCTGTTCGTGAACGGCGCGATCCTGGTGCCCACCTTCGGTCAGCGGGCGCGCGACCGACGGGCGATGGCGATCCTCCAGCGCCTGCTTCCGAAGCGCCGCGTCGTGGGCGTGGACTGCCGCGCCCTCATCTGGGGCCTGGGCGCCATTCACTGCCTGACGCAGCAGCAGCCCGACTGGTAGGCCCGCCACCCGGGGCTTCGCCCGGCCGGCGGGTAGGCCGCGCGGTCCGCGCCTTCGCTTCGCTCGGCGTGGGCCTTACCTTGGGCAGGTGGAACCTCCGCGACGGTCGCGTTCAAGACCTCGAACCCGCGCCAACAATCGAACCTACCGTTCGGGCGGGCGGCCTCCCTTCAGCTCGTCGAACCAGTTGAGGACGACGCGCAACTGGAGAGGCTCGTGGCCTCCGACCGCACGCATCATCAGGAACCGGCCATCCGGCGCCACGTCGTAGGCCGGTCCGCCCGCCGAGCCGGTGACGAACGAGCCTTCGAACAGCATGACCGGTCGTCCAACGACGAGGGACGGGGTGGTCGTCACCGGTATCGTCATCATGAGGTTGCCGCTGCGATAGGAGATCGCCCTTCCGCGAGGGTTCCAGATGGGCTCGGTGCCGCCCTCCGTCGTGAGTTGCCGCTTCGGGCCGGGGCCCGGGTAGGGCCTCACGAATACCTCGAAGCGGCCCGTCTCGTCGCTGACGTAGACAAGATAGCGGCCATCGGCCGATGGCGATGCCCCCCACTGGTTGCCCGGCTCGTCGGTGATCGTTGCCGGCGACAGACCCGCCTCGCGACGGCTCACCAGCAGGTCCCCGCCGGTCGTGTCCCCACGTGTGCTCAGCAGCAGCGCACTGCCGTCCGGCATCCACCGCGACGGTGCGACAGACATCCTCCACGAGAGCACTTCCTGTTTGGCGCCGATACCGTCTACGGGCTGCGTCACGATGGTGGCGCCGCGCTCGGCGTCCTCGGCATAGGCGATCCGCGCACCATCGGGCGAGAAGGCCGTAGTTGGAAATGTGAAATTTGCGCGGCGACCCAAGGTCAGACGATCGAGCGTGCCCCGGCCGATCGCCGCCGTCCAGATGTCGCGGCTCTGGCCGTCCGGGATCTCGACGGCAAGGAGGTCCCCACGCGGGGATACGCGCGGATTCTCGAAGGGCCGGGCCGGCAGCCCCGTCTCGCTCGCGGCGCCCGCAGGGGTCACCCACACGAGGGTCCTGTCGGGAGGCGGCGTGGCCTCGAGGTACACGAGCGTGCCGTCGGCGCCCACGCTGAAGAGCGCCTGTCCGTGGAGACCAGATTGCACGTGCGGTACGACGGCCACCGGCGGGCCTTCGGGGTCGAGAGTCCCGGTCGCGACCCTCAAGGCATAGATCGTCTGCTCGCGCAGGTACACGATGTGGCCTGTCGCCACGTATCGCGCATACTGTGCTCCCTTGACGAGCGTTCGACGGGTACTGCTGGCAACATCGAATACCTCAGCGGAGTAGGGCGCGTCCTTCGAGCGGGCCATGGCGGTGAACAGCACCGTGCGGCCGCCATCGAGGACCTGGGGAAAGGCATGATGGATCTCGTTCTTCGAGGGGTCGAGCGTGGTCAGTGTCCGAGGTACACCACCCTCGTCCGGGACGGCGAAGAGGCCTTGCCCCGTGCTCGGCGCGAAGACGATTGTTCCGTCCTCGCCCCAACTGGCACCGAGCATGTCCACCGCCTCGCAGATCTCGAGAGCCGGGCCACCGCTCAGCGCGACCTTCTTGATGCGGCCGTAGGTCCAGAATCCAATCCATTGCCCATCCGGTGAGAAGAACGGGTCGTAGGCGCCATCCGTCCCGGTGATGGGAGTCGCGTCGAACTCGTTCAGGTGCCGGAGCAACACTCGCTCCGGCTGACTGGTCACATAGGCAAGCCGGGACCCGTCTGGCGAAATGGCAAACGGGACATAGATGTCATCACTCAACGGGTCCGATGCCGGCAGCGTGATGGCGAACCGCCGTGGCTCGCCGGCTTGGGGGGTGCCGGGCAGCCAGAGCCAGGTGGCAGTCCCACCGATGAGCGCGGCGGTCACGGCCGCGGCTGCGACCGCCCGCCGCGTCGCGAATCGCCGCCGATCCGGAGGGCGCATGGAACGGCTCGCAATCTCCAGCGCAAAAGCGACGTCGCGGGCTGACTGGAAGCGCTGTTCGCGCGCCTTCCGCAGACAGCGATCGACGACCTGCGCGACGCTGTCCGGAACGTCAGGGGCAACATCGGTCAGTGTCGCCGGTTCCGTGCTGAGTATGGCAGTCGCGCAGTCGATGCTGGTCGCACCGGAAAAGGCGCGGCGGCCGGTCAGCATTTCGTAGAGGACCGCTCCCAGCGCGAACACGTCCGCCCGTGCGTCGACGGTTTCTCCTCTCACCTGTTCCGGGGCCATGTAACCCGCCGTACCCAGGGCAGCGCCCGGTAAGGTGAGCGTGACATCCAGCCGCCCGGTTTCGTCGCCACCCCACGACGCGATGCCGAAATCGAGGATCTTGACTTGCCCGCTGACGCTCACGAACAGGTTGTCGGGCTTCACGTCACGGTGGACGATGCCCCGATCGTGGGCGGCGGCAAGGCCCTCGGCGATCTGGGTGCCGTAGTCGAGGGCCCGGGTCAGGCCGAGGCGTCGCCCGAGGAGGGTGCGAAGCGTCTGCCCGTGCAGCAGCTCGAAGACGACGAAGGGAACGCGGTCCGTCGTCCCGACCTCGTGCACGACGAGGATATTGGGGTGGGCGAGCGCGGCCGCCGCCCGCGCCTCACGATCGAAGCGGGCCAGCCGGACCGGGTCCGAAGCCACGTCTTCAGGGAGCACCTTGATGGCCACGTCGCGGTCGAGCTCGCGATCCCTGGCGCGATAGACCTCTCCCATTCCACCCGACCCGAGCGGGCCGAGCACTTCGAAGCGTCCGAGGCGCATCCCGGTGGTGAGCGGCATCGACTCCTTGACAACAGGGGTGCCCATCCTAGCCGCGAGGGGGGGCGAGATCAAACTCCTCATCCCAGCTCGGCCTTGGCGTCGGCGATGGGGTGCCCGATCCGGTGCGTTCAGAAACAGCGAAGAACTGCGTCAGGACTCGGGCGCCCGGGGCAAGCGATGATGCCGCCGACGTCACGAACTCCGCCTGGCCAGGCGGCTCTCACGAGGAGCCGCCATGTTCACATCGTTCGCCGCCGCCCTGAGCAGCCTCACGCGAGCCGCCCTTGTTTGGACCATGATGATGTCCGGCCCCCCGCTCTGTGACGCACAGGCGATGCGGCCGGGGCCGGCCGATCAGGCGACCGGCACGCTGGCCATCAAGGACGGCGAGCTCGCCGCGACCGTGCACCGCGCCATCCGCGGCGCATCGCGGCGGCTCGAGCAGCCGTCGTGCGCCAGGGTCCTGGACGAGTTCAGGACCGAAGCGGGCCGTCCCCTCAGCGACGTCCTGTCGTCACTGGCGCTGTCGGCGCCGGGCTCCCTGTCGCAGATCATCTTCCGGGACGGCCGTGATGCCACGGCGTGCCGGGCCGGCATCGCGGCCTTCACCGGCCCGGGCAGCCGCGTGGTGTTCGTGTGCGGCGGTCGCTTCGCGAGACTCGGGCGATCACGGTCCGAGCAGGTCGTGATCCACGAGATGCTGCACACCCTGGGGCTGGGCGAGCGCCCCCCATTGCCCGGCGAGATCGACCGGGCCATCGCGCGCCGCTGCGGGTCGTGACGATCAAGTGGCTCGGGTTCTCGCGCCGGGGCGCTGGTTGTAGGATGACGCGGAGACGAGGTGAGGACCCGCTTCCTGGACTGCGTGATCGATACCGAGGGGCGCTCCCTGACGCGCCATGGCGCCGAGGTGCACCTCACGACGAAGGCGTTCGAGGTGCTCGCGCTGCTCGTGTCCCAACGGCCTCGCGCCATCCCCAAGGCCGAACTCCTCGAGGTGGTGTGGCCGGGCACCTTCGTCACCGACGCCAGCCTCGCCCGAACCATCCACGAGATTCGGAGCGCGATTGGGGACGACAAGGCCGGCGCCATTCGAACGGTCCACGGACACGGCTACGCCTTTGTCGGCGAAGCCGACGACGAGGAAGCGTCCGCTGGCACCCGGACGACGGGAGCGCCGATGCATCGGCCGGCCGTGGCTTGGCTCCTGGTCGGCTCCCGGGCCCTTCCACTGATCGAAGGCACTCACGTGTCGGGCCGCGACCCGACGGTGGCCATTCCTGTTGACTCGGCGCAAGCCTCCTGGCACCACGCACGGCTCGCGGTCACCTCACGAACGGTGACGATCGAGGATCTGAGTTCGAAGAACGGCACCCTGGTGAACAGCACACCGATCACCACGCCCACCCGCTTGTCCGATGGGGACGAGTTGCAGATCGGCACCACGCGGTTCATCTTCAAGACGGGCGAGAAGCCCGCCGAGACGGAGACTCGCGACGCGGGTCAATGAGGCGGGGCCTGTCCGCACGCGCCCGCACCCGCTCGACCGGTCACGTCCAAGACCCCGCCTGTAATCCTTGAAATTGCAGCGACGATCGCCACGATTTCAATGCAGCAAGCTAAACCTCTTATAATCAGCTGATTACAGGCATGAACTGGGCGCCTCGGCATGGTAGAATCTCACCGGCCGATCGCACCGAAAGCCCCGATCCGCGCCTCCCCGAGCATGTCCGCCCCGAACACCCGCGCCGGCCACGCGTCCGCCCCTGAGTACGACCTTGTCGTAGTCGGCAGCGGCTTCGGCGGATCGATGGCGGCCGCCCCGGCCGTGTTCGCCGGCAAGCGGGTGCTGATGATCGAGTCGGGCGACTGGGTCGCGCGCGGGCCCGACAACTGGGGCCCGAGCGGCATGAGCGAGAAGACGCCGTACTACAGCCGCGAGGCCCCGTTCGAGGTGGCCGCGGGCGGCTACGGCCGGGAGCTCGGCGCCTATGCCTGCGTCGGCGGCGCCTCCGTCTTCTACGGCGGCGTCGCCCTCAGGCTGCGCGAGCAGGACTTCGAGCCCTACCCTGAGATCGATTCGGACTCGGGAGCGCGCTGGCCGTATGGCTATGCCGACCTCGAGCCCTACTACACCGAAGCCGAGACGCTCCTGCAGATCGCGGGGACAACCGGTGAGGACCCCACCGAACCGGCCCGGTCGGCGGGATATCCACAGCCCCCGGCCCCGCTGGCCCCCATCTCGGCGCGTATCGCCGATGCTGCCCGGGAGCTCGGCCTTCATCCGTTCCGTCTCCCGCTGGCCATCAACTACCGCTCCGCCGACGGCCGACGGCCGTGCCCGGCCTGCAGCACGTGCGACGGATTTGCGTGCGCGGTCCAGGCCAAGAACGACCTGTCCGTGGTCCTGGTGCCCCGCCTGCAGCGCGCGGGGATGCACCTCGCCGTCAAGACCACCGCCGTGCGGCTCGCACACGAGAACGGGCGCGTCACGGGCGTCGTATGCACTGAACACGGGTCCGGGACTACCGCCACCTACACCGGCCGGATCGTCGCGGTGGCCGGCGGCGCGCTGGCCACGCCGCGGCTGCTCCTCGCCTCGGGTCTCGATCGGGTGAACCCCGCGGGCCACGCCATCGGCCGCTATCTCATGCGACACTGCAACGCGGTGGTGATGGGCGGCTTCCTCTCGCGCCCGGCGCCGAACCGCGAGTTCCACAAGCAGATTGGGATCCACGACTACTACTTCGGCCACACCGGCGTGTCGCACCCTTCGGGCCGGCTCGGCTGCCTGCAGCAGTTCGGCACCCCCGAGCCCGCGCTGGTGCGCGACTACCTGCCGCTCGGGCTCGGCCGGCTGGTGGCGCTCATCGTCTCGCACACGACGGGGTTCATCGTCATGGCGGAGGACCGGCCCCAGGCGGAGAATCGCGTGGAGCTGACGGGGCCCGCGCCGGCCGCCGACCGGCTGCCGCCCGCGCGCATCACACATCGCTACGATGCGCGCGATCTCGCCGCGCGGGCCGTCCTGGTGCGCGCCGCGCGCCGCATCCTCCGGAAGGCCGGCGCGCTCAAGACCTATTCACATTCCATTCGCACGTTTTCGCACGCGCTGGGCACGGTCCGGATGGGCGAGGATCCGGCGCAGTCGCCGCTCGACGGCTGGAGCGCGTTCCGCGGCCTCGACAACCTGTACGTGACCGATGCCAGCGCGCTGCCTCGCTCGGGCGGGGTGAATCCCTCGCTCACCATCGCGGCCAATGCCCTCCGCGCCGGGCGGCGCATGCTGGAGGCGCTCTAGGTGAAGCTCGCCTTCCTCGGCACCGGCCTCGCCACCACGCTTCACTCGAAGACCATGAAAGCCGTGGCGCCCACGGTGGAGCGCTGGTATGCGAGCCGCGATCAATCGAGGGCCGAGGCCGCGCGCGCCCGCTTCGGCGGCGCCGGCGCCATCACCGGTTACGACGCCGCGCTCGCCCGTCCCGACATCGACGTCGTCCTCGTCGCGCTCCCGCCGTCGCTGCACCTCGAATGGACGCTGCGCGCGCTCGATGCCGGCAAGCACGTCATCCTCGAGAAGCCGCCGCTGCTCCAGTCCGCGGACTTCGCCACCGTCGCCGAGGCCGCCGGGCGCGCGA
>Ga0105094_10002260_pt1 | contig 10050 bp, 6 predicted proteins | sample PPLLak1March2015_2_FD_87023 | JGI IMG/M metagenome (GOLD analysis project Ga0105094, IMG submission 87023) | Freshwater sediment microbial communities from Prairie Pothole Lake near Jamestown, North Dakota, USA - PPLs Lake P8 Core (3) Depth... | ecosystem: Environmental > Aquatic > Freshwater >...
AATAAAGGAATTGTGCACTGTTGACGATATATACAGTGCGATAAAGGATATGACAGTAAGAGGTGCTCCGCTTATCGGTGCTGCTGCTGCATTTGGAATTTACCTTGCCACACTTGAGATCATTGCGACCACGAATTCCCGCCTGCATCTCGAAAATGCTGCCAGGTATCTTACCTCATGCCGTCCGACTGCCGTTAATCTTTCAAGGGCGGTGAATTTCGTAATGGATAAGTTGAAAAATGTGAATCCCGGTAATTCAATTTCTGATACAGCCAGGATTGCCGCCCTTGAGTTCTGTGAGAATGAAATGGAGAACTGCAGGCAGATAGGTATTCATGGTTTACCTCTGATTGAGGAGATAAGCAAAAAGAAGGGAGGCGATCCCGTAAATATCCTCACACACTGCAATGCCGGCTGGCTGGCCTGTATAGATTATGGGACTGCTACTTCACCAATTTACCAGGCACATGATGCGGGCATACCGGTGCATGTGTGGGTTGATGAGACAAGACCAAGGAACCAGGGAGCCAGGCTGACGACGTGGGAACTGGGTAAAGCAGGTATTCCTCATACGCTGATTACCGATAATACAGGCGGACATCTTATGCAGCATGGAATGGTTGATATAGTTATAGTGGGCAGTGACCGCACGACCCTGAGGGGAGATGTGGCAAATAAGATCGGAACCTACCTGAAGGCGCTGGCTGCATCCGACAACGCTATTCCGTTCTATTCAGCATTCCCCTCATCCACTTTTGACTTTAGTATAAAGGATGGATTATCCGGAATTCCGGTGGAAGAACGTGAACCTCAGGAAGTGTCGGTTGTTGAAGGGTTGTCGGGAAATAAAACAGAATATGTAAGAATTTGTCCCGATGATACCAGGTGTGCCAATTATGCGTTTGATGTTACACCGGCAAAATTCATTACCGGGCTGATAACTGAAAAAGGGATCTGCAAACCCTCAGAAAAAGATATTAAGAAGATGTTTTCTGATAAATTCATATAAAATGGAAGGTGTCGTAAAATTCAATTGTCACTGGACCCAGTCAGGACCGGTTATTTCTGATGAACAATATGAGATAATAAATTACTGGCGGGAGATTCTTTACAACATGGATCTTATAGGAGCTTATGAAAATGGTGTCGGATTCGGGAACCTGAGCATGAGAATACGGGGGGGTAACCAGTTTATTATTACCGGATCAGCAACAGGTGAGATCCCCGAGCTGGAACCCGGGCACTATGTGAAAGTAAATTCATTTAATATTGACGACAATGCGGTGCAATGCACGGGACCGTTAAAAGCCTCATCGGAGTCGCTGACGCATGCAGCCATATACCTGGCCGATCCGGGAGTGAATGCCATCGTTCATGTTCACAGTATCGAACTCTGGAATGAGATAATTTATAAAATCCCGACAACCAATCCTTCAATGGATTATGGAACTACAGGGCTCGCCAAGGATATATTCCGGCTCTTCAGCGATTCGGATGTATTCGAAAAGAGGATAATAGTAATGGCGGGTGACAGGGCAGGGATACTCACATTCGGTCACGATATGGATGAAGCGGTAAATGTTCTCATGCAATATCTCAAAAAGAAATAACTCCACAGAAAAAATTCTGAAACTGAAACCGGTTGTTCAAATTCCATCCATCCCTGATTGTACCGGAAGGATGGATTTTTTTCAGATTATGTCAGAATATAACTATTTCTGATTGTGATAGATCATAACTTAAGATTGTGATAGATCATAAATGAATTTAAATTGAACAGAACAATTTTATAAGAAAAACGTCTATAAATATGTGTCTGACGCAGGATTGTCAGTAAAATATTATATTAACCAGTCAAAATACCCTGATATTGGTCACTACAATGTCATTGAAAGCTATCATTCCGCCTGAAGAGGACGTCCGGAATCTGGAACTTGCAGACTTAATAAATGTTGCCGACATTCAGGTAATGATGGACAATTTCTACAGGTTCGCCCACATCCCTATGGCAATCATTGATCTTCATGGAAGAGTTCTGGTAGGTGTCGGATGGCAGGAGATATGTACGAAATTTCACAGGATTCATCCCGAATCTTTCAGAAATTGCCTGGAAAGTGATTTGAAGCTAACCGCAGAGATCCCCAAAGGAGAATTTAAACTATATAAATGTAAGAATGGAATGTGGGATATGGCAACGCCTATTTTTATTGGTGCTCAGCGTATCGGGAATCTGTTCATCGGACAATTTTTCTTTAACGGGGAATCGGTTAAATACGACTATTTCAGATCACAGGCTGAGAAATATGGCTTTGATAAGGAAGAATATATTGAAGCACTCAGGAAAGTTCCGTTTCTGAATGCAGAGGATATTGATTATGCCAAATCCTTCTTCCTTAAGCTTACTGATTCACTTTCACAACTGAGTTACAGTAATATTAAGCTTGCCAGGGCTGTTGAAGAAACCAAAAAACTGACTGATTCTCTCAGGCGAAGTGAAGAGCGGTTTTTCACCACCCTTACAAGTATCGGAGATGCTGTCATTGCAACAGATCTCAATGGTTCAATCACATTCATAAATCCTGTTGCCAAAGAAATAATCGGCCTGAATTCCACTCAGGTTCTTTCAAAACCCATAACTGAAATATTCATTCTCATCGATGAACAAACCCGGGAAATCGTTGGTGATCCATTCAAAAGAGTTCTTGAAAACGGAATGAATATTGGATTAGATAAGAATGTAATTCTGAAAAAGAAAGATGGAACTGAAATTCTGATAGATAACAGCGCTGCCCCGATCAGGGATAAAGATGGGCAGATTTTTGGTATGGTACTTGTTTTCCGGGACGTTACGGAACGTATAATGGCCGAAAAAATGCTGGAGGAAAACAAAGCGAGGCTTGAACGGTCACAAATAATTGCACAACTTGGCAGCTGGGAACTGGATCTTAAAAACAATATACTAACATGGTCAGATGAGGTTTATCGTATTTTCGGGTTGACGCCCGGTGAATTCAAACCATCCTATAAAGCCTTCCTTGAAGCAATCCATCCCGATGACAGAGCTGCTGTTGACAAGGCATATTCACAATCGTTGAAGAAGAAGAATAATAATTATGAAATTGAACACCGTATAATTAAGAAAAGCGGTGAAATTCGTTTCGTTCATGAAAAATGTGAGCATTTCAGGAATGATTCCGGAAAGATTATCAGATCCATAGGGATGGTTCACGATATCACCGAGCGTAAGAAGGCAGAAAAAGATTTAAAGGAATCAAAGGAAAAGCTGAACATCGCTCTTGAAATTGGTGAGATCGGTGTGTGGGAGTGGAATTTACTGACTGACGAAATGGTTATTGATGAACGGATGGAAAAAATTCTGGGACTTGAACCCGCAACATTTAAAGGTACATATAATGATTTTGAAAATCTTCTGAACGATGAGGATATTCCGCATTTTAAAAATACAATTACAAAAGCACTGAACGAATTTCAACCCTTTGAGACCATTTTCCGGATCAGAACAAAAACCAACGAGAGTAAATATATTAATGTCAAAGCAATAGTTGAAGATGATGAAACAGGAAGTCATCTGAAAATGACCGGAGTTTGTTATGACATAACTGAAATGAAAAGCGGTGCTGAAAATGTTCTGTTTAAATTAAATGAAGAATTATTACGTTCAAACAGAGCGCTTGAACATTTTGCATATGTTGCATCACATGACCTCCAGGAGCCCCTCCGTATGGTTTCCAGTTTTACCCAGCTGCTCTCTATGAAATATAAGGATAAACTGGATGACAATGCCCGTGAATACATACAATTTGCTGTGGAGGGAACCGAGAGAATGTATGCAATGATAAACGATCTTCTTGCTTATTCACGGATCCAGACCCGGGTAAACGAATTTAAGGAAGTTGATATGAATCATGTAATGGAATATGTAAAGAAAATCCTGTCAATTCAGATTCAACAGAGTAAAGCATCAGTTACATATAGTAATTTACCAAAGATTTTTGCAGATGAAAACCAGATAATACAGCTTATGCAAAATCTGGTCTCCAATGCCATAAAATTCAGTAACAACACTCCTGAAGTCCATATATCTTTCAAATCCGATACTGATAATAACACCTTCTCAGTTGCTGACAATGGAATAGGTATTGAACCACAGTATTTTGAAAATATTTTCAAAATATTCCAGAGGCTGATGCCTAAGGAAGAGTATGCCGGAACCGGAATCGGACTGGCTATATGCAAAGTAATTGTCGAACGTCACGGAGGGAAGATCTGGGTAGAATCTGAACCTGATAAAGGTTCGACGTTCTATTTTACAACACCTAAAAATGGCAGCATCTGAAATATTAAACTCACTTCTGAGTAAGAGTTTCCGGAGTTGTTCTCATTATTGACTGCCTGTCCGGGTTCCTTAATATTAAAGGAGCAGGGGGTTTTATACCATATTAACCGATCTGCAGTCAGGCAAATTCATTTCATGCATTTCCTCCATTCATTTTTCAAAATAATCAAATAAATATCCATTTAATTGTCACCGCCCCCCTAATTAAAAGGGGGGTTTGTCATTATTTTCATTGATTTAATCAAAATACTATATATATTTAGGGGGTAATATTAATATTAATCATCTTTATTTTGGATATACCCCAATTTTGTGTTAGGTTTGAAGTTAAAATTATTTGATCATTATTTTAAACTAATTACCGGAGTAATGAGATTTTTTAAGAAAAGAAATTTGATACTGCTGGTTCTGTTAATTATTACCAGCACTGCTTCATATGCGTCCGACGGAATCCCGGTTGATTCCGGTGCGACAGCATGGATGCTCACATCAACAGCCCTTGTCCTTTTAATGATCCCCGGGCTGGCAATGTTCTATGGAGGACTTGTAAGGACAAAAAATGTACTTGGAACAATAATGCATTGTTACGTTGCAATGGGTATTATTAGTGTTCTGTGGGTTATTGTAGGGTACAGCATGTGTTTTGGGAAAAATGTCCTCGGAGGAATCTTCGGATGGGATAGCAACTATTTCTTCCTCAACGGCATTGATGATAACATTATGGATGCCGGGATTCCGGAGTATGTTTTCTCAATGTTCCAGGGGAAATTTGCTATAATTACCCCGGCGCTTATTGCGGGTGCATTTGCGGAAAGAGTATCTTTTAAGACATATTGTATTTTTATTGCCCTCTGGAGTATTTTTGTTTACAATCCGTTATGTCATTGGGTATGGGCATCCGACGGATTTCTTTACAATCTTGGAGCCCGGGGTGCAATAGACTTTGCAGGAGGTACAGTTGTCCATATCTCTGCGGGTGTAAGCGGACTTGTTGCTGTCCTGTTTCTTGGTCCGCGTCGCGGGTATCCATACCAGGTGATCAGACCCAATAATATGGTAATAACCATGCTTGGGGCAGGCCTCCTTTGGGTAGGATGGTTTGGCTTTAATGCCGGAAGCAGTGTAGCCAGCGGGTTAAGTACGGCACAGGCACTTACAGCAACACAGGTTGCAGCAGCAACAGGAGCTCTTACATGGATAATTATTGAAAGTACTCACCATGGAAAAGCTACTGCCCTTGGATTCGCCAGCGGGATACTTGCAGGACTTGTAGCCGTTACTCCGGCGGCAGGAGTAGTAAAACCTTATGGTGCAATGATTGTGGCAATGCTGGCATCATTTATCTGCTATATGGCAATCCAGGCAAAAAACAGGCTCGGCTACGACGATAGTCTTGATGCATTCGGGATTCACGGAGTAGGGGGTATGATTGGTGCAATATCCCTTACATTCTTCATAAGAAAATCCTGGATGGTGGAAGCTGCTGCAGTCTCAGGCGGAACCTGGACTATATGGAATCAACTTGGAGTTCAGGTGCTGGCTGTCCTTATCGCGATTGCTTTTGCCGGAGGAATGACATTTCTTATAATTTATCTTCTGAGTAAGGTGGTTAAACTCAAATCAAAAGAAGCTGATGAAATGGCTGGCCTTGACAGATCTTATCATGGAGAAAGAGGGTACGGATTGCTGAATCCAAGCTAATTTTAATTTAATAATATCCTTACTATGAAGCTTATAACAGCAATTATACGGGAGGTGCAGCTTGATAAAGTGCGGGAGGCGCTTATAGCTGCCGAGATCACCCGGATTACAGTCAGTTGTGTCTCAGGACACGGCCAGCAAAGAATTGAAGAGATGTACAGGGGTCAGAGAATCGTGCCTGACCTGATTCCGAAGATAAAGATTGAAATAGCAGTAAATGATTCTTTTGTTGATATAACGGTAGATACCATCCTGAAATCTGCAAAAACAAATGGAATTGAAGGCCATGTAGGGGACGGTAAAATATTTATTACGCCGCTTGAGGAGTGCATAAGGATCCGCACCGGTGAACGTGGAGGCTCAGCTATCTGACAACTGTTTAATAACAGTTATTTATAGGAATCGAAATGAACGCTCTTAACTGCTCTTCCTGACGGATCGATCATATTTTTAAAGGACGAATCCCAGGCAAGAGCTTCAGTTGTGCTGCATGCAACGGAAGGCGCCGAGGGAACGCATAAAGCTGCGGCATCCGACGGGAAATGCTCTGCAAAGATTGACCTGTAAAAGTATTCTTCTTTTGACAAAGGAGTATTAAGCGGAAATCTGTATTTAGCATTTGCCAGTTGTTCGTCAGATATCTCTTTCGAGGTAAGTAACCGCAGAGTATCAATCCAGTTATAGCCAACGCCGTCAGAAAATTGTTCTTTCTGTCTCCATGCTACCTGTGAAGGCAGATAATCCTCAAATGTTTTTCGGAGCACCCATTTTTCGATCCGCTCCTTTGATATCATTTTTTCTGCCGGATTGATCCTCATAGCCACATCAAGGAACTCCTTATCCAGGAAGGGAACGCGTCCTTCCACTCCCCAGGCAGCCAGTGATTTATTTGCCCGGAGGCAATCGTACAGATGAAGCCTGGAGATCTTTCGAACTGTCTCTTCATGGAATGCTTTCGGATCCGGCGCTTTATGAAAATAGAGGTAGCCGCCGAAAATTTCATCAGCACCTTCCCCCGTCAGTACCATTTTTACTCCCATGGATTTAATTACCCTGGCAAGCAGGTACATTGGAGTTGAAGCTCTCACTGAAGTCACATCATAGGTTTCGATATGATAAATGACATCGCGAAGAGCATCAATTCCCTCTTCGAGGGAGAAATGAACCTCGTGATGAACGGTTCCGATATGTTGGGCAACTTTGCGTGATGCAGCAAGATCGGGTGAGCCATCCAGTCCTATGGCAAAAGAATGCAGTTGAGGCCACCAGGCATCACTCATATCACCTGATTCTATCCTTTTTGGTGCAAATTTCTTTGCAATTGCCGAAATTATCGATGAATCAAGACCACCTGACAATAAAACACCATATGGAACATCCGACATGAGCTGGCGATGTACCGCATTCTCAAGCGAGCTTCTGAGATCGTAAGGAGATGCGATACTGTTCTGTACAGCTTCATAATTCATCCAGTCACGCTGGTACCACCTGGTTATTGCACCATCCCTGCCTGAAAGATAATGTCCGGGAGGGAATTCCTCTATTATATTACATACTCCTTCAAGAGCCTTCAGTTCAGAGGCTACGAAGAAATTACCATACTGATCCCTGCCCGTATAAAGCGGAACTATACCGATATGGTCCCTGGCAATGAAATAGATATCTTTCTCCCTGTCGTATAACGCAAAGGCAAATATCCCGTTCAGCTCTTCGAGGAATGACGGCCCTTTCTCACGATATAAGGGCAGAATTACCTCACAGTCGGAATGCGTCAGGAATTCATAAGATTTTTCATACCGTTTGCGTATCTCCTGATGATTATAAATCTCTCCGTTTATCGCAAGGACTAGATTTCCATCCTTACTGACCAACGGTTGCCTGCCCGAAACAGGATCAACAATTGATAATCTCTCATGGGCAAGGATCGCCTTTTCGCAACAGAATATACCTGACCAGTCAGGACCGCGATGTCTCACCTTTTTTGACATTTTCAGTACAGCCGGTTTAAGTTCTGAAGAACTTGTTTTCAAATCAAAGACGCCAACAATTCCACACATAATTTATTTCGTTTTATTACTTAGTGCTTCCCCTTTAAAATATTAAAGCTATCTGATTCAGATCTTTCATTTTAATACTTTTACATACATTTATTACATATAAACTGTAAAATTATAACTAAATTATCAAATAAACAAATATATTTTAATATATATTATATTACTAATATATATTATTAACTAAATGACCTGTTTTAATATAATTTATTAATCCGAGCGATTTGCCCGATGATTTCTTATTGCAGCCTGGTTATCACAACGCGCCTGAAGAAGATCTCAGCACCTTCAGACTGAATTTGTATCCGCCCTTTCTGAGGCTGAACATCAACGGCCCTGTTCACCAGGGTTCCATTCAGGTAAACTGAAATTTCTTTCCCTTTCACAACACATTCAAGTTTATTCCATTTCCCGGCAGGATTTTCAATATCTTTTGACCCCCGGAATCCTTTGATATCCTTCCATTCAGGATCACGGCCGAACCAGTTTATCCGTCCTCCGTTTATAGTTACCGGATTACCGGAGGACTGGTATATATATGAACTGCCCTGCTTTTCGCCGGCAACCGGACATGTAATATAGTAGTATTTACTGCCATCACCCACAACGATAAAGTCACCTGTCCCTCCTTCGATGATCTGACATTCAATTGAATGCATCCAGGTGCCACCGGAAGCGCCATCTTCCCCCACTGAGTGCAGGAGTAATCCGCTGTCCCGTGCTTTATCAACTCTTGGTGGATAAGTTGTTTCACCCCACCTGAATTCAACCCGGATTCTGTAATTTTCAAATTCCTCATTTGTTGTAATGCATCCGTATTCTTCACCTGAAATGCGAATCTGACCATTTTGCACAGTAAATACTTTCATTGGATCAGTATCCCGTCCACGGCCCTTTATGAAGGTGTACCAGCCATCGAGGTTCTTACCGTTGAATAACCTCAATTCCCTCTTCTTTGTGTTCTTTTTTCCGGATATACTGTTATTAGTGTCCCGGGCAAAACAAGATTCTGTAACAGGGGTCATTAAAACGATCAGAATCAGGGAAATAACAAGTTGTTTTTTCATATCGCAACAGATTTTATCTGAACAGTGTCCAGGAATTACTCAGGATAGCAAAGATATATTTTAGTAAGGACAAACTGTGAAAGTTGCAGGTATCTTACCCTTCATCATTCCGGAATAAACATTCAGGCTGAATGGTCTGCTACTTTTCCTGAGATTGATAATCAATCAGCAATGTTCTTCCATATTTAATTTTAATGAGTATCAGTAACGCGTTGTGAGGTTGAAATCTTAATATATCTGCTCTTGGATCACACGAACTCACCCCCTTGCGTCCCCCTCTCTACCCTGCAGGCTGGCTCCTCGCTAAACTAGCCCCCCGGGCTAGTTTTTAACGCTCGGCCCTGTAAAGAGGGGGAATGCTTTGGTACACAATAAGTTCTCCTTCTGGGAGAGCCTGTCTTTCGAACCGGGAGGTTAGGGGTGGGTACAGTACACTGATAATTTACAAAATATAATTCAATAGTCACCCCCTTCTTTGCGACAGCAGAGAAGGGGGAAGGGGGGATGAGTACGTGAACTAGCAGGTAGAGAGGGGGACCCGATAGCTATCAGGAGGGGGGTGAGTACATTCAGCCAGAGAAGATGGTTAACTGCACAACACATTATCAGTAATCATATATAAATGTCCATTGATTTTCAAGCGATTTTGAATTTATTATTCATGATTCCAGATAGTCATATTAATATTTAACTTTAAAGTGCTAAATGTAATCAGACAACGGATGCTTTTGTTGCTTACGGAAGATTTAAATGCTTTATAAATTGTAAGGGAAATCTCTTTCTATTGTCCAGATAAGAAAACAAGTGATCAATATGCTGCACAAAGACAAAGAAATAACTGACAAAAAGATTATCGATGAAATATTGAATA
>Ga0105094_10002262_pt1 | contig 10043 bp, 12 predicted proteins | sample PPLLak1March2015_2_FD_87023 | JGI IMG/M metagenome (GOLD analysis project Ga0105094, IMG submission 87023) | Freshwater sediment microbial communities from Prairie Pothole Lake near Jamestown, North Dakota, USA - PPLs Lake P8 Core (3) Depth... | ecosystem: Environmental > Aquatic > Freshwater >...
CGCTGACGCCCGTGGCCGTACTCGAACCGGTCAAGCTGTCGGGGACGACCATCAGCCGCTCGACCCTCCACAACGAGGAGGAGCTGCGGCGGAAGGACGTCCGCGTGGGCGACTTCGTGCTCATCGAGAGGAGCGGCGACGTCATCCCGCGGGTCGTCTCGGTCATGAAGGAGAGGCGGCCGCCGGGCGCTCGGCCCTTCGCCTGGCCGGACCGGTGCCCCGTCTGCGGCACCGAGGTCTTCCGGCCCGAAGGGGAGGTCATCTCCCGCTGCGTCAACGCCTCGTGCCCGGCCCGGGTCCGGGAATCGCTCCTCCATTTCGCCGCGCGCCGGGCGATGGACATCGACGGGTTGGGCGAGGCGGTCGTCGACCAGCTCCTCGCCGCGGGGCTCGTCCGCTCCCTCCCCGACCTCTACGGCCTCCCTTACGAGGACCTCGTGAAGCTCGAGCGCCTGGGGCCGAAGAGCGCGCGAAACCTCCTCGAGGCGATCGAGAGCTCGAAGGACCGCGGCCTGGCCCGCCTCCTCTTCGCGCTGGGCATCCGCCACGTCGGCGAGCGCCTGGCCCAGACCCTGGCCGGACGCTTCGGGAGCCTCGAAGCCCTCGAGACCGCCGGCAGCCCCGAACTCGTCGAAGTGGAGGACGTCGGCCCCAAGGTCGCCGAGAGCATCCTGTTCTTTTTCGCCCAGCCGGCCAACCGCGAACTCATCCGCCGGCTCGCGGAGGCGGGCGTGGGCCTCGGCGCGGCCAAGGCCGGGGCGGGGCCCAAGCCCCTGGCCGGCCAGGTCTACGTCATCACGGGAACGCTCGACGGCTTGAGCCGGGACGAGGCCCGGGACCTCCTGGAGGCGCAGGGCGCCGAGGTCGGCTCGTCCGTGACCAAAAAGACGACCGGCCTCATCGTCGGGGAGTCACCCGGCTCGAAGCTCGACAAGGCGCGCGAGCTCGGCGTGCGGATCATCGGGGGGGAGGAATTCGCGAAGCTCGTCGGCCGCAAGCCGTAGCTATTTCTTCTTCTTCGGGCCGAAGAGATCCAGCCCGAAGAGGCCCCTGGAGCTTTTCTTCTTCCCGCCCGTCAGCTCGTCGAGGGCGTCCCGGGCCGCGGCGTGCCCGGGCTCGACCTCGAGCGCTTTTTCCAGCGACTTGACCGCCTTGGTCTGGAGCCCTTCGGCCTTATAGAGCAGGCCGAGCCCGACGTGGCCCTCGGGATTCCAGGGTTCGAGCTGGATGGCCTTGAGGTAATCCTGCTCCGCCTTCCGTTTATAGGCCGGGAGCTTGGACTCGCACATGGCCAGGAGCAGGAAGTAGTCGCCCTTGTCCTTCCGCACCCGGACGGCCTCCTCGAGGTAGGCGATGGCCTCGTCGTAGCGGGCCTGGCCGTGGAGTGTCTTGCCCTGGCGGAACTTGATGTCGGCCTTGCGGAAGGAATCCTGGACGTCCTCCTGGGTGGTGGCCTCCCCGGATTTGGCGTCGTAGATCTTCCGGGACTCCTTGTTGCTCAGGACCCGGTAGGCGTTGGTGATGCCGTCGAAGACCTCGTCGATCTGGGTCTTGAACTCGGCCACGATGTGCCGGTCGAAGCGGTCGGGATGGAACTTGCGGGCCATGTGGAAATAGGCCTTCTTGACGTCCTCTTCCGCGGCGGTCCTGGGGATGTCGAGGATCTGGTAGAGGGTCATCGCGGGCAGGGTGTCGCGGAAGGCCATGACCTCGACGACCTGCTGCGGGACGTCGGGTCTCGAAACGGTCTGGGGCCGCAGGCGATCCTTGGGGGACGGCGCCTCCGACGCCGGATCGCCCGAGAGGTCGACGACGCCGAGGCAGTAGAAGAGGTAGAGGCTCTTCCAGAACTGATCGGCCGGCACGGTCAGCGTGCGCAGGACGATCTCGGCCGTGTCGGTGCCGTTGATCTTCTCCAGGATGTCCCTCTCCTCCAAAGTCAGGAGGTAGGCGTAGGTCCGCCGCCCCAGGGCCGGGGTCCGGCGGGCCAGGAACCCCGCCAGGAGCGGGTTCGGCTGCATCCTCCGGATGCCGTACTCGATGAGCAGGGGCACGCTGACCCTCGACTCGTCGGCCCCGCCGTAGGAGCCCTCGTGGTCCTGGAATTCCATCTCGGCGTCGTATAAGGCGAAGGTGTTGAGGACGCTCTCGCGGACCTGGTGGGCCAGCGCCTCGGCCAGGTCCTCTTCGGAAATGACGCCCCGGCCCTTGAGCACCTCGCCGATGCTTTTGTTGGGCTCGACGTAGTCTTCGATCCTGGCGTGGGCGTCCTTGGGGATGCGCTCGAGCTTGTACAGGATCTCGCCCAACCGCTCGTCGGGCTGGTTCGTCTTGACCTGGAGGATGGCGCCCTTCTCGAAGAAGAAGGTCTTGAGGATGTCGCCGCGGCGGAAGCTCAGGCGGCCGGTCTTCTTGTTGAAGAAGACGTCACGCAGGTGCGACGCGATGTGGTTCATTACAATCCGTTTCCTCGAGAGGCCCAACTATATTCCTATCGCCCGGATTTTACAACTGCCGGGGTTTGATAACGCCCGGGGAATGTGCTAATTTCGGGTCATGAACATCGTCATCGCCCAGATCGCGCCGAAGCTCGGGGACGTCGCGGCCAACCTCGAGACGCACCTCGACCTCCTGGAGAAGGCCCGGAAGAAGAAAGCCGGCCTGGTCGTCTTTCCCGAGCTCGGTCTCACCGGCTACACCCTCAAGGACCTGGTCGAGGAGGTCGCCCTCGATCCCCGCTCGGACCCGCGCTTCGCGAAGTTCGTCGCCAAAACGAAGGGCCTCTCGGCCGTCGTCGGCTTCGTCGAGGAGAGCCCGGCCGAGAAGGGCCTCTTCTACAACTCGGCCGCCTTCGTCGCCGACGGCCGGATCGTCCACGTCCATCGCAAGGTCTACCTGCCGACGAACGGCCTGTTCGAGGAGGCCAAGTTCTTCGCCCAGGGCCGGGAGTTCCGGGCGTTCGACACCCCCTTCGGCCGCGTCGGGCTGCTCATCTGCCGGGACTTTCTCCACTACGGGGCGAGCTACGTCCACTACGCGTCGGGCGCCGACATGATCGTCTGCATTTCCTCGGCCCCGGGACGCGGCGTCGGGGGCGGGGACGCCTTCGAGACGGGGCGGATGTGGGAGCTCATGGGCGAGGCGGTGTCGTACTTCTCCTCCGCCTTCGTCGTCTACGCCAACCGCGTCGGCGTCGAGGACGGCGTGACCTTCGCCGGGGGGTCGTTCGTGTTCGCGCCGGGCGGGCGACTCGCCGGCCGGGCGGCCGCCGTCGACCCGGACTTCGCCGTTCTTCCGGTCGACCTCGCGGCGGTCGGCCGGGCCCGCCGCAACTGGCTCTTCAAGAGGGACGAAAAGCCCGAAGTCATCTGGAGGTCGCTCGAAAGGATCGTCCGTGCCTCCGAAGATTAACCCCCGGTTCGTCGAGAAGGTCCTCGTCGCCTTCATCCGCGAAGAGCTGGGCAAGTGCGGGTGCCGCAGGGGTATCCTGGGCCTGTCGGGGGGGCTCGATTCGTCCGTGTGCGCCGCACTGGGCGCCCGGGCGCTCGGGCCGAAGAACGTCCTCGGGCTGATCATGCCCTACGGCGGGGGCTTTCCGGAAGACGTCCGGGACGCCGCGAACCTGGCCCGCCGCCTGGGCATCCGGCAGGCCGTGATCGACATCTCCCCCCAGATCGACGTCTACTTCGCCGCCCACCCGACGGATAGCCGCGTGCAGCGCGGCAACAAGATGGCCCGCGAGAGGATGTCCATCCTCTACGACTACTCCGCCCGCGAGGGATCCTTCATCCTCGGCACGAGCAACAAGACCGAGCTCCTGATCGGCTACGGCACGATCCACGGCGACATGGCCTGCGCCATCAATCCCATGGGCGACCTCTACAAGACCCAGGTGCGCGAGCTCGCCGCCCACCTCCGCATCCCGGCGGCCATCCGCAAGAAGGCCCCGACGGCCGGGCTGTGGGCGGGGCAGACCGACGAGGGGGAGATCGGTCTCTCCTACGAGGAGCTCGACGAGATCCTCTTCGGCCTCGTCGAGGGGCGTATGAGCCGGAGCGAGGCCGTCGCGGCCGGGCACGCGCCGGCCGCCGTCGACCGCGTCCTGCGGAAGATCAAGGCCTCGGAGTTCAAGCGCCGGATGCCGCCGATCGCCAAGCTCTCGCCGCGGTCCGTCGGCCACGATTTCCTCTATCCCTACGACTGGGGCAAGTAGGCCGTGGCCGGCCGTCTCTTCGTCGTCGGGACCCCGGTCAGCAACCTCGAGGACATCACACTGCGGGCCCTGCGCGTCCTCGGCGAGGTCGCGGCCATCGCCTGCGAAGACACGCGTCAGACGCTCAAGATCCTGAACCGCTACGGGATCCGCAAGCCGCTCCTCAGCTATTTCCAGCCGCAGGAGGGGCGCCGCATACCCGAGATCATCCGTCTGCTCCAGGAGGGCAAGGACGTCGCCCTCGTCTCCGACGCCGGGACGCCGGGCATTTCGGACCCCGGTTTCCCGCTCATCCGGGCAGCCCTCAAGGAGGGGATCCCGGTCGTTCCCATTCCCGGCCCCTCGGCCGTCACGACCGCACTGTCGGCTTCGGGCCTGCCGACGCACCGGTTCCTCTTCGTCGGGTTCCCGCCGCCCAAGGCGACGGGCCTGCGGAAGCTTTTGGAGTCGCTCGCCGCCGAAAAAGCCACACTGATCTTCTTCCTGCCCACGCGCAAGATCCCCGAATTCCTGGCGGCGGTCGCCGAAAGCCTGGGAAACCGGCGGGTCGTCGTGGCCAGGGAGCTGACCAAGATCCACGAGGAATTCCTCCGGGGCACGGTGTCGGAGCTCGCCGCGGCCATCGGGACGCGCGTCCTCAAAGGCGAAGCGACTGTCCTCGTCGAAGGGGCCGGATAGGCCCAACTTCTCGCTAACTTATATATTATTAATATTTTATAATGACAAAATATTTTCATCTGAATACTTGACAAATAATCACTAAGATATTATATTGATATCTTACTAAGATTATTAAGCGGAGGTAACCGATGGCTATTATCAGATGGGATCCCTACAGGGATATGGTAACTCTTAGGGACAGGATGAACAGGCTTTTCGAGGACATGGCCACCCAGAAGGGGGAAGAGAAGGACCTCATGACCCACACCTGGGCCCCCTCGGTCGACATCTACGAGACCGAGAACGAGGTCGTGCTCAGCGCCGAGATCCCCGGCGTCGACGAGAATGACGTCGAGATCAAGGTCGAGGACAACAACCTGACCCTTCGCGGCGAGCGCAAGTTCGAGAAGGAGACCAAGGAAGAGAACTACCACCGCATCGAGCGGTCCTACGGAGCCTTCTTCCGGTCCTTCTCGCTGCCGAGCTACATCGACCAGGACATGATCGAGGCCGAGCACGAGAACGGCGTCCTCAAGATCCGGATGCCCAAGCGGGCCGAGCTGAAGCCCCGCAAGGTCAAGATCCTCAAGCCGATCGCGATCCAGGCCGAAAAGCCCAAGAAGTAACTCGCACCGACCCCTGACCGAGGCGGCCCCGCAAGGGCCGCCTTTTTTTTATTCTTAGGGGAGGGACCATCTCGGAGGGGACCAGGTCTTCGCAAACCTGCCTGTCCGCCTTAATCTGCGAAGACCTGGTCCCTTCCGGAAAAGACCTGGTTCCCTCCTTAGAGGGCCTGGGCGAGGGTGATCGCCCGGACTTCCTTGGCTCCCGCCGCCATGAGCACGCGGGCGCACTCGCGCAGCGTCGCCCCGGTCGTGGTGACGTCGTCGACCAGGACGAGCGTCTTCCCCCGGACCCGCCCGGACCGCCTGACGGCATAGGCGCTCCGCACGTTCTTCTCCCGGTCGGCCGCGCGCAGGCCGGCCTGGGCCGGGGCGTTCCGGGTCTTGACCAGGCATCCGCCGAGGACCTCGACGTTCCTGAGACGGGCCAGGTCGCGGGCGAGCAGACGCGACTGATTGAAGCCTCTCTCGCGCCGGCGGGCCGGGTGGAGCGGGACGGGGACGAGGCCGTCGACCCCCGGCCAGAGCCGGGCGTCGGCGCCCAGGCAGGCCTCGGCGTACCGGGCCAGGGAACGGCTGAGCGGCGCGTACCGGCGGTACTGGAAGAGCAGGATGACGTCCTTCAGCGTGCCGCCGTAGGCGCCGCAGGACCGGTGGACAGCGTAGGCCGGGGCCCTATCGAGGCACCGGCCGCACAGGGCGTCTTCGGCCGGCGTGTCGAGGAACCGGCCGCAGCGGGCGCAGCAGACTCCCGCCTGAGGCGCGAGCCGGGCCAGGCATTCGCCGCAGACGACCCTCTCGCCGGGTTCGTCGAGGGGTTCGCGGCAGAGGCGGCAGAAGGACGGGAAGACGAGGAGTTCGACCAGCTTGGCCAGGGACGAGGCCCCGGCCCGGACTCGCCGGATCACTGCTCTTTCTGTTCTTCCTCGGCCTTTTCCTGGCAGTCGATGCAGTAGGGCGTCCAGGGGATGGCGACGATCCTTTTGGCGCCGATCTCCTTGCCGCAGGTCTGGCAGACGCCGAACTCGGCGTGCTCGAGGCGCTTGAGGGCCTCGTCGATGAGGAGCAGGGTCTCCCTCTCGCCGTCGTTTAGGCTGAGCAGGAATTCCTTGGTGTAGGAGGTCTCCGCCTTGTCGACCAGGTCCTGGGCGACGTTGGACTCCATCTCCTTGCTTTCGGTGATGGTGTCGGTGAGCTTACGGATGATGCTCTCCTTCTTGTCGGCGAGCAGCTTCCGGAATTCGTCTTTTTCCTTCTTGTACATCTTCTTCTGCATGGGACCATCCCTTCATTTGGCGTAGTGCCGGCCCCCGATGATGGTCAGGGCCCGGTAGACCTGCTCGAGCAGGAGAACGCGGGCGAGCTCGTGCGAGAACGTCATCCGCGAGAGCGAAAGCCTCATGTCCGCCCTTTCCGTGATGCGGTCCGCGAGACCGAGGAACCCGCCGACGACGAAGGCCAGCGGCTTCCCGGATTCCCTCTCCCGGCCGCGGAGAAAGCGGGCGAACTCATCGGACGTCATCTCCTTCCCGCGATCGTCGAGCGAGATCACGTAAGCGCCGTCGAGATGCTTTTCGAAGCCGGCCGCTTCGATCTCCTTGATCCTTTCGGCCAGCTCTTCCCCGAGCCCGCGGGCCGCGCGGGTCTCGACGACCTCGCAAGCCGCGAAGGGCCTGATGCGGGCCTCGTAAAAACCCAGCAACCCCCGCAACTCGGGACTCTTCGTCCGTCCGGGCCAAAGGAATTTGATCCGCATCGCCGAAAACGCCATCAAACAATAGCGATTCACCCCCGGCTTGTCAACCCCTTCGGGCCGTTTTTTCGAGGGGCCGCGGCCGGGGCTGGCCGGGAGCGGCCGGCCCGCCTAGAAGTCGAGCCGGGGGGCGTCGCCCCAGAGCTTCTCGAGGGCGTAGCGCTCGCGGGCCGCCCGGGAAAAGACGTGGACGACGATCGATCCGTAGTCGAGCAGGATCCACTCGGTCGATTCGCGGCCCTCGACGCCCAGGGGCCGGAGGCCGGCCGGCTTGAGCGCCGCCTCGACCGCTTCGGCCACGGCGCCGTTCTGGCGCGAGGAGGTGCCGTTCATGACCAGGAAAAAGTCGGTGAACGACGCGAGCTCCCTCAGGTCGAGGACGCAGAGGTCCTCGGCTTTCCGGGCCAGGCAGGCCTCGACGGCCAGCCGGACCGGCTCGGGCAGGCCCCTCTTGGTGAACCGTTTTTTCTTCTCTTCTGTCATGGCTCCTGTCGACCTCGATAGAGTCTGTGTTCGCGGATGTAAGCGGCGACGGCCCGGGGCACCAGCCCCTCGATCGGTTCGCCGCGGCGGACCTTGGCCCGGATCTTCGTCGAAGAGACGTCCAGGGCCCGGATGGGCAGGAGGACGACCCGCGTCGGCGGCGGGGCGGTCCCGGAGAGGCTCCCGGGGGACGCGAGCGGCCCGATGTCGTCGCGGAGACGGCCGCCGAGGACCTCGCGGGCGCGTTCGAGGTCGAACCCCGGCCGCCCGGTCACGATGAAGAAACATTCCCGGAGGACCTTCTCGTACTCGCGCCAGGTCCCGATGTCGAGGAAGGCGTCGACGCCCAGGATGAAGAACAGCCGGGCCCGGGGGGCCAGGGCGCGGACCTTCCTGAGGGTCAGGATGGAGTAAGACTTTTCGCGGGCTTCCACCTCGAGGGGCGAGGCTTCGAATCCCACCCGCCGGCGGCAGGCCAGCTCGACCATGCGGAGCCGGTCGTCCGGCGAGGCGGCGGTTCCCGGCGTCTTGTGCGGCGGAAGGTAGGAAGGGATGAAGAGGATGCGCGCGAGCCGGGTCCGGCGCCGGACCTCCGCGGCGGCCCGCAGGTGCCCGAGGTGGATGGGATCGAACGTCCCGCCGAAGAGACCGATCGTCTCCATCGGGGTCAGGTTTCCGATCCCTTCACGGGCGGCGCCGCGGCCCCGGCTTCTTCGGCCAGCCGGTCGAGCGCGGCGGCCAGGGCGCCGACGAGGGGCCTGAGCCCTTCGCTCTTGATGGCCGAAATGGAGAAGAACGGGAGCTTCTTCCGGGCGGCCATCCGCTTCAACCGGACGAGGCGCGATCTGTCCCCGGTGAGGAGATCGACCTTGTTCGCCACCACGACCTGGGGCCTCGCGGCCACTTCGGGAGAGAAGGCCTCGAGCTCCTTCATGACGACGCGGTAATCCTCGAGCGGGTCCCGCCCGGAATACGGCGAGATGTCGACGATGTGGACCAGGACCTTGGTCCTCTCGATGTGGCGGAGGAAGCGGATGCCCAGCCCCTGGCCGAGGTGGGCGCCCTCGATGAGTCCGGGGATGTCGGCGACGACGAAGCTCCGGTATTCCCCGAGGTCGACGACCCCGAGGTTGGGGGCGAGCGTCGTGAAAGGGTAGTCGGCGATGACCGGCCGGGCCGCCGAAATGCGGGAGATGAGGGTGGATTTTCCGGCGTTGGGGAAACCCAGCAGGCCGACGTCGGCGATGAGCTTGAGCTCGAGGAAGAGCTCGTTCTCCTGCCCGGGGCGTCCGGGCTGCCACTCGCGCGGGGTCTGGTGGGTCGACGTGGCGTACGAGGCGTTGCCGCGTCCGCCCTTGCCGCCCCGGACCGCGATCTCGGTCTGGCCGTGACGGACGAGGTCGAAGAGGACGGCGCCGCCGTCCTTTTCTCTGACCAGCGTACCCACCGGGACGGTCAGCCGCACGTCGGGGCCGCGTTTGCCCTGGCGATTTCCGCCCTCTCCGGGCGCGCCGTTCTTGGCTTTCTGGATGGGGTAGAAGCGGTACCAGGCGAGGGAGCTGACGTTCTGGTCGGCGACGAACCAGATGGAGCCGCCGTCGCCGCCCCGGCCGCCGTCGGGACCGCCCTTCGGCACCCGGGCTTCGCGGCGGAAGCTGACGCAACCGTCACCGCCGCGGCCGGCCTTCAGAGTAACGGTGACCTGATCGACGAACAACGGGGGTCGGGTTCTTTCTCAGACGGGCAGGACGGAGACGACCTTCCCCTTCCGGCCCTTCTCGGCAAAATTGACGGTCCCGGTGACAAGAGCGAAAAGGGTGTCGTCCTTGGCCCGGCCGACGTTGAGGCCGGGCTTGATGGGCGTGCCCCTCTGACGGATGATGATGGTTCCGGCGTTGACGTGCTGGCCGCCATGGCGCTTGACGCCGAGCCTCTTTCCCGCGCTGTCGCGTCCGTTCTTTCCGGCTCCGCCGGCTTTCTTATGGGCCATGGCTTACTCCTTGGTCGCTTTCTTCTTCGGGGGGGCCGGCTTCTTCACGGTCTTCGGCTTGGGCGCTTCCTTCTTGGCCGGCTTGGCCTTCGCCTTGACCTTGTCGGGCTGCACGGCCGGGGCCGGGACGACCGGCCTGCGCTTGGGCGCCGGGGCGGGCTTCTCGACCGGGGCCAGCTTTTCCTCGGCCAGGTCGTCGGCCGTGATCGAGGTCCTGTCCAGGGTGATCCGGGTGATGCGGACCTTGGTCAGCTGCTGTCTGTGGCCGTGGGTTCGGCGGTACTGTTTCCGCCTCTTCTTCTTGAAGACGAGGACCTTCTC
>Ga0105094_10002264_pt1 | contig 10034 bp, 10 predicted proteins | sample PPLLak1March2015_2_FD_87023 | JGI IMG/M metagenome (GOLD analysis project Ga0105094, IMG submission 87023) | Freshwater sediment microbial communities from Prairie Pothole Lake near Jamestown, North Dakota, USA - PPLs Lake P8 Core (3) Depth... | ecosystem: Environmental > Aquatic > Freshwater >...
AGATGTTCACGATGTGGCCTGATCTTTCCTTGACCATGGAACGGATCACCGCCTGGGTGCAATTGAAGACCCCCTTGAGATTCACGCTGAGGACCAGGTCCCATTCGTCCTCTCTCATTCTCATGAGAAGCCCGTCTTTCGTGATGCCCGCATTGTTGATCAAGACATCCACCCGGCCGAACCGGGCAAGGACATCTTTGAAAAGGCGATCCACGTCTCCCCGATTGGAGACATCGATTCGGTGAGCTTCTCCATGAACTCCTTTGTCGGTCAGACGGTCCAGGGTCTCCTTGGCCGCAGAGTCGTCCGGATCAAAATGGAGAAGAACGAGCTTGGGCTTTTCGTCGGCAAACCGAAAAGCGATCGCCCTGCCGATTCCTCTGGATCCGCCTGTGACGATCACCACTCTTTCTGAGTCACTCATAAGCATCCTCATCCGGAAAACGCCGACGGAGAGAGATCCCCTTCACGCCCCTCGCAGGGCGGGGCCCCCTTTCCTCCGAGGAGGACCTGACTTAGCTCTCTTTGGTCTCCATCAGGGTTTGGCCTTTGTAGGAACCACACTGGGCACAGACACGGTGAGGGAGCACCGGCTCGTGGCACTGTGGGCACAGCGTTGGCCTAGGCAGGCGGACGTGATCATGAGACCGCCTCATGTTCCGGCGGGACTTTGATTTTTTTCTTTTGGGTAACGCCATAGTTTTTCCCTATTCTCCCTTGAGTCTCAATTTCGAAAAAGCCGGGGGACTCTCCGCTTTCCTGCACGGGCAGGGCGCCTCGTTCATGTTGGCCCCGCACACAGGACACAGGCCGCGGCAAGTCTCTTTACAGATCGACCTCATGGGCAGCGAAAGATAGATCTGCTCGCGCACCACATCGCTAAGATCTATCGCATCCCCTTTGACGAAATCAACCTCCATGTCTTCGTCGAGCAGTTCGATTTCTTCCTGATCCGATCCCTCCCTTGGGACCACCAGGGTGACATGAAATTGTGATTCCATCTTCTTGTGGAAAGGCTCAAGACAACGATCGCACCGGACTCGGATCCCCCCGCGGATCGTGCCTTGAACCAGGAATTTGTCGACGGCCTTGGAGACCTTTACCCTGACACGGAGCGGACCGTCAAGACCAAGGACTTGATCATCCCCAGAAGCCGGCTGCCACCAACCTTCTTCCAGCACCTCATTGAATTCCGTCTCCTCGCTGATCGCTTGAAGGTCGATGAGCATTGAAAAAACCTACTTAGAAACAAAATCAGTGAATCTAACTAAAGCTAAGGTAAATGAACTACTATAATTGAGGACTCCTGTTTGTCAAGCAAATTCCTGCCCCACGAAGAAATCCTGAAACAGACAGGCCGCTTTTTCGCAGCGCAGGGACTCCCGAATTCTCTATTTCTTATTGACCCTTACAAGCATTTCCTGATATGATTGGCTATCTTTTTTCACACCCTCTCTCCTGCTCCTTCGTTTTTCTCCAAGAAAGAGGGATCCGCCTCCGAGGGACTGATCCATGTGGATCTACAGGGAACGACTCAGTTACCATGAAAAGCTTCGGCGATCTCTCTACGAGATCCTCAGAGATGTTCTCGAGCAACGGCTCATGAAAATCTCCCTCGTGGACTCCTATTACAAGCACATCCAAAGCGGAGCAGAGTACAGTTTTGTGGAGAAAAGCGAACTGAAACCCAAATCGAAGAAGGTGGAAAAGGAATCCGACCTTTTCCGAACCTTCATTGTCATATTCTGTGAGGGGACCATCCATCCTTCGATGAAGAATTACATTCGCTTTTTCCCTGAAAACAAGGTCATCAAGGAAAACCTCGAGTTCTTCGCGGAGCTCCCCCTGTACAAGAACTTCGACCGCAACCTGCGGTACTTCGACAGACCCCGCTTTCTGGACTTTCTGGAGAGCTGGCTCGAGGTGGATTATGCTCTGCTGATCCAGCAAGACCCTACCGTCCGAAGAAACAACCGATATGCTTTAACCCATTTTCACGTGAAAATCGACTGGCCCATCGCCGACGCCGCAGAAGATCTTGCCCGGTGGCTCCGCTACATCCAAAACCATCTCTACGAGATGGGAGATTCGGAGGCCCGCTATTTGCAGAGAAAGCTCTTCGAGTACTACGGATGCCATGTCAACGTGGGTGGCAGAAGAACGGCAGCCCTCATTGCCGCCCAGCTCATGAAGAGGCTGGATTTCATCACCACGGTGTTCGTGTCAAGCAGCGAATCACGCTCTATGATTAAGTACTCAGAGAGGGGGCTCTCCAAATTCTTCCTCATTCAACTCACAGAGAAACAAATCCTTGCCCTGGCAAACCGCGAGTCCCTTGACCCGGAGAGCTTCAAGGCGGCCTATCTCTACCCTGCCCGCGAGGGTTACATCGGGATCTCTGAAGCCGTGTACGGTCACACCGCTCACGCAAAACCACCGGAAGACGGAAAGATGAGACGGCTCAAACACCACGTGAGCTGGATCAGGCTTAAAGATGAGTTCCTGCACCCAAAGGAAGCTTTCCTCGATCTTCGCCCCATCAATTATCGGTGGGTCTACGCCTCCGATTAGAGTCCCGTCCTTTCTAGGATTTTCACGAGAAACCACAAATCCAGGACCCCGTGCCAGCGGATCAGGTAAACCTTTCCGTCGTCAGCAAGAACCTTGAAGTAATCGTGCTCTTCCCCGTACCAGCGGTCCATCACGTTCACTACAACCAGCTTTCTCTGTTCGAGGACAAAATACAGGGGTCGCTCATCGGCCTTGTACCCTGAATAGGCCACCACCTCGATTTTCACCGGAGTCTGGACCACAAAACCCTCATGAGCCTTCCAGGCAAGGACGATGGATATCCCTTGCCCGGCCTCCTCAGAGGCGGAGGAGCGGAACCTTCTAGATTTTATTGAAGAACTCCTGCAAGGCCTTGATGAGGGCGACCTTTGACTCGGCGGACGCGTCCGGAACGAAGAAGAACTCCAGCAAGAAAACCACTGCGTAGTCCACGGCAGAGGTTTTGTACTCCTGGAAGGAGGAGACCTTCACCTCTTTGAGCTTTGCAAGGTCCCCCACGTTCAACAGATCCGCTCTTCTCAAGATCAGGGTGAGCGCTTCCTTTGCATCCTCCGCATTCTCCAGGACCATCTCGACACCTTCAAGCTTTCTGACGGCCTTGACAATCTTTTCACTTTCCACTTTAATTTTCATGCCTTTGCCCCGCAAGTATCCTTCGAGTTTTTATTTTTTCTGCCTATTCTTGTCTTCTGATCCGATTCGAAGCATCCCGTTTTTCCTATCTCTTACTATAAGATGGTTTTGTCCGTCAAATCGGCTCACTCCAGCAGGAGATCCTAGCGCCCGGATCCTGACCCGCTTCTTCGGCTAAGAACCCTTCCGGGAAGAGAGAGCAACACAATATTGAAGAAAATCCTTTATAACTTAAACAGGATATGGTAAAAAAATAGCCTGTTTTGTCTTTTTTGAACCATTCCTCCCTGCCGAGGAATATTCTGAGAGTGTTGGATGACTGAGAAGGACCTCATACGGCGCTTGTTGAAAGAGGCGGACCTTTACCGGACCCAGGGGCTCCTGTCGGATGCCAAGTCAAAGTACGTGCAAATCCTTTCCGTCATAGGGAAAAGTAAAACACTTGTCGAGCACAAGCCGCTCATCGCCGGAGTGAAAAGCAAAATCCGGGCGGTTGACAAATCCTTGAATGAGCTGAGAGATACCCCGGAAAAACCGGAACTCTCCGGCGACCTGCAGAACCTCATCAAGAAACTGTTCAGCTTTTCCCAGACTAAGGAAGCCGCGGCCATTGAAGGAGCGGTGGCGCTCGCCAAATTCGGTCAGTACGAACAGGCTTTAAAGGAGTTTCACAAGCTGCTGGAGCAGGGCGTCTTGCCCGTGGTCACGGCCAAAAATATGATCAAGTGTTACGCGGCCCTTAAAACGCCCGAAGCCGCGGTTGAGCAGTTCGCCAAATGGAAGACCCGCGATTTCTTCTCCACGGAAGACCTCAAGTACATACGGACTTTTCTCACGACCTCCCTGGAGAAGGAAGGTTTAAAGACGGAAATCCCGGAGGTGGACGCAAAGCCTTCCTTGCCTTCCAAGCTGAAAAAGAAAAAGGAAGAGGTTTTTCTCGAGATCTCCGCCATCTCCCTTCACCTCCAGGGCGGGCCTATGGCAGGGCAGACCATGGACTTTGACGTTCATTTCCAGTCCGCCAATACCGTTACCGTTTTGATTCCGGCGGTTCAAAAAGGCGTGGCAGACAGCCTGATTCCGGGAACACGGCTCAACGATATCCAGTGCTACTCTCCCATTACCGTGTTCAGGAGCACGGGCACTGTTTCCGGCACGGCCAAGATCAAACAGGGACCGAGGCGGGGGGATTACACTCTGGATATCACCATTGATGCGGATTGAGCCAGCTCGCGGAATCTCTGAAGAGAAAAGGCTCCGGCAGGGGCTAGTGAGAAACGGCCGACGCGGCACCGACCGGCAGATCAGGAGGAACCTCTCGAACGTTTATGGCCATTTTCAACGCAAAGGACAGAATCATCGAGTGTAAGCTGGTCTATTACGGCCCCGGTCGTTGTGGAAAGACCACAAACCTGGAGTATGTCTTCAAGGCCTTTCACAAGCAGACGAACTCGGAAATGGTCTCCATCAACACCATGGGCGACCGGACCCTGTTCTTTGATTTCTTGCCCATGGGGCTTGGGAAAATCAGGGGCTGCGACGTGAAGGTTCAGCTATACACGGTCCCGGGCCAATCCAGGTATCGATCGACCCGAAAGATGGTGCTCAAGGGAGTGGACGGCGTGGTCTTCGTCGCCGATTCCCTGGAGGTGCGAAGAAAAGCCAACCTCCTGTCCCTGAAGGATTTGGCTGAGAACCTGAAAGAAGAGGGGAAAAGCATCTTCAACATTCCTCTCGTCCTTCAGTACAACAAACGCGACCTGGAGCAGCAAGGCATCCCGATTCTGCCCGTGGAGACGCTCGATCAGGACCTGAACAGCAAACTCAAGGCACCCTATCATCCGGCGAGCGCTCTCAAAGGAGAAGGGGTGGGCGGCACTCTCAAAGAGGCGCTGCTCCTCACCCTGCGCCACCTGCAAAAAGAGCTGCACTGGACAAAATAGAGGATTGAGCATGGGAGGCAAAGCGGTACTCACAGGAAATCTGAAATTCACCAGCCTTGCGGATCTGTTTCAGATCATCGGCGGGAACAACAGCACCGGGGCGCTGCGTATCATGAGCCAGTACGTCCCCCATCCGGGCATCGTGAACTTCGTCAAGGGCAATCCGGTCAACGCGATGAACGGTTCCCTCAAAGGGCTGGATGCGGTTTACTCCCTTTTCGGAAGAACAGAGGGGAACTTCGAGTTCACTGAAGAAAAAGTCCCCGGCGACCCTGTGATCAAGAAGAGCCGAATGGAAATCGTTCTGGATGCCCTGAGGATGCTCGACGATGGAGTCATCGAAAAAGTCGGCCCCACCACGGCCGACGAACTTCTGACCAAGAAGGGATCAAAATCCAAGGACGGTCAAAAACGTGAGCTGCCGGTGATCAAGGGGCCCGCCATTGACTACCTTTACATTCTGGACGAAGAGGAGTTTCCCGACGGGAGAACCGTGGTCAAAGAGGGCAGCCACGGCAAATGGATCTGGGTCATTCTCGATGGAGCGGCTCAGATCACAAGAGAAACTTCACGGGGACCCCTCACGATCGCCAAGCTGGGGGAAGGATGTTTCATCGGGAGCTTCACGTCGCTGTTGTTTCAGGAATACGCTCGGAGCGCCACGGTGACCGCCATGGGGGATCTCCGCCTGGGTCTCCTGGACACCCAGCGGCTGGCAGGGGAGTTCTACACCTTGCCCATCGATTTCCGAACCACCCTTTCCAGTCTTGACCGCAGGCTCAAGAAGATTACCGACAGAGCCGTGGATCTCTCTTCGAGGAAGGACGATCCTCTCGTGCTTCCTGCCAAAGGACTGGAAGTTGCGGTGGAGATGGGCTCCAAGAAGGACGACCTCTGTTGCATCCAGGAAGGCCAGGCCTATGTGGTGGGCAGGTCGGGCAAAGGCCCTCTTCCTCTGCTGGTCCTTGAGAAAGATGACGTCTTCGGAAACCTGCCGTTCATGGATATGGGACAGGAGCCGCGGAACGCCTCTGTGGTGAGTACCCCGTCCCTGAAGACCATTCCCCTGGACACCGAAGAGCTTCACACGTCCTACGATCACCTCTCCCAGACCTTCAAGGGCATGATCTTCAACATCTGCACCTGCGTGTCCATCACCACAAAACTCGTTTATCTTTTCAGCCGAGGCAAATAGCTGGTGTCCTTCACGGAGATGACCACCCATGAAAAAGACGACTCCTGCGGGCCTAAGTAGAACCCTGGCCTTTGCCCTTGCCTTTGTCTTGATTCTCGGTGTTTGCCCGGGGTATCCGCAACCGAGCGATTCGACTCCCCCTGCCGTGGCTTTGGAGAAAATTGGGGTGATGCCTTTTTTCAAAGGATCCTTCGGTTCTTCCATCACGGAAAGCGTGGTCTGCCCGGTATGTGATTTGACGTATGATTCCCGCAGCCTCTCTCCGGACTGCGATAAGGTTTTGACGCAATATGTCCGCGAGGCTCTCGAACAGAAGCACGGGGACCGCGTGCTTTCTCAGGCGCTCGTGGCCAAGACCTACGCCCGGCTTCCTTTGGACGACCGCCGGGACACCCCCCTTTCTCTTTCTCAAAAAGTGGGAAAGCTCCTGGGTGCCAACCTCATGACCGTGGGCACTGTCTGGAAGTATAGGGAGAGAGTAGGCGGAGCCGGCGCGGTTTCAAGCCCCGCTTCGGTGGCGTTTGCTCTTCACCTGGTTGACGTGGAAAGCGGAAAGGTCCTCTGGAGCAAGAGCTTTGTCCAGACCCAGCGTTCCCTGTCCGAGAATATCCTCAATGCAAAGGCTTTTTTCGAGCAGGGAGCGAAATGGCTTACCGCGGATGAACTGGCCTCTTTTGGAGTTAAAGAGATCCTCAAGGAATTCCCCTACTAGCGGCTTCTCCCCGCCCAAGTCCTCCTTCCAGGCAGTCGTTTGACACGGCTCCCCGCGCTGCTTAGATTATTTCTTCTGAATCACCTCGGGCTAGTCGAGAACTGGGGATCGCGTTCTCAATCAAAACGCTTCAACACACCCTTCAAATGCAAAAGGAGGACTTACGATGATCGGAAAGAAAATGGAATCCGCGTTGAATGAACAGGTCAATCGAGAGATGTATTCCGCTTACCTTTACATGTCCATGTCGTCCTTCAGCGACAGGATCGGGCTCAAGGGTTTCGCCAACTGGTTCATGGTCCAGTATCATGAGGAAATGCTCCATGCCCTGAAGATCTACGAATACATCATGCGGCAGGGCGGCAAGGTAAGGCTCATGAGTCTCCAGGAACCTCCCTCCGAGTTCGAGTCGCCCCACGACATGTTCGAAAAGACGCTCGCCCATGAACGGTTCATTACCAAGTCCATCAATGACCTTGTGGACCTGGCGATCGCCGAGAGAGACCACGCCAGCCAGATTTTTCTCCAGTGGTACGTGACCGAACAAATCGAAGAAGAAGAGAACGACAACGACATCCTTGCCAAGCTCAAACTCGTGGGCACGGGAACAGAAAACAACAATGGGCTTTTCCTCCTCGACAAGGAATTGGGAACACGGACGACCACAGTCCTCACGGACTTCAGCAAGGGCATCGAGGCAGGAATGAAGGCGGCTGCAGCCGCGTAGATGCAGGCTTGAAGGCCGTCTCGATCGAAATCCCCAAGATCTTTTTCTTTCATGAAAAGGCAGAACCCACTCCGGTTCTGCTTTTTCTTTGTGCACAAGGTCAAAAAAATCCTCCGCGGATACGGAAAAAATACATCATCTAGTATCGTTTTACTCTCTGATACACTATATATATAAATTATGCATAATTTATATCTAATATACGATAAAATTGTTGACAAATATAAAAATTAAAGTATTATATTAACCCAACAACAAGGAAAAGTTAGATGAGAACAGGGAACCGACAAATAGAAACACAGTGCCAGCAAACGAACTTCTCGGGTGTTCGTGCATCTTTTTGCCGGGAATCTTATCTATTAAAAGACATGAAGATTTGCACGGCAGAAAAAACGGCGTTGCGGGAAGTCGTTGGGGATGGAGACGTTGGAGATTTAGAAAGCCTAACCTAAGATTTGGCCCGTTTAGAAAAGGATTTTAAAACCAACCCTCCATTCAAAGCAGAGCCAGAAATGGCTCTGCTTTTTTTCTGCCCCGAGACGTGAACTCGCCCCACCAAGAAATTGAATATCCCTTTTGCCTGTGATACACTTCCTCGCTACCCCTGAAGGAGCCATGACACGATGACCCAAGAGAAAATTGTAACCCGATTCCCCCCGAGCCCCACAGGGTACCTTCACATCGGCGGAGCAAGAACAGCGCTCTACAATTGGCTGTTTGCCAGACAGAAGAAAGGGAAATTCGTTCTCAGAATCGAAGATACGGACAAGGAAAGATCCACAGATGAAGCAACCCGCGCCATCGTGGACTCCCTCGAATGGCTTGGCATCGAATGGGACGAGGGCCCTTACTTTCAGTCCCGGCGATATCCCATTTATCAGGAGATGGTCGAACGCCTCCTCTCCTCGGGCAAGGCCTATTACTGCCACTGCACTCCCGAGGAGTTGGATACAAGACGGGAGGCGGCCAAAGCCCTCGGGCTGAAGCCCAAGTACGACGGAAAGTGTCGGGACAAGGGCCTTGGGCCCGGCCCCAACGCCGTGGTGAGGCTCAAGTCGCCGCAGGGGGGCAAGACCGTTTTTCATGACCTGGTCAAGGGATCGATTTCGTTTCAGAACGAAGAACTGGACGACCTGGTGCTGTGGCGTTCCGATGGAAGCCCCACCTATCACCTGGCCGTGGTCGTGGACGACATCACCATGGGCATCACCTATGTGATCCGGGGGGACGATCATGTCAACAATACGCCTCGCCAAATCCTCATTTACCAGGCCCTTGGAGAACCCCTCCCCCACTACGCCCACGTCCCCATGATTCTCGGCCCCGATCGCACGAGACTCAGCAAGCGCCACGGTGCGACTTCGGTCCTGGCCTACCGGGACATGGGGTATTTGCCTCATGCCCTGCTGAACGCTCTCGCCAGGGTCGGCTGGTCTTATGGAGACCAGGAGAAGTTCACGGTCCAGGAACTGATCCAGAAGTTTTCCCTGGATAACGTGGGCAAGTCCGCGGGAATCTTCAACCCGGATAAGCTCCTCGACCTGAACGCCCAGTACATCCGTGAATCGGATCCCGAAGACTTGGCTGAAGCGCTCGTCCCTTTTCTGGAGAGGCTCGGATTCCAGTCTCCCGACAGAAGCCGGGTGCGGGGTGCTGCGGAGACGCTCCGGATGCGGAGCAAAACGCTTGTCGAGATGGCCGAGAGTGCCCGTTTCTACTTCGACGACGACTTTCGCTACGAAGAGAAAGCGGAACGGAAGTTTCTGAAACCGGATATCGCGCCTCTTGTGAAAGAAACCAGGGTCCGTCTCGAAAGTCTCGACGGCTTTACGCAGAAGAACCTGGAAGGCTTGTTTCTTCGCATCCTCGACGAAAAGAAGATCAAACTGGGAGAGATCGCTCAGCCTCTACGGGTGGCGCTCACAGGCACAAGCGTCAGCCCAGGGCTTTTTGAGGTAATGGAGGTTCTCGGAAAGGAAACGGTCCTCCGGCGCATGGACAAAGCCTTACAGCACATCGCGCAAAAAGCGCCTTAGACATAATGCCTTTTTCAGGACCCTTCTGTGGCGGATCGGAGCCCGGAGGGGAATGACTAACTTTTAACGATGATGAGGAGGTGACGATGTACAGAGTGATGTTGAGGGACAACATGTCTCCGAGGGCAAAGGAGATCCTGGAAGCGACAGGCCAGATCCAAGTGGTCGTGGACAACGACAAAGCCACGAACGATCCGAAAGTCCTTGCCGGCCTGAT
>Ga0105094_10002266_pt1 | contig 10033 bp, 7 predicted proteins | sample PPLLak1March2015_2_FD_87023 | JGI IMG/M metagenome (GOLD analysis project Ga0105094, IMG submission 87023) | Freshwater sediment microbial communities from Prairie Pothole Lake near Jamestown, North Dakota, USA - PPLs Lake P8 Core (3) Depth... | ecosystem: Environmental > Aquatic > Freshwater >...
CCGCAGAGCCTGCAGCAGAGCTGGGCGGCGCGCAGCTACCACGGCGACGTGCAGAACAACGTGCGCGGCGTCGTGAACCGCTTTATCGGGCACTTCGACGGCAATCCGGTCAACCTGATCCCGTTGTCGCCGCAAGACTCGGCGCCGCTGTACGTCGAAATGATGGGTGGCTCCGACAAGATCATCGCCAGGGGCAAGGAACTCGTGGGGCAGGGCAAGTACCTGCTCGCCAGCGAGATCCTCAACCGGCTGGTGTTCGCCGAACCGAAGAACCAGCCGGCGCGCCAGTTGCTGGCCGACGCCTACGAGCAGCTCGGCTATCAGGCCGAGAGCACCAGCGTGCGCAACACGTTCTTGCAGGGCGCTTTCGAGCTGCGCAACGGGTTGCCGGGCGGGCTCCCGGCGGGGCGCGTCGGGCCCGACGTAGTGCGGGCGATGAGCACTGAGCAGTGGCTCGACTTCCTCGGCATCAGCATGGACCCGAAGAAGGCTGCGGGCCTGAGCTACAAGATCAACCTGGTGACCCCCGACAACGGCGAGAAATACGCGGTCGAGCTCGAGAACGCGACCCTTACGAACATCAAGGGCTTCCTCGTCCCGAAGCCGGACCTCACCGTCACGGTCAACCGCGCGGACCTCAACCGGGTCATGGGAGGCGTGGCGAGCTTCGACCAGCTGGCAACAGAGGGCAAGGCGAAGTTCGACGGTGATCGCGCAATCATCCACAAGCTGCGCGACCTGATGGTCACGTTCACGCCGGATTTCGAGATCCTGCCGGGCACTGCACCCAGTCAGCGCCAGGTGCCGCCGGGGCGGTCGTTCGCGCTGCCGACGACCGGACCGACGCTGACCGATTGATCTGCGGCCTTGCTACCCGTGTGATTCGCATCGGCCCCGGCCCAGTCGCCCGAGGGCGACTGGAGCCGGCTGGTGCGCCAGGCCCACCAAGGCCTTCTTCGGCCGTTCCTGGAAGATGGGTAACATCGTGGGGGTGAAGCAGAAGGTGTCTCAAGCTTGGGCGAGGGTGGAGGTCCGTCAATGAGATGGAAACGGCTGCCAATCTCCTTCGTCCCATTCATGCTGGCAGCCTGCGCCACAGGTCTGCAGGGGCAGGCGGATACGCCTGCCCCAACCCGCCCCACTTCCGTGGTGCTCTTCATTTCCGACGGCGCGAGCTTCGAGACCTGGAACCTGGCGGGCTACTGGGCGCGCGGTGAGCGCGACGGCGCGCCGTGGAGCGACTGGCCCGCCAGGTTCGGCATGACGACCTTCTCGCTCAACACTTCCACCACGCCGACCATGAACGACGCCCCGACGGTGGGCTACGATGCCATCCTCGCCTGGTCGCCGGAGCCGGCTCCCGCGGACGAGACGCCGTTTCCGCCGGTCATGCCCGGGGCGCCGACCATGGTCTATCCCTCGCCCGTTGCCGGCTACCAGTGGGTGAGGCGCGACTTTCCCGATTCCGCGGCAGGTGGTACGACGCTCGCAACCGGCGCCAAGACCTTCAACAATGCGATCGCGGTGGACAACTTTGGCCAGAACCTGACGAGCGTGACGGAGGACGCCAAGCGCGCCGGCCTGTCGACAGGGGTTGTCACCAGCGTGCCCTTCAGCCATGCGACGCCGGCCGTGTTCGGCAGCAACTCCATCTGGCGCGACGATTACCACGGCATTGCCCATCAGATGATCTTCGGCAACCGGCTGGACGTCATCGTCGGGGCCGGCAACCCCGACTACGACCACGATGGCCGCAAGCGCGAGACGCCCGACTTTTCCTGGATCGGGCCGGAGGATTGGGCGGCGCTTCTGGCGGGTGAAACCCCGCGCGCCATCTTCCAGTCTGTCGCAGAGATCGAGGCGCTGGCCGACGGCCGGATGCCTTCGCCAGACCGATGGATCGCCGTTCCCGAGGTGGGCGCCACGCTGCAGCTTCTGCGCAGTGCGGCGGTCGCGGGCACGGACAGTGCCAACCCGAGCGGCATCGCTTTCACTCCCAACCTGCCCGACCTTCCGACCCTCAGCCGAGCCGCGCTCAATCGGCTGGGGCAGGACCCGGACGGCTTCTTCCTGATGATCGAAGGCGGCGCGGTTGACTGGGCGGCACATGCCAACCAGACGGGACTTATTGTCGAGGAACAGCTCGATTTCGAGGCCGCAGTCGCCTCGACAGTTGACTGGTTGCGCGACCGTGGTCGGCTGGACAGCACCCTCCTTATTGTGGCGACAGACCACGGCAACGGCCTGCCGCTTGGCACCGACAGCGACACCGTCGCCTGGCAACCGGTCAAGAACCGCGGCAAAGGAAATCTGCCCGAAGTCCGTTGGCACACGAACAACCACACCAACGAGAACACGCGACTCTGGGCGACCGGGCCGGGATCGGAGTGCCTTTCGTCTTTCATCGTCGGGGTCGACCCAGGCCTGCGCGACATCGTCGGCCACAATGCGGATGGCCATTACATCGACAACACGGCGATCGCCCCGGTCATTCGGGCTGCGATCGAACAGCGACCCTGCCCGGTGCCGGCCGATTGAGCCACGACAGCGATTCCCCGTGCCCTTGCGCATGCTCACGGACAGCAGGACCAACCCGAAGACGTAGAACACCTGTCGCCAACCCCCAGAACCCTCCGGTGGGCGACATGGGCAGAACGGGAAGTGGATCGAGGACGGCGACTTCGACGCGGCCGTGTTCCGCTGGAAGCAACTGGTACTGGCCGGCAACCCCGCCACCGACGAGGTGCGGCGCTTCCTGACCGGCCCGGTCGGCTGCGAGATCACCGGCCTCGCGCTGACCCCGGTCGGCCGCACTCGGCCACCGTGGCGATCCGCAAGGCGGACGGGGAGCGTGATTGGGACGTGAATCCGCGGTTTCACACGCCGATCACGCGCAGGAATGTCGCCGTCCGCAAGTAATTGATCTGGCGCGCGGTATCGGGTTGCTCACGTGGGTTCGATTCCCATCACCCGCTCCATCTCCACCTGTCTAGTCGGCGAGGTAGCCGCTCTTCCTCGCTGCATCAATAGTCAGCCGGCGGGCCAGCCGTCGCGAGATACGCATGGCGTTGTGGCCGAGTCGTGCCCCCGGTCCCGTAAAGAGAAAGCTCGCGTCCGTCAGGACGGCACGGACTACATCCGCTGCCACCACATTCGGCTCGCAGCCTTCGTCCGCGTAGTACTTCTGCAGTTTCTTGATCTGCGCCTCGCTCATGCCCGAAGCGGTGGGGCTTGCGTGGACGATAGCGGTGTTGATGATGCCGGGGCACACCACGAGTACGGAGATGTCCGTTTGGTGCAGTTCCTGTGCCAGCACCTCGGAGAGCCCGACCACGGCGTGCTTCGACGCTGCATAGGCGGACATGTTCGGCAGTGGTGAGAAGCCGGCGGCGGAGGCAACGTTCACGATCTTGCGGGGCCCACCGGATGCGCGCATTGCAGGGAGGAACGCGCGGATGCAGTGCACGACGCCGAGCACGTTGATATCGAAGATGCGTTGCCATTCCGAGAGCGGCGTTTGTTCGAAGCCGCCGAGGAAAGCCACGCCCGCATTGTTGATCAGCACATCGACGGGGCCGACTGCCTCATGCACGAACATCGCGAAGTCCGTCACGGACGCTTCACTGCCAACATCGCACGTCCGCGCAAAGCACTGCACGCCGGTCGCGGCAATCTCGGCGCGAACGGTCTCAAGTGACATTGCATTGATGTCCGAGATGACGATGCCCGCGCCGAGCTTCGCGAACGCTCGTGCGCACTCGAGGCCGATCCCAGAGCCGGCGCCTGTGACGAGTACCACCTTGCCTTGCAGGTCTTTCATGCGGCTGGCCCGTTATAGACTTCGAAGAAGCGGGCGATACCCGACTCGGGCACGGCCAGGTTGGCGTCCCTGCTAGTGCGCACGCAGACCACGGTGGGCCCAGCGCCGCCCTTGGCACGCAGGAGTGCCGCCGGAAGCATTTCCATCGTTTCCACATACTCACCGTGACATCCAAGGCCCTCGGCGACCTTGTCCCACCGAACCTCGCCCATGCGTGTTCCAAAGGTCTTGCCCCAGCGCGCCATCTCGTTCGGGATCTCCATCGTCCATTCGGATTCGGCCATCACCACGTAGGTGATCTTGAGTCCCTCGCGCGCTGCGGTCTGCAGCTCCATCGCGTTGAAGCCTGCCGCGCCATCGCCGGTGACGCACACCACCTCACGCGCCGGTGCGCCGAGCTTCGCGCCGATCGCTGACGGGATGCCGGTACCCAGCATGCCCAGTTCCAGGATGCCGTGATACGAATTTGGCTGCGTGGAGGGCAGCGCCATGCTTGCCCAGAGTGAGGTCATGCCACCGTCCGTGCAGTACACGGCGCCACTGCCGAATACGGCGCCGACGGCGCCGATCGCGTGGGCGGGATGGATGCCGGGGCCGGACCATGCGGACACCCGTTCGCCCATGGCCTTCAGCCAAGCGTCGTGGCTGGTGCGCTGCGTGGCGACGTCCTTGCGGGCGCGACTTGCAATCGTGCGGCCATGCAATTTGACGGCGAGCCCTTCGAGCGTTGCCCGCGCATCGGCGACGATGCCGAGCGTGACGGGACGCGAGACGCCGATGTGGCGGGGGTCCACGTCGACATGAATGATGCGGCACTTGGCGGGATCGCCCCAGTACTTGTCGAAGGGGACGTCGAGATTGCCGACGCGGGAGCCGACAACCAGCATCACGTCTGCGTTACGGCGCAGTTCGTCCGCCGCGGGACTCTGCGAATTGAAATACAGTGGATGGTCGTGGGGAACGACGCTGCGGCCGGCCATCGACGGAATCACGGGGCACTGAAGGAGATCGACCAGCCCGTTCAGCGCGGCATTGGCCTGCGCGCGGTCGACCCCAGTTCCCGCGAAGATCACCGGAGCCCTGGCGTTCGACAGCAGGTCGGCCGCCGTCGCCAGCTGTGCGTCGGACGGTTGCGGCAATGATGCGCGACCGCTCTCGCTCGGGTAGATCGAAGCCGATGCGGAATCGCCCGTGGCATAGAGCACCGGTGCCGGAATCTCGAGCTGGACTGGGCCGGGGCGACCCGCCCACATCTCTCTGAACGCCATGCGAACCAGCTCCGCGATGCGGGTCCATTCGAACACGGGACCGTTCCACTTGACGACAGGCTTGAACAGATCGATCTGGTCCTGGCCCTGGAAGGTTGCCGGCGTCGATGGATAGACGACGCCGGTACGGTGCTGCGAGGTGATCGCCAAAACGGGCACGCCTTCGTGCTTTGCCGTGAGCATGCCGGGCAACAGGTTCGCGGAGCCCGGGCCCGGATTGCCGAGCACGACCGCAACCTGGCCGGTTGTCTTGTAGTAGCCCTCGGCCATGTGCACCGCGGCGGCTTCGTGGCGGATCGTCACGAACCGAATGCCGTTGACCTCGAGCGCCGCGAGCAACGGATCGACCTCCGGGCACGGCAGACCGAAGACGAACTTGATGCCCTCGTTCGCCAGGGCGCGGGCGAGCAGCTCGCCACCAGTGAGTTCGTTCATGATCGTTCGCCTCCTGCGGGCCGCGCATCGCGGACGCTTCATGACGTGGATTCTGAACACGCGCGGCGCCATCGTTCTTGACATTTTCTGCCAAGCTATTAACAGTTTAAGACAGACAGCTAGTGCGTCCGCGGGTGCAGGGAGAAAGTAAAGTAATGCGTAAACGCACCGAGTCGTACCGACTGCCTGCGCGCTACATGGCCCAACTCATCGACTACCTGGAGTCCACCGGAGTCGATCGCGCGACTGTCCTGCGCGCGGCCCGCATCCGCTCGCTCGAAGACCCGAAGGCGCAGCTCACACTGCGGCAGGTGGAGGCATTGCTGTGCGCAGCCGAGCAGGTGAGCGGACGAGTGGACCTCGGCTTCGAATTGGGGCGACGGCTCAACCCCACATCGCATGACATCCTGGGGTTCGCGCTACTGACCAGTCCTAAATTCGGGCACGTGCTGCGCCTGCTGGTGAATTACCAGCGGCTGATTCAGCCAGCCTTCGCATTGAGCATGCATCAGCGCGCAGGTCGCGTGGAACTCGTCTACCTGCCGGCTGCGGCGCTGCCGCATCGCCTGGTGCGCGTTCTTCAGGAGGCGATCGTCGTATCCAATCACTTCGCCTTCCAATCCATGCTGCACGGCGAGTTGCCGCCTTACGAAGCCTGGCTGTCGATCGAGCGCCCGCCGCACGCCGAGCGATACCACGAACTGTCACGGGCGCGGATTCACTTCGGGGACGCCGTACCGGGCGTGAGGATTTCCCTGGATGCCGCGCTGCTCGACACTCCGCTAGCGATGGCTAACCCGAGGGCCATGCAGGCCGCGGAGGAACGCTGCAAGACGATGCTGCGCCAGACGCGTGCGCGCCGTCGCTGGAGCGAGTGGTGCCGCATGCTGCTGCGCGAGTCCGAAGATACGCGACCGACGCTGGAGCAGCTCGCGGGCTTCCTGAACATTTCCGCGCGAACGCTGGCCCGTTACCTCGACGCCGAGAACACGAGCTTCCGCGACCTTTCGCTGCAGGTGCGCTCGGAAAGGGCTCGTCAGCTTCTCGCGGACGGCGATCTTTCGGTGACGCAGATCGCCTACCGGCTGGGTTACACGGATGTCGCCAGCTTCGTGCGCAGCTTCCGCGCGCAGACGGGCCGCACGCCGGGTGTGGTCAAGCGATCGCTGTCGAGGCTCGCAGCCAGGTGAATCACACGCCAATCACACGCAGAGATGCCGTCGTCTGCAAGTAGTTGATCTGGCGAGCGGGGCAGGGCGACTAACGTGGGTTCGATTCCCATCACCCGCTCCACTTTCCCGCGAGGCTGAGACGGCGTCGGCCAACTCCAGCCAGAGCGTCTCGCGCGAGCTACGTCTTGATCGCGCGGTCGTCCCAGGCCTTCATGTTGTCCAGCGTTGGCTGTTGTCGTCTGGTGCTGGCTCTGGATTCACACGTGGGCGACGGTTGCCGACGTTCGTTTGCCGGCGGATCAGGATTCTCGAAGCGGACATTCGTGACCGGGTACTATCGGCCACACGCAGACGATCTGAACGTGATCCTATCCCAGAGCGAGGCTCCCCAGCGCAAGCGGCGGGCCCCTGCGTTGGTGGCCGGCATGCCGCTCTGCCAGTAGTATCCCCGGCATCAAGGTCGACAGAGACCGCAACATGCTACCCGGGGAGTCCAAGAAATCATGATGCGCGCACTCATCAAGTCGATCGCCGTGTCGGCGTGGCTGTGCTCGATCGGCAGCGCGGCTGTGGCGCAGACGACGGTCGCCGGGGCGACGCTGTTCCAGAACGTCCGCATCTATGACGGTACGGGCAAGTTCCTGTCAGCGCCGTCGAACGTGCTGGTGCGCGGCAACCGGATCGAGCGCATTTCCCGCGCGCCGATCCCGGTCGATCCGGCGGTCGGCAGCATCGTGATCGACGGCGGCGGTCGCACGCTGATGCCCGGGCTGATCGACGCGCACTGGCACACGCTGCTGGTGCGGCCGCGCTTCACCGAGCTGCTGACCGTCGACGTTGCCTACCTGAACGTGCTGGGTGCCGCCGAGGCGACCGCGACGCTGATGCGCGGGTTCACGACGGTCCGGGACATGGGTGGACCGTCGTTCGGATTGAAGCGCGCGATCGACGAAGGGGTCCTGCCTGGCCCGCGCATCTACCCCTCGGGCGCGATGATCACCGTCACCAGCGGCCATGGCGATTTCCGCGCGTCGTGGGAAGTGCCGCGGACGATCGGCGCACCCGAGTCGCGCGCCGAGCAGGTCGGCGCGGCGATGATCGCGGACGGCCCGGACGAAGTGACGGTGCGCGTCCGCGAGCAGCTCATGCAGGGCGCTTCGCAGATCAAGCTGACGGCCGGCGGCGGCGTGTCGTCGCCGCACAGTCCCCTCGATGTCTCGACGTTCACCGAGGCGGAACTGCGCGCCGCCGTCGAGGCCGCCGCGAACTGGGGCACGTACGTCACCGTACACGCCTACACGCCGGCGGCGGTCCAGCGTGCCATTGCCGCGGGCGTGCAGTGCATCGAGCACGCGCACCTGATGGACGAGGCGACGGCCCGCATGATGGCCGAGAAGGGCGTGTGGCTGAGCATGCAGCCGCTGCCCGATGAACTCGCGGAGGGCTTCCCGCCAGGTTCGGAGCAGCGCGCGAAGGCGGTCGAGGTCTTCGCCGGCACGGCGCGGACCTACGAGCTCGCGAAGAAGTACGGCATCAAGACCGCGTGGGGCACGGACGTGCTTTTCTCGCCGGCCCTCGCCCTGCAGCAGGGCGCGCTACTGGCCAAGATTGCCACGTGGTTCACGCCGGCCGAAGCCCTCGCGCAGGCGACGGGCACTAACGCCCAGTTGCTGGCGCTGTCGGGCAAGCGCAATCCCTATCCTGGCAAGCTCGGCGTGGTCGAGGAAGGCGCGCTGGCGGACCTGCTGCTCGTCGACGGCAATCCGCTCGAGACCATCGCTCTCATCGCGGACCCGGCCCGCAACTTCCAGGTGATCATGAAGGACGGCAAGATCTACAAGAACACCCTGCAGTGACTACCGCGGCCGGGACGGATCCTCGCTCGGACGACGAATTCAGGGTGCCTTGCGGACGTCGCGAACGGCTGCTTTCCAAGATGCAGCAGGCCGCCACGGTTCGTTCTCTACCGTAGAGCGTCCGCCATCGGGGCACAATTCCATTCGGGAATGGCACTACGCCGCACGTCCACACGTCAATCACACGCGGCGCCGCAGGCGTCAGCAACTAATTGATTCAGCGTGCGAGGCGGGGTGACTCACTTGGGTTCGACTCCCATCACCCGCTCCAGCCGGTCCCTCGCCGTGATGGAACCCAACCCTGTGCCACCGAAGACATTGCGAGCCAAAGGGTGCTCGAGCGCGGTGCGGCGTTCCCAGTGACGGAGAAGAGATTTCCGCGCGATACGAGCCGATCCCGCTGCGCCAAAGCGGATGGTCGCCACAGACAGCATAGGGTCGATAGCGCCCGAGCCCGGTCTTGAAGTGCGGTCACTCGGCTGCAGAGCTTCTCGATTGCCGACAGATTTTCGGCAATGGCCACTTGTACCGAAAACCGCATTGCACGAGGAGATCAGTGAACGGCGGCTTACAAAGTGAACCGGCCGGTGGGCCGGAAAACTGCCACAGGCAGGTGTGGGTCGATTGTCCCCGTAAGGCGTCCGCTTTCGGGATCAGATTTCCAGGCGTTGCGAGCGATCACCGAATTGCGGACACTCCCGGGCCAGGGCAAGCGGCCACTTTGAGACGTTCGGCGTAGCGCAAATCCGGGCCGCTGTTGATTTGCCGTATATACGTATATACAATAAACCGTGCCCATTAGTTTCGACCCGCGAAAGAACGAGCGGAACATTGCCGAGCGCGGCCTCTCGTTCGCGCTGGTCGAGGAGTTCGAATGGGACAGCGCGCTTGTGGTCGAGGACGTCCGTAGGGACTACGGCGAGCGACGATTCCAGGCGCTGGGCATGATCACGGGCAGGCTGCACGCACTGGTGTTCACTCCGCGTGTGGGGCGAGTTCAAGTGATCAGTCTCCGCAAGGCCAATCGACGTGAGATCAGACTCTATGAAGCGCAAGCCCGCTAAAGCACAGAAGATCGTCGAGAACCCCGAGTGGAAGAAGGCCACGTTCGCGAAAGCGAAGCCGGCCAGCGAAGTTCTGCCGGAATTGTTTGGAGCGCCCGCCGCAAAGCGACTGCTGAAGCCACGTGGTCGTCCGAAGACGGGGACCGCGCGGACATCGATCTCGATTCGCTTGCCGCCGGACACTCTGGCGAAGTGGAAGGCGACCGGCCCGGGGTGGCAAACCCGAATGGCCGAAGCATTGGATAAGGCGATTCGACGGAACGCGGCCTAGCTCGAACGTCGCATAGGGAACAGGTGACCGGAGTGGGTCGATCGCGGGCTTACAGTGTCTGCTATTGGGGCGCTGTTCTATCGCCCGGGATGGTCGCCGGACATTCACACGCCAACCACACGCCGGGGCGCCGCTTTCGGTAAGTAA
>Ga0105094_10002268_pt1 | contig 10020 bp, 8 predicted proteins | sample PPLLak1March2015_2_FD_87023 | JGI IMG/M metagenome (GOLD analysis project Ga0105094, IMG submission 87023) | Freshwater sediment microbial communities from Prairie Pothole Lake near Jamestown, North Dakota, USA - PPLs Lake P8 Core (3) Depth... | ecosystem: Environmental > Aquatic > Freshwater >...
GGCCATAGATGTCAGAAACGGCGATCCTTCCCTTGCCGTTCCGGATGCTGTCCAGGTTAACCGAGTGAGGGGTTCGCAGGACATAGTGTACAACTCCGACCTGCTCATCATGCCCTTTCTCCAACGTACTGATCCTTACAGAATCGCCCGTGCTCCGGACCCGAACGTCTGGCGGGGAGAACCGCTGGCCATAAAAATAGAGGCCCGCCGATTTGGGCAATTCCCCGCCCCTCTCAGCGTAAATCTCTAACTTTTCCTCTTTCCAGCCGGAGATCTCAATATTGCCGTCCGCATTCTCCAAAGAAATGGCGGCCCCGGGTTTCAGGTCCAGGTCCTTGCGGAATGTGCCCCCTGGCCAAGCGCGTCCCTGGTAGCGGGGATCCACAAGCGCGACCATACAGGCGCCCGACAAAAGCAGGATCATCAGCGCGGATATGAGAGGCTTCGTCTTCATTGAAGGCGTCCCTTTTTTATTCTAGCGCCATTCTCTTCCGGATATCAACCTCTATCTGTGCCCCCGCACCGTCTTCTTATTGCCCGAGCCTCTCTAACCAAAGCGCCCCGTTATGTAATCCTCCGTTCGTGAGTCCGCGGGATTGGTAAAGATCCGATCGGTCTCGCCGAACTCGATGAGTTCTCCCAGCAAAAAGTAGCCGGTGGAATCGGAGACGCGGGCAGCCTGCTGCATATTGTGGGTCACGATCACGATCGTGTACCGATCCTTGAGATCGCGCATCAAGTCCTCGATCCGGCCAGTGGCGATGAGGTCGAGCGCTGAACACGGCTCGTCCATGAGCAGGATCTCAGGCTCAATGGCGATCAGCCGCGCTATGCACAGCCTCTGCTGCTGTTCCCCCGAAAGGCGCAGGGCGTTCATCTCGAGCCTGTCCTTCAGCTCATTCCACAGATGGACCGATTCCAGGCCCCGCTGGACCCGCTCTTCCGTCGTCTCCCTTTCCCGGATGCCGTGCACCCGAAGCCCATAGGCCAGATTATCGAATACGCTCAGCGGGAAAGGGTTCGGCCGCTGGAACACCATGCCCACCTTCTTGCGCAGTTTGAGCAAGTCGGTCCCCTTCTCGTAGATGTCGACGCCGTCGATCAGGACACGCCCTGCTATATGCACATCTTCGATCAGGTCGTTCATCCGGTTGAGCGAACGCAAGAAAGTCGACTTGCCGCAGCCCGAGGGCCCGATCAAAGCGGTGATCCTTTGGGCCTCTATGTTGAGGGTGATATTCTTCAGCGCCTGAAAGCGGCCATAAAAAAAGTCCAGGTCTTTGACCTCGATGATACTCATGGCGCGTTCTCTAGCCGAATTTCCCGGAGATATAGTCATTCGTGCGCTTGTCTGAGGGAGCGGAAAAGACTTTATCCGTCCTCTCCACTTCGACGAGCTCCCCGTCGAGGAAGAAGGCCGTCCGGTCGGCCACTCGGGCGGCCTGCTTGGTGTTATTGGTAACCAGGATAATGGTGTACTCAGATCGGAACTTGCGCAGAGTCTCCTCGATCTTCATGGTCGAGATCGGGTCCAGCCCCGAGGTCGGCTCGTCGAGCATGATGAACTCCGGCTTCAGGGCCAGTATCCTGGCCAGGCATAGCCTCTGCTGCTGGCCGCCGGAGAGCTTGAGGGCGCTCGAGTCCAGCCGGTCCATGACTTCCTCCCAAAGGGCTGTTTTCTTCAGACAGTCGGCCACCAATTCCGTCAGCCGCCCCCGACTCTTCTCCCCTGCCAGGCGGGCTCCGAAGGCAACATTCTCAAAGATCGACCGCGGCAGCGGAACAGGGATGGCGAACACCATCCCCAGCCGGCGGCGGAGCTCGACAACACTGATCCCCGGGGCATTGACGTCCCGGCCCCGAATCTCGAGCATCCCCTCCGTCCGTGAACCGGGGATGAGGTCATTGAGCCTGTTCAGAGCGCGGAGGAAGGTGGACTTGCCGCTCCCGGCCGGTCCGATGATCCCGAAGATCTCGTTCTCAAAGATCTCCAAGTTGATTCTCTTCAGGGCCGGAGCCGAGCCAAAGAAATGGCTGAATTCTTTCGCCCGGATGACGGTCTTTTCCATTTCAGCGGTATTTCCTCATGAACCTGTTCATCAGGGTGTAGGCGACGATGTTGATGGCCAGGATGGCGACGATCAGGACTGCCGCCGTGCCATAGGCCTTGGACATCGAGATGCCTTCCCTTGCCAGAATATAGAAATGAACCGACATCGTCCGCGATGACGAGAAGAGCGACGTCGGGATATGAAGAGAGCTGCCCGCGGTGAATATCACGGCCGCCGTCTCGCCGATGCTTCGCCCGATGCCCAACATGATACCTGTCGCGATCCCCGGGAGCGCGGACGGCAGGACGACCCGGGTCACGGTCTACCACCTGGTGCCGCCCAGCGAGAAGCTGACCTCCCTGTAGCAATAAGGGACCGACCTGATGGCCTCTTCACTCGTGCGGATGATCGTCGGCAGGATCATAAAGGCCAGCGTCAGGCCGCCGCTGAGGAGAGACCAGCCCAGCCCGAGCTTGACCACAAAGAAGATGAACCCAAAAAGGCCAAAGATGATCGAGGGGATCCCGGCCAGGCACTCCGAGCCGAAGCGGATCACCCGCGTGACCCAGTTCTCGCGTGTGTACTCAGTAAGATAGATGGCCGACCCTATGCCAAGGGGCGAGGCGATGAGAATGGCCAGGAGCGTCAGGGCGACCGTGCCGAGGATGGTGGAGAAAATGCCTCCGGCCTTGCCCATTTCCACCGGGTTCTTTGTCAGGAACTCCAAGGAGACGACGGGCAACCCTTTTTTCAGAACGTAAAAGATGATGAAAAAGAGGATGAAAATGGTCACCCCGGTGAGGAGCCAGAGCAGGGCCCTGAAGAACTGTTGCTCGGCCCGGGGGTCGATGCGTACCCTCATGGCGCATTCCTCTTCGAGGTCAAGTTGGCGATCGTATTGAGGACCATGATGATGACAAAGAGGATGACACCGGTGGCGAAAAGGGCCTCGCGATGTTCGCCTGCGGCATATCCCATCTCCAGGGCGATGTTCGAAGTCAGTGTCCGGACCGGGTCGAGGAACGAGCGGGGGATTATGGCCGCATTGCCGGCAACCATGATGACGGCCATCGTCTCCCCTATCGCCCGGCCCATTCCCAGGATGATGCTGGCGATGATGCCCGTTTTCGCCGCAGGGAACATGACCATGCGCGTCGTCTGCCAGCGGGTAGCGCCCAGAGCGATCGACCCCTCCCTGTAGCTCCTGGGCACGGCTTCCAGGGAATCGATCGAAATGCTGATGATGGTGGGCAGGATCATGATCCCGAGTATGATCGAAGCGGCCATGACAGAGAGCCCCGGTCCTCCCAAGTGATCCCGGATAAACGGGACCAGGATGACTACCCCCATGAACCCGTAAACGACCGAGGGAATGCCGGCCAGGAGCTCGATGACCGGCTTGAGGATTCGCCGCAGACTCTTGGAGGAGAACTCCGTTAGGACGATGGCGCAGGCAAGTCCAAGCGGCACGCCGATGACCAGGGCACCGGAGGTCACAAAGAGGGAGCCGATGATCATCGGCAACAGCCCATAGCTCTTCTCCAGCGGGTACCAGTCCAGGCCGAAGAGGAACTTCTTGAGCCCGTATTTGAACATGATGGGAGTTCCCTCGCCGAAGATGAAGACGGTGATGACCAGCAAGATGGATACGGCGGAAAAGGCAACGAGTAGCAGGGCCACCCGGATGAGCTTCTCGTTGCGCTCCAGTCGGGTCATGGCCTCTGCTCTCTTCAATCCTTGAAAACCGGGATCAGCCCATCTTGACGGACCATCTCCTGGGTCGACCGAGAGAGCACGAAACTGATGAAATCACGCGCGGCCGCGCCCGGAGGGCCGTTGGTCACAAAAAGGAAGGGCCGGATCAGCCGGTATTTTTTCTGCTCGATGTTCTCGAAGCTGGGTTCGACGCCGTCAATCCGGATGGCTTTAACTTTGTCGTTAACCAAGCCGAGGGAGATATACCCGACGCTCTGAGGGTCGCTGGCTACGATTTCCCGCACCGTGCCGTTCGAATCCTGAACGATGGCTCCCCGGGAGATCCGGTCCGTCTTCATCACCATTTCCTGGAAGGCTCCGCGGGTCCCAGAGCCCTCCTCCCGGGTCACCACCGTGATGTGGCGGCCGGGTCCGCCCACGGGTGCCCAGCTCGTGATGTTCCCGACAAAAATGTTCCGGACCTGATCGAGACTGAGTTCCTCGATTTTATTCTGCGGATGGATGATAACGGCCAGGCCGTCCCAGGCCACGACGACCTCAAGGAGGTCTTTTTCTTCAGGTCTGAGCTCACGGGAAGACATCCCGATATCCGCAGCGCGTTCGCGGGCCGCCTGGATCCCGGCGCTCGAGCCTCCCCCCTGAACATTCACCACCCGGTCCGGGTGTTCAAGCATATATCGCTCGGCCCAGTGGTCGGCGAACGGCTGGACGCTGGTCGAGCCTGCCACGACGAGCCCGCGCTCGGCGGAGCCGCGCCCGCAGCCAGCCTGAAAGCCGAAAAAAACAAGGGGCAAAAGCGAAAGGAAACAGAGGCCTTTTTGCTGGAGAGGTCGGCTCACGACTTCTTCGTTTCTTTCCCTGCGTTTATACTATAGGCCTGTTTGTCTTTCAAGCCGGAAAAGCCCCACCGGCTAATCCGTCAAGTCCGCAAGCTCCCGGTCATACGTGCACTTGACCTTGCGGTGTTCCTCGCTCTTCACCTCTAGATTCTTATAGAGGGCATCGATGTCCTCCTTCAAGCGGTGCATAAGCCTGGAGATCTCGACGATCTCAGGACCCCGCTTTCCCCTGCCCGCTTCAACGATCGCCTTGTTCAGTTCTTCTAGCTCACGCTCCTTGGTCTCGATCGCCGCTTCAATGCCGGCCATCCTGGTCTCCAGAGGCTTTAGGGCGCGCGCCCTCTCGGTCAGGACGACGCTGCGCTGCCGACGTTTCGCTTTGGGATTCGGCCTGTCCTGGGCCGGCTCTTCAGATCCCAGCGCCGCCTTTTCTTTGGGGAGGTTCTCCTCTTCGCTCCAGCCGACCCTATCCAGAAAGCGTTGATACCCTCCCTCATAAACGGTGATCCCGTTTCCCTGGAAAATGACCAGCCGTTCGGCGAGGGCGTGGAGGAACATCTCGTTGTGCGTGACCATGACGACAGCGCCCTCGAAATTATCGATGGCCGCGAGCAACGCATCATTCGATTCCATGTCCAGATGATTCGAAGGCTCGTCAAGGAGGAGGAGATTGACGGGCGAGGAGATGATCTTGCCCAGAACGACCCGGCTCTTCTCACCGCCGGAGAGCACGGCGATTTTTTTCAAGGCCTCGTCCTGGGTGAACATCATGGCCCCGCAGATGGCCCTGGCGCGGCGCGGATCGCCCTCGGGGTCGGCCTTGGTGATCTCCTCGAGCACGGTATTGGACTCGTCGAGACCGGCGATATAGGACTGCTCGAAATAGCCGGTGGCCACATTGAGCGGCCGGGCGACTTCTCCCTGCTGCGGCCGGAGGACGCCGACGAAGAGCTTTAACAGGGTCGTCTTTCCCCGGCCATTCTTGCCGACGACACAAACCCGGTCTCCCGCCCCGATGCTGAGGCTGAAATCCCTGATCAGAGGTCTCCCCGGGTCGTAGGAAAAGGCAAGGTCGCGGGCATTGAGAGCGTATTTGCCGTGGTAAGGCTTATGGGAAAAGGAGAAATCCAGGGCGGCGATCTTCTCGAGCTTCTCACGCTTCTCCATCCTGCCCAGGGTCTTGATCCGGGACTGCACCAATCCGACCAGCTGAGCTTTCGCCCGGAACTTGCTGATGAAGAGCTCTATCTCCTTGCGTTTGCGCTCGTCATTCAGGCGTGTCTTTTCGTAGGTTTCCTCGTCCTGGGCGATCTGGGCATAATACTTGCCCGTATCCCCGGCGATCTTCCGGATTTTCTTCCGGTGGATCCCCAGAATATGGGTGGTCACGGAGTCCATGAAGCTGCGGTCGTGGGTGATCAGCATGAACTCGCCAGGCCAGCCCCTCAGGAACCGGCCCAGCCAGCGGATAGAAGTGATGTCCAGATAGTTGTTCGGCTCATCCAGGAGAAGCATGTCGTAGTCAGCCAGAAGCACTTTGGCCAGGTTGAGCCGGACTTGGTAGCCACCCGAAAGCTCCGCCGGCGGCCCCTCGAGGTCCAGGCAGTCAAAACCCAGACCGAAGAGGACCTTCTCCACCTTCCAGAGGCGGTCCCGCTCCACCGGTGGAAGCCCCAGAGCCGCCTCCTGGAGCACGGTGTCGGCGCTGAACGCCGGTTCCTGCTCAACATAGCCGATCCGGTAATTCTTGGGGACGGAGACGGTCCCGGAATCGGCTGAATCAAGTCCGGCGATGACCCGGAAGAGGGTCGTCTTGCCGTGGCCGTTCCGGCCCACCAGGCCCACCCGCTCCTTCCGGTTGATTTTGAAGCTGACGCCGTCGAAGAGGAGCTGGGCCCCGAAGCTCTTGGACAGGCTATCGACGGCGATCATGGCGCTGGGACCTCCGGCTCGTCTCCGGGTTCAAACCCACTTCGTCCTGTCCATGCGGCTAAAAACCCAGCTCCTTGATGATGGCATCGGCCCCTGAGAATTTTGCGGTGACAAAGAGGACATAACGGATATCGACGCTGATGGAACGCTGAAGCTCGGGGATGATGACGTAGTCCCCGATGACACTTTCGTAGGTCATGTCGAAGATGATCCCCACCTGCTCTCCCTTGCCGTTCAGGGTGGGCGAGCCGGAATTGCCCCCGGTGACATTGGTCGTGTTCAGGAAACAGCAAGCCACGTCATCCAGCAGGGGGTCTCTGTAGCGGCCGAAATCCCGAGCCTGGAAAAGGGCTTTGAGTTTATCCGGAATGCGGAAAGGAGGCTCGGCGGTGCTCTTTTCCATTACGCCCTTGAGGGTGGTTACCGGCAGATAACGGACGGCGTCGCGAGGACTATAGCCAGCGACCGGTCCGTAGGTGAACCGGATCGTTCCATTGGCATCCGGGGCGAACTTGCCCTGGCTCTTTTCAAGGAGCGCTTTTTCATAGACCCTCTTGAGCTCGGCGCGCTCCTGGCCTATGGCTTTCCCCTCTTCCCGCAGACTCTTGAGCTCCTTTTCGAGCTCGGCGGCCAAGGCGATCATCGGGTCCTGGAGCTTGGCCAGCTCGGCCGGGTTGAGAAAGAGAAGTTCGAGCCGTTTTTCCGGGCTCGACAGGATGGTTTTATTATAAATGCCGTCCACATACTCATCAATCGCCCCCTCCGACTTCACGGCCAGGAGCGGTTTGAACGCCGCCGGGACTTGGTCTTCGCTAAGGCTAAGCATCTTCTTTAGCTGATGTTTGAGGAAAGACCGGTCGGTGGGGAGGTCGTAGCCGCGCTCGGCCAACTGGATGCTCTGCTTGATATAGGGCAGGTTTCTTTCCTGGTAGGATGGCTCTCTATCCTTGTCCGGCTTCTGCCTTTCCTCAACGGCGCGAAAAATGGTGTAGGCCTGGGAGAGCAGCGTGGATCCTCCGAAGCCGGTCAGCCCGCTTAAGGAGTTGTTTTTCCAAGTGAAAGCGGCAAACCTGCCCATAAAAGCATCGACTTGGCCCAGGATCTCTCCGTACTGCTTCTGCCGCGCCCCATCCTGGCCAACCCAGGACATGAACTCCTGCTCGGCAGCGCTTTTCCGGCCCATAAGGTCGACTTTATCCATCCCCTCGAGCTTCCCTTGCATATTTTTCAGGGAGTTAGAGAGTCCTTTAACCAGGCTCGCGTATTTGATCTCAATCTCGCGGTTTCCTTCTCCCGCCTTCTCATAGAAAGCGATGATGTCTTTGAATTGCTCAAGCCGGCGTCGGAGTGATTCCCCGTCAAATTTGAGCTCGGACAGGGTATAGTTGCGGAACGTCCGGCCCGGATAGCCCATGACAAAAGTGAAATCGCCTTCCTTGAGTCCCTCCAGGGAGATCCGCAGGAAGGACTTGGGCTTGTAGGGGACGTTATCCGGGCTATGGTCGGCCCCCCGTCCGTCTTTGGATACATAAGCCCGAAGAAAAGAGAAATCGCAGGTGTGCCGCGGCCACATCCAGTTGTCCACTTCGCCGCCGAAGTTCCCCAGGTCCTGGGGAGGCGCATAGACCAAACGGACGTCTTTGAGCCTCTGGAAACGAAAGAGGTAGTATTTATTGCCGCTGTACATGCTGGCGACGGTCGATCGGATGTCCGGACCCTCCTTCTCGGCCTCCGCAACCAGCTCCTTCTGCGCGCTTTCGATGGCATAATAGATCTGGATATAGGTCATTCCCGGTCTGATGTTCTTGATGATCCGGGCTGTCACATCCTCATAGCCAAGGAGGACATCGGCCGTATAACCTTGGGCAGGGATCTCCTCGGCCTTCGTCCTGGACAGAAACCCCTTTTCAAGATAGTCTTTTTCTTTCGTCGAGGCCCGCTGGATGGCTCCGAAAGCGACGTGGTGGTTGGTCAGTATCAGGCCGTCCGCGGAGACGAACTCTCCCGTCCCGCCGCCGAGGTTGACAACTGCGCTCATCAGCCCGGTGCCGTCCCCCTTAAAGAGGTCGTCCGGACTCATCTGCAGGCCGAATTTTATGAGGTCAAGGTCCTTCATCTGATGAGGCATCCACATACCCTCGTCAGCCTGGATGACCGCGGCAAGACCCAAGATCAGGCTGACGCTCAAAATGCGGCGGAACAGTCTCATTTTCGAACTCCTTCGAGAGTTAAATAAAGAGGATTCATTGTGCCGGTTATGTCCGGCCAAGTCAACCTGAGGCTGAGGGCGATTGCCGGGCCCGGGCTCGTCTGTCATAATAAAGCGACACTAAGGAGCTGACGGATGGACCTTCCCGCAGACCGCTGGTATCCAGCGATATTCAAACGCCAATCCCGGAGAGACTATTTGACCGCAGTCCCCCAGGACCAAAAGCTCGCCCTCCTCGACGAGGTCTGCCAAGAGTTCCGGCCCTTTGCCGAAGTCCGCGCTCAACTTGTCCGCCGTTCGCCTGAAACCGTATTCAAAGGCCTGGTCGGCCGCTACGGCCGGGTTAACGGAGCTCCCATGTATGTCGCTTTTATCGGCGACATGAGCTCCCCACGGGTTCAGGAAGCGGCTGGCTACACGGGCGAGGGAGTCATCCTCGAAGCCACAGCCTTGGGACTCGCCACGTGTTGGGTGGGCGGGTTTTTCCGTGCAGGGAGCATCCGCTCGCAGATCGAAATCGGAACAGGGGAAAGAGTTCTAGCGGTTACCCCTGTCGGCTATGCCCCGCCGGGAAAGACACGCCAGGAAAGGATCATGTCCGGCCTAGTGAGGTCCCGGTCGAGGAAACCGCTGTCCGAGCTGGTCGCCGGGAAATCCACCGCCCTCTGGATGGGTAAGGCTCTGGAAGCGGCCCGCCTTGCGCCGTCGGCCCGGAACCGTCAGCCCTGGCGCTTTCGGGTCGAAGAGGAGGCGGTCATCATGGCGGCGGACCGGCCGTTCAGCAACTCTTCGATCTCCAAGAGGCTTGATTGCGGCATCGCTATGCTCCACTTCGAGCTCGGGGCACTGGCCGCCGGGGCCCGGGGACAGTGGGAGATCCTTCCTCCCCCGGAGGTGGCGAGATTCCGCCCTTTGAATATTTCTCGTTTCCGGCTATAATGTTGGGGATTGGCGGGGAGTAGCGCAGCCTGGCTAGCGCACAGCGTTCGGGACGCTGGGGTCGGGGGTTCGAATCCCCCCTCCCCGATCTTTTATTTTTCTCGGGAATAGGGGGTCATCCCAATTCCACGAGCTCATAATCCAAGGATCCCAGTCCAATATCCGCTCCGTGTTTAAGCTGGAGCATCCAGTCGACATCATATCCCGCCCGGAAGACATCCCTCTTCCCGTATCTTATGGCGAGGTCGGCCGATGACTTGTCAATAGCCACCGGATCGGTCGAAGCCAGGATCCCGATGTCTCTGACGATCTCAGGCTGGTCCTTGGCCATGCA
>Ga0105094_10002270_pt1 | contig 10019 bp, 7 predicted proteins | sample PPLLak1March2015_2_FD_87023 | JGI IMG/M metagenome (GOLD analysis project Ga0105094, IMG submission 87023) | Freshwater sediment microbial communities from Prairie Pothole Lake near Jamestown, North Dakota, USA - PPLs Lake P8 Core (3) Depth... | ecosystem: Environmental > Aquatic > Freshwater >...
GCAAAATGCAAAATTGATTCATCACCTGACTTCTGCGGAGTAGTGGGTAGCGGTCTCAAAAAAGGTCTTTCTTCCGGGGCGAAAGATGCATGATACCTCATTAGTTGCATAGAGGCAACCCTATTTCCTAAAATAAAAAGTTCCACAAAAAGCTCTCATGTAGCAGATAACTCCTGAAAATCGACACATTCAATCCTAATAAGCAAAGAGATTTCCAAAACAGCAAGATTCCCATTGCAATGCTTTTATATATCCGTAATGTATGAATAATGAATTCTGACAAATATCCCGAAGGGAGGTGAAACGGTTATTCATTCGTCTGATAGGTTTCGCGTTAGTTATGGCGTTTACAAATTATGCTTTAGCAGGACCGCCAATTCAGATACCACTGGTTCAGACACCACTGGTTAGTTAAATCCTCACTCTATAGTCACACAGGAATGGGGATACAGCATATATGAGAAAGAATCATTCAGGACGGTACCGTTTGAAACAGAAAACATCGATTTGTCAGGTTCAATCTGATACTCCGGCCATCTGTGATTGTTGCGGTACAATCGGACACATAAACACACAATGGGTACTCCTGAGAGATAAACTCTGCTGTCCGCATTGCCACGAAAAGGCAGTTGTTGAGATAGGGGGACTGATTAGAAGTTCTTCTGAGTGAACTTGTAAGATAGGGTGTTGATAATTTTCACCATTTTTGGCGTATAGATAAACCCCATAGCCCGAAACCCTTTCTTCCTGAACAACACAGCCAAAAACTGAACCCGACAGATGAATGTTTCAACAGGGATTTCACAACAATTCCCGCAAGAATTTTTTTGTTTATATAAATATGCGTATTCTATATATTCACAAGAATAAAAAGACTATGTAGAATTTTAAGTCTCCTAATAGCCGTCTCCCGGCAAAGTTCATTGACAATCACCCTGAGAAATAATAATCTTTAGAACAAATAGATAATACGTTTAAAAATAGATATTGGCTGTTAAATATTAAATAACAATCTAAATAAAATAAGAAGAATATCAGTCTTTGCTGCCTCATTCTTAATGCTTTTTCTCAGACAAAGAAAAAAATTATAAAAGGAGTCTTTCAATGATCACTAAGACCGTCTTTCCAGCGCGCTACATGCAGGGGTACAAGATGATCGATCGACTGAGCAGTGAACTGGCCCTATTCGGCAAAAGAGGGTTATCCATTCTGGCCCCATCCGCCCATAAAACCCTGTCGGAAAAGCTGCAGGCCCAGTCGGACGTAGTTCAACTGGATATGGAGTTGTTCAACCGGGAGTGCTGCGAGTCCGAAATTGAGCGCCTCTGCTCAAGAGGAAAGGAGTGCCGCTCAGAATTTGTTGTTGCAATCGGCGGTGGGAAGGCCATTGATACCGGTAAGATTGTCGCCGACCGCCTGAATGTTCCTGTAGCGGTTGTGCCCACCATCGCCTCGACGGACGCCCCGTGCAGCTCGTGTGCGGTTATTTACGAGCAGGGAGAGGTTGTATCCGTCGCCCGTCAGCGCAAGAATCCGGACCTTGTCCTGGTTGATACGGAAATCATCGCCAAGGCGCCGGTGCGCTTTTTGGTATCGGGAATGGGAGATGCCTTGGCAACCTGGTTTGAGGCGGAAAGCTGTAGAATTACTCTATCAAACAATGAGGTGGGAGAAAAAGGTTCCATGACTGCTTACGCGCTGGCGCGGCTCTGTTATGATACGTTGCTCAAATATGGCGTCGCGGCAAAGGTTTCATGTGAGGCAAAGGCTGTTACCCAGGCCCTTGAACATGTGGTCGAGGCAAATACCCTATTGAGCGGTTTGGGCTTCGAAAATGGCGGGCTTGCTTCGGCCCATTCTATCCATAACGGCCTGACTGCCCTCTCGCAGACCCATCATTATTACCACGGCGAAAAGGTGACTATAGGGGTGCTCACCTCTTTATTTCTCACGGACAAATCCGCATCTGTGATAGATGAAGTCTACTCTTTCTGTGAATCGATCGGTTTACCGACCACTCTCGACGACATCGGGCTGGCCAGTGCCTCAGGGGACGATCTTCGTAAGGCGGCCCTACGGACCTGTAGGGAAGGAGAGTTCATTCATCACGAGGCTGCGGACGTTTCTCCCGATCTTGTTGTCTATGCAATGCTCGTTGCGGATCAGGAAGGACGCCGCAGAAAAAAGGCAATGAAGTTGTAAAAAAAACATGGGGAAAGATACAGGGTAAGCCCTTGACATTGGACAAGAATGCCTAATCTTAACCAGCGGGCTGTGTTATTCGTTCTTTTCATTATTTTTAATTACCGTCATCATTCATTTTTCACCCTTCCCTTTGTAGGTGCAGCTCTCGAAAATGCTATGTATGCTTCAGGGCGTAAATTGCACATCATCCTTGAGAGTCTTTCAACAGGAAGCGTACTTCCTGAAGTTCACAAAATTGAATTGTTTCAGGGAAAGGATGATTTCCTTTGATATTCCATAATGCAAATCTAAGAGAGGAATACAGCAGCATTTCTGGAGAGAAAGCTTTAACGGGTAAGTCAAAAAACGAAATGCTCAAAGTTCTTTTCCCTACTGAGTCTTAAAATCTACAGAGATCAAACATGGATATCTTGAGAAGCGAACAGTCGAAATTCTGCAAAAGTGGCAAACCCTAACGACTGGTACAGGTTCTGAGCCATCGGGGTTGAATGCAGGACTGCGAGATTGTAACCGGCACTACGAGCTTCGCGGAGGGCTGTGATGGTGAGGATTCCAGCCAAGCCAAGCCGACGAGCTTCTGGTAAGGTGACGACAGCATAAATACCAGCAGAGCCAGAGCCGAGGTACATTCCTGCTTTCGCAACAGGGTGACCTTCGCGCCATACCTGCCACATGTAGCCTCTTGATCCGGGCTTCCCGAGTTGAAAACTCGCAGTGATTGTAGCATACTTTTCCGTGTACTCTGCGGGGATGTTCCAGCGCCAGGCAGCAAATTGATAAAAGGCAGTTGCATCACTATCATCTGCAACCTTCCTGATTTCAATGCCAGCAGGAAGAGGGGGGATGTCTGGGAGGCCGGAGAGAGTTCTTGCCATGCCATAGATAGGTTCGACGTCCTTCAGCCCTCGTTTCTGCAACCGATCAGGTAAGTCTGGAGGAAAAGAAGTAGGATGGAGAATCCACATGAATGGAATTCCCCGTTCATTGAAGCGCCCTATAATCTGGTCAATCCTTTCGTCGATTCTGTCTTGGACACTGAACCTTAAAACGCCATTGTACGGAATAATGTGTATGGGGGTCTCGAACCACAGTGCGTCTTTTTCATCGTGCAGAGCACATCCTGGACCACGACCAAAGGTTGACCATGTCTCACATAAATTTTGTTCAATCTCAAGAATAATTGTTTCTCTGTCCGATATGTTGATTTCGCTCACGCTTCACCTGACACTGCTAATCATGCTTAAGGGCATACTATAGCATAAGCAATCTCATGCAATGAAACATAATTAGGGTTGAAACAGGCTAAGGAAAGAGCACAGGATGGGTTTCCATTTTAGTCTTAATCAGAAAAATTATAATTCTCCTTTACAGCTCTTTCCTGTAAGAGGCATATTTTGATTTTGGGCTCTTGTACTTATACTATATTTCTGCTGCAAATTCACATATAATGTGTTGGGAACACTACACGAAAATATTTGAAGACAATTTCCTCCTTCCCTCATCCTGTGGAGTCTCTTGACAAGGTCACAACAGAAAGGACTAAAAAATGAAAAAACTGATTTACGGAATATGTTTTGCATTATTATTTTCAAGTAATCTTCTGGCTGAAGATATAAGTGCTGTTCAAGTTGATGTATTAGCAAAAACAGGTTTAAGCTGGGATGGATGCATTCTACCCAAATACCCAAAAGGTACGCCAGAGATAACAATTCTCAGAATCAAGATCCCACCAGGAGTGCAACTACCTTTACATACTCATCCAGTAATAAATGCGGGGGTCTTATTAGATGGAGAACTGACTGTAGTTACCGAAGACAATAGAACATTACATCTAAAAACTGGGGAATCAATTGTCGAAGTTGTGAACAAATGGCACTTCGGAAAGAATGAAGGCAATAAAATGGCAGAAATGCTCGTTTTCTATGTCGGGGTACGAGATACGCCTATAACTATAATTGGTGTGCCTAACATCGACGCCCTTGAAAAAATGAAATAGTCGAATAGCCTACCATACAGAAAATCGTAACCTCGTTTGACGAACCGACTGTCGACTTTTGCAATCCCCTCTATGCCGAGTCCTTCTCATCATATGCGTAACGAACTTTCTCTCTTTGAGGAATAGATAACCTTAAAGCATGGAGCAACCCGGGGATCGATTACGCAAGTGCTCTCACAGGTAATTCCCTTGAGCACCCAAAAGCAGAATACATCCCGGGATAAGGGGTATGATCAAGGTGGTATTCCCCTGATAAGGGAGGATTGTTACTCCTTCAAACGGATTGTGTATATCATCCCAAGATATTCTTCCCCTTCATACATCGGAACCATAAAGAAAGTACCTGTTTTTCCCTCCATCAGAGAGCAGTCGAATGCACTCTCTTTTTTGCCCGAAAGCGCCTGGAGCATAGGCTTTGACGAGGCTGTCTTTAAGGTTTTCGTATCGAAATTAATCAGGCTGTTTTCCTCCGGATATCCATAACGGTTCATCCCCTGGCTATCGAGCCACTGGACAGAATAAAGCCCTTTATGTTCCGAATAAAAGTCCATGAATATATCTCGGATCTTTGCGTCATTGTTTCCAGACAGGGCCTTTTTCATTTCGGCATTTTTTGCCAGAGTTCTAAGAGCCTCATTATACGAGGCCGTTGAGCGCTCTTCAATGTTGTCGCCGGAGGAAAGGGCATGGCCTGTCCTGACGTGCATCACGACAAGTCGCCACTCGGTACCGTGCAAACCGACGGTTGTCCAGTGCGCATCCTTCTTGACCAGCTTCTCAGACCCCTCTTGCTTGAACTCATAACTGCCGGCCCCCTTTTTTTCTCTGCTGATCAGCGTTCCTAATGCAAGAAGCTGGGGGAATGGTTTGTACAGCGGATCATCGAAGAGCATCCGGCCCACCTCTTCCTTGTCTGCGTCGTAGAGAATCCTCCCGTCCGTCTGCATCACAAACGCTTCCGCAGGCATTCCCTTCAGAACTGGGGTGATGACATACGAAAACAGGGATTCGTGTCTGAAGAGCAGGCTAACCGAGCCTGCGAGTTCGCCCTGGGAAGAGAATACGGGATGTTCCAGATCAACTGCATCAATGCCTTCGACTGTCTTGATAACATTGCTCAGGACTGGCTTCTTCGACTCCTGAAGACGGATTATCTGTTCCTGTGAGCTTATATCACTGCCCTCGAATCCAGCATACTCTTCAGGCACGACCAGCACCATCCTCCCATTACGGTCCACAACCGCGCAGTCTACCGCATAAGTATGAGACCGGCAGAAGTCGCCGAGCATTTTTCTCGCCCCGGTTGCTTTCAAATCCTTTTCAGAAATTCTCCCTGCTAGCCGGGCAAGGTCCTGGTCCATTTTGTTAAACTCTGCCGTGATCTCCTTTTCGAGTTCGGACAGGATCGGAGGAAGTTCCGCCACGGGTTGGCCAGGCTTTCCGGTAACGATGCCGATGACAAAGACCCAGCCGGTCAGAGGGAATTTTTTGAAGACAACCGACCGCTCACCATAAAAAGCATATGTCACCTCGCCCTCAGGTTTGACAAGCATCTCTTCGACGGTTTTAGCCAGGCTTTTGCTGCCCATGTCTGAAGGATAGGCGAAGAGCAGTGCCGATACCCTGTGAAGGGAAGTCTGCCCCTTTTGATCGAGGGCGTAAAAGAACATGTTTTTCGGCAGCCCCATTTTTTCATCGAACATTCTGCTCATCTCCTCCAGCGCAAGCGATGCCCCGAGGGCCCCGATTATTTTTCCATTCTTCTTTACCGGGACCGCGACGACAGCGTTCCGCATGCCTGTCACTTTGCCTATGACGAGATCGCCGGTTATTTCCTTACCTGTCATGATAGGAGGGAAATAGGGGCGGTCGCTAAGGTTCTGGTCGGTCAAACCCTTCCCCACCATATAATAAGAGCCGTCCGGCAGCACAAACCATACGGCAGCGGCCTTTATGCCACTCCTGTCGAATTCAGCCAGCAACTCCCTCATTTTCTCCCATTCTCCGCTCCGAGCCTCTTCCGTGACCGATATGATTCTAAGTCCGCGCAGAACATTTTCGACATGCCCCTCTCCGAGTGCCGCAAAGGAATTGAGGATAAGTCGCAAATCAGCCGTACTTATCCTGCCCTCCTCCTGAACAGGAACCATCTCCCCTGCCGACATGGCAGGCAGTGAAAGCACTAAAAAGAATAAAATCATCCTTGCGATTTTCATGGCACACCCCTTTCTTTGACTCATGTACTGTTTTCCCATCCTTTACGACTAAATATAGCACATCGAGCCATTCTGACAAGAATAACTAAGACGGTCACCCATTAAAAGCCACCCTGTGAAGAGCCCGCAACAATCGGTCCGTAAGAAGAGTCTTTTTTCGCATGAGTTTTCCTGTACGCGTTTCTGCTTATACTACAGAGAGTATCGGTATCGTGACGAGCGGTTTTGTTTCTGTGAGCAGTTGTTATCGGGTTTCTCATCGCTAAAACGTTTGTTAGTGGCTGCAGTCTGCACCTTGCGATTAACATCGAGAACGTTTGATAGATGAAGTACTCTGGGTCAGGGAATTCCGGGAGAGGTACAATACTTCGTCCCGAAATTATCAGTTACTAATCAGTTCATAAGTAAAGCCTCATTATGGTATACTATGAGGCATGAGAGAAACAGATGGGAGAAAGCTTAAGCATGATGTTTTAGAAGCACTTCGGATACGGGCGGTGAGGCAAGTAGAAGATGGTGAGAGTCCCGAAGTTGTCATAAAGGCATTAGGAATGAATCGGCGAACTATCTACAAGTGGATAGCACTATATCGTGAACGGGGGATAAGTGGTCTAAAGGCAGCACCTCTTTCAGGGCGACCATTAAAGTTGAGTGGTGCTGTGCTGAGGTGGATATTCAAGACGGTGACCACTAAGAATCCTTTGCAGTTGAAATTTCCATTTGCACTATGGACACGGGAGATGGTGAGAGACCTTATAGAAAAACAATACGGCATAAAGCTGAGTGTGGTATCCGTAGGGCGATTACTCAGGAAGCTTGGGCTCAGCTGCCAGAGGCCGTTAATGAGGGCATTCCAGCAGGATCCGTTTTTAGTACAGCAGTGGATAGAAGAAGATTACCCTAAGATAAAGCAATTGGCGCGCCGGCATAAAGCGGAAATTTATTTTGAAGATGAAGCAGGAATTAGATCGGATCATCATTTTGGGACAACGTGGGGAATGAAAGGGGCAACGCCGATAGTAAAAACAACTGGTGCCCGATTCTCTGTGAATATGATTTCGGCTATCACTTCAAAGGGAAAGATGAAATTTATGACTTATTCCGGAAAAATGAAAGCACCGGTATTTTGTGAGTTTTTAAAACGGCTTATCCATAATGTCACTACAAAGATATTTCTTGTTCTCGATGGTCACCCGGTGCATCGATCATCACAGGTAAAAAAATATGTGCAATCTACGAAGGGGAAGCTTCGTCTTTTTTATCTTCCTCCGTATTCCCCGGAACTGAACCCTGATGAGCTTGTATGGAACAACGTGAAAAGCAAAATTGGACGTTCCTCAATTAAAGGTCCGGATGACTTTCAAGAGAAAGTGCGCTATTACCTGAAATCTCTCCAGCGCAATCCAGATAAAATATGCGGGTTCTTCAGAGAACCTAATCTTAGGTATGCGGCCTAATTATGAGGCTTTACTTATGACCCCCTTAGTATTATCTCGTCATAGTGGTGCGCAGCAGCAGGTGAATCGGATAATTTGATACCGGTAGAGCTGTTCGTTAAATTTCCTATAGAGATAATTTGATCTGTCGTTTCTCTCTATTCATCCCTGCCACACTGGACGGGAGTTTTACTTTAGAAATATTTGCCTCGAACTATTATCAGCAGCGCACATGTGGTCGGGCTTGACTGTTGACTTTTGGCGATTGAGGTTATATCACTTCACCATGAATAAAAAAAGGAAAAGCCCTCTGCCTTCCATTCACTCCATTTTCCGTCTATAATCTGAAAAGACATGAAAACCGCCTTCATCTACTCCGACGACTTTGCGAAGTATGAGTACGGGCCGGAGCATCCGCTCAAACCCTTCAGGCTGAAGCTCACCCATGATCTGATAAAGGCATACGGACTCCTCTCTCTCCCGGATGTCCATGTTGTCGAGGCGACACCGGCGGAGGAAGACGATCTGCTCCTTTATCACACGAGAGATTACATCGATATCCTAAAGGCTGCAAACAGCGGGCTCGGGATACCAGGTGAGGAACGTTACGGCCTCGGCTTGGGAGACAACCCCGTATTCGAAGGGGTCTTCGAATGGTCGAGGCTCGTGACCGGCGCATCTCTTCAGGCTGCCGGGCTTGTCGACAGCGGGGAAGTAACGATCGCCTTCAACATCTCGGGAGGCCTCCACCATGCCCTCGCGTCCCGCGCTTCCGGGTTCTGCTACATCAACGACCCTGTTATCGTTATCTCCTCTCTTCTGAAGAAGGGAAGAAGGGTTGCATATATAGACATTGATGCCCATCACGGTGACGGCGTGCAGGAGGCATTCTACCGTACCGATAAAGTGCTGACGATATCGCTCCACGAATCCGGCCGGTACCTCTTCCCGGGCACAGGCTTCGAAAGCGAGACAGGCGAAGGAGAAGGGAGAGGCTATTCCGTGAACATCCCCATGCCTCCTTCCACTGACGACGAGATTTTTGTTTACGCCTTCAACGAGGTCGTTCCGCCGCTGATCGAGATGTTCAGGCCGGACATTGTCGTCGGCCAGCTCGGTGTCGACACATTTCTCACAGACCCGCTCACCCACCTGAACTATACGACGAACGGATTTTGCAAAGTCCTCAGGAAAATGAAAGATCTCTCGCCAAGGTGGATAGCCCTCGGCGGAGGAGGATATGAGATAACGAACGTGGCGAAGGCATGGACCCTCGCCTGGGCGATCATGAACAACGTCGATCTGCCGGATAAGCTGCCGGAGGCGTTCCTCAAACAATATCCCCTTGAGGGGTTCAGGAGCCGGAAGCTCAGAGACGAGGAATATCAGGAAAAGGGGGCGAAAAAAGAGACGATACGGGAAGAGGTCGAACGGGTAGTTGCAAAGATCAAGGAAAAAGTGTTTCCGCTGATCGCCCCGGCAACCTGAATACATTGTTAGGTGGTGTGTGTATCTTGTTCCGGATAATTTTGGTCGGGGCGAGAGGATTTGAACCTCCGACAACACGGTCCCGAACCGTGTGCGCTACCAGGCTGCGCTACGCCCCGATGAAAAATATTACCATATCACGGAGACAAAAGGTAATCGGCATCGGCGATTGCGATAAAACGGGACTCGATACGACCCGGTGTGAACGGCAGGATTACCCTGTACCTGATATTTTCTGATAAGAGGCGGACCTGTTCAGGGATCCCCCGTTTCCATGCATGTCCGTTTCCCGTAAGCACAATGATTATTCTCTCCGGGTTCTTCTTCAGAAAGTCGATAAGGTTCCGGGCCATCGCCTGATCCCAGAGCAGTTGTGCCTGGCAGAAAAAAAGAAATCCCCTGTCGCCATGTCCGTGCATTGCATATGCTCTCCGGATGAAATCCATATAGTGCTTGTCAACCGCGCACCCAACATCGGGGGGGAGTTTTTCGAGTTCTTCTTTGGTCAGCGAGGCAAAGCCCGACATTGCAACTTTGCGGGTAACGGCAGGTTCCACATTCAGTCCTACAGCGGGGATATTATTGTCCTTTACATAGAGAAGAATATCCCGGTATAACGGCCATGCAAAGTTCCAGTTCTCGTAATACACCCTGACAAAATCATCCTGTGAAAGGTTA
>Ga0105094_10002271_pt1 | contig 10016 bp, 6 predicted proteins | sample PPLLak1March2015_2_FD_87023 | JGI IMG/M metagenome (GOLD analysis project Ga0105094, IMG submission 87023) | Freshwater sediment microbial communities from Prairie Pothole Lake near Jamestown, North Dakota, USA - PPLs Lake P8 Core (3) Depth... | ecosystem: Environmental > Aquatic > Freshwater >...
AAATTCCGGAGCCGATTTCGGTGACATAGGCAAATTCCTGTATATCACTTACAATGACAGGCTTCCCGCATGCCATGGCTTCGAGAACAGCAATCGACTGCACCTCATGTCTCGAAGGGAAAACTGCACTGATTGCCTTGCTGATAACATCCGCTTTTTCATCATCGGATATCCAACCGGGCATCTCAATGTTCTTTCTTGCCTGATCCGGCATTCTCCGTATTGTTTCCTCAAATTTTTTTCTGTCCCTTCCGTTCCCTGCGATTACCAGTTTGATGTCAGGGTTCGACCGGACAAATTCTGCATAGGCATCTAAAAGGACATCAAGTCCCTTCCCATAGATATCGATTCTGCCAAAGTAGAGGAGGTATATCCCGTCACATAACGGAGTATCCAGCAGTTCATGGGAAATGCCATTGGGGATGATCTCAAGGTGTTCCTTGTTGCTTATTGAGAGTTTTCTTGCCGTATCGCGGGTGATGAATATAAAGTTACTGTACAAATGCGGCCTGACACGTTCGGAAAGAAAAAGGAACAGTGCATATGCAGAATTGTATTTTTTGAAGTACAGATTTCCCGTAAATCCCTGAACCTGTAGAATAACAGGCTTGGTTTTAAAAAACCTCGGCAATAGAAGGGGAATGGCAGGAGAAAATTCTTCAACCACGAGGTCAAAGTCATTGCCGTATTGCCTGACAAAATACGCTGCATCCCGTGCATAAGAAAGCAGGCATTTCGTAAGGCTTTTGCTCTCAGTACCGACAAATATATGCCTCAGTCCCGCGATTTCCTTATCTTCAGCGCCGGGATATTTCTTGCAGACGAGGGTTATATCATGACGGTTTTTCAGGCGACTGTAAATCTCATACGCCCGCATCCCGACACCGCCGATCCCGAAATAATCGCCTTTACTCTCATAAAGGAGATGGAGAATTTTCACTGAACACTCGCTTGTAGTCGTTAACTATTTTCTCGAGGGCAAAATCACCGGCCCTTATCCGCGCTGCGCTGCCGAGCATTTGACGCACGCTTTCATCCCTCATAACCTTTATAATAGCCCCTGCTAAAATACGCTCATCCTGAACAGGAACAAGAATGCCGTTTTTTTGGTTCTCTATTATTTCACCCGGCCCCGACGGACAGTCGGCAGAGATGACCGGCAAACCAAGGGCCATTGCTTCCAATATCACATTTGGGAATCCTTCGTAAAGGGATGACAGGACAAACAGTGAAGACCTTCCCATGTACTTGAAAGGATTATTCTGGAACCCCAGGAATTCCACATCTCTTTCTATTCCCAAATTCTCTGCCAGGTTGAGCAAAGTTCTACGGTCTTCTCCTTCGCCTATAATAGACAGCAGGCAGGGGAGTTCTTTCCTCACCAGGGAAAACGCCCTCAGCAGATTGGGATACCCTTTTTGTCTCGTAAGTCTGCCGACACTCACGATTACAGGTATCTTGCCCTGAAACCAGGGATGTTCCACAGCCTCTTCAGACAGCCTTGTGATTTCTCCGGTATCAACCGGATTGTAAATGACCTCGATCTTTGTTTCAGGGAAATCGAAATTGAGGACTAAGTCCTGCTTGATGCTCGCAGAGACTGCAATGATTTTGTCGGCATGCGGATAACATCGTTTCATAAAGAGTCGGGTGATTCCGCCATACATCTCGTTTGAGAGATTTACCGATGGATAGGTATGTTCGCTCACGATGACCCTGCTCTTTGCTCCTGACAGCAGTTTTGCGATTATTACCGTTACATTTGTACTGCTCAATAAACTGAATATCACATCCGGCCTGCCCTTTCTGAACAACAAAGCAAGACGAATAATTTTCAAGACAAAGCCTTTGATGAGTTTAAAAAGGTTCCTGCTTGCTTCAATGTCTAATGAAGCAACTTCCACGTTCTCCGGAAGGGGATAGTCAAAAATTCGTTCGTATACGATAAGTCTTATGGAAAAATCATTCCTGTCCAGGCCCTTGAGAAGATTGACGAGCACCCGTTCAGCGCCTCCTCCTCTCAGGCTGTGAATAACAATCATGAGTTTTTTCATATCATTCAGTCCCAAACATGTATTCAATAGACTAAACGATTTCGAAAGTCATGACGCAACAAATACCAGAATTTCCGGTATCTTCTTTGAATCCGGAAGCAGAGAGAAGGCGGGAACACCACATACGCAAACATTGCCGTCTTTCTGAAACATTTGTAGAGGAAATCATCATTGGGAAGAAAGCCATCAAAATGAATAATTTTCTTCAATGCCTTCATCTTTTCCTTCATCAGGATATCGAGGAGAACTTCATACCATAATGCAAAGGACTCCAGTCTTTTTGTCAGGAAATGATTGTCATGGCCGAGTTTCCGTGAATAATCCTCGATATGCTCTTTGATGAGCAGCATTATTTTCGTCTCCCGGCGAACCTTATCTGCAGTGAGCAGATTTCCACCCGACAAATTACCTCCATGGAGTCTGTAATATCCAAGGGGTTTTCTGATCAAAGACAGTTCCCGTACATGAAAAGGAAGGATGTAATGCAGATAAAGATCGGCTCCTATGCGAAAACCTTCCGGTATGGGGCATGCCTTTTTCAAACAATCCGCTCTGATAGTCATCCCGGATGTGGGAGAGAACCAGGGGAGACTCCCTCTGAGGTACCTGTCAAGATAGGTCTCTTGCGGATTTGACGCCGAAAACGGATCGGGATAGACATACCTGTCGACAATTCTGCCCATATTATCCACAACATTCATGAAATGGTATACAAAATCGATGGCCGGAGACTTGACGAATTCGCGGTAGATAAAATCTAATTTCGAGGGATGCCAGTAATCGTCCGCATCAAGAAAGGCAATTATTCTCCCCTTTGACTGCTCGATGCCTGCATTCAGGGCTGATGCCTGGCCTCTGTTTTCCTGAAAAATCGCTTTGACGCTCCCTGCGTACGTTTTGATCTTTTCGCGTGAATGATCCGTTGAACCATCGTCGACGACAATAATTTCCACATCGTTCGACGGGAATGTCTGATTGAGAACACTGTCTATTGCTTCCTCAACGAATACTCCATAATTGTAATTTGGAATAATCACGGAGAAGAGTGGTTTTTTTCTTTGTGGATCTTTCATGGGTTACATGTGTTTTTGCAAATCTTCTTTTACATACTATCAGAAAAGTTGTTTATGCTTCTTACTTGAGATGATATTTCCAATAAAGTGCGCAGTCGCATAATTCCACCGGGCAGGGTTCAGGCTTTCGCAGGAGAGAAAAGGTACCGTCAAAAACATTGCCCATTACTTCCTTGACCGGCATGCACCTCCTTATTTCCCCGGAAGGATTGATATAGACTGTCTTGACACCAGCATAGCAGAGGATACCCTTCGTTCGCGGTATCTGAACACCAGCGTCACGGGAGGACTGATGCCAGACGGGAAGTTTTTTAATGACAGCCATCTCCTCTTCCGAATATTCGTCAGGAAACTTCCTGCCTTCATATCCTCCGATATAAGGATAGAAACCGATCGTGAGTGATGCATCATAAAATGCATTTTTTATCTCATCCATACGGTTGAGATACTTTGGATAGAGTACACAGCTCGCCCGCACATCGATGCCATATTCCTTCAAGAGCAGCATTTTCTCGATGAACGATCCTATTTCAGTATGTTCCGGATGGAAGGCTGCCGGTATCTCAAGATTTTCTCTGCTGGCTTCCATAGCAATTCTCTTCAGCGCGTCCTTTTTCAGGAATAAATTTGTACACGCCTGGACATGATGATATTTTGTGGTATTAATCACAAATTCTATCGAATCTTTATAAAAAAAGGGCTCCCCCCCGGAAAGGATGACACTGCATTTGCCGTATTTCCGGAAAAAAGAAAAAAGTACCTCCTCCCATTCTCTGGCGGTATGCTGCCTGAATTCGCTTTTGTCACGAGGTTTGTATGCAAAACAATAGGAACAGTGATAAACACATTCGAAATTGGTGATAAGCATTATTTCGAGCGGAAGATTACTCATTTGCTTCATCTTCTTATAGTTACTTCTTCTGAAGGACAGTTGCTTGAGTGATCTGCTGACATGTTTCCTGACGTCCAGGCCATCAAGTATCCGCGCATATATCCTCCCCAGTCGCCAGGTTTTTGACTCATAAATGCTTTCAAGGGTAGATTTTATCTGTACCAATTCAGCGTGTAACTCATGGATGAAGACATCTTTGCCGGCGATCTCATCTTTTTTTCGGGAGATCTCGGTCTGCAGTTCCTCGATGTCGATTTCTTTTTTCCGTTTCCCCTGATCCTCTCCTGTATCGAATTGTTCAGTCTCTTGATTGGATAGTTGATTAGATGCCTGCATAGTCCCGAAATCCACGACCTGAATAATCTTGTCTGAAAAGAGAACCTGTCTTGGCACACCTTCCCGTCTGAGTTTTACCAGTTGCACGATCTCTTCCTTCATTGGTTCCCTGCCGAAAAAAATCCGGTAGCTCTTGCTGAAAAACTCCTCATCTGACACCCTCTGGTTCCTGGTCAAAAAATGTCCTATTGATTCATCAAAAAGGTTTTTGCTTCCTGCAATAATACCCACCGTCTCCTCACGCTCATCCAGAGAGAGCCGTTCAACAATTTTCCTCGTGACATCCGTATTCAAGGGGAGAAATATTCTTTCAGGTTCTGCATGAGGGGTACTCAACAGGAATATTTTTGATGTATAGGAATCGAGCAATGCCTTATCTAAGCCTTTACTCCGAGGGATTTCCTCTAAAGGATCTCGCTCAAGATCATACAATTCATACTGTGCGTCTTTGTATTTTTCGAGCAATGCATTTTTTGAGATACCCCCCGAATTGAGGGAACGCAGATTATCCATAAACTCATCAATCCCCTCAAACGTGCACATCAATTTTCTGTAGACGGCTTTGAGGAAATCCTGATTCTCCATGGCATCGATATCGACAGTGCTAAAAAATTCAGGCTCACCGAAGAGTATGAATTTCTCCGTGCTGCTTCTTATCGCCCTCTGCCAAAGGAAAGATGTTGCAATCGACAAGTTGAAATGCAGGTTGAACATCTTTACCATCCATAACTCGGCATAGACATATTCATGCTTGTTTTGAGAAGTAAGTGCATGACCATTCAATGCATACGGGAGCAGGTCGGCAGGATTTTTTCCCAACGCCAGTTCAATAACCGTTGGGAAGATGTCGACGAGGGACACGAGTTTGTCGATAATGCTATGAGAAAAATCCCTGTGATACATAACAAGGGGCACTCTGATCACGCTGTCGAACAGACTTGCACCGTGGGCAAAAACGTCCGGATCAACATTCTTCGCCTTTCCTTCACCATGGTCTGAAAAAATAAACACCAGCCCATCGTCAAGAAGCTTTATTGTCTGCAGCCGTTCGATAAAACCACGGAATCTGTTCTTGTCAAACTTCGTGACCCCTCTGACATAGAGCGGAAGAAGAATATCAATCTTCTGTCCAACGTGCCCCTTTAAATTTTTCCACAGTAATGCGCTGTCCGTGGTGTTGCCCGGGAAAGGGATACCATGCTGTTGGTATGTATGCCTCAATATTTCATAAAAATCTCCATTATCGGATCCCTCAGCATTTGAGTACAGGAAAGGTTCATGGACATCATAAAAATGCACGAACAGGAAGATCTTTTCATCTGCATTCTCTGTGAGAAAGGTTAATAGCCCAGAATCGTTTTTTTCAAACACATAATCAAACCCCTTGTTCAACTCCAGCGGACTGAAAAGAAAATTTGTGTCAGTAGCCATGACTGTTTTATAACCGAAAACCTTGAGGATCTCTGCAAGGGTATAGATATCTTTATGGAGTTTTGTCTCATACAACGCTCTCACACCATGCCTTGGCGGATATAGTCCTGTTAACACAGAAGTGTGGGACGCTGTCGTATAGGAGCAGGCACTTATGCTCTGTGTAAAACAGAGGCCCTTTTCAGCGATACGGTCAAGCGTAGGAGTGCTGAGGTATTGCAGAACATCATATTTCTGAAGCTCCCGCTTGTCGGGCTGGTACCCTACGCAATCATAGCGGAGGTCATCGATCGATATGAGTACGATGTGTTTCATGAGAAAGAATCAAAAATATCCCATCTCCCGAAGTTTGTCCATGATCTCCTCTTTGTCGAGAGATCTCCCAGAACGTTCCGGACCATGTAAATCAGATGGCTTTGTGCAGGGTGCGCAGCCAAGGCTCCGGTACCCATGGTCATAGAGAGAGCAGTACGGTATCGCATTCTCCCTGATATATGTCCAGATATCCTTCTCCATAAAATGGAGGATTGGATGGACTCTCATATGATCAGACCTTTCAGAATAATACTTTTCATCCGCCCGTGACGACTGCTCGTCCCACCTGATAGCCGTCATTAACGCTTTGATGCCATGCGTTTTTATTCCCTCATTCAGGACATGTGTCTTCAGAAACAGACAGCATTCAGCACTGTTTTTCGCCAGTCGGATCGCCTTTTGCGGGTCTTCATTCCTGAGGATAATTAAATGAAGATTCCACTCTTGTGCGATCCGGTCTCTGATTTCGTAGATTTCTTCGAATTTCAGGGATGTATCAATATTGAAGACTTTGAAAGGGACCACACCGTGATATGCTGTTCTGATCAGATGGAGAAGGGTTGTGGAATCCTTGCCGCCGGTGAATGCCACTGCGATATTCTCGTGCCCGAAGTATTTTCCGGTTTGCAGGATAATCTCAATACTCCTGCTGATCTTCTTTTCGAGGCTCTGAAATGCCTGACCCTTGTCTTCCGCGATATCTATTCTATCCATTTCACTTTTCTCCAATACAATGCGCATTCATCCTGATACGGATTGGAACAAGCGTAACACTATTATAAAATAAGTACATCCTGTAAATAATTCATGAGCGTTTCTCAAACAAGATCATTTCGATCACACCCCAATCAGGCAGCGCACCATTTCCGTCATATTTTCCATGATACATGATATTGTAGCCCAATGAGGCAAACTCATCCTTTACAACATCCCGGAGGTCGTTTGTGAAGGAAACAACAAACCAAACTCTTTTTTTGCCTTCTGCAAGCGCGGGGATATACCCCGAAATGCTCTTGAGGTCATCCCCATGTATTTCGGGGAATCGTTTCCTGATTACATCTTCCCTTGTGGAATAATAATTAAAAATAAGCGGGCCCGTATACCCCGGCATGAAAATAATGAAATCACCCTTTTGTGCGTTGTTTTCAATATACCCGGCAACTTCCCTCCACTGCTGTTTATCGACACGCTCATAATATTTCCATACATTTGCGGAAGAAAAAACGATTATGAGAACAACAATGACCGATTTGAAAAATCTGTTTCGGATACGGTGTATTCCTTGTGCGGTGATGATATAAAAGGCAAGAGATGCTGCGATTGCATACCGGGTCTCATAGATAGGTTTAAAAATAAATGAGATTATTCCCGGCAGAATGATGGGAATCGTAAACCACAGCATAAGGAGATACAGTGATGTTGCATTTGAAAAACATCCTTCCTGGCTGCCATGTTTTTTTTTATAGCCCGCGAGTGCAAGAACTGCAAATGTGAGATAGAGATACATCAACTCATAGGATCCCGCGAATATTTTGAGAGAATCTCTAAGCGTATGAAATGAAGGTACGGCTATCCAACTTACGTTATCCGTTGCCTCCCTGCTAATCTTCAGAAGTTGTTTTAGTACTGTTCCGCTCCAGGGCAGATAGGGAATAAGCAGCAAACCTTGCAAGCGAAACCATCTTGTTATATCCAGGGCAATCCTTTCTTTTTTCAGGAAAAACAGGGTGCACGAAAAAATATTTTGAGCGATGACTATAAAAAAGCCAAAGTAGTGTGTATAGATGAGGAGACTGCTTGATATGATATAACCAATCGAATCCCGACGAGTTCGTCTCCGGTGTAACTGTATAAAGGTATACACTGAGAGAAGGGACATAAGAACCAGTAAACTGTATGGCCTCGCATCCTGAGAATACCAGATATGAAATTCTGATATAGCCATAATGAGGGCACTCAATAATCCGGCTTCACTGCCAAAAAGGGAAGAACCGATTCTGAAAATCATGAACAGCGAGATAATACCTATAATGGCAGATAGCAGTCGGACTGAAAATGCTGAATCACCAAAAAGAGTTATCCAGTAATGCAGAATGAGAAAATATAAGGGTGGGTGAACATCGAGGGCAGCCTGTTCCACAACGTGAGAAGGACTCATATTTCCCCACAGTATGGAGATTCCTTCATCAAGCCACAGACTCTCTGTGTCAAGATCGTAGATTCTCAGAAACGCTCCTGAGAGCACAATAATGAATAAAAGGATATTTTCCTTTTTCAATCTCGTCGGTTCTTCTCGAAGAAGAATATATCGACTATGTTCCAATCAGGCAGGGACCCATTTCCGTCATATTTTTCATGATACATGATATTGTAGCCCAATGACTTCAATACATCTTTGACAATACCCTGTGGATCCTTTCGCAAGGATACGACAAGCCATACTCTCTCTCCCCCCTCTGTCAGTGCATGCACATACTCAGCAATGCTCTCTTGATCATATTTATGTATCTGGGGGAATTGTCTCCTGACTACATCCGCCCTTTTGGAATAATAAGCAAAAATGAGCCGTTCCGGATCACCCGGAATGAACATGATGACATCTCCCTTTTTTGCGTTGCTGTCAATATGCCCTGCAACTTCCCTCCACTGTTGTTTATCGACCCGGCCATAATATTCCCATATACTTACAGAGGAAAAACCGATGAGAAGAATAATAATGACTGCCTTGAAAAATCTGCGAGGGATATTCTGTATCCCTTTAGCCACAAGAATATAGAAAGCCAGCGACGCCGGGATGGTGAATCTCGTCACATACATGGGCTTCAAAAGAAACGAGAGAAGAAAAGGCAATAGAACAGGGACCCACAACCAGACTCCCAGAAAAGAGCTCTGTTTGATGTCCTTCCCGTGTATCGTCCACCCGCAGCGTTTGCCGTGTTCACATATACTGCTGCTCCCTTCATACCTGATGACCGAGAATATTGACAGGGCCACAAAGAACAACAGCAGGACCTGGGAACCGGCGTATGTTTCAAACGATTCATAGACTGAGTACAATGAAGGGACGGGTATCCAGTCCATCGTAAGCCCTTTCTGCCATAAAGAAGCCTGCACTTTCAGCGTAGCAAGCCACGGCAGATATGAAACAGCCAGTACTCCCTGCAGAAGAATCCAGTTTCGGAACAGTTTGTTGTTTCTCTCTTTGAAGATCAGCCACGTGATGAAGAGAGAGAGATTCTGTGCCATGATGACAAAAAATCCAAAGTAGTGCGTGTATATCAGAAGACAGGAAGGGATGATATAACCCACGGAATTCCTCAAATCAACTTTCTGCAGCAGTTTTAAAAAGTAATACATTGAAATGAGGGAAAGCAGCGTCATGAGGCTGTAATTCCTCGCTTCCTGGGAATACCAGATGTGGAAGACCGATACCGCCATGATCAGGGCGCTCAGAAGACCAACATCTTTGTTAAAGATCTCTGCCGCAACCTTATACAGCATGAACACCGATACAATCCCGAAAACGGAGGAGAGCAATCTGACAGAAATTGCTGAGTCTCCGAACATGCCAATCCAGTAATGCAGGAGGAGATAATAGAGAGGTTGATGGGTGCTGAGTGAGAGTCTTCCTATCATCTCTGCGGGGCTCAACTGAGCCCTGAAGATGGAGATTCCTTCATCGAGCCATAAACTCTCTGTTCTTAGATCATAGATCCGCAGGACGATACCGGCAAGCAGAACTCCGGCGAGAAGAAGTGATGTTCTGCCTGTTGTATCTATTATAGTGCGATAAGCTTTCATGGATGAAAAAGGGAATTACACCTCATTACACGGGTTCCCCGGGCTCACGCCTGAATGCTATGAACGGGTGTGACAGGCGGTATCACCCTTGGGTATGTATTGCGCAAATTCGAT
>Ga0105094_10002276_pt1 | contig 10004 bp, 10 predicted proteins | sample PPLLak1March2015_2_FD_87023 | JGI IMG/M metagenome (GOLD analysis project Ga0105094, IMG submission 87023) | Freshwater sediment microbial communities from Prairie Pothole Lake near Jamestown, North Dakota, USA - PPLs Lake P8 Core (3) Depth... | ecosystem: Environmental > Aquatic > Freshwater >...
ATTTTCATCAATATATTTTCCGGGATGCCTTTTCGTCATTCGGCGTGGATTATGTTGAACAGAGGCTGAGTGAAACAAAATTCATAAATACAGACTTTCGGCCCTCAGCATATCTCTTCAATCTCATGCTCTGGGCTGAAATCCACGGTGGAAAGTCTTTCTATCCTTTTCTGAGAATCAAGGTCTGGCATATCTTTTCTGCGGCACTCATCGTCCTAACTCTTCTTTCATTACTCCTGTTCAGACAGAGAACGCGTGCGGTCTCTTTTTCCCTTTTCACAACCGGATTTTCCGGGATGTCTTTTGTGCTCACTGCAATTCTGGCCTACCAGTCTCTGCACGGTTATGTATATGAAATGATCGGGATTCTGTCGGCCTCGTTTATGATAGGTCTCTGGGCAGGAACATCAGCAACAAAAACCGTAAGGAAGCCGCTCAAAACATTGTTTCTCTTAGAGGTATGTACCCTTTTCCTCGCTGCTCTCTCACTGTTCCTGTTCACATCTGATTTAATCCTGTATTGCCTGGTCTTCTGTGCAGGCCTCATAAACGGTGCGCAATTCAGCACGGCAAATTTGTCCATTGGGGAACCAACCGATGGTGGCCGGCTTTATGCACTCGATCTGTTCGGTTCATTCCTTGGTGCATTGATATCCTCACTTATTATTATTCCTCTGTTCGGTATCCCCAGTGTTCTCTTACTCATAGTTATGATAAAGGCTTTCTCGACAATGATGATAGCGAGCCTGAGACCTTTTTATCCTCATTAGTTTTATAATACATTATGACAAAGAGAGTACAATGCGAGCTTTGCCCCAATGGATGCGTTCTCGAATTAGGACAGCACAGCAGGTGCAGGGCTCGGATGAATAAGGATGGTACGCTTTACAGCCTTGTCTACGGGAAACCATGCGCCGTCCATGTTGATCCGATCGAAAAAAAACCCTTCTTTCATTTCCTGCCGGGTTCCACAACGTTTTCCATCGCCACCGCCGGTTGCGTTTTGAGCTGTAAATTCTGTCAGAACTGGCAGATATCCCAGGCAAAACCCGAAGATACAGACACCTATGATTTACCACCTGAAAAGGTAGTGAGTAACGCAGTTGCATACAAGTGTAAATCTGTGACATATACATACACTGAACCTACCGTTTTTTATGAATACATGCATGACACTGCGGTCATTGCAAAAAAACAGGGGATAAAAAATACCATGCATTCATGTGGCTACATAAATGAAAAACCTCTCAGAACATTGTCAAAGTACATGGATGCCGCTGATATTGATCTCAAAGGCTTCACAGAAGATTTCTACAGCAGGATCTGCAGCGGGAGCCTTAGGCCTGTGCTCAATTCGCTCGTTATATTAAAGGAAGAAGGCGTATGGCTCGAAATAACCAATCTCGTTATCCCGACCCTCAATGATGATCTGAACAATGTCAGGGAAATGAGCAGATGGATAGTAAAAAACCTTGGAGCTGATGTACCGATACATTTCTCACGGTTTTTTCCCCATTATAAATTGACCAACCTTCCGCCAACGCCACTTGAGACATTGGAAGGTGTGAGAAAGACTGCCATAGATGCTGGTCTGAAGTTTGTCTATATCGGCAATATCCGTCACGAAGGTGAAAACACCTTCTGTCCGAAATGCAAGAAGTTGCTCATTGAGAGAATGGGATATTTTGTGAAACAAAATCATATAGCGAATGGCAAATGCAAGTTCTGTAATACAGGTATTGCAGGAGTTTGGAGTTGACAAAAAATAAGGGTCCAAGGGGCCGAGGATTCAAGGATTCAAGTGAAATAGAGGAATTCTTCTAATACAGGAGAGAAAATTGTGAAAAGAAGAGATTTTCTGAGAATATTTCTATTAGGTGGCCTTCTCAGCCTCTTCAGTAAAAAGGCCAAGGCAGAAAAAAAACCAGAGAAACCATTGAAAGAGGCTATGTTTTGGCGACAAGTGGACTGATCATGAAAAAACGTTCGTGCACCTTATTTCTCACAATCTGTTTTCTCCTGATAAGCCTTGTCACCAGTGGCTGCACAGAAAATATCAAAGAACCATCAGTTGCGGGTACATTTTATCCGGCTGATAGAAAAGAGTTGCAGGAAACCGTTGATACTTACCTCTCAAAAGCAAAGAAAATTCCAGGAGAGGGAAGCATCATTGCACTCATCTCTCCTCACGCAGGATACAGATATTCCGGACAGGTTGCAGCATATGGATACAAGCAAATTCAAGACCGTGTCATCAGGAGAATTATCTTGATCGGCCAGAGCCATCACGAAGGCTTTAAGGGTGCCTCTGTTTATACAAAAGGGTTTTTTAAGACCCCGCTTGGTAATATAGCAATTGATGAGAAATCCACCACCAAGCTCCTGAATGCGAATGCGGATGTAAAATTCTATCCTGAGGCATTTGCTAAGGAACATTCGCTCGAAGTCCAGCTCCCCTTCCTGCAGTCTGTGCTGAAAGATTTCACGATCATTCCTGTTCTCATTGGATCTCCTACAAGACAGACGTTCGAATATCTCATATCAGAATTAACAGAGATGATCGATGAACAGACCCTGATCGTTGCAAGTACCGATCTCTCGCACTATCACGGGTATCAGAAAGCAATGGATATGGACAGCAGTATTATTGCAGCCATTGAAAGCCTTTCTGTTATGAAAGCAGGAGAGCTCATACAGAGCAACGAGGCGGAAATGTGCGGAGCTGTTGCTGTAATAATCGCCATGGAGGTTGCAAAGAGACACGGGGCTAATACCGGGATTCTTTTTAACTACGCCAACTCAGGTGATGTCACTCAGGAAAAGGACAGGGTTGTCGGCTACGCATCTATTGGCCTGTTCAGGAGTCCGTATACGGATGAAGAGAAGAAGGAATTGCTCTCCATCGCGCGGAATGCCGTCACCGAATACGTTACAGGCAGGAAAATATTAGAAGTCGATATGAAGAATCCCAAGTTGAAAACCGATGGGGCTGTATTTGTGACCATAAAGGAAAAGGGATCCCTGAGAGGCTGTATCGGTCATGTGCAGGCAATCATGCCCCTCTATCAGTCAGTTATTAAAAACGCCATAGCTGCATCATCGAGTGATCCGAGATTTCCCCCTATGAAAAAAGATGAATTACAGGATATCGAGATCGAGATTTCCATTCTCTCCCCAATGCAGCGATTGAAAGACGTAAAAAACATTCAGGTCGGCAAGCACGGTCTGGTCATCAGAAAAGGTTCCCAGAGCGGACTGCTCCTTCCTCAGGTACCAACTGAGCAGGGGTGGGACAGACAAACCTTCCTTAGGCAGATTTGCGCCAAAGCCGGCCTGCCGGAATATGCCTGGAAAGATGCAGAATTATATACCTTTACTGCTGAGATACTGAAGTAAAGCTTTCAACAATCCCTCAACATGCATTTCACCGGAAAAATCGTTTAAAATCAACACATTAAAAATATCTGACTTTTTTCTTGACATGCACTATATATTGTGGTTAAATGTCTGTGGACTTCAATAAAATACAATTTATAGATAATAAAAACCAGTTAAAGAAGGGGGAATCATGGAAGTAACACAAGGATTGGTCCTGTCACCAAATGCTCTCAAGGTGCTTGAGAAGAGGTATCTGAAAAAGGATGAAGAAGGCAAAGTTGTTGAAAAACCGGAAGACCTCTTCGGGAGAGTCGCAAAAAGTGTGGCTTCTGCTGACCTGCACTACGGCAAATCTGAGGAGGAAGCGGGGCAGATTGCCCATGATTTTTATGAAATGCTTACATCCCTCACGTTCCTTCCAAATAGCCCTACCCTTATGAATGCCGGGAGGAGACTTGGCCAGCTGAGTGCCTGTTTTGTCCTGCCTGTGGATGACTCCATGGAATCCATATTCGATGCGGTTAAATACACTGCAATAATCCATAAATCAGGCGGAGGAACAGGATTCAGCTTTTCAAGGCTGAGGCCGAATGGAGACATCGTCGGCTCCACGAAGGGGATATCTTCAGGACCAGTTTCTTTTATGACTGTCTTTGACACAGCTACTGAGGCGGTAAAACAGGGCGGAACAAGAAGAGGCGCAAACATGGGGATTCTAAGGATCGACCATCCTGATATACTGAGCTTTATTACGTGCAAAGACGACACGACGAAATTCAATAATTTCAATATTTCGGTTGCACTCACCGAAGAGTTCATGCAGGCAGTTGAAGAGGACAAATCGTATGATCTTGTGAACCCGAGAACAAAGAAGGTTGTCAATTCCCTGAAGGCTAAAGAGGTGTTTCACCTTATCGTGGAGCATGCATGGAAAAACGGTGAACCCGGCATTGTCTTTATCGACAGGGTAAATGCATCAAATCCAACCCCGAAAGCAGGGAGAATAGAGTCCACCAACCCATGCGGTGAACAGCCCCTCCTCCCGTACGAATCCTGTAATCTCGGCTCAATTAATCTCGCGCGAATGGTGAAGCCTGAATCAAAAGAAATTGACCGGGACAGACTGCGGGATACAACGTGGAAAGCAGTGCATTTCCTCGACAATGTCATCGACATCAATAAATATCCTCTCCAGAAGATAGAGGAGATGACCAGGGCAAACAGGAAGATCGGCCTCGGCGTTATGGGATGGGCGGACATGCTCATACAGCTCGGCATTCCGTATAATTCAGATAAAGCAGTGCACCTTGCCGAAGAAGTGATGGAATTTATCGAGAAAGAAGGCACACATGCATCAGCTTTGCTCGCAGAGCAGCGGGGTGCATTTCCTAATTATGAAGGAAGTGTGTATGACGGGAACATACGTCTGAGAAACGCCACCATCACAACTATCGCTCCAACGGGGACGCTCTCGATAATTGCAGGATGTTCATCAGGCATTGAACCACTCTTTGCCGTCTCCTTCGTCAGAACTGTTATGGAAGGTACCAAACTTATCGAGATCAATCCGTATTTTGAAAAGGTTGCGAAGGAACGGGGATTCTGGTCACGAGAGCTCATGGAAAGGATTGCGGACAGAGGTTCAGTTCAGGAATTTGATCAGATCCCCGATGACGTTAAGGCAGTCTATGTGACTGCCCACGATATTTCGCCAGCTGAACACATTGCAATGCAGGCCGCCTTTCAGAAATATGTGAATAACGCTGTTTCAAAGACTGTCAATTTCCCGCATAAGGCAACACCGAAAGACGTGGAAGACGTCTATCTCCTTGCTTATAAATTGAACTGCAAGGGAGTCACTGTTTACCGGGACGGATCGAGAGAACAACAAGTCCTGACACGAGGCAAGAAAGGCGAGAAACAGCAGGCGGAAGAGACAAGGCAGAAGATTGTGCCGCGAAAAAGGCCTGATGTCATTAAGGGGACAACTCGCCTCATGAAGACCGGCTGCGGCAACATCTATGTCACCATTAATGAGGATGAGGAAGGGCACCTCTTCGAACTCTTTACGTCCATGGGCAAGGCCGGCGGATGTGCAGCAAGCCAGTCCGAGGCAATCGGAAGGCTGGTATCACTTGCATTCAGATCAAATATCGAGCCTGATGAGGTTATCAATCAGCTCAAGGGAATTATGTGTCATTCCCCGACGTGGCATGAAGGCGGAAGAATTCTTTCCTGCTCTGATGGAATAGCAAATGCTCTTGAACGATACCATACAAAAGGGTCGAAAGGAAACGGAGACGGCCATGCAGTTGTCATGCTCATGGGCGCCTGCCCTGAATGCGGTGGTGCAATAGAGCACGAGGGTGGCTGCGCAGTCTGCCATAACTGCGGCTTCACCCGCTGCGGATAAAATTGTTCAGATTCCTCGGTATATTGCTATACAATGAAAACCTTTATAAAGGTTTTTTCGTAAAAAAGTTGAAAAGGCATTTACCGTAATAGAGTGTAATTCCGGCTAAGCCGAAATCTCCTGTCATCCCGGGAGATGTTTGAATACATCTTTGTTCAGAATCCCCTTATCCCAATCTTCCCAGACATTCTTATCACTCCTGCAGTCATAATTTCTGCACCGTTCAGGTCTGTCCTCCCAGATTGTACACTGTAATGTCTTCCTGTCAAGGTGGGGGCAGTATCCATCGTCGTCCCTCGCAATGAAAAACGGTCGCTTAGGATTCCATTGTATGATTCCTTTTTCGACATCGCTCTTCGTCAGCGCAAAGATAAAACTGCAGCAGACAGCTTTGCACTGTTTTCTCCTTCCTCCGTCATCAAAGCATACGCCCACTCCCTTTTCATCCTCATCGCCGTAGACAACCAGGATCCTCTTTTCCATGAGCTTCTCGACCATTTCTTTTATATAGGTCTTTTGTTCTTCCGTGAAGTACTCGTCGGCAGCCGGATTCAGCTGGTGCTCTTTGTTCCTGGACATGTCACATTTTCCTTTCAATTCATCTGAACTGTGTCAATCATATTCCGTATTTTTCATTTCAGCGTATGTTTCCCCGCTTTTTTGAAGGTAAATCCGGAGTCTCTCACTATTTTCATTAATGGCCGTCCAAAAATAAACAATGCATATTCCGGCTTCAGCTTCAGATCCAAAAGCGCATAAGAACGGAGGGCCATATCTTTTTGTACGAGTTCCGATAACCTCAGGAGAGCTTTTGCGCTGTCTTTGCCGAATGATGCTTCATTGATCAACTGTTGCACTTCCAACGGGGAACATTCCTTCTCATGCTTCTCGATGATACTCAGAACCGGATCATCCTGATTGATGATATCTGAACGGAGAATCGTATGCTGTCCGATAACGCGCATGATTTCTGCTGGTTCCCAGCATTTGAGGAGACGGCATTCAAGGAAACGGTGCTCGTAAATCATACACGAGGAATCCTCTTCCCGATAAAAGCAACAGGACCAGGTATCCCCTTTTCCTGCAACTTTTACCATTTCCTGATATGCCTCTTCCACCGTTTCGCTCAGGGGATTGTATGTCAGTTCACCTTTGCGTATGGTGATGAGATGTTCGTATGCCGCATGATGATTACGGAGAATTTTCTTATCTTCATGATGCAAAACCGGCCCACCTTTCTTACAGCAGGTTCCGCACCGTATACAGTGGGTAATATGGCGGGAAGTCAGTTTATCCATTTATTGATCGTACAGCAATTTCTTCAAATGATGGATTCTGTTCTCCAGGTCCTCTCTCACAATAAAATCCCTTTCCACCATGCCGGGCAGAACGTCGTTCTGAAGAGCGTACAGCAAATCTTCCCCGAATCCCCGATCAACGCATATCTTATCAATCAATTCGTGCTCGACAATATTGTGTTCACGTGCAACGATTTCGGCAAACTCATGAGCGATAATCCCTGTGGTAAGTTCATCGTCTACCCTGTAGAGTGCTGAAATCGCATACTCTTCCTCACAACTTTTGTAAAGGGCCTCGGGTTTACAACAGAGCAGCTTTTCAAATTCCACGATCTTCAGGGCCCATCCCGGAGAAAATACCATGAGATCAAGATAGGGTTTCAGGAGTGAAACCTTCTCCTTCACTTCGGGAAAATGTTCCCTGACGTTCATAAAAATCCTTAATAACGATTGTTCCATTCCCGGTAAAATTTACTATACTATATATCAGACCGAATAGAAAACAAGGGAGGAAAAATCATGGCACGGAAAAGAACAGTTACCTACGAGTGTGAGCAGTGCGGTTCCGAGATTGTCGTTACCTCTACAGGGGAAGGAGAACTGAGCCCTGTCTACTGCTGCGGCATTGAAGTAACAGAACTATCTTCAACCGGGAAGAAAGCCGTTCGGCCAAAGAAGAAGGTGGCAAAGAACGAATCAAGCAGAAAAGGTATTCCTCAGAAAAAAACACCAGCAAAAAAGAAGATATTGAAAAAATAAGAAGATCGTTTCTATTTCTTTTCGAGGACTATCTTATGGTGTAAGAGCGATATCTCCTTTATCTCTCCCTCAAAGATCTTCTGTTCGCCGAAGAGATTTCTGAGATAAATCTTCCCCTGTTCGGGCCTCATGATGTCGACACTCTCAAGATAAAGCTCTTCTTTTCCATTCTGATAGATATAGGCATTTGCCTCGCACATATTACTTCTCCTTTCCTATCACCTGCCTGACCGATTCGACAATCTTCTCAATCATATGAGGCAGGGGCTCTTTTTCTACTCCGATCACGTCGATTCCTTCCTGATTGAGAGCGAGAAGAATCTTTTTCGCACCTGACGATGCAATAGCCTCCGCCATCCTAACGGTCATTTCTCCCAGCATTGCATTGGGAAGGACAATGCTCAATGGGCCTGTTATCAGATGAACTCTGCCCGCATTCCAGACGATTGCATTTTCCCCTGTCGCTCCTTTGTTCGCCCTTGATTTCATCATGGCTGTTGTTGCAGCCGCATTTGTTCCGAGTGCAAGGATTTCAACGGCATCTCCGAACTCATCCCGTAATCTCCTGACAATCAGGCTTCCGATGCCACCACCCTGTCCGTCAACAACAGCAATTCTGTACACAAACTAAGTATAAAGGCATGTTCAAACGATGTCAAACAACATGACAACCTCTGATGTGTTATCAAAGCTCATAATGTAAATATTTTGCTGATATGGGCTATAATAGCTTTTTAACGACAGCCTGTAACCCTTAAGGAGGATATACCTATCAAGAAATTGCCTGACAAAAGAGGATATTTCGGCACGTACGGAGGACGTTTTGTTCCTGAAACCCTCATGCCTGCCCTCGAGGAGCTTGAGGAAGCCTTTTTTCATTCGCTCAGGGATAAGAATTTCCAGCTCCAGCTCACTCATCTCCAGAAGACATATATCGGCAGGCCAACACCGCTCTATTTTGCAGAACGGCTCACAGAGCATCTGGGCGGGGCAAAGATTTATCTGAAGCGTGAGGATCTCGCTCATACAGGCGCCCACAAAATCAATAATGCCGTTGCTCAGGTCCTCCTTGCAAAAATGATGGGGAAGGAAAGGGTTATCGCAGAAACCGGTGCAGGTCAGCATGGGGTGGCTACGGCAACCGGCGCTGCACTCTTCGGGCTTGACTGTGAAATATATATGGGTACCGAGGATATGGAAAGGCAGGCATTGAATGTGTTCAGGATGAAACTCCTTGGAGCAAAAGTCACAGAGGTTCCAACAGGTTCAAGGACATTAAAGGATGCAATTAATGAGGCTCTCCGCGACTGGACATCCAATGTTCGCACAACGCATTACGTCATGGGAACTGTTTTTGGGCCTCATCCTTTCCCTGTCATGGTACGGCATTTTCAATCGGTAATCGGGAGGGAGACAAAACGACAGATACTCGCTGCTGAAGGGAGGCTGCCCGATTATCTTATCGCCTGCGTGGGAGGCGGCAGCAATGCAATGGGGCTATTTTATGCTTTTCTTGCTGATGCTATAGAGATGATCGGGGTTGAGGCAGGTGGCAAGGGAATTGAAACAGGGGAGCATGCCGCTCGATTTGCCGGTGGTTCGATTGGCGTATTCCAGGGTTGCAAGAGTTATCTCCTGCAGGATAATAACGGCAATGTTCTTGGCACCCATTCTGTTTCCGCAGGGCTTGATTATGCATCAATAGGTCCTGAACATTCATTCCTGAAAGACAGCAGGCGTGTCCGCTATGCATATGCAACTGATGATGAAGCATTGGCTGCATTTGAGCTTTTGTCGAAGACCGACGGAATTATTCCCGCGCTTGAATCTGCACACGCGCTTGCTGAAGTCGCAAAACGCGCGCCTGCACTGTCTCAGAATACCCTCATGGTTGTGAACCTCTCCGGCAGGGGTGACAAAGACGTGCAGCATGTGGCCCGGATCAAAGGTATCAAACTGTGAAAACGAGGATTTCGGAAACATTTAAGAAATTGCGAACCCTGGGGAAGAAAGCTTTCATCCCGTATATCATGACAGGAGATCCTTCCCTGGAAAAGACAAAAGAAATTGCCCTTCTGTTCGAGGAGTGCGGTGCAGATATCGTTGAGTTGGGAGTGCCCTTTTCAGATCCGCTCGCAGATGGTCCGACAATTCAG
>Ga0105094_10002277_pt1 | contig 10003 bp, 14 predicted proteins | sample PPLLak1March2015_2_FD_87023 | JGI IMG/M metagenome (GOLD analysis project Ga0105094, IMG submission 87023) | Freshwater sediment microbial communities from Prairie Pothole Lake near Jamestown, North Dakota, USA - PPLs Lake P8 Core (3) Depth... | ecosystem: Environmental > Aquatic > Freshwater >...
CTGACGGATGTCTACGAGTACTACGGGTACGATCCTTATTGGAGCTAACCATAACCGTTTAAAAACGAAACCGGGGCAGGCCGCTCGGCCTGCCCCGGTTTCGTTTTATTCAGCGTTCCGTGCTTAAGATCTCTTTCGCCGCCATCTTCCGGTAGACTCGTTTTTCTCATAAGTGTTTTTCACTGCCGCCCAGGCAACTGCGTGAGCGGTTTCCTCCCGCGAACGATCTGCGCGCCTTTCCTCGGGGGTATCATATTGGTCCCAGGCGCTGTTGAAGGCCTCCCGGTAGATATCCTGGGCATGATCGGGGAGCACATGTCTCACACTTTCTGGCAAATCAGCATTGGTTTTGTAGGGCATCTTATTCTCCTTTAAGCGCAGGGCGCGAATGATTCGGCAGCGGAGCTGCCCGAATCATTCGCAAAATCCTGTATATCATCCTCTAACTTTTTAGAAGTTTCTCGGACCTGGTTTTTACCTCGCCACCGATCTCCTTGGCCAGGTTCTTCACACCGTCCACTTTTTCCTGCGTGCGGGCCTGGGCATCTGCCAGCGCTTCTTCAGCTCGGGAGCGGACTTCGATAAACCCTTCCCGGAGCTGCGCCCGGGTTTCCCTACCCGGCCTGGTAGCGTTCAGCAAAGCGATCGCCGTACCTGTGGCGGTGCCAAAGAAAAAGCCGGTCACAAAAGTAACAAAGGTGCTTTTCATCGTGGTCTCTCCTGGTTTAAGATTTATATCTCTTGTCGTATGGAGGGAAACAGAAACAAAATCGTTCGCCCTCACTGTAACTATAATGAGGTTCCTATTTAAGGAAAATAAGGAATCTGCCTTGGGGGATTAGGAAATTACCTATCGCCAGCCAGGGAACCTGCCATCTGTTCCTTATTTCTGGAGGTGTGCTTCCAGGAACCATAGCCACTTGTCCAATCCACGGGAAACCTCGATAAAAAGGTCGGAGGTGCTCATGTCCTCGGCTTTCTCGGCTGCCTCAACATCTTCCCGCACGGATTTCGCCAGCCGGCACATGCGTTCGATGAGGGCAGAGGCGACTTCCATGCCATCGAATACGTTTTCGGGGTATTCTGGCAGCCGTGAGGCTTCTGCCCCCATGCGCAGCGTGCCCATGGCCTCTCCGCCCAACGCGGTGACGCGCTCGGCGATCGTATCCATGTATTCGAGAAGTCCCGCTGCAATCTCATCGAAGAGTAAGTGAAGCTGGTGAAAATGGACTCCTTTCACGTTCCAATGCGCTTGTTTGGCCTGGCTGTATAGATCCGATACATCGGCAAGCTCCTGGTTGAGCAGAGCGATCATGCTGGAGCGTGTTTCCTTGGGGATATCGGTGCGAGTAAAGAAGCGGGAAGATTCTGTAGCAGTTGTAGGGTCCTTGCGCTCCTGACCCTTATTTCTGCCATTTGCTGTTTTTTGCTTTTCCATCATCAGTCTCCTTTGTTTCGTGAGTTCTTAAAAAGTGGGATGTGGGGTTTACAAGCAGTGTGGTCATGGCCGATGAAAGGTGCGCTCCGGCCAGGACGACCAGGCTGCTTAGATAGACATAAAACATGAGAGCCAGCACCGCGCTCAAAGAGCCATAAACAAGCTCGTAATTCTGGATAACGAATGCGAGCAGCAGGGTGAATATTCGGTTGAGAGCCAATAGGAACACCGTCGATACCGCAGCACTGGCCAGGGCGTAATGGGCGGGCATGTAGGTATTGGGTACCCATCGATAAATGCCAAAGAGCAGGCCACACACAAGCAGCCAGGATAAGAACGGGCTGATCCAAGCCCACGCTGTATTGTCCAGCTGACGCAAATAACCTACTAGCGGTAGCTGCAGCCAGACGAGAAGATGCAATAACAGAATTCCCAGGATATAAACAAACAGCAAGGTAATCATCACCACGATAATTAACAGTGCAAACAGGCGATTTTCTAAAAAACCTCGCCGGTGAGTTCCGGGCCAGGCAGCATCGATGTTGTCTCCAAGGGCGGTAAAGGCATTTGAAGCTGACCAAAGCAGGGTCACAAACCCAATCACACCGATGGATTGGCGCGCATCCACGACTTGATAAATGTTTTCGATCACAAGAATCTGAGATCCCGGCAGGGTACGTTCTACCAATCGAAGGATCTGATGGGTAATCTCAGGCTCTTTCAGGAATATACTGCCGATCGATACCAATAGCAATAACAATGGAAATAGAGAGAAGAGCGAGTAGTAAGCCATGCCGGCCGCAGATTGGCCGATTCTCGCCTGTCCCGCACAATGCAGCGTTTGATAGAGCACGGCGTAAACCGCCTGGCCTGGCTTGCGCCATCTTTCTTGCGAACGCGTTTTTTGTCGTCGAGGGATCGTATTCACCATCTCTAATTTGCTTTCTTCTCCCCATAATATAAATTCTTACTGAGCTTTTGATTATGGGGAAGAACCCTTCGGAGAATACCGGATAACCCTACCGGACGCGGGAGAATCCCCAGGGATTCGTAGGGAATTCCCTACTTGATCTTCGACCTTGAATTGAATATATTGGTATTCGTCAAACGCCCCGCCAGGGTGTTTTTAAGGGGTGAGCGCCAGCAAAGCTGGCGCTCACCCACCGAAGACCCTTCCTGATGGATAGGAGTATAAACAATGAGACGACCAGCATTCCTGAAATCCGCCTGGGTGCGGCTCTTGAACCGCCTGCGCAGGCCAAGGATCATTCTCGAATTGCGCGCTTCACGAGGGGCCGGCAGGCTTGCCCGGATCGTTGTCACCCTCTCCCGGCGAAGTTGAGCATGGGCGAGAAATTTCGAAAATTCGCCGGCGCGGTCTCCAGATGGGCCGGGTCTTCCTGGGCGTTTATTCTCGCCATCTTGGTGCTGGTCATTTGGGCCGTAAGCGGGCCTATTTTGCATTTCTCCGACACCTGGCAGCTGGCCATCAATACCGGAACTACCATCGTAACCTTCCTGATGGTGTTCCTGATCCAAAATACGCAGAACCGGGAAACCAGGGCCATCAACCTTAAACTGGACGAGATCATCCACTCGATGCAGGAGGCGCGCAACGGCCTGATCGACCTGGAGAATGCCAGCGACGAACAGCTTGAAGAGGTGGAGCAACAGTTTAAGGAAATATCAGAGGAAATACAGGAAGAACAACCGGCCTCCAACGGCCAGAACCCTGCCTCAAAAACTTCGTAAGCCTACACAACCAATTTTGTTAGTGAAGCAAAAAACCATAGCCCGACGGGCTATGGTTTCGTTCAGGTAGCGGGGCTTGAATTCGAACCAAGGACCTTCGGGTTATGAGTGAGAAACCCGTTTCCGCAACCTCTGACCTTCAAGCCCGTCATTTTGACCCAGCCCGACGAAGAGCGGTTCTCGCTGGCCTGACTGGGAGAGATTGGTTGCTTGATGGGTAAATTGTAGCACGAATGGCGGTTTTGTGCTAAAACAAGTTTACTGGTCTTTCCGCCAGGCTTGCCAGGGGGACAGCCTGGATGTTCTCATCCAGAGGATAAGGGTGTGGTCCAGGGTAAATGACCAGTAATTGGGCGAGTTCTAAATCTTTGTGGGCTGTATGCATCGAAGGTGTCAGTCGAGGTGCATCCATGCGTTTGCATTCCACACCGATGCGCTGTCCATTCTTGATGAGCAGCAGGTCCAGCTCTGCCCCAGAATGAGTTGCCCAAAAATAAACCTCATCCGGCATGACCGCTTTGATGGTTTCCTCGATAGCGAAACCTTCCCATGAGGCGCCGCTGCGCGGGTGCAATAGCAATTCCTTCTCACTGCGGATACCGAGTAAATAGTGCAGCAAGCCTGAGTCTCGAAAATAGATTTTCGGTGTTTTGACCTGGCGCTTGCTCAGATTGGCATACCAGGGCTGCAACAGGCGCACCATGAACAAATCCTGGAGCAAATCGATATAACGGCGTGCTGTTGCTTCGCCAACATTCAGTGTACGCGCCGTTTCGGCGTTATTCCAGATCTGCCCATGGTAATGGGCTAGCAGGCTCCAAAAACGAAACAGGCTGGTGGAAGGGATATTGAAACCAAACTGCGGGATATCGCGCTCAAGAAAAGTGCGCACGAAATCCTTGCGCCATTCAAGGCTGGTTTCATCGTTGGCAGCCGTGAACGAGAGTGGAAATCCACCCCGCCTCCAGAGCTGGTTCTGCGCTGCGGCGCCCACTTCAGCCAGGCTGAAGCCGCTCATGGTGATGATCGAAATACGCCCAGCCAGCGACTCCGATGACTGGCGCAGCAGGTCCGGTGAAGCGCTGCCAAGGATCAGAAAACGCGCCGGCAGTGGTGTTCGGTCTACCAATACCCGCACAATCGGGAACAGGTCTGGACGGCGTTGGACTTCATCGATGACGACAAGGCCGCGTAGATCCTGCAGCGCCGTCATGGGTTGGTCCAGGCGAGTGAGGCTTAATGGGTCTTCCAGGTCAAAATAATTGATCGAGTCAGAAGGGACGAATAGACGCGCCATCGTCGTCTTGCCGCACTGGCGTGGACCGATCAGCGCTACCACCCGGCTGCGATCCAGTGCATATTGGATGGTTTCTTGAAGAACTGTTCGGGCAATCATGAGGCTATGATACCATGAAAATCCGCCGTCGCATGGCGGATTTTCGTGGTCGTTCAGAACCCAGTCGAGAACTGGCTATTCGTGCTTTCCATTAAAGTGACGGTAGATAAGGCGTCAAAATCTCCCCCAACCTCCAGGGGCGATAGCCTCGAACTTCAACGCACAGGTTGACATGCTGTACCCCAAGCTCAGAAGCTGGACTGTTGTGGATGTGACCGTGCAGATTGAGTAAGCCCGGTTCCAGGGGGACGATAGGGCGGTGCGAGAAAACCAATTGTAAGCCTGAGGGATGATTCATTCGATATGGATCTGGAACCAGGGTGATCCCCAGTTGTTGATAAAAAGCATTGCTGCGCCGGTCATGGTTGCCGCGCATCAGGTACAGCCAGCCGTTGAGCAGCGGTGCTAAGCCTTCGATATTTTCCCTCTTGCCCAGCGCAAGATCGCCGACGTGGAAAACCACCTCATCAGGCTGGATGAGGTGGTTCCAGTTTTTAATGATCGTCTCCTGCCAGCCATCCGGTCGGTCGCAATAGCGACCGATGTTCATATGGAAGAAATAGGTGTCGGAGATGATCCAGGTTTGGTCATCAAAGGGGAATTGCGGCTGGGGCGGTTGCATGGTCGTTAGGTAACCAGGAGGCAGGATTTAGGAGATTATATACTGCCAGTGACTGGTTTGGGTTTGGTAAGGTACAGCGATAGCAGGCTTTGTTCAAATATAACAAAGGAGCGAACTGAAAGTAGCTGGGGAGGCTCAACTTAAGTAATGCAAAAAGATGCCAAAGTTGGTATCTTAATGAAATGGAATTCGGTTTATTGCTCAGTATGGCGGCTCTGCTGGCCCATCATAGCCGCACATCCCGGTGCGCGGCGAGTTGACAAGGGGCATCGGTTCGCCATAATTCTCGTGCGGGTGTTCTTCCATGTGTTCGTCGCAAAGATAGCCGCTTTGATCCTCTTCGTAAACACATTCGATACACAGCCAATGTGCCGGCTGACCGCATTCCTGGCAGACAAATTCTGGTATCCGGTTGCGCGCCAGCAGGGCAATGGGATGTTTGGTGGTTGGTTTTCCTTCCCGGTATCCCACCACTCTGATATCCGTCTCGGATGTGGTGCCAAAATCGTACAGATGGCGCAGCACCAATCCAGGCTCAAAAATTGCATTAGCTTTGCGCGCCTTGCCCACATCCACGCCGCCCCATCCGCCAATGGTGAACTTGCTCAGGTGACCGCAACATTCCAACCAGATGGACCGCAGGTATTTATCGAGCTTCTCGAGTGAAGCTGAGCCGACCATTTCCAAATCGAGCCAAAAATCTTTATCATAAGCATCCTGCACACGCAGATGCCAGATGGTTTCCTCTGGGCGGCTGCTGGCTTCTGCAGCGGAAAGAGCTGCCTGTCGTTTGGAGCATTTATCCAGGTGTTTAACTACACCGCGCTTGGTGATGATCTCACCGCAATAAGCGCAGGTTCCAGGGTTTTCGGGTCTGCGGGGCATGAGATTTATCCTTCTGGTGTGGACCAGCATCCAAAGGGGTCTCTATTATATACGATATAAGTGGCTATAACTCCAGGTTCTCCTCAGCACAGGTATCCACAGTATACGGGGCTGTTTCCACGAACAGACTTAATTGTGTCGCCCCTGTCTTTGGATAAAAAATTCGCGGCACAAGACCTTCATCGCTCAAACCGCCCTGGTTATTGATCGTCTTCTGAATTTCTGGGAGGTAGTATGTATCCATCCTTTCCCGAATCTCTTTGCTGTTGAACCTTAAAAAATGCCAGCCTCGCGACTCAATGGCATTCTGACGGATATAGTCCTGGTTGGCTCGGTCGGGCACTGTATGCCTCGTATCACCATCGGTTTCCACAGCTATAGGAGCTTTAGTACAGAACAAAGCAAAATCCAGGTAGTAACGCTGTTCTTCAACCATAAGTTCCCATTGGCGCTCGGCCTGGATCAATAGGCGTTTGAATTGCTGCCAGAGTGCATCCTCCAGGGGACTATCATCGAACAAGTCGTTGATCTGCTCGGCGCGGTTGAGTTTTTCCCAGGTGGTGGGGATGAACACCAGACGCCGTGGCCGCGGGCTGAGAATTGGCTGGCCGAGCGCTTCCAGACTCTCGATGGTGAGCTTGTAATAGTGTTGATCAGTTTTGGCGCTCTCGAACTCATTGGGAAACAATTCGCTCCGAGGAACAACCTGGATATCTGCAACTTTGCCGTAATAACGGACGCGGAAGGCCTCCTCATTGAAGGCCTTGGGCTGGTAGAAAGCCAACCATTTAGTCGGCCAACGCTTGGGGACGTGGGCTACAGGAATGCGATACCAGCCATGCTCTTGCAAGATGGCAAAGTCAGATTTTTCCTTGAGCAGAGCGATTAATACTTCACCGCGTGCAGCGTGTTTTTGTTTGGACTGCGTGGTCATTTCAGGAAGAAACCCAATTAGTCCAACAATCGGTGCGGTCGGTGCACAGATAGGAGATACTTTTGGGAATTGTACTCGCGCGTTTGGATCATCCTACCTCAATGGTAACCGCCAGCACAAGATAATGGACTCCTAAACTATCTGTTGCATGACGTGTCGGCATATGAACAAAGATGATTTTCTCCAATATCGCGTTTTGAATGACATCTGGAATAGCAATCTCTAAATGGTCCATCACAGCGTTGACTCCCTGCCTGTTCATCCCTTGCCACGCCTGTCGAACCGATGAGTCTGTGAATTCTCGGACTAGATCGCCCTGATTCCCCACCGCCCATTCGCGAATATTGTGTCCCAAAATCAGGTCTATTGAGAGTGGGTGAACATTACCAAACCTCAAGGAAATCTCCCCTATTTTTAGAGCAGCATAGACACTTTTACTGTTTCCTGAATTAATTAGAAAGTGCACTTTCTTAACATTCGCGATTGGCTCAGTTAGTTGAATCTCTATTTCTTTTCCACCATCTTGGCGGGGGAGATAATAGCTGATCTGCCCATAGGTATCAAATATCAAAGAGTCAGGAGACAGATGAAATTGAACACTGTCTAGTTGGATATCGCCAGTGGGAGGATTAAGATAAAGTCTGCCTAAATTGGAGTTACCAATGCCAGGAACCAAAGAGATGGGATTGAAAGTTGATGGCGATCCATCTTTGTCAGGCAGTAGTTGCTCAAGTAAAGTCATTTTGTTCTCTGTCTTGTCAAATTCAGCTAATTGTAATACATGACATACGAATTTTGTTGCATTGCACGCCGCTAATTGCTGAGCATCATCATTTTTCTTCCCGTCTGCCCAATCACAGATAGCTTTGACAAGTATCCAATCTACTTTGGCATCGACGGCGGCAATATAAAGGCCAGCGCCTTCCATATCGCCACCAATTGATTCGGGTTCGAGTTTTATCAATTGATCGCGGAAGGTCTGATCAGCAATTAGCTTCTCACCAGAGAGTATCAATCCAAATTCCACTGGGGCGCCATACCAATCCATATCACCGCTTCGAAACAAGTCCAATAGGCGTATAGATGCAGTAGCACGGTCACCGCGGGGTATTGGCTGTCCTCTAATTTTTTCAGGCTCCATAACACATAATTTGTCTTGAAACCAGGATTTCACCTAATTGCTGCTTGTCAGGCCATATTCCAAAGGCAAGACCGACCATGATTACTGCTTTGGGCTGCAAGGTTTCGATAGCCTTGTGGACAGTAATCAAAGCTCCACCAGAGGTAGCTGCTCCCATCTCTGACTGCACCATGTATACCTCTGCTCAACCGATAACACCAAGCCTATAGTAGGTTTTGCCATCAATAATCTTGCGCTGCCATGGTTGGCCTGATGTATCAGAAAATACTTTCAACACGGCCTGAGCCTCAACTTTAGTGACCGTTACAAGAAGAACATTAGGGGGCATAATCTGCTCAACTTTGTATTCTTAATTCGTGTTATCTTTCGCAATTTACTCCGCCTGCTCCAGCACAGTCAGATTTGCACGATACTAAATACCCGTCCCGAACAACCATATATCCTCTCAATTATCCAGCTCAATCACATCTACATCCGGCTTATTGTTACTCAAGCGCCTGCAAAACCTCATCCGCCCAATACAGGCGATTGCGGGCCTGGCCGGTCACTTCTCGCAGGATACCCATTTCTTCCAGCCTTTCCACGTATCTCTGCGCCGTCCGGTAAGGGACATACAGAGCAGCCTCAAGCTGGCGGATATTCAATATCGGGCGCTCGAAGAGCACATCCAGGGTTTGCAGCAAACGCCTGGCTGCCCGCTCTGTGTTCAGGCGCCCCCGGTAAGCTGCGCGCAATTGTTCCAGGCGCTCGAAGCGGGTGATGGCATCTTGAGACTGGCTGCTGACCCCCTTCAAGAAAAAGATCAGCCAGTTCTCCCATTCGCCACGTCGGTTGACTGCCAGCAAGCGGTCGTAATAATCCAGCCGGTGGGCCTCGAAAAAGGCGCTCAGATAGAGCAGCGGTTGGGAGATCAGTCCCCATTCGATCAGCAACAAGTTCACCAACAGGCGGCCTATCCGCCCGTTTCCATCCAGGAAGGGATGAATGGCCTCGAACTGGTAATGGATCAAACCGGCGCGCCCCAACTGCGGGATATCCGAGGGAGAATGAATGAATTTTTCCAGGGCATCCAGAGCTCGGTACATCTCGTCAACTGGTGGCGGGAAGATGGTGGCACTCTCGATAGTGCTGCCGGCCAAGCGCTGATCTTTAGCGCCGCCGATCCAATTCTGGCTGCGACGAAACTCACCTAGCGTGAGGTGCTCCACGCGCACGCCTCGCATCAAGATCACGGACAGCATTTACGCGCCGATCCTATCTCACGAGGTGCAGCTCCGGATCAGCCGGTTGGGCGACCGGCCTATTGTTTCAAATGAAAACAGATTGGAGTCACTGGCTCGAAGCTTGTCCAATGACGATCTTTCTACGGTCATGCGAATTGTAGCCGAAAGGTTAAGCTCATAAATTCTGGGTACTGCCCCCAACAATGGGGGATAATACAATCTAGGGATGTATTGGAAAAATAGCCTTGCCTTGCTGTAGAATTGACAATGCAGGGGTTGATTATATATATATAATGTACGTAGGCTGATTCGCGGGCTGATTTTGGCCGCGGCCGGTGCGGAAAAGGGCGAAATTGGCCTTTATAAAGGGCCATCTGAGTTATCCCCCACGGACTGTGGGGATTCCTCGTACATAAGCTAACTACCACTACAGCATGATATACTGTCAGAGGGTTTCAATACAGAAGGAAGGTAAATTCAGTAAATCAAGGATTCAGGTAGAACATGAGTTTGGATAGACATAACAGAGCCATAAATTGCCTCTACCGCACGAACAAGCAAGCCAGTGAAGCGATGAAAGCGGAAGCGCCTGGGATCCACCCGTCGTGGACC
>Ga0105094_10002283_pt1 | contig 9988 bp, 10 predicted proteins | sample PPLLak1March2015_2_FD_87023 | JGI IMG/M metagenome (GOLD analysis project Ga0105094, IMG submission 87023) | Freshwater sediment microbial communities from Prairie Pothole Lake near Jamestown, North Dakota, USA - PPLs Lake P8 Core (3) Depth... | ecosystem: Environmental > Aquatic > Freshwater >...
AAAAGACTAGTTTCGGTGCGTTATTCATCACCTGTGCAATAACCGGATCGCTCCTGACAGCTTCCGGGGTAGGCCAGTACCCTGCCATCATTGCATAGGTCGTGTGACCGAAAATGAGGGTGGCTTGCTGGTTTACCGCCGCATGGGTAAATTCCTTTTCCTCATCATCGCTGCCCTTGAACCAGTCGATCTCGCCGTTCGGCCCTGCAAAAAATCCATCCACCGAAATATTGGTAAATGCAATAATTTTTCTCATATGTTTTTTTACTGAACACCAGAATCTGTAATAAATTTTTCCGGCCCCCCGCAGTTTCGTTCGTCCCTCCCGGCTCCATGCTCAAAGCATCCCGGCCAACGCCTATTCAGGGTACCCTCATACGCTATCGTCACCAGGGTATTTCAATAAAAACATTAACCTGATCAGCACAAATACGACATAATTCCGGAACCTGATTCCGGGAGGGATTATGCTCGCAGGAATTGGTGATGTCGCATCCACATCTTTTATTACCCTCTATTGCCATGCCCTTGAGACCCTCTCAGACAATCCCATTCTCTCTGACCCTAAATCTGTTGAGATCATGACCGAACTGAATATAACGCTCTCCCGGTCAGAAAATCCTCTTGACAGGACCCTCGTTGCCGGTACCCTTGACAGGAGGCTTGTAGTCCATATTGCCATCCGCGCAAAAAAATACGATGACTATGCACGGGATTTCCTGAAGAAATCTCCTGAGGGCGTTATTGTCAATATCGGCTGCGGGCTCGATTCCCGGTTCCTGCGGATCGATAACGGGAAGGTGACCTTCTATGACCTCGACCTGCCGGAGATAATCGGGATCAGGAAAGGTTTTTTCGAAGAGACGGAACGGTATCACCTGATCGCATCGTCAGTCCTGGATTTTGAGTGGATGACGGTCGTACGTCAGCACAGCGGGCCATTCCTGTTCATGGCCGAAGGGGTGTTCATGTACCTTGAAGGCAGGGGTGTCCGATCGCTTGTCCTGAAACTTCAGGAAACATTCCCGGGTTCCGAGCTGGTCTGTGAAGTGGTGAATTCAATCTGGCTCCGCCCTCCGTTAAAAAAGATGCTGGACTCCAAGCTGCAGCGACAGGTGCATCTGGGAAAGGATGCCACGTTCCGTTCCGGTATCAGCGACGGGCGGGAGATGGAACAATGGCACAGCGGGATACAGTTCCTGGATGAATGGAGTTATTTTGATTCCGGGGAGAAGAAACTGGGCCTGCTCAGGCTCTTACGACACATCGGACTCATCCGGAAGACCCAGTGGACGGTTCATTACCGGTTGAACTGAACGTGTGCCAATCGGGAATTCCCGTTCTTTTACCGTGAGTTGGACATTTCCCTGAAGAAGCTGAATAGTTCAGACCTTTGCTTCCAGGTCCATTTCAATACCTCCCATTGCCCCGAGCACGATGTTGTACACTATCGCAACAATGACACCCCCGATAAACCCTATGACTCCCCCGATAATGATCATGAAGAGCAGACCCAGGAGACCTGCGCCAATCCCCACTGCAGGGGCGCCAAAGGCCGATCCCATCCCTCCCAGACCGGCGGCAAGAATGATCCCCTTAAAAAAACCCCATACCAGCCCGAAGACGGCGAAGAATTTCCCGACGCTGACGATACCTAATTGTTTTACGATGTATGTTGTCGCTGCCATGACAGGATATACCTCTCACGGGATTATGAAGGATCCCATTATTCAAGGAATCTGAATTTCAACGTACGTCAGAGGATAGTAATGATTTGTTATCGTATGATTCCGGGAAAATTGTACAACATTCATTTCTGGAAAGAGTACGGGCAAGGACGGATTTTCCATTAAAAACAGGTCATGATAGTCCATACTCACCATAGTCTTGTCTGCAGAGAATCCGAATTTTTGTTGGAGAGATCTGGAATAATCCACGATCTGAAGGAAAGGATGTAAAATTTATACATTACTGTTTATAGTAAAACTGTGGTCCCGGTTTTTGATCCTGGCAACTTTATGCTTCTGGTCATGTTATGGGCAGTGCTTGGCATCCCGTTTTCGGTCCTGACCGTGGTGTTGTTTTATGTGGTCCGGTGGATGCCCTCACGACCGGCACAGGTTCTCATACCCCTGGTTGCAGGAATAATCTTCGTTGTTGTGGGCATGTCGATGGAACCTCCCGTCCCCGGTAATTCTGAAGCCCTGAGGTTCCTGATCGGCATGTTCAGTCACCCGCTCCTTTTCGTTTCTCCCGCGATACTTCTGCACAAATACCTGCATCGTATCCCGGCTGCATATGCCGTATTCTTTGCAGCATTTATCGCATCCTGTGTCCTGATTTTACCGGGTGCACTGCAGGGAGACCTGCGTTATGTGGAGCTTGATGGTATACAGTTCTTTTTGAAAGCGATGATTACCGTAATTATTGATCTCATAATTGCTTCAGGTGCTTTCGGGTTGATTATCATGCTTGACATTATGCTGACCGGTACCGAAGTTGAAAATCCGTGAAACAAATTTCTGCATGAGAATCCTTAAACTGAATTAAGAGATTGCGGGAATCGAAAAAAAACCACAGGTTCCCGGATAAAAGTGCCTACCACGATTTCCCTGATCCCCATTTTCCGGAAGAGGCGAGAGGCTCGTCAGTCGTCATCCGGATCCATGCGTGGCGGTCTGACCAGCTCTCCCAGACCGCCGCCATCCATTTCCTGATCATGGCATCTTTTTCCTCATCGGTCCCTGCCTGGAGCACATCCATGACCGTCAGGACTGCCGGTCGCAAAGGCGGCTCAAGCCGGGGCCAGACCTTTCGTACTTTTGCGATTCTCATGTGGGCCTGCTGCACCTGTTTACCGGTGTATCCCTTTTCCTGGGCAAGGTACAGTCCGATGAGCCCGAATGCAACCGTGATGTTCCGGGTTGATCCGCCGGCATGCTGTGCTGCGTACGTGTCGACCACATGCTGGTGGATGAACTCCGGGTCCTGCTTTGCTACCGTGTAACACATGAGGTCGGAATACACCTGTGCGCACTCTCCCGAAGCATTGGTCCGGTCAGGGGGATTCAGGTGGCGATCGGGAAGTTTAACATGGCAGCCGGGACACTCAATCATGGTTCATCAGGTATTGGTACATGCTTTTCCTTTTTTTTATATCTCTTTTTGTCTCCCGCCTCCCAGACATATGGCAAACTCGTCGCACGGGTCCTCCATAATGTACCAACCACAAAACACATGGCAAGAGGAATGGAATAATGTGCATACCATTGGGTTTTTTATGAGCAATTCCCCACAAAACTGCGGGCAGCATCTTCCCGTCTCCCTGGAAACACTGGGATGGGACGATGAATCTGCCTCCGCATTCTCAAAATATACCGGCCCCTATATTCCCGGGAGAGTGGCATGCCGGCAACGCACAGTCTATGATGTTTTCATCGAAGGCGGATCTGTCCTGGCAGGAATGTCCGGCTCATTGCGGAAGCTCGGGCGGTTTCCTGCGGTCGGGGACTTTGTCGTGCTGCTCCACCAGCCTGAAGCCGGTGCCACGGTGATTGTCGATATCCTCCCCAGAAAAACCGTGTTCATAAGGGGAGCAGCCGGAAACGAAGGAACTGATCAGGTGATTGGGGCAAACATCACCACCATCTTCATTGTCACTGCTGCCGGCCCTGACCTGAATGCGAGGCGGCTCGAACGCTACCTTGCCGTTGTTCATGCCTCCGGTGCCAGCCCGGTCATCGTCATCAATAAATCTGATCTCGTTCCAGATCCATCCACCCTTGTTGAAGAAATTTCTCCGGTATCTGCCGGCATTCCGGTACTCTGTATCAGCGCACTGACGGGAACCGGGATTTCGCAGCTCGATCCCTGGCTCACACCCGGCACAACGATCGCTCTCACTGGTTCCTCGGGTGTCGGCAAATCGACCCTTATCAACACACTGCTGGAACAATCCGTACAGGAGACAACGGTTACCCGGAACCACGACGGGAAAGGGCGTCACAAAACAACCGTCCGCCAGATGTTTGTCCTGAAGTCAGGAGCGCTCATGATCGACAACCCGGGACTGCGGGAGGTCGGCATCGGCACCGCGGGCTCCGGCATCTCCGACACATTCCCGGACATACTTGAACTTGCGGGCGGCTGCCGGTTCTCCAATTGCCGGCACGGGCAGGAACCGGGCTGTGCGGTACGGGAGGCGGTCAGCGACGGGATTCTTTCCCCTTCACGGCTGGACAATTATCTCCGGCTTTTGCGGGAGCTCGCCTTCGAACAGGAAAAGTCTGCGATTGGCCTGGTCAGGATTGAGCGGAAGCGGTGGAAGGAGATTGGTAAACTGGCAAAGGAAATCCGGAAAGGGAAAGGGGAATAATAGCGGACCGGACAGACTGAGTGATGTGAAATTCGATACACGGTACTGGATATTCATTGGGGCTGCGATGTTTTTTGCGAGCGTGGCGTCCGCTTCCACACTCTATATGGCATCGGTCCAGGAACATTTCATGGAATGCAACTCCGTGAGTGCAGCATGTTTTATCCGTCTCGGCATGGTTCCCTGCATGGTGCTGGGAGTGCTTGCCCTGCTCCCCCTGATGGTTGTCATCCCCTGTATTTTCCGGCAAAACGAGAAACCGGGTTTCCTGTCAGTGCTGGTACTGGGATTCATCGTAGCCTATACGGCTTTTGATGCGGTGAACAATGTGGCTGCCATCATGGGATATCACCAGGCATACCTCGTTGCTCATGCTGTTCTCGATACTACCAATAACGTTACCGGAAATATTGTGGGTACCGGGGACTCTCTTTGTTAACGGCTGCGGTAACCGGGTTGATGCCAGGAAAATCGAACCATTGCATCATATTATTTTCCGAAATATCTCTCTACTTCTTTCAGGTTCTCGCGGATCGGGAGGTCCTGGGGACATTTCTCCTCGCATTCTCCGCACTCCTGGCATAGCGAGGCGTAATGAGGAGTCCCATCGAAGAAACCGCCGAGGAACATTGAATAGATCTCCCGTGTCTGTTCGTCGTCTTCGTACATATGTCCACGGTTGTAATACTCGAAGCACTCCGGGATGCTGACGCCATGGGGGCAGGGCACGCAGTACCTGCATCCCGTGCAGGGGATCCTGATCCGCGTTTCCAGCTCTTTTTTCACCTTGCTGAACAGGGAGAGCTCGGTCTTTGTTAGCGAGTCCGGCATTCCACTATTGGCAAAGGTGACATTCTGCCGGACCTGCTCCGGCGTTGACATACCGGAGAGGGCAACAGTAACTTCCGGATGGTTCCAGACCCAGCGGAGGGCCCATTCGGCGGGCTGGTGCCTGACCTTCGCCTTGTTCCAGATCTCTGAGATACCCGTGAGGTCCCTGGCGAGCAGGCCACCCCGGATCGGTTCCATGACCACGATACCAAGCCCTTTCTTTGCCGCATATTCCAGCCCCTCAGTCCCGGCCTGGTAATGCTCATCCATGAAATTGTACTGGATCTGGGCAAATGTCCAGTCGTAACTTTTCACGATCTCCCTGAAGAGCTTTGTATTGTCGTGGAATGAGAACCCGGCATAACGGATACGACCATCAGCAAGGGCCTCGTTCAGAAAGTCCGTGACCCCAAGCATCGAGAGGTTCTCCCAGAACAGACCATTGAGCCCATGAACAAGGTAAAAATCAATGTAGTCGGTTTTGAGTCGGACAAGCTGTTCATCGAGATATTTGTCCATGTCCTCCCGGGACGTGATCAGCCAGCTCGGGAGTTTGGTCGCGAGGTGCACCTTATCCCGGTACCCGCCGGCAAGTGCCCGTCCGACAACCGGTTCGCTCTCACCGTTATGATACGGGTACGCGGTATCGACATAGTTCACCCCATGGTCGATTGCATAGTGGAGCATGCCGGTTGCTTTTTCCTCGTCAACATGCCCGTCATCCTTCGTGGGGAGCCTCATGCAGCCGAACCCGAGGATGGAGAGGTAAGGTTCGGCCTTTTTCATTTTCCTGAAGAGCATTGTCCTTCACCACATCCGTGATCCAGATTGCGTATCTGATACAGTATAAATTCTTGCACCGGAAGGCCCTCCCTTTCCCGCCGGAAAAATCTACGCTTCTCGTCTGCGGGTGCCTGAGGCAACATCCCGTTCCGGTGGAGAATTCAGAGGGAGTAAAAGGGCAGGCTGTTTCAATTTTTTTGGCAGCTGACACCGATACGGTGAATTCATGATGGAAGAAGTGGCCGCAGGAAACCGATCCCGGCATTGCGAAAAGATCGCCTGACTGGTTATCACAGCAGGATCCTGGATGGGAGAGATTATCATCCCATCCTGTAATATCCCGGCCGATGCTGTACCCGCTCTAACCAGCGCTGTCTGTTGGTTCACCGCCAGCCTGACTATATGCAACGTTCGAGAGCTGGTCGGCCTCCGCATTCTGTTCCCGGGGTATCCAGACATACCTCGTTTTCCTGCCTTCCAGCAACCTGCGGATCTCCGGGACAAACTTTTTAGAGGTTTCTGATTTTATCTGCCAGGTACCATTCATCTGGTGTATGACAAGCTGGGAATCACCTTTGATCACTATTTCGTCTTCACTACAATTCTCCCTTACCCATTCCGCCGCACGTTTCAGTGCAGAATATTCCGCAACATTGTTCGTCATCCCGGTACCGGAGCCGACAACTCCATACCCGCTTTTCACCTTTTTCCCGTCTTTGTACATCACGTATCCGTACGTTGCCACGCCGCCGGGGTTTCTGGGCCTGCATAATCCGTCGAAATAGAGGGTAATCATATCTTTTTTCACCAAACCGTTCCCCGAAATTACCGCTTACAACACGTTACCGGGGATGGCGATAGCAGTTTGAACAGGATCAGGATACTGCAGTGTATGAATGCCACCAGGAGGAAATGCGGAAGAATCACCAGGTCTCATCATGTTTTCTTAGCCAGATCTTCCATTAACTCTGCCTGAATCTTCTGAATCTCCAGAAGTCGCTCCCCCTGGTTAATGAGGAGATGATCGATCTTCCTGTGCAGCTGATGAATTTCCATCTCTGCATTGAGGTTTACCTGGTAATCATGTTCGGCATTCATGCGATCCCTCTCCTCCTGTCGGTTCTGGCTCATGATGATGACAGGGGCCTGAATTGCAGCAATGGCCGACAGGACGAGGTTAAGCAGGATGAAAGGATAGGGGTCGAACGGTCTCAGCATATAGACGGCTGTGTTTATTCCGATCCACGCAAGAAGAATGCCGGTAAATACGGCGATAAATGCCCAGCTTCCTGCAAAATCCGCGATCCGGTCGGAAACCCGGTCCCCGAAGCTCAGCTGCCGGTCAAATTCGACATTGATATTTTTGGCCGTAAGTTCATGGTCTTTCATGCTCCGTGTGATATTCTCTTCCAGAAAGGAGAGCTCACTTCTCTCTTCTTCCAGAATTTCCCTGATATATTGTGTCCTGAAGTGATTCAGATCAGTGCTGCAGATGTACCCCTGTTGTGACCACTCAGGATACGCTTTCCGGATTACCCCGGTGATCGATGCGGGAATCGATCCTGCAGGTTCGACTTCGTCCCGGATCTTCTTTTTGCCGCAGACCTGGCAGTAAAATGTTTCCTGATCAACCATCCCCCGTTCCTCCAGCACAACTATGGATCTGCACTGATATATAGGGAGCATCCGGCCCCAAAGACGATATTTATCTGGTAACAAGGAGATATCCTCTTCGAAGAATGGTGAAGAATCTGCAGCGAGTACGAGGGGAGTCACTACGATAAACGTCAGCATCCGGGAACCATGAGTGTCCTCTGGAAGTATTTAAAACCGCAGAGGGTGCTCATTGTTGTCGCCCTCGTCCTGGCGGGTTTCAGTCAGCTGCTGAGCCTTGTCGATCCGCTTATTTTTGGAAAGATCATCGATGATTATGCCCTGAACCCGTCGAACAGCACGGAAGAGGCGCTGGTCAAAGGGGTGCTGTTCTGGCTGGGTGTGGCGATCTCTGTTGCCGTGCTTGCCCAGGTTACCAAAGCGTTCCAGGATTATTTCACCCGGCTGGCGGTAAAAAAGTTCGGCATGCAGATCTTCAATGACGGGCTGCAGCAGACGCTTCGGTTGTCCTATGATGAGTTCGAGGAACAACGGAGCGGTGAGACGTTATCGGTGTTGCAGAAGGTGAGGGAGGATACCCAGGTATTCATCAATTCGTTCATCAATGTTGTTTTCTCTTCTGTCGTCGGGATTTGTTTTCTCATAGGATATTCGGTTACCAAGAACCTGCTGCTGATACCTGTTTTTGTGATCGGTATCGTCGTGCTGGGTTCACTCACCGGACTGTTAAGCAAGCAAATCAAGATGACGCAGCGGTCGATCAACCGCGAAACCTACAAAATATCGGGAGTTATTACCGAGTCCCTCCGGAATATCGAGCTGGTAAAAAGTCTCGGCCTGACCTTTCCGGAAATACGGAGATTGCAGGAACAGAACCTGAAGATTTTCAACCTGGAGATGATGAAAGTAAAGAGGATCCGCCTGCTGACGTTCCTGCAGGGAGCAACGCTCAGCATCCTCAAGCAGTCAATATTGTTCATCCTGCTCTGGTTGATTTTCCGTAAAGCCCTTACGACGGGAGAATTGATCTCGATGCAGTTTATCTCCACGATCATTTTCGGACCGTTGCAGGACCTTGGCAGTATCATTATCAGTTATCATGAGGTCGAATCATCCATCAATAATTTCGATCAGCTGATGCAGAAGCCGATTGAACAGAATGTGGAAAACCCGATTGAGGTTGACGAGCTGCGCGAAATCCGTTTCGACAATGTCGTGTACCGTCATAAGACTGCACAGTATAATGCCGTTGACGGGATTTCTTTTAAGATGAAGACCGGTGAGACGATCGCCTTTGTCGGTCCCTCCGGTGCAGGCAAGTCAACGCTGGTCAAGCTCCTGCTGGGATTGTTCCATCCGGTGAGCGGGGAGATCTATTTCAATGGTCACCCGTCTTCACAGATCCGGTACAACCCATTACGGAGGCAGATCGGTTTTGTTTCGCAGGATGCCCAGCTGTTCGCAGGAACAATAAAGGAGAATCTCCTGTTCGTCCAGCCGGATGCGACTGTCGGGCAGATGATGGATGCATTGCACAAGGCCGCCTGTGATACGATTGTAAGGAGTTCAGCTCATGGTATCGATACGATTATCGGCGAGAGTGGCATGAATTTGTCAGGGGGAGAGAAGCAGCGCATTTCCATTGCCCGGGCGCTGCTGCGTCATCCCCGCCTGCTGATCTTCGATGAGGCGACTTCAGCACTCGATTCATTGACCGAGAAGGAAATAACGAATACCATCAGGGATATTTCCACGAGTAAAGATCAGATTTGTCTCCTGATAGCTCACCGTTTGTCCACGATCATGCACGCTGACGTGATCTATGTGCTGGAGCAGGGTAAGATTATCGAGACCGGTTCTCATGCAAGTCTTCTTGCTCAGAAGGGTTTGTATTACGCCATGTGGCGCCAGCAGGTCGGTGAACGCAGGAACCCGGTGAATTGATCTGACTTGTGGGACATCATCACTGACAAGGAGTTAAAACCGTAATGAGCAGGGCCGGTTCGTTTCGGTGTAAAACCGGAGAACCAAATTAAAACCCTGATATCCATCATCGCACACCTGACTAAAGCATGTTCAGTCAGGGCAACACCAGCGTACCGGATACTGAGGAGAACCGGCAGATCGGCCATAAGTACTGCACACTATGCCAGAACTACCGGCACCATTCTCTCGAATGATACCAGCCGAACGAACTTTTCTGCGCATGCAGAACGTCCACGGCCCCATCAATGAGAGAGATAGGCTGCTTCTGCCCGGCCTGTGAGCTTTTCACGAAATACCATCTCCGTGGCGGGTATTTCTGTGTCAGGCATTAGACGATTTTTTTGGGGATTACCCCTCACTTCTGACCGGAACTCATCCTTCATCTCCTGCCGTCGGGGA